>Ga0209739_100115_pt1 | contig 36786 bp, 45 predicted proteins | sample JossMetagenome_2_FD_184729 | JGI IMG/M metagenome (GOLD analysis project Ga0209739, IMG submission 184729) | Hot spring sediment microbial communities from Joseph's Coat, Yellowstone National Park, USA - JC3_ASED (SPAdes) (version 3) | ecosystem: Environmental > Aquatic > Thermal springs > Hot...
GAAATATCTTGTACTTCTTAACACCGCTACTCTTCAACACATGATCCACAATACTCAAAGCGTTTTTAACGATAATAGTGTCCTCAATTGTTGGCTTCTCTTTCTGCTTTACCCAAATCTCTGTCAAGTGCTTTGGCATGCTCCAGTCAATAGACTCTTTCTTTTTCCTACTAACAAAACTCATACCAAATCCCAGAAGCATGCTCTCTAAACAAGCAAAAAAGCTTTTTCAGAGCAAGCAAAACATGGAGTAGCACCTACCACAAAATAGCTGGAGGAAAGCATATTAGTCTCTTTATCCAGCTCTATATTGGTGTCTATATGTCTAAGGCTTTGTACAGGTACCAGAGAAAACACTACAAGAGGATCACAGTTAGGAGAGAGCTTTATGAGAAGATTAAGAAGCTTGCTGATGAGCTTAACCTTACTGTGCCAAGCTTCATAAAGATGCTTGTTGAGGTGTATGAGAAGAGACACTATATGGAGTGAGAACATGCCCACAGTAACATTCAATCTTGAAGACTCTTTCTACAGAGCTCTTGAAGAGATTGGTAAGAGGAAGGGAGTATCACCACACAGAGTTGCTAAAGAGATTGTTATGAACCACTTGTTGAACCTTATGCTTGATACTTATGTAACACAAAAAGCTGGGAACCTTATGCAGAGCATTTATGTGGAACATAAATATCCCGATATTTATGTGGAACATAAATATCCCGATATTTATGTGGAACATAAGGTTCAGACATATAGTTCAGACATAAGTATCGGAAATAAAGTTGAGCAAGATCCAGACAGCGAAGAGCTTGTTAAGAGGCTTGAGACTCTTGAGAGGGGTGTTGCGGAGCTTAGGGAATTTGTTAATGCTCTTGCTAAGGAGTTCAAGGACTTTGCTAGGAGGCAGCAGGATCTCCTCAATGCCTATACAAGTAAGACTGACCAGACTTTGCAAAGGCTTTCGCAACTTGTTGAAGTTCTTGAATCTCTTAATGAGAAGCTCGACAAGGTTGCTGAATTGTTTTCTAAGCAACAGGATTTGACGAAGTTATCTGAGGAGAAGCCGAAGACTTCTGCAGAGAGGTCTGTGAAAAGGAGGGGTGTTTGTGAGATTCTTGAAGAGCAGCACGTTATTTTCGAGAGCGATGTTGCTGCAAGGATTAGGGATAGGAACAGCTTCTTTGCGTCAATTGAGAGTAGGTGTGATGATGCTGTTATCGAGTGTTCTAGGGAGAGAGTGGCTGTAGAGAAGAACTTTTGGCAAAGCTTTCTAAACAAAGTCAGCAAGATTAGCACAACCGATGATGAGAAGATTAAGAGAGAGCTTGACGCCTTGGAGTACAGGCTCTTCAAAATACTGAAAGAGTCTGCACTACTGATATTCGATACAACAAAGAAGCAATGGGTCTTTGTTGCGCAGAAGAGTGCCAGTACGAGTGCTAGTATTGTTAGTACTACTAGTACTAGCAGTAAGCAGCACTATAAAAAGCGTTATGAAGATGATGAGTCATGGGTTCTACAGTACGTAGACATTGGGTAGATTCAAAAAGATGTGTTTTTATCTTGGTGAGTAGGGTATTCCCCAACCTGTTATGAAGTCTTTGTAGAATATGTTTATCCTTCTACCGTTGGTAGCCATCCAGTTTACGAAATCTTGAAGTGTTGGTTCTTTGTGGTGGTATGCTCTGTAGTACTCTATGAAGTTAGCTGCTAAACCTGCTACAACTGGTGTCGCCATGCTTGTTCCGCTCAGAGCTACATAGTAATCGCCAACCGTAGGGGCATTGATGTTTGCATATCTAGACTTCGTAGATACCACCATCACGCCCGATGCTACGAAGTCAGGCTTCATTCTGTTATCAACTGTTGGCCCGAGGCTGCTGAACCACGCTAGCTTGTCGTAGTATGCGTCCCAAGCACCAACAGTTATAGCTTTCTTGGCAACCCCAGGTACAGCAATAGTGTTTGGATAGTTACCACCATTACCAGCTGCTGCGAAGACCCATATACCCTTGTCGACAATGGCATCAACTGCTAGGCTTAGAGGATCAGAGCCATCTGAAGCAAAGTAGGCACCCCAAGATAGTGAGAGGATAGATATGTTGTAGAGCTTACCGTAGTTATAGACCCATTGAAGAGCAGTTAAGCATAGATCGATACTCGATGCACCGTCTCTATTAAAAGCTTTTACAATAACAAGGCTGGAGCTTGGTGCAATACCTCTGTACCTACCGTTCGAAGCCCACCCTCTCCCGGCTACGATACCGGCTACATGGGTTCCATGACCGTTTATATCTAAGAACGCCGGTTCGCCGTACCTATTCCAGAGATCTTTGTCGAAAGCTAGTAGCTGATTTACAGAACCGTTTCTATCGAAGCTCCAAACTACGTAGTTCTGTGTCTGCGTCACGTAGAGAACGCTTACCAGCAGCTTTACTATGCTCTTGTTGTTCTGGTCAAAGAAGTCTGGATGCGTATAGTCTATACCCGTATCTATCACTGCTACAGTTACACCCCTACCACTCCAAACACCTGAAGCTCTATGAAAAACATTGTCAATATCTTTGCTAAGGTCATACCCGGAAGCACTAATGTTGAGGATAACGGCTGGCTTAAGCCTCTTCTCGCTATAGATACTGATAACACCTGGTGTGTTGAGAAAAGCATCAACATCGCTCTTACTATACACAACAGCTCTATAGATATAGAGGTTGCCGAAGACCCAAACCTTAGAAGCTTTCACATTCAGATGCTTGTTGCTAGAGATATACACTTCTGCAGAGCCTTTCTCAGAAAGCTGTGTATAGATGTCTGGATCAACTCTTACACTTACATAAGGCTTGGTAATCATGAACGCTCCTAGAGATGCAAATAAGAAGACAACTATAATTAATACTGTAGCAGGTGCTACAAGATGTAGCAAAAGCCTAGCAGTTCTTTCTTCTAACAAATCTTCCTTCTGTCTCACAAACCTCTTTCTTTTCACGTACATATGTGAACACCTTCACAGGTATGGGTGAGGAAGGCGTGGACGGGATCTGAACACTTGGAGTTGCTGTGGGTGCTGATGTCCATTGAATCACATCTTCAACAGATGACCACATAACCATTATCGACAAGAATATCAATGCCCTGAATAGCCATGTAGAGAAGTATGCATAGTAAGAGACTGACAGCATCAGCATTGCAAGCCCAATCATGAACATGACTCCCTCAAAAACGATATCCAGAAACATCAGCGATCTGGGTATAAGCCTCTTTCCATAGACATAGTAGTAAACATCCTCGAACTGGTCAAGAGATGCAAGGAAGAACACTATGGATAGCCATGGATTGTACTGAAATGTGACAACACTCATAATGATTGTGAGTATAAATGTAAAACTATTTATGATGACCCTGAAAACCCTATACATATGCATCGCCAATTATAAAAAATAAAAATGGTATTTGATTTAAAAGATTTTCTTCTTTACCATTAGGTAGTATAAAACAGCAGCTATACCTATGACAGCAACTATGAGTATTGTGTACAGCATTGTTGTGAAGATCACTAACTCGGCAAATGTCATTGCTTCGCTTGCAACTGCTAATGGTATTAAACCCTTGCTCACAAGTCCATAGAATATCAGCATAATTCCCATTATGAGGATATACCACAACGGTGTTGATGAACGTGATAATACACCCACTCTCACCAAGTAGTGCCCAATGAATATTAGCAGCACTGTCAGCGTTATTATGGTTCCTGCCAGCATTGGGTTAAACGCTCCCGAAGCTGCTGCTGCCAGCACTCCGAGTACTATGAGTGCGAATAGCAGTGCTGCTGCGGCTTCTCTAGCACCAAGCTCGATCTTTGCTCTTTCAGCCACTTAAACCACCCGAGTAAGCAAATGTTTGAGAGGATTAAAATACTTTACTCGCTCACTTCACTTCCTGCTCTCTTTCTCTTGACAAATACGTGCTCAACAGACTCTAACTCGTTTTCAAACTCATAAGCTATAGCCTTAGGCTTTACAAACATTGATCGTGCTATCTCTTCGCTTTCCCCAACAACCTCCTCCATGTTTCTCGGCCTGAGCTTCACAAAGCTTGACTCATTCTCGTTTTCACTCTTATTCTCTATCATTATGCCTTTCTCCCTCTCCTTTTTCCCTCTCCTTGTAGCTAGCATAGCAATAGAGTTGTGAATAACGTGATAAAGTATTGCTGCTGCGCCGTTCAGCATCCATGCAGTTATGTAGAATGCTGAAGACAGCATGAGAAAAATCACATATGTGAAGAGGTATGCCACCCTCTTCGACCTTGGATATGTCTCTATAAGGGAGTAGCGAGATGGGATGTGGGCAAACACCCACACAATTGATCCTATCACCAGACCTGGGAAACCGCCTAGTATCAGCATTGGGAATCCTCTGAAGAATAGCTCTTCGAAGAACGGGCCTACAAGAGTTATCCAAGTCACGTCACCTGGCTCAAAGAAGACAGGCCTCCTTATCTGCTGAATAGGCATCTTCAGGATTTTCGACACTATAGCACCCGCTAGAACAGAGGGTGCAAAGTCTAGCAGTATCCATAGAGGAAAGAGCTGGATTGCTGCTGTTACGAAGTCTAGCAAAGCTCTTCACCGCTTCATCAATGTGTATATAAGTGAGAATGATGATAGAAACGCTATCATTATCAGCGTACCTGTTCTGATTATGAGCCCTAGCCAAAATGATAACAGGAACATCACCAGATTCATGTAGAGAACATATGTCCTCGGAGGCTCAATATTCTTCGCTAAGAACCTATATGTAATCGCTTGATCAACTATTAGCAGGATTAGGAGAAACACCTCCAGGCTGTACCAGAGCCAGTAGTACTGCTCAATAATCTCTATCGGTATTACCCATGGAAGGGTGACAACCCTGTGAACAAGCTCTGCAAAGCTTATCCCCAGAACATCGCTTAGCATAGAGAGCGTCAGCAGAGATGTGAGCATGAGGGAAACAATGTTCGCTATCTTCTCAGCTTGTGAAAGCCTTTTCTCAAGCTCTTCAAAGCGCTCTTCAGCCAAGCGAAACACCAGCTAAGCTAATTTCCCTCTTAAACCTAGCTTAAATCTTTTTGGGGTGAAAACTGTGGCACAGAAATATGAAGCTGATAAACTCGTGCAGTCCGTAGCAAGGTTTCTCGCAGGCTTGAAACCCAAGTATGGCAGATCATACTACTTTGAGAAATTCAGACATGCAGATGTTCTACATAAGGTCATGGAGCTTAAAGCAAAAGTCAAAGGTTTTCGATGCCCGTTCTGCGGAAGAACATTTAAACGCTCTTCATCGTTCATTACACACATCATTATGGTTCACTATCATGAAGTACTTGTATACATTGGCACAGACTATCTAGTAGCACCTGCTACAAGATGAGCTATTCCTTCCTAAACAGCTCTTTATAGAGCTTAACAGTATATGCCTTCGCCTCTTCAGGAACCAGCCTAAAGCCTTCAACAATTATATTATTCAAGACAAACTCACTATCTTTAATATGCTCCAGCTTGCCATCGCTAACCATGTAGCTTTCGAAGAATGGCTTCCCCGCTTTGTACCTATCCATCTTTCTCCAGTAAGCCTCCCACCAAATACGCCTAGCCTCATGATATATAGGCGTGCACTCACCAGACATGTAAGCATCTTCAAAGAGTCTGGAGACTAGCCAGCAATGAGGGTTTGGCAAACCCTCTTCTCTCCACCTCGGGTTCTCGAGAAGGTCACTCCTACATATAGCAATATCTAGAGGATCTCTACCAAAGCTATTCTTTGTCTTTACGAACATAGCTAATCCTGAGAGGGTATATATGAAAAATAAAAATAGTGTATGTTTTGGTTTAAGGTTTAATGTTTAGGCTCTGATACCTAGTCTTGTTACTAACCACTTCCAGTCTCCGACTTGCTTCTCTGCTTGCTCTATGATGTCTGTTGGCACGTTCTCTATTGTCCCGCCAGGAATTTCCTTTCCCTTGCCCCAGCAGGCTACAACAACTTTGTTCTCGGGGAACCTCCTTCCACCGTACTTAGTTCTTATGATTGGTACTCCGCCACTTGCTAGACACTTCTCAACAAATGATCTTAGTGCATCTACACCTGAGCCTAACACTCTAGTCATTTTTGTTCGCCCGCTTACTAGCTTGCTCTCCTGCTTAAAAAGCTTTTTGCTTCTAATCACCATGAAAGTATATGCAGAAAGAGTTGAAGTGCCCTCCTAATGATCTCGCTCTTGTTCAGGCTCCTATCCTTCTCGATCTCCTTAAGCCTCTTAGCAATGCTTGGAGGAACCATTGCAGAGACAATCACACCGTTATCGCTTGGCACAGTCTCTACAGAGATCTTCTCAATCCTCTCAATCCTGAACGCACCCCTGCCAATATCGCCAACAAGCATAGCTCTATACATCTCACTAGTGTCTACATCCAGCAACACAGCTATGTACCTGCCTAGAAGCCTCTTAGAGAAAGCGAAAGCAATCATCTCAACATCATTGTTTAGGAGTGTCTTCAGGATCCTGAACTTGTACTTCAAGTACATCTCAACAGTCCACATCTTGTTGTAGAGAAACTCATCTCTATCTCTAGAGACGTGGGTTAGCGATGGACAGAAAGCTAGGTTGCTGTAGCACGTACCATCAAAAGTCTGTAGAGGTACACCAAGCTTCTCAACAACAGATAGGTACTGGTCAAGGGTTAGACCAAGCTCGTTAAGAGCTTTCTGAATCAATGGGCATCTAACTTTCCTAGGATCGCAACAGAAAACTATAGATGCTAGTACACCGCCTTCACATAGATGCGGGGTATTCTCAAGATTTCTCCAGCTAAACGTCTTAGCCTCTACCATATGTAGCCCTCTTCAAAACCCTTAGAAGTATGTAGATGTTCGTAGCAAACTCTCTCTCTTTCGAAGGGTCGTAGCCGCGAATAACTATTTCCTGCAGCCTCCCACCCTCGGCAACCCTTACCCTTAGAACCGGGTACATGTTTAGGTGTTCTCTCTGTATAAAGTTCAAGACCTTCTCAACATCCTTAAGCTTCTCTTTCTGCTCCTCAGAGCCGAAACACTCTATCCACTCTTTGCTGAATGTGTGAAAAGCTGTCGTATCCTCATAGAATATCGAGTTAGGAGTGTTGTACCTAACGCTAAACGGAATGTTAAGCTCATCGCATATCCTCCTCATAATCTTGTACAGAGCAGCACACCTTGGGCAGGTGACCTCCGCCTCAAGAATAGCCTCAATCAACTAGCTCCACCAGCGTGCTCAATCTGTTTAGCTAGTGACTCTATCTCTTTGAACCAATCCTTTGATGTTGCCTCCAGAAACGTGAAGTAAAGCCTTGTTGGTGGCCTTGCTCTAAAGCTTGGAACCAATTCTGTAGTAGCTTCTACAATATGTGGTATAACGACATGCAGAGCAGTAGCCTTACCAACATAGACAGACTCTGAATAGCCTAATGGGGTCGCTGTTTCGAACCATCCATACCTCGGAACCTCTTCTCTAGGCTTCTCCTTAACAACTTTTCTTCTACGCCCCATCAAAACCTTTATGATTATATCTGTTATGGCCTTCGAGAGTGTGTATAGTGCAGAATAAACCATGTGTTCACCTCACTACCCTAAGCTTCCACCTCCCATCAGGTGTTAGGAGAAGCTTTACAAAGCCAAGCCCTACCAATGTGTTTATAGCTTCATTTAGAGCATCTGCTGATAATCCAAGCTCTTTAGCAACTTCAGCAATGTCAGCTTCTCCTCTCCTAGCCAGCAAGTTGTAGAGCTGGGTTGCTCCCGGGCTTCTCTGGAGAAGCACCTCGGGTGGGTACAGAGATGTTGTTGGTGAAAACTGAAGAACCAAAGGTGTTGGAGCACCAGCTTTTATGAATGTCATGGTTCTGAAGCAATCTCTTAGCAGTTCACGGAGGACTGTAAGCATTCTAATAGCTTCAGAGTACCTCTCCGCAACAATAAGTTTACTTAGCTTGTAAAAGCCCTTGGCAATTTTCCTCAGAGATGATACAGCAGCCTCGAAACGCTCATCAGTAATTCGCTCCGGTGCCATCTGCACAATGATGACGTCTATCTGATCCTCAAGCTGGTCGAGAGCTTTGAGCACAGCATTCCTACTGATCTTGCCTTGTTCAGCATCTTCAAGCATTTTGAGAAGCTCTCTGATCATGGCATTTATAGATGCTAGTGGTGATGCACTCACTTGCTCTTCGCCTCTTTCTCCTCAGGTTTGGGAGTCTTTGCAGTCTCTAGCTCTGCAATCTCCTCTCTCCATGTAGTGAGTATCTCGGCTACGTGACCAAGCCTATCAACAATATCTACAAGTCTTCTCCTACCCCTCTCAAGAGCCTCTGCCTCAACACCCCTGACAAACACCTCATCCCTAAGCCTGACAAGCTCTTGCTGCATACTCTGAAGCTCAACAACAGCCTTAGTCAATCTCTCCTGGTACCACATGAGCTGCTCCTGAAGTTTTGAAACCCTTGCCTGCAGCATCACTACATTTGCTCTGTAGTCACCAACATTCTTTTCGTACTCCCACAAAGCCCTCTGCATCCTCATGATCAGCTCCTGCTGCTCCTTAACCTTCTCCATGAACTCGTCAGGCGTCCTATCCTTGAGAAGGTCGTAGCGGTCAATAACCATCACAGGATCCTTGACCTGCATAACCCTGTCAAGGTTTATTATCTGCCTCTCAAGAACATCGATATAACCTTTAGTATCCTCAACAACAAAGAACCTCTCAAAGTCATCAGGCTTATACTCAAAGACGTATGTCGTTGGCATTCTGAGAACAAGCAAAGGCACGTAGGAGCCGTTCTTAAGCTCTCCATAGAGTGTTGTGATGCCGAACTCTATGAGCCAGTATCTAACTCCCATTACCTGCATGTAAGCGTGTCTAAGGAACTGGCCTAGGAAGCCCTCCCCATAAACAATTATCGGAATACCGTAGAGCGCAGGTGAAAAAATCATGGATTTTCTTATTTCTGGTGCCAAAGCCTCTCTAAGCTTCTCTAGTGGAATGCTCTTTCTAAGTTCATCCAAAAGCCTTGCAGCGTCCATAGGCATTCAGAGACCCCACACTACATCTGTTGTTGCTGCTGTGGGGGTCTAGCTATCATTAGATCCGATATGCTTGCATTCACAGCATCAATTCTTCTGCTGATCTCTGCTAGTGATTCCTTTGCGCTCTTCTCAAAGCTGTTCAGCTTATCCCTGATCTCATTTGCTGCATCCCTAGCATCCTTAATACTTTTCCTAAGCTCATCTACTGCGTCGTTAAGCCCTGAAACGCTATTCCTAAGTGCTTCGACAGCCTTTGAAAACTCTGCTAATGCTTTGTAGTACTCAGCTATTTGCTGAGATGCGTCAGCCACCCTCTTTATGCTTTCAGATGCGTCTTTAGATATTGCTACAAGCTCTGAAACCTTTGATGTCACGGCATCTGTCAAGACCTTCTCATTGACTTTGAGAAGCTCTCCTGTGAGCTCTGTTGCAATAGCCTTCACATTTATTGATATAAAGCCCTTGGCAACGGCTTCAAGGGCAGATGTCTTGAAGTTGTTCACATCTATCTCTATTTGCCTGACCTTCGACTCCAATGCCTCTACTCGTGATGATATGTTCTCAATCTTAGCAGCAATAGCTGTGAGACCCTGCTCAACACTCTTCGTGATCTTCTTTTCAATTGCTTCAAGCTCTCTATTAACAGCTTCTGTAACTTTTCCAAGAACTATGCTCACAATGGATTCGCTCACTTCTCTTCACCCCTAATACTCTTCATAGCCATTTCAAGTATTACGCCGACCTCCGACATTGAGAGCGGGTATGCCCTTCCACCCCTAGGCTGGAGCCTCTTAGGCTTAATGCCCCTACCAATAACAATGCCCACAGCAAGGAAAGCAACAAAGCCTGCACCAACAAGAACTGGTGAGAGTATCGGCATCAGAGCGTAGGGTATTACCAAGACAGCTACCGCCAAACCGATCACTGCACCAATACCGATATACATTATTGCATCTCTCATCTCAATCATTATTCCTCCACACCAGAGAATGTATATAAATTTAACAGCAAAAAAGCTTTCAAGAAAGCAAAAAAGCAGAGAAAACATGTTCTTCACATAACGAAATATTGAAGAAAAGATAAAGTGCTTTTTACAGATAATGAAGATGTGGTGAGCGAGTCTGAAGAGAGTGAACTACACAACTTTTTCAGAGTACTGTGCTGAGACTAGGGATAGTGATGCGTGTTGCCACAAGATAAGGATTTACATGGCTTTAGCCCTCTACACACTGATTCACCACGGTGGTTGGGTCTCTGCAAAGCAGCTGTGCAAGGAGACTCGAATACCATACTCCTACATTGCGATGGCTCTTCGCAAACTCCAAAGGTATGGGCTTGTCGAGAGAGTGTATGTGCCTGGAGTTCATGGCATAGCATCTTTGTGGAGGGTTAGAGATGACATACTGAATGGATATGGTAAGAAGAATGTGCTAGACGCGTTGATGAAGCATATCAAGATGTGTATCGAGTATTCTGTAGCAGGTGCTATGCAATTTTCTGAAACTGCTTAAGTCTCTGCTGTGTAGATAGATTTTTAGGTGCTGCTTGTGGCTAGGAGAAGGCATTTGAAGAGAAAGGATGAAGAGAATGAGATTAAGGAAGAGGAGTTTGATGAGGGTGTAGAGAGTAATGAGAATAGATTAAAGGAGCTTGCAGAGCTTGTTGAGAAGTTTAACAAGTCCAGCACATCTGCTGTTGCAACTGTAGACACGGCGGATGTTGTTATAGAGTCCAATGGTCTTAGCTACACCGAGTTCAAGGAGCTTATCACACGTGTCAATGGCTTCTCAGGAACCTTAACCACGCTTCTCGCATCAATGCCTCCAAGGCTTAGACATGTCCTCACAGCTTTGTATAGACATGCTGTTGTCTTCTACGATCCTTCGATAAGTGTGTGGAGAGTGAACTTCCTGAGGCTTAGGCAAAGGGTTAAAGTTCTTAGAGCACCTGTAGATGTTTTGCGCTTCTACTTGCCGAAACAACCCCCCGTAGCTGTTGCCCAATCTGTAGCACCTGTTACACAGTTGCAGCAAGCAAAGCGAGTTGAAGAGGCTGAAGCTGCTGAAACTGGTGAAGAGCTTGAGGAAGAGGGTAAAGAGAAGGCACATAGAAAGCTCAGGCTTACAAAGCCCATTACGTATCCTGGCGGTGACTGGCCTCTTAAAGACGTTATAATAGACATTCTTGTTAAGAGCGGCTGCAAGACATTGGTAGAGGTTTTTGGTGGGAGTGGTGTTATCTCTATGTATGCTCCTAGAAATGTGTTTAAGAATATTGTTTACAATGATATTGACAAGTTGCTGGTGAACTTCTTTACTGTGCTTAGGGAGAGGCCGATGGAGCTTGTGGAGAGGGTTATGCAGATGCCCGCTGCTAGAGAGTTTGTTGAGAAGTACATAGATATGATTAGGAGTGGTGAGATCCACAAGATTCGAGACCCTGTTGAAAAGGCTGCTATATACTTCTATGTGAACAGGCTCTCGTTCAACTCAGAGCTAAACTCATTCAAAGTCCTGGTGGAAGGCTCTGCTGCGAAGAGGCTTAGAAACCAGGCTATGCTCCTACCAGAATACGCCAAGATGTGGAGCGATGTAACGATAGAGAACAAGGACTTTAGGGATCTCATAGAGCTTTACGACAGACCCTACACAGTATTCTACTGCGACCCACCATTCCTAACAGTTGAAGGAGCTACAAAGGGTGAGAGGGAGAAGTACTATCTACACCCATTCACAGAGGGTGACATGAGGGACTTGCTAAAGATTCTGAGCGGTATAGAGGGAAAGTTCGTTTTAAAGCTCCCCAAAGACCACCTAGGAATACCCTTCATAAGGAGCTGGGTAAAGGAGCACAACTACAGCATTAGATCTGTTGAACATGCAAAGCAAATGGTGAACGTCAAGGGTGAAAAGAGGGAAAAACAGGTCACGGTCTTTATCTACAACTACAGCGCTTAAACTTGCAGAGTGCGCTTCTCAGAGAAGTGCAAAAAGCTTTGCTTCTATTCAGTTGCAGAGCTTATGGTGGCGCCACCTCAACCCTTACATAGTGACTCAAAACAGCGTTCATTTAGAGACTGCGCCAACTCATGCTAACTCGTCAAACCCTCCCTCAAGGTCTATACATAGAGATGTGGGAAATATACACAGATATGCTTATATCCATTCAACTACAAAGCCATAAACAAGTGCAAAAATATGCGCCAACTCATGGTAACAAAACACCGTGTGGGGACACCTCCTCCAAGCTCTCTACATAAAGACATGAGTTTTTTACACAGCTTATGTAGAGTACTTTCTGTGTTGATTGAGAAAGAATTTATTTAAAGTGTGCGCCAACTCATGCTTACTTCGTGAACGTTCTGGTTCTGTAATTGTGTAGCAGGTGCTACAGAATGGTGTTCGCATTAGCTGATGCAAACTGATTGTATACTGTATGCGGCGCGCTCTTCAGGTATACTGTATTATCATTGGCTTGCAACAAATATGAAAATTTTAAATATGAAAATTTTGTGAGTGGTTAGTAAGCATGAAAAAAGTTTACTTCTTTACTTCTTTGAGACAAACCTCTTTTTCTTTACAAAGCTCATCTCATTCTCTATAGCTTCTACAACTGTTTTCCTAGCTATCTTGATGCCTATGATTATTGCTGCCACTATTATTGCTACTGCTATGACTATCATTACTATGCTCGAAATTGTTGCCGGAGCTGCTGGGGCTGGTGCAACTGGTAGAGATGCTACATTGAACTCGAATGTCTTCGAAGAGTTTATGTATATGTCGTCACCTGGATAAGTAACTTCAGCCCTGTATGTAGCGTTCCTAATAAGCTCCATGCTAGGAGTACTGAAGTACCCGCTAGCATCGGTAGTTATGTTGTATGTTGTTAGAAGAACCCCATCACTTGTGTAGAGCCTTACTGTGACAACCCTGTTTGGAACACCATTGCCGTAGTAGTCAAGGACTTTACCATCGATGTAGACAGTTGCATACTGCTCACTCTGCAAAACTCCTAGGAGACTCAAGAGCCTTTGCCACAGAGACATGACCTGGTAAGCACCTGTCTCAATCCTTGTTGGAACCCTGTAGAAAGCCTTCAGAGCAACATCACTTGCAATACTCATAGCCCTAGTCACATTCATATATCCATCGCTATAGCCATAGAACTGAAAGCCATTAACAGATGCGGGAACACTAACTATATATGTTGCTGGCTCTAGCAAGAGTTCTGCGGGAGCATTGTACCAAGTGCCATTAACACTAACTGTAGCTGCAACTGGAAGCACATTGCCAAGCCTATCATAAGCCACAACATTAAGCCTATAGAGATCAGTTACAACAATGTCCGCCACAGAGCCAAGTGTACCGGAGATAATGAGGTAGTTACCATCCCAATTAACGCTAGATAAAGAGACATTTGCCTTAACATCAACTGATGTTGGCTTGCTGATGTAGTCTATGACCAGCTTAAACGCCCCAGAGCCATTGATGAGGTATCTGATTTTTGCATATGGGTACCTAGCATTGAGACTAGTAGCGTTTAGAAGCATCTTTCCAAGATCCCAGGCAACACTCTTAGCAACACCCCTATAATCAGTTGAAAGCTTCTTGACATTGCAATTGATGTTCAATATAGAGCCGTTAGTGCCTATCCAAAGATCTAGCGTGGTAGCAGGGCAGACAGGTACACCCCTATGAGTGACTATGACTTGGTGAACACCATAAGCAAGCATTGTTAGTGTTGCAGCACCACTAGCACTCAAGGACTTTGCATAGCCTGTGTTCAAGTTCTTTACACTGATCGAGAGAGTTTCATAGTTAAGTGGCTTCCCATCAGCATCAGCAAGACTTATAGTAAACGCTCCATAGATAACTCTGAGCCTAAGCCTCTTATAGCCTAGTGAAAGGCCTGCAAGATCTGTTGAATTCACAATAACTGTGTATATCCCTGGGGTAGTGAAGCTTAGCGTCATATTACCAGCAACATTTGTGTAGCTAGCCCCTGTCTCAACTATGGAGAGATTCGCTCTAGCAGGAAGCACAAGAGTTACAGGTTCCCCGACAAGCACATTATACGTCTCAACACCTCTCGACAAAATCTTAGAGCCCTGCAAAACATTTGGCGTAGTGCTATAGACATAGAAACTACCTGTCGCTACAGCATTGGAGATTCTATAGACCTTGTATATATAGCCATACATAGTCTCATTACCAATGTATGTTGCTGTGCCTGTGTAGGTAGTCTTGTTAAACATTAGCCTGTCCCTCAGCAGCAGATCTATTGCCGAATAGTTGAGGAAGTTGCTCACCAAACTCACTGAGAAAGTTGATGAACAGTTGTAGTAAGAGTCCACAAGCGATGCAGATGTTCTAGCCGTAGAGCTGTACACAGCAAAGAGCTTAACACCCCTTACAGCAATCTCCTCACCAACGCTTGTTGTTGATGACACTGTTGCGTTTATCCATATAGAGACCTTAGCGTCGTTAATATTGAGAGGTACTGTAACATTAGTCCAGCTAGTGCCTATAGAGACATTGGTGATCTCCACAACAACAGAGCCAGCACTATTCAAAACCCTTAACCACAGCCTCCTATAAGAACCCGTAGCACTAGTCTTTACCCACAGAGACAACTTATAGACATTTGTAGAGCTGTAGGGAAGAACAACAGTAACATTGCTGACAAGGCTAGCTGTATTGGGGTATGCAACACCGCTGCTGTAGTATGGGTTTGCATAGACTCTCCAAGCCCACGCATCACCACCATAGCTCGTAGTGTAGCCAGCTGCAGAAGCATTTATAGCTGTGAAGCTATGGGTAAACTGGGTGGAGTTAGGGCTATACACAAGCCAATGCCTATAGATAACGCTCTGAGGCAACGATACAGAGATGGTTGCAATTGTCTCCGAACACACAATGACAGCGGGTTCCGGCGAAGCTATTCTTCTAACAAACGCATAATCAACAACATGATATATTGTTCCTAGAGATCTAAAACCAAAACCATAAAACGTAGAGAGCGCTGTATCCACAACAGAAGCATCCTTGATACCGTCTCTGAAAACCATTATAGATCCATTCGGGTATATCCTCATTTCCATATAACGAATCTCGTAGGGCGTGGACTCAGCAGGCAAGCTTGCTAATGCAGTCCATTGTCCATTGCTATAACGCCTTAGGTTTGAGTACTGAGCATTTGGATTATAGTTTGCGAAATAGCCAGTAACACTTCCTTCACCCCCATAGCTCTTGCCCCATATGAAGCCTAGACCCCAATCAGAACCTGCTTGAGATTCATACATAAGTGCTGTAAGTGCAACACCCCTACCAACATTGATGCTGAACGATATCCAGTTATCGCCAGAAGAGGTTGCATCTAGCCAGCCGTTCCAAACATCCCAACCACCGCCAATGTTCGTGTAACCACTAGGCATAGCATTAAATTCTGAGAACCATAGGAATGTGCTTGCCGGGTTTGACAAGCTTGTTGCTGATGCATTTCCATAGTACATGTATATAGTTTTTGTCGATGAGTTAGGTATTGAAGGCACCTTAACCCATATCTTAGTTGATTGCGTGTTGCAAGTGCCTCTCTCCACCCAGTAAGATAAGGGCGTTACTCCATCCTCATCAGCGAACCTTATATCCCCGCAATCGCTCCTCATCTTACCCTGCTGAATAAGGCTACTAGTATCTACAACAACAAGTATCTGGTAATCCGTGAGCGTAGAGGGGTTCCTCGTATTATCAATGATTATATCTCTCTGATAGCGGAATCCTGGTATTACACCTTTGGCATGGGCTTTAGGCAATCCTGTGGCAGGTGCTACACCAAGTGTGCTGAACACCGATATTACTATAATGATTAGCAGAATATGTGTAGACAACTTATGCATTTTCATTGTTTACCCACTCTAAAACTTATTAGCTATGCTTCTGAGATTAAAAGGCTTAGCTGGGTGAGTCGCTTGGTCTCACGCAAACTTTCAAAAACAGTTGCAGCTATACTTATAATACTTGTTTTATTGCCTTCTCCAGCACTCTTCATAACAGCTCCTCCAGCAGTGCATGCACAGCAGCAAAGTCAAGAGCAGCTCCCTAATATAGCTACTGTCAAGCTTTGGAGCGTTAATCATGATGTCTATATGGCTAAGTTTGTTGGGGAAGACTACGTAGTTTTGTGCACTTCACACTGCGATGTCTCTCTAGACTATAGATTTCTGAGTAGCTATGGAACAGCATATGTGTACAAGGTTACTACAGGCTCTTTGCTGGGCTCTCTAAGCGGGCCGGGCACGTGGAGCGTGGGCTCGTGGGAGCCATTCAAAGCTACTAAGGTCTCTAGCTACTCAGGTTTCTTCTCAGCAGATTCAAAGAAGATGATGCTTGATGTAAGAGTATTTGGAGGGACATCCATTAAGGGTGTGAACACCACCGATACATGGAGGTACACACCGATTGACTGGGGCTTCAGCGACACTAATGGAGACCACTACTACGCTGTCCAGCTAGACTATGACGGAAGCACCCTAGCTGTTGGCTACATAGGTGTTTCTTGGGCTAACAGCGGGTGGAACGACACATCAAAGTTGCTAGTGTACAAATATGACCCAACACAGAACAAATACAGCAAGGTCTATGAATACGCTGCATATGGAGACTATGGGAGAAGGCTTCAGATGACGCTCGATGGGAGGGTTATTGTTGTTGGAGGCATTGGCTACCCATATATAGATATACACATCTATAACAATGCCAACAAGAGCTACGGGCTAGCAATACACTACAGAATACCTGATGCAGGCGGTGTATCAGCTCTAGGCATTAGCGATCCATATAGAGTTGGCTACATAATTGCCGGCACTCTAAACGGGTGGGTGATAATAGCCAAGTACGATGTAACAACAAATAGTTTCAAGGTGATATACCAAGCCAAGGTAGCGCCAGATAACTCGTGGTTCTACAACCCGTTCTACGACAGGTGGATACCGAAGGTAACAGAAGTCTTTGTTCTAAGCACACATAGAGACAGCAACAGACCTGGCTATGCAGCCATATACGACGTTCTCACAAACACAACAACAGTGATAAACTTTGCAAGTGCTGGAACACCATATTGGTATGCTGCTGCTGCTTCTCCAGAGGCTAACTATATTGTTGCTGGGAACACCCCCTACATGGTTATAAAGAGAGATGTTGAGGCAAGGACTCCAAGGGCAAGGCTCTGGGGGACACTAATAGCTGAGTACCCCTTCAAACCCCTGAACACCTCAGTAGTCCTAGCACCTCCAAAAGGGCTTGACGTGCTCATGTTCAGCGGCAAGATAACGGTCTCCAGAATATACACAGAAGCTGTCTCTATAGACCTTGTCACAGATCCCGACATCGTTAATGGAAGGCTTGCTACAATGGCTGACAAGGGTCTTGTAGCAGCACAGGTGTTTAAGACAGAGTACTCCGATGTACAATCACTAAAAGTTTTGAAAGGATACGAGCTTAGAGATGACCTTGCATCTCAAGGCATATCGGAGTACAACAACTACATAGCAACAGTCTCAACAATGCTGTTCAAGCCACCGCCATACTGGCAGGAGGGGAACACCTACTTCGGGACAGTGATACATGTTCCACTCACACAAAGCCTGAAGCTGTTCAATGAGATGAGGCTCGAGCTAGCGTCATCAATACACACAGCAAACCTGCTGTATGACAAGAACAAGAGAGCCCTTGGAATAATAGGGGTTCCCGTGGAGATCGGTGGAGGCGTTGGAGTATCATCATTGGCGTACTCAAAGATAGCTGACTCAATTCTCCTAAAGCTTGCTGTACAGGACGGTATTGTGAATCTGGAGAAAGCATTCGGCATAGCAACATCGCAAGCAGTTGCAAAAATAGCTGGAATCGTTGGCATAGCCGTAGCTGTCTGGGGAGGGATAGACGCAGCACTTGTTGAGTGGGGAGGTCTGGGAAACGTCAATACACAGAGCTGGATAGTCATAGCACCAACAGTTGTTGATCAGTATGGAAGGAAGTTCACAGCAGTAATGCTATACCTACCACTCTCAGAATCACCAAATGTTCAGACATACTACAACATCATAAAGACGTACTTCAGCAACCTTGGCTACACAGATATAGGCCTTCAGGTAACTTACATCGGGCAGACATGGGATGACTACAAGATGAGGCTTGAAGCAGGCTTCACACCAATCGTGAACCTCTACGAACTCATAAAAACAACAATAGCAGCACAGTACAATCTAGACATGAACACATTGACAGTCACAGGCTCAGACATCCTCATCGTCACAAGGGTTAGTGCCAAGGAGACATTCTGGGAGTGGTTCTTCGGACTCGGAGGAGTAAACATAAACACATTGACACTGATAGGGGCAAGCACCATAAAGGTTAAGGGAGTACTGAAATCAGGTATCACCACAGACCCGGCAACCATTGCGAACACCCTTGGCAAGGTCTACGTAAATGATGTTGCCTATGAGCTTAAGCCAGGGGCGGATGGTGCATACACAGAGTTCGGCATCCTGTTAGGGACTCCAAAGCTTGTGTTTAGGTTTGATCAGCCAATAGGCTTCTACGGAGATATAAGGGTGGAGATCTCAACAGTTGTGAAGTCACCATTCCAAGACACAGGCTACAGCTATACAACAACACTTGACTATAATTGGAACGGCACACAGATAAGGCTTGAAAAGATTGAATTTGTTGATATGCCTAAACCAGCTATAATGATTGAGAGAGTGTTTAGATACACATACGGAGAGTTTGTGAACGACCTCACAAAGTACTTCACACTACAGACAGTCATCAATGACCCCAACAGCGCTACCGGAAAGCTCTACTACTACATAACAACATCTACACTAATATTCGACCCTGCTAACGGTGGTATCCTCCAGCCGGGTAAGAGCTTCACGATAAACTACTACTACACAAAGCCACCAGACGTATCCATAAGGGTGTTTCTAAATGGTACAAGAATCACATCAACACTTGCTCATCATGCAACCATTGTGATAAACAACTCTGCCCCTGCACAAAACATCGGCATCATGGTCAGGGTATCCGTCAAATATTTTGAAGGACTTAACGAAATCGAGATATCGAGTAGAACAATTAGCGACTCAGTACCTGCCAAAGCAAATAGCATTGCTTATAAGACCTATGATATATCGGATGATGTTTACAGAGCCATAGCATTCATGAACGCCACAAGCAAGCCAGCGTTTGTTGAGATATATGCAAAGATTGTTAATGCCACGTATAACTATATAAAGAACAATGATGAGGATAAAGCCGTCTACTACCCACCATCAACAATAGTCAAAGCACTACCAATGCCAGGACTCAGAGGGAACTACACAGTAACAGTAAGTGTTGTGGAGCTAGATAACAATACATTTACATGGAAGCCTTCAGCCAACGCACTAGTTGAAGTACTCATGGGCAACACAAGCATTGCAAAGACATACACAAATGAAACAGGCTACACAAGCTTTGTGCTGAGTGGAGGTATATACACATTCAGAGCAGGCAAATCTGGGTACACAAACGACTCAGTAACAATGATAATATATGAAAACACATTCATAACTCTACGCCTAATACCAGGCAAAGGAACAACACCGAGGGTCACGGCAGGGAATGCAACAAACTTCATATTTGTGAATGTAACGAATGTTAAGGTCACGTTCTACGTCTACAACGCCTCATCTGGCAATCCTGTGGCAGGTGCTACAGTAAGACTAACATATATTGAGCCCACCAACTCAAGCTTCTATGGAAAGATCTTTAACACAACAACTGATAGCAACGGCTATGCAACTCTAACAATCCCTGCCGGGAGGTACAGAGTCGATGCAGTTAAGCAGGGCTTCAGGAACTACACAAGCTACATACCGATAACAATTGACACCATGATAAACATTGCCTTAGAGCCCCTCACCATACCGCCTGGATACTACGTGCTCGATATCTACACATATTACTTTGGCAAGAAGTACCCGATGCCAAACGTCTCAATAGCAATAACAGGCGATAGCACCAACATCACTGCTAAGACTGATAACAGGGGCTATGCAAGCTTCATACTCAAGGGAGGCGTTACATACACAGTTAAAGCAACTGCTCTAGCCCTAGGCACAAAGCCATATACATTGACCAAGACAGTTACACTCACCAATAATGAGACACTTGTGTTCGAGTTCCCATGGTACCCCAACCCATTCCCCACAGGAAGAGCGTACATAGTGACCAATGTTAAGTGGAAGAATGGCAAGCCATTCAAAGATGCAACCATATGCATCATAAACGCAGCCAACAATGCCAAGATCACGTGCGAGGAAACCGATTCACTCGGAGAAGCTGAGTTCGTGATACCCGCGTTCCAGGTGTATTACATAACAATCAATGCCACTAATCCGTACAACACCACCAAAAAGTACTCCGACTCTATGCTGCTGAACCTCTCAGTATCCTCAGTATCCATGGGCGGAGTAGAGTTTGTATCGCTCATGGGCTTCAAGCTGGACTTCACAGTTCCATGGACGCCTCCGGAGATGCCAGGCAAATACTACCTCTATGTCTATGCATACAATGCTGTGACGGGTGTGGGTATAAAGGATGTGTACGTAGTTGCAGCAAGGGGATCCGAGGTGTGGTTCACAAGAACCAATGATACGGGCTACGCAAAGCTTACACTACCATACCTAGGCCTCTTCGAGATAACGGCATCGCATCCGCTGTACAAGACAGTAACCAGGAAGATCATGGCTATAGAGAACAACACGTTGCTGAACCTACCCATGGTGCCTATACCAGCGAACTTCACGCTACCAACCCTACCACCTGCGAACGGCACATACCCAGCTATAGTGGTAAACAATGTATCTTACTACTGGCTATCGGTGCAGGTAACTTGGAGAGATGGATACCCATTCCATAACGCAGAGGTAAGAGTATACAACACCACATCAGGAGCACTGATAGCTAGAGGAGTAACCAACGGAACAGGCTTCGTACACTTCCTGATAAAAGCCAACACATCAATTAAGTACACAGTCAATGCCACTAACCCGTACAACACTTCCCAGGTATACACAGCTGAAAAAAGCTTGGTTATGAGCCAACACTATTTCTTCGTACACCAAGTTCCGTGGATCTCGAAATACTATGCGCCAGAGGTTGCTGTAGTAGATGTTGATCTAGCTATACACAGAGGGCAGGGGTATTTCTATGGAAATGTATCGCATCTAGTGGTGTACAGTATCTGGACAAACAAACCGCAGAGCATAACAGTATTCATAGCTCTATACAACATGTCATCAGATGTGCCTAAGCTGATAAACAGTAAAACAGCTAGCCTAACGCTTGCTGAAGGCGTGAACATCTTCATGGATTGGCTAAGCGTGAACATATCGAAGATGACAACTGTGAGAGCCTTTGTAAACATAACCAAGTGGCAGTACGATACTGACCCGAGCAACAACTACATGTGGTCACCTGCAAGATCTCTAAAGCCATTCACAGACTTCCGAATAATAGTGCTTTGGAGACCTAAGCAAGTTAAGCAGAGCTGGACACTGTTACCAGAAGACGTTATAGAGATTGATATAGGCATCTATATGCCGATAAACACCACGTCAATACCGCTAAAACTGAACTACAGCATAACCGCCAAGGACTTGAAGCTCAAAGCATTCAAAGACATTACCAAGAGGTTTGAGGTGATCAGAGCTGCAGCGCCAGGAATAATATGGAGGAACTTCACAGTTGCAGTCCCATGGACATCGAGAGTTGTGATAAACGCCAGCATCTATAACGACCTCGACGACGTCTCTGCAAACAACAACATAACCATAGCGATACCCATAGACCCTGACATAAAGCTATCGATAGCTAAGTACACAAGCTACGTCATTGAAGGCAGAGATGCTACTGTAACAGTTTATCTGAAGAGCAATGTAGAGGCGGAGACAGGTGCAATAGCATGGGTAACTGTAGAGGACAACACAACAGCCACAATAATCAAGAGAGTCGAGATCGGTGTAGAGCCAGAGAAAACCGTGGACATAAGCTTCAAAGCACCTCAGAACCCGCCGATGATGTGGATCATAAGGAAGCCAACACAAGAACACATATTGACAGCATCTGTAACAGGCTACGACACGTACCTAGCTGATAATAGCCAGAGCATCAAGGTAACCGTGGTATCGTATCAATGGATAGTAGCAGCAATAGCAATAGCAGCAATCATAATAATCATAGCAGCCATATCAAGAGCAATACGCAAATCCATCACCATGAGCATAGAGGATGAGATGGAATACGTAAAGAGAAAGAGGTTTGTGCACAAAAAAGATTAAAACACCACCTCACTCTTTTTTGTAGCACCTACCACAAAATACAAACAAAATGAATAACATAAGCTTATTTTGCTTTCTCGCTCTCTTACTTCTAGGTGAACTGGGTATGAATAGAGGCACAATCACATCTATAGCTATAGCAATACTATCTATATCTCTGATTCAAATTGCAGATATAGCGACATCCCAAACAGTTAGTATTAGTAGTTACTATATACCTGCATTAGCCGGGTACACAGAGCCATTAGCAGTATTTATGAATAGCGGTGTTCTATATGTGGTTTACGACAATGGAGTAAATGGCACAACTGTGGTGAGGCTTGACACCGGTGGAGTTGTTAAGACATGTGCATTTAGTGATTACGTTTTAATTGATTACATTGTTGGTGGTAACAACACAGCATATGCTGCTATGACGTATGACGACGCTCGTTATGATATGAACAGCCTAAGAATTATTGATGTGCAGAACTGCAACATAATAGCAGATTTCCCGAAGTCTCGGTTACTTACTGATTCAGGTGGATGTGTTCAAGGTCATAATTGTTACCTAAGATACGATATGTATGCTAACACGTTGTTAGTGGTATACGAATACGATAACACATGGGTTAACGCATCTTTAGTGGATCCAGTTACTAGAACGATCATTAAAACTATAACTCTTGGTACGTATATAGATACAGCTGTTTACGGTGCCTATGTAGGCCCATACTACTACTACATAAATTCAAACGGTACATTGTATGTCTACGAAAAGGACTTGGATATATATAGAACAATATATCCTGCTCCTAGTGGCACTCCTACTTACACTAACCTACCGTTTCAACAAGCTGCAGCTGATATTGCTATTAATATGAATGGTGCTCTACTCCATGCAATTGTAAGCGGAGGTAGCACACTAAAGTACTTCTATTGGTATCGTACTCTTATTATGTATGACCATCTATTCACTACTAGCACAAGGTACTCAACAGATGCTGACAAAGAACCCTGTGCTTTTTGTGGTGTTGTAGCGTATAAGGATGTGTTTGCAGTTCTCAGCGGTATGTCTGATCATACCATATTCATATCTAATATACCAATCCCATACGTATTCGTATTCTCGCCAAGTAGAGGTATAGCAATAAACACAACCGTAATAGGTATGGCTATAAATGTGGACTACAATCTTTGGAGCAGCAACAAGATTGCTGCATTTGACCCACCTACAGGCTACATATACATAATCGATGCATCAACACTAGCAACAACTGCTACTACAGCTACTACAGAAACCGTTACTACTACGACGACCTTGTTTCATAACGTTACCACTACTGTTACTAATACTGTTACTACTACTATATTTAATACTACCACGGTTACGACTACTCAAACTATTACCAATACCATAACAACTACAGAGACTACTACTACTACTGAGACACAGACTGTTACAACTACTGCTGCTCCCTATCCCTCTATGTCTGGCACATGGCTGTTGCTGATAATGCTGATCCTAATCGTTCTAGCAATCATAGGCATCATAAAAATGTCTTCAAAATCCATTGCAACACAGGAAATGGCGTTCGTGAAAAAGAAGTAAATCAAATCATTTTATTTAATTTTGTAGTAGGTGCCACGGGATGGAAAATGGGTTGTGCAGAGCTCTAGTAGGGTTTAAAGCAGCATTCTGTAGCAGGTTCTACAGAATGAGATGTGAAGAGAAAAAGTTTTTGTTTTAGTCTTCTGGTAGATAGGGGTATAGTTCTTCTAATGTTTTTATCCATGCCTCTAGAAACTTCCTTGACTCTCCTGTGAGAATCCTTGTGGCAAGCTCCCTATAGCTGAAGACCTTCTCAAACTCTTCAAGCCTCTTAATGATGGCTCCATACTTCTTTTGACGCTCCTCAATATACCTATCAACAGCTTCTTTAGACCAGAACAAGCCGCATAGGCAGTGCCCTCTCATTCTGATATCGCTCAATGCATATATGCATGGGCATACCTTGTCTTTGTTGAGCTCGTAGATCTCCTCCTTTGAAGCGCTGGGTCTAGGAATTTTTAGGGGTCTGCATGGGCAGTAGGGGTAGCCATATCTATCGATGTTTATGAGGAGCTTGTACAGAAGTCTTTTAAATACTGTGGTGTTGGGAACTCTATACAAGTTGTTGGACTTAGCAAATGACTGCACTTTTGAGAAAACATCATTTAGCTGTGGATGTGTCCTTATATAACCCTCTCTAAGATATTCCTCCAAAATCCTGTTCTGCATCGCAGATATTGGCATACCCTCAAAGATGTAGCCACCGTTAATCCTAAACGTCGGCGTTACCCTGACAGGGAACGGTGAATCAACATATGTTATGTTATACAGCTTGACATTGACATATGGGCATGTAGCAGCAAGCTCTGAGACAAACTCTATAGCCATTGGACAGACCTCGCAATCATCATCAACAACAACTTCAACAAGGCTGAAGCTCTGTGTACATGGGATCTCAATTCCTTTGACCCACATCTTTTCATCACCATTAAGCTTCTTGAGGATGACGCCCTTGTTCTTCTCAAGAATACCTTTCGGCGGTATCAAAACGATTCTGTCTATAGTCTCGGTCTCGGATCGCTTACTCGCTTCCCCGCTCACTCTCCCTCACCTTCCTCTTAACAAATCTATAGTGGTCAGAGGGTTTATAAACACTGTGCAGAGCTGGCGCAGCCAACCCAAACAGAAAGCCAACAGCAGATGACACCCCGAAGACACTTGCAGAAGCCAACGCATCCTCAAAGCCCTTGGCGGCACCAAGAAGCCATGTAACGAACCTCCCAACAAGCTCATTAAGAGCAGGCCAATTGACGTAGAGAACACCAGCATACCACAGCAATGCTATCGGTAGTAGAGCTAAGCCTAGAGCAAATATGAACACTTTTGCAAGCTTCCTAATGACATAGCCTAACACAGCACCTATCGTGAAACCGCCAACAGCTTGAAGTGCAAGTATCTGGAGATCCAAGGCATTAACACCTCTTCTTATTACCAAATACTGAGAAGAGCTTCTTCTTACTCTCTACACTACTATCTATACAGACCTCTGGTTCCTTCTCTTTCTTCCTCTTTATAAACATCTAGAGACACCGATACAAATACCTTTTCAAAAGCTTTTTAAACTGTTTGCCGAGAACCAGAGAAGCAGCTGACGGCTCCCCGCCATGAATAGCGAGGGTTCTACACCCACTGGGGCTTTCCCTCACCTCTCGGGAGCCCCTCACGGGTGCGGCATCATTTTTCAGGCCCCGCCGCCAGCTTCGGGGAGGTGCAGGCTCATCGCCTGCTAAGCTCGCCTACACCCAACACCGAAAATAGGTGTTGTAGCAAATAGCTTATAAATGTTCATAGCCTCTCAGCCCTAAAGGGCGAATGCTGTGAAGTTCCTCAAAATACTTGTGATAATATCGTTCATAGCTCTCGGAGCAATATACATAGCTATAGCAACATTAACACAGAGAGAACCGGCAACAGATACAATAACATCGATTGTGTTGGGAGCACTATTCATAGCATGTGCATACGGAGTCTACAGAGACGCTAAGTGGGGTTACTACCTATCGCTAGCAGCATCAGCAATAGGGATAGCGATAGCAGCAATACAAGACCTGCCAATAGCAGTAGCAATGTATGCAGCACTAGCAGCATCAACACTTATACTAATGAAGAAAGAGACGCGCAGAGCACAGATGTCCATAACACAAACAGAGATGAAAAAACCAATGGTAGTAACCGTAAAAACAACAGTAGCAACAACAAAGTTCGTGCATGAGAAGAGGTTCACAAAGAGAAAAGAGCGAATCCTATAGAAGCTACTACAAAAAATAAAATGTTTTGTTTCACTCTCTCCTCTTAACCACACATGCGTATGCAGAGTCGTAGCCGTCGAACACCCTGATCATGTAGCCGCCACGCCTTCTGCACCACTCCCCAACAATACTTTCAAGAGGCTTAACGCATCTCTCAATCCACAGACCATTAGCCCTCTTCATATGTACACAGCTCTCTATAGCCTTGCTCTCCAGGTCTGGGGGAAGCTCAGCGAAATCCATCCCAGCATCCGTGTACTCACCAACAACAGCAAGCGTTTCTAGACCAAAATGCCTCGCTATATCCTTCACAAGAGCCCTTGGATCGCCTTCAGCTCCTTTAGCAAGGTCGTAGAGCTTCTCAAGATTAAGCTCATAGTCGAAACCCATAGATACACCTGAAAGAATATAGAGAGGAACAAGTTAAAAAGCTTTGCTTAGTTGCCTGCACGCCTCCTCTCTTTCTTATAGACTGTGTAGTACTCATCAATAAGCTGGAGAAGATCATCATAATGAGCATTGATGATGTGAAGTCTCAGAGCCAAACGTGAAGAGAAAGCGTTTCCGCAGAACGGGCAACGCAAATCATATCTACAGCTATAACCCTTACTCTTCAAAAACTCTATCATAGAGCGAAATAGAGAATGAAACTCGCATGAAATAAACTTAGCTATCTGTTCAGGCAAATACACAGAGTGATACCAGAGCTTGCGCAAGCTAATCACCTTGACACAACTAGAAAGAGGAAAAAATATGTTTTAAAAAGATTGTGCTTATACAAAGTATTGAATATTGTGTAGTAGCTGCTACAGGATGTGGGAAGGTGTTGAAAGCATAAAATTGCTTCAACTAACACTTTTTGCTAGTGGCTGGCATGGGTAGAACGCTGCTCATTCTTTTGCTGATCGGCTTGCTTCTTATTGCTGTTGGTGTAGCTTTGCATAGCAAAACCTTTTTCTGGTTAGGTGCTGTACTGGTTAGCGTACCTCTAATTGTGTTGCTAGTGATTGTTGTAGGGTTCGTAGTGCTGCTCATAGCGTTAATTATCCTAACGATCCTTATCCTGATGGCTGGCGGAGCAATGCTCCTCATTGCCGCTATAGTGCTAGTAATAGCTATACCAATACTAGTGCTAACACTTATTGGCAAAGCCACAAGAAAAAGAGTGTTTGTTAAGAGAAAGAGCTGGCAACCAAGCTAGCCAAAAACATATAAAGCATGTTTAGAAAACTGTGCAGCGGTGATTCAATGGCAGGCGAATTTTGGAGATTTAGAGAGTATATGGAGGCTTACAAGCTGAAGGAAGAGTATGAGAGGGGGCTCAAAAGCTTTGTAGAGAAAGAGATGCCTGAACACATATTTATAGCCGATAAGAGAGATGTGAATGAGCTTAGAGAGATGTTCTCCAAGGCGCTAGGCGAAGACATACAGCTATTCACAATAGAATCATATCGCCTACCAGCAACAGGCGAGGATGCAACCGTAATAGGCTTGGCATTCATGAAGAGCGGCATCAGGATAGCGTGTAACGTAACCCTGCCCCACACCAAGAGACGCACATACATATCATTCGTAAAGGCAAAGGAGGGGGCACACTTCGTGAACGAAACAGAGCTAGAAATAAACAAATCAGTTGCTATGGTGTCATGCACAGTAAGTAAAGCTCCGCTTGCCCTATAATCTAGGTTTTCTTCCTCTTTACCATCAGTTCTGTAATAGCCTATTGCTGAAAGTGCTGAAGAATTAAGCTGAAGACTGTGAAACTTGTGCCAAAGCAAAACTTTTGACAAGCCCTGCCCGCACTTAAACGCTCTCTTGCAATGAGGTTCATCTCAATTATACTGCAAGCCCTAACTTTCGGTCTCAATTGACACTTGCGAAACTGGTTTATAGGTATTAGAGTGTTTCCCGAAACTGAAAGTGTTTCTACGTGCGGAGCACCATGGTGTGAAAATAGGTGGAGATGGAAGCATTGTGTAGCAGGTGCTACGGGATGAGAAGTGAAAAAAGTGTTTTATGGTATCCAGCCGGTTTCGAGAGCCTTTTCAACAATTCTCTTAAGCTCTATGTTTCTGGCTCTCTCGCTTTTCACTGCGAGCCTCTTAGCTATTGCTCTAAGCTCGCTCTCTGTGTACATATCTTCAAGTGCTTTCTCAAGGCTCTTGGGGCTTCTGACAACTATTCTCGGGTTTGGCGTGTTCTTCCCTACGATCCAGATGGACGCTATCTCCTCCAGAGATCCCTTGTGGTATATGCTGCAGTGGTGAACACTTGCATGAGGAGCGTCTGTAACTGTTATGCAGCGCACTGTGTATGGAGGAGCAGCTTCTCTAGCAGGCAAGGTGCTTCACCACAGTTTTTGCAGCACACAAGCGAGCTAAAAACCCTTTGAGCAGGCAAACAAAGCATATAAACAGGTTTGAGAACTATAGATCCCTTAAGTAGAGAGGTGTAAAGTATGGCTCTTAGCCGTGTCGAGGAAATCCCTGAATATGAGAAGCGTAGAACTAGATTTGATGAGCTGATTGAGAGTGGGAGCAATGAAGAGGTTAAGCAGTGGTTTGAGGACTCCATTAGAAGAGCGCTTAGCAAAGAGGTTATAGAGTCTGATCCAAGTGAGTTCGAGTTTAAGTTGAGAAATGCTGTACTTAGCGAGTTAGGAGCGCTCCTGAGGCTCGATGTTGATGTCTACCAGGCATCCATATTCGAGAGGTCTAGAGAAGAGGGAAAAGCAGACATCATAATGTACTTCACAATAGGCAGAGAAAGATCTAGAGAAGTCTACTGCGAAGTCACAGCACCAGTAAACAGCCTATTCTTCTCCACAGAAACAAGAACGAAGCCGTTGGTAAGCATAGAGCTTGATTCAAAGAATTTGAAGGTCTCTTGCTACGTCAAAAAATAGAAAAAACAAATTTTTTGTTTCACCACTCACTAAATTCTATTGAAGGGGCACGCACATGGAATGACCTTACTTTGAGATCCCCGGGCTCAACATCTATATCGTAGTCTAGGAGTTGCTGCTTATAGTTAAGTTTCCTTCCATACCTCGGTACATCGCATGACACTACAAGCGTCATTATACCTGTCCCAACCTCGGAATATAGGTAGGATATGCATCTAGTAGCACCTGCCACACGTTTTGCAGTATCTTCAACAGACCTTGCAATATCTGAAACCACTTTTGTGAAGCTCTTGGGCCCCTCTTCAAAGAGCTCTCTTTGCAGTCTGCTAACTGTGAGGTTTGCTGACCTCTCAATCTCTCTTTTGACGCTCTCAGTTTCCAGATCCATAGAGCCACCCAGAAAGAAACTGAGCAAGCAGGCAAATAAATATTTTACCCGCATTTATAAGAAAAGGAGTGAAGCACTAAACATGCTTAAGCTCTTAACCAGAGAGTGAAAAAGCGAGCAACCAAAAATATTTTTCTTTTAAAATACTACGCTAGGTGGAAACATGTCTGAATCTCTAGAGGAGATTGCGAAAAGCTATGAAGAGAAGATGAGGGAGTATATAGAGAAGAGGTTCCTAGACTTCGTAGATATCATGGATCAGAGGCATCTCTTTGAGCTTAAGTCTGATATAGCTGAATTGCTTGGTGAAGAACCTAAATCTGTTAGGATCTCCACATACTGGAAGCAAGAAATGAGGGAAACAGATTTCGAGCTTAGTGCAACCTTTGAAAGGAATGGCAAGTACATCGCATGCTTCGTTTCAATGCCTGTGAAGAGCATGGTAACAAGATTCACAGTCTCATCAGCATATAGAGAACACTATGCACAAGACATTACGATGGAGCTTGACAAAAGCAGAGCAACAGTAAGATGCATAGCAAGGAAATAGCGTAGAACAGTATTTGCAATAAAAAATAGAAATTTTGTTTTTAACACCTATGCTGCATTCTATTCTACTCTTCCTCGTATATGAGAACTTCGTCGTATCCAGGACCATAGATTGTTGCATCTGGTAGCCTTACATTGAGGTAGAGAGGTATTCTTATAGTGAGCTTCTTTTCCTTACCCGGAACACTACACTCTAGAAAGAGCCTGGACCACTGATCACCTGCAGCCACAAATCTCTTGGTGCATGATGATTCTGATCCAAAACGCTCTCTAACAACAGACTCTATAGAATCTGCAAGCGTTTTTAGATACTCATCCACTCTGAACTTTCTCTCCTCAGCCTCAGCCATAAGATCATGAAGCTTCTGCTCAATTGCATACTTAAACCTTAAATCAATCATTTACGACCCCAAGCCCAGTCCTTACAAGAAAGTGAGTAAGCAAGCAAGAAATAAATGCTTTACACAAAATTAGTCATAAAGAAGCCTAAGGTTTTAAACGCTGAGAGCAAACGAGACAGAGAAGGCGATTAAAAATGAGTGTAGAGAGCTTCGAAAGCATGAGTCGTGAAGAACGCAAAAGGTTTGTAGAGGAGAAGGCAAAGAAGTTCTTCAGCTTGGTTCCACGAAATACATTGCTGTGAACTGCTGGTGTGGCCAGCTCTGCAAGCAAGCAAAGCATATATAGTTTTTCTAAGTACAGCTATACTCGGTGAGTCTTCCGTGTCATTGGCAAAGCTGTTCACATCAGCTAGAGTAGAAGAGCTTGAGTCTATGAGTGATGAGGAGCTTAGGAAGTACTTTGAGGACAAGATGCGGAAAATCATAGTAATGTTTGAGAGAGCTGCAAGGGTGTCTGAGGATAAAATTGATGAGATACTGTCGTTTGCAAAGAGCACCACAGGTGTTGAGCCCATTGGAGTTGATGTCGGTGCCAAGCTTGACCGCGAAGACCTCGAGGGCTCTACAGCAAGATTTGTGCTTGCATTTGAAATCGGAAAGAAGAGTTGGCGCAGAAAAGTGGTGTGCAGAGTAGTTGTGCCTGTAAAGGCGGTGGAGGCTGGCATGAGCTACTCAAAAGATGTTGTGCTGGGTACGGTATCGAAGTATGCAGAGGGGTGGATCTACACAGATGAGAAGGACTGGAGCAGAGCAATAATTTCATGCACCGTTAGGCATGAACCCTTGCTGTAAACTGTAAGCCTTTTTCCAGATTTTTTCTTGCTTACGTAAGTTCAATGTGTTAAAAGCTTCATCACAGCTTATTATGTTTCTTACTTGCTTAGATTCATAGGCTAGATCAGAAACGGTGCTCCCCTGTGGCCAGGCCAAAGAAGCCTAGGAAAAGGCTTGGTGAGAAACAGCCAAAGTCATGGGACTACGGGGTGGACTACGAGAAGGCTTATAGAGAGCTTGCAAGGCTTGTTCAAAGCGAGAAGGATGGCTACACAAAGTGCTATGCTGCTATAGCTCTAACGGCTCTACGCAGCGGCTCAAGAATTGGTGAAGCAATTGAAGCTTTCAAGGAGTTCTTGAACACGTCAAAAGTCAAAGTGTATGTGCGTGTGGAGAAGCACAAGAAGGATGACTACAGGCTGATGGTGATGCCCAAAGAGATTGTTGAAGAGGACTTCTCAATGTGTAGAGAGCTGCTGAACAAGAGCAGGGATCACATACAGGCAAATATAAACAAGTATCTGCATAGGCGTTTAGGGATAAACGCACATAGTCTAAGATACGCATTCATAACGTACATGCTGCGAAGAGGTGTCTCACCATCGATTATAGCTGCTATAACAGGGCATAAGAATCTTAACATGATATTGAAGTACACCGAGAAAAAAGCTGCGGAGAACATTCTTGAAGGGCTTGAGCACATTGAGTAGCAGGTGCTACAAAATGAGTATGGGGAACGCTATTAGGGTTACTGAAGCCATTGACCAGAGAAGCGTTCAAAGATATGGAGGTGACTTTGCGAGATTTCCTAGCAGTTATGTAGTATGCAAGCTTCTTAGACAATACAGTATAAGGAAAGTCTTGGATGTCACATACGGAGAGGGGAGGTTCTACTATCTGTGCAGAAACGAGCTAGAGATTATTGCTGCTGATCCTGTGAAGTGGAATTGTATTGTGAAGCCAAGGCAGTTTCTACAGCTAAACGTTTTCCAACTGTATTTAATGCTTAGAGATGGAAAGATAGAGCTACCACATGTTGATGCCTTAGTTGTTGATCCACCTAAGTGGACAACAAATGTTAGCTATAGAAAGAGGGATATGTACAACTTCATAATAGGCACACCCAAGCTTATCATAGAATACGCATCAAAGATAGCCTCATTGCTAAAAACACAGTATCTACTTGCCCACTACAGAGAAGTAATACAACTGGAAAACTACGTGCCGACTCACATCATAGAATTCACATGGATAGCAAGATACCTGCATACCAAGAATAAAAACAGGTCTCTCTACATACTGTGCAAGGTGAAACAATGATAAAAGATATTGTGAAAATAGTGTCTGAAAATGGGTTTAAGTTCTTCACGACAGAGAGGGGTGTTTACATTCTTGGAGATGCTAGAGATGTTCTAAAGCTTGTGCCAAGCAGCAGTGTTGATGTGATAGTGACTGACCCTCCGTGGGGCGTGGGTTTTGATGAGTATGACGACTTCAAGGTGTTTCTAGATGTTAGGGATGAGCTCTACAGGATTCTTAAGAATGACTCGTGGCTAGTGTTTTACTTCACGCCCAAGAGAATATACGACATTACTTCCTATACGCAGCTCTTTGAGTACAGGTGGATGATGCCATACCTCCTTGAGAGCTATGGCACGGTATCTAGGAATCCCCTGGGTGGGCAGGCTGGCTACTCGATAGTAATGGTTTTCGCAAAGGGCAAGCCTAAGGTGAAGTTCCCGAGGATAGACGTTTTGTACGCTGATGAGCTTCCAGTAGTTATTGAGAAGGTTAGAGAGGCTCAGTTTAAGCCAACGTACACAACATCTGCACTTCTAACGATGTTCACGGAGGAGGGCGATGTTGTTCTAGACCCTTTTGCAGGGTACGGCTCTATACCACTTGTCTGCGAGCTGTTTAACAGGAGGTGGATTGCTGTGGAGATAGACCCAGTTAAGTATGCTGTGGCTGAGAGGGTTATTAGGGAGAGGAGGGTTGTGAGCATAAGGAGGCTAAAGAAGGAAATAGCGGAGAACAAGCAGCAGCGCAGAACCCTTCTCGAGTTTGTTGGTGTTAAGAAATGACCCCTTTACCAGGCACCAGAGGTCTATGTTAAGCAGGTGGCGCTAGAGAAGATGCTAAAAGAAATTAAAAAGTTTGTATCTCTCAATTTTACTGTCTCGAGACATTTAGAGCACCTATAGCTTTATTGATGCAGAAAACTCTCTTTCCCAATCTTATTATTGAACCTCCTGCCCAGAAACAATACAACTCAAAATTGTTTTTATTGGAAGACGTTTTCTCAATATACCCACGCTCTGCTAGCAACATCATGTAAAACTTAATCTTACTACATTTAGCATTCTTGCTTCTAATCACCTAAAACACCTGTAGTACTCGATAACCTCACAGAGCTTTGAATCTTCCGAAACCCTACACTTTTTCCTAGCAATCACAATACACAACAGCGATCTTCCGAGAACCACACTCATATTCTCGCCTTTGGAAGCACTTTTCTCATATCCTTTACAAAGAGCGTAATGTCATTGGCTATATCCTCAAGCTTTGCCAATGCAAGAAGCACCTTCTTTTCACATATATCACTATTTATCTCTTCAGCCAAACCAAACAGCCTTGAAGCTAAGTCATATACATATTGAGATATTGCATTAACTGCAGCTTCATAAGGATTGCTTCTACGCTTATAGTCCTCCTTCAAAATTTCCATAACCACCTCATCAAATTTTACGCCAAGCTCCTCTAACTTTCTTCTCCAATACTCTTCACTAACTTGGATTTGGACTTGTTTTAATTCGGGCATGTTTTGCACCGTATATAACTTGGTATGTAAGAGTTTTTATACTTTTGTGCTAGTAATACCTAGTCAAGGAATAGAGAATCTTACATGTCCTTTGCAAACTATAAAAAGCTATGTGAGAGTTTTATAAAACTATTATAAAACTATGTAAAGTATTGAGAAAGTTTTGTATTTAGAGGTTTTTGAGTAGCTCTGGGTGGTTCAGTATGTAGCTTGCGAGCTCTGTTTTTGTTTTGAAGCACAGTATCATTCGTAGCGATGCGCTTTTTGTCTCTATGCAGAACTTGTTTTTTCCAGCTGGTGAGTGTTCTGCTATATGTTTTAGAAGCTCTCTGTACTTCTCATACGCTTCTCTGACAAGCGTGTTCAATCCTCTATGTTTGTTTGCTATGTGTAGCCTCAGACCCTTTTTGCTTCTGATTCTCTTTCCGCATATGGGGCACATATGCCTTGAGAACATCTCCCTCTCAGTTGCCAGAACTATGTGCGTGACCGCCATTAGCAATGGGAAGACCAGCCAACAAGAGTCTTTGTCATCCCCGTAGATGTAGGACACAATGCACCTGGATATATACTCAGACATTATACTACCTCAGAAGAATTAGGATGAGTCCAAGGTCTCTGAGTCTCTTAGGCTCCAAGCAGAGCTGCACAGTAGTACCAACCCTCTGCCTATTCACAACACCCCTCCTAGCAAGCCTATGGATATAGACATACACAGACTTGTCAGAGTAGCCATAGTCCTTGAGAAGCCTCTTAACGTCTCTCTCGGACACGCAAAGGTCTCTGGATCTGAGGAGAGTCTCAATTATAGCTCTTGATGCAAGACCTAATGACATGTGTTATCACTATAACATGCTATGTTATACACGGTTAATATGTATAGTGATAGTCGCAAGTATTACAGTAGAAGATTAGTTCTACAGAATTGCATTAAGAATCTGCGGATCCACATGAATATGTTTCAAGAATTTCGACAGAGAGACTATGAGAGTATCCCCAGAAGCTAAAGCACCGTACGCAAATAGTCTAACTCTATGGAGAGAGTTTGCAGAGCAAACAAGATGCACCTCAATAACTGTTGAGCCATTCCTCAAGAAACTTATGATATAATTATCCTCGTTGCCCGCCGCCAACAACATCATTACAGAGGTGTCCACATCACTTGGCTTCGACCTAGAAGCCTTTGAGAGAACGGACTCTATATGTATAGGAATAGGCCTATCAAAAACTATTTCAATACCCTTAAACTTAAAGGATCTTTGCAAACAAATCACTTAGAGAAACTCTGTACACTAATACTAGTATATTATTTAGAGCGGGCACAGATACAAGCACAAGGAAGAGGATCTCAACAATAGGCGGAATCCTAACTTTGAACCGCGAGCTAAGAACCATCCTCAACTTCTTAAGCCAGTAGTAAACAAGCAACATAGCAGCAAATTCAAGCGGCAACCACATCCATACAGCGCTATAGCCATAAGCATAGCATATGCTACGCAACATATTGTTCTCCTCCGCAGCACAAGTACCAAAAACATTCATATCAACAAAAGTTGTCGCCATATCGAGAAACGCTATGAGAAAAACAACAACTATCTCAATGAGCCTCAAACTTCACACCCTCTTAACAATTATTTTAGAATCATAGCAAATAACGTTCACATGAGACTTGGCTATTATGTTGAGTATTCTCGCAAATAATGCAGGTATCCTTACACCAAAGGCACTGCTATTAACCTTAGATATCTTGACTCTATAAACAACGCTCTTCACATTGGCGGGTAGAAGCGCAATCCTGTTACCAGCTATAATAATGGACTCCCCCTCAGCATTTGTAGGGGGCTCTAGAGAATAAACAATAGCGCTATCAGAAATGTATGCATATAGAAGCGGAGCTAGAGAAACAATTGAGTAGCAAGAGCGTGGAACAGTAACATAGAGCGTGGCTCCGTGAGCAGAGACCTTATGAATCTTTGAAATTAACATTGTATCACCTTCTAAACGTATTAGAAAAAGAGTTTAAAAAATCTACGAACATTGTGTAGAAGCTGCTACAGGATTTCTGAAAAGCTTTGAGAGCTTTACAATAGCTAAAGTTGCTAGCGCTATCTCTTCTGCTTTCTCATTGTCTATTTCTCCTAAGAACATTTCTGCTCTACAGTAGTTGGCATCCTTGTGAAAAGCAAGTGCCCTGATGTCTCTAAAGGTGTTGTCATCGACTTCAAGAAACTCTTTAAGAGCCTGAGTTTTCTCAATCAGTGCAAGGCCTGCAACTTTATCAAGGTATACAACATTAGCGATACTCTTTAAAGGCTCTAAACACTCAGTATAGCAACAAGCAATAGCATAGTTCTTTAGAAGCAAGCTCTTAATCTTCACAACAAGCTCCCTATTGCTCATTGAGGTTCACACTATTTTTCTAAGTACATGTTAGAACTCTTTAACAGCTTCAACTCTTGATACCTGCTCATAGGATTTCTTTAAATGTTCTAGAAACTCTGTATCGTTTGTGAATTCTTCAGCTAGTTGTAGATATCTCCTTAGCTGTTCTTGACGCTCGTTTTGGTTAATTCTAAATGTTTCTAAAGCTCTGCTGAAGTGCTTCATCGTTACTACATCAGAATCCTCTTCC
>Ga0209739_100121_pt1 | contig 36094 bp, 22 predicted proteins | sample JossMetagenome_2_FD_184729 | JGI IMG/M metagenome (GOLD analysis project Ga0209739, IMG submission 184729) | Hot spring sediment microbial communities from Joseph's Coat, Yellowstone National Park, USA - JC3_ASED (SPAdes) (version 3) | ecosystem: Environmental > Aquatic > Thermal springs > Hot...
TATTGAGAGGGGGCTGAGGGGCGAGTCTTTGACGCCTTTTAGGCATAGTATGTATAGGCCTATGCTGTATGTGGATGTAAGGGATGTCGCGCGGGCTTTTAGGGCCTACGCGGAGAGGATTCTCGATGGGAGGGTTGAGAAGGAGGGTGGTAGCCTTAGGAGGGTTTTGAATCTCTTCTATCCTGAGCCGTATACTGTGCTGGAGATAGCGGAGATGGTTCGGGACGTTATTAGGGAGGTTAGTGGGGGCGCTTTGGAGCCTAGGATCGAGGTTGTTGACCAGGGTTTGCCTTCGCTGTTTGGGCCGGAGGATAAGTATAGGTTTAGGGTGGATGTTTCGAGGACGCTGGGGTTCCTGGGGCTAGGGAGGCTTATTAGCCCGAGGGAGTCTATCGAGTATATTGTTAGGTTGAGGCTCGGGAAAAAGACAGGCTAGATCTTTCCTAGACCGCTAATAGCTTCGCCTTTTTTCTGGTCTTTGGGTCTTGGCTGTATTTCCTTTTTTTCCGCGCGTGCATGAGAAAGCTCTTTTTTGGGAAGCCCTGTTAACAGAGATTGATTATGGAGTTATAGTCCCATATTGATCTCTTTGGCGCGAATTATATTTTCCTAAGAAATAGATATAAAAATTGCTCTTACACTAAGAGGAATTTTGACTTTCATTAAGTTAGGACGCGATAAATATTCATTTTTGTGAAATATTTTCCTAGTGGTGTTTTGGAATTGTTAGGTTTGGGGGTTTTTGCGGATTATGATAATGTTGTTTTGCTTTGTGGCCTCAATCTGGATAAGCGTGTTATTAATGAGAGGTTTAGGGATGTTCCAGAATATAGTTTGGCCTTGACAAGTAATATTTCTGACTCTCAGGTTTTGGGTCTTCTTTTTTATGGCAGGAATTTTGGGGGGAAGTCGCCCTTTTGTGGCAAGGATGTTTTCTTGCTTTATGGAGATAGTCCCTATACTTTTAATGATTTGGTTGGGGAGGTATATTTGAAGGTTCCCGAGAAGGAGGTTGCTGAGCGGCTTCAGACATATTCTTATAGTCTGGCTGAGAATGGGATGTGGGGCTGGGAGATTCTTAGCTATGTGTTGAAAAGGTACCTCGAGTTGTCTGGAAAGGGTGTTTTTAGTTATAGTGTTGAGGTTGGGGGTGGTCGTGACGCGGAAGAGCGGAGGGGTAGGCTCGAGTTTTTGCTTAAGATGGCTTCTCCTCCACCTTTCATGGTTAATGAGGGTTCTGGGGAGGTTTTGGTTAGTGATTCTAGGGAGGAGGTGGGTTATAAGGATGTTGTTACTGTGCCTGTTTATAGGTTTCTGCCCTCTTTTAGGCGGAGGGACGGGAAGGAGCCTGTTAGAGAGTTTTTTGATAGGCTTGATTTGAGGGAGAGGACGGCTGTTGTGACGCTTGGGGGTCCTGAGCATAATATTTTTCTTAATTATTTTATTTACGAGCAAAAACCAAAGAATATAGAGCAGGATTATCAGGTAATTTTTGATGGTTCCAATATTTTTGATTTTGAGAGGTTTAGAAGGAGGCACCTTAATGCTGTTTTACTTGACACTCATAGGTATGTTGGTTTTAGGCTTATGTCTTCTAGTGGGGAAATTGTTACGTTGTCACGAGGTGTTCCAAGGAGTTCCACGGGGGCTTTGCTACTTGTCCAGGAAATTAGGAGCGAGTTAGCAGGTGGACGGGTCTTTGATCTCTACGTTGTTATAGGTGCTGGTCCCAAGGGTGCTCTTGCAACGAAGCTTGGTTTTCTCAAGTTGCTTTTAGATTCAACGCAGGAAAGGTTAAGGCGTAATGGGATTTACTTTGTTGTATTTAATCCTGAGAGGATGAGGGATATTTATAGTGATAAGGATGTTGTCTATCAGGCTAGAGATATAGCTCCTTATTTAGACAAGGAAGATATTCAGGAGGCTTCACAGGTTGTAACAGTTATTTAGGGAGAGCTACGTGGCTAGTCGAGAGACAAGGGTAGAGGAAGAGTTGCGGCGCTTGAAGGAGCACATGATTGTTGTTGCGTCTTTTCTTTCGGCTATCGTTTCCATGTATGTTGGCATGGTGCAAACTGTGTTTTCTTCGACTTTTCGTTCGGTTATTAACCATTATTGTAGTAGTGTTGTTTTACGTGTTGTAGGTCTTACTTTTCTCGTGTTTTTGGCATTGTTGCCTCTCTTCTTGTTTATGTATCTTGTAGTTTTTCTAATATACGCGATTCGCTTTAGAATTCATTTCTTTCAAAGTGAAGGGTCATGGGATCAGTTAAAGGAATTTGAGGGTCTCTTTTATGAGAAGTTTGTTGAGAGGTCTGCGGTGATTCTATTGGTTATGCTTGTATTTATGGCTTTTATTGTGATTGTTTCGCTTTTTGTTGCAGGCTGGAACTAGAGAATTATCTCCCATTTCTCGTTGTTTTTGTTTGTGGATGCTAGTCCAAGTGTTGATACTATGAGTGCCGCTTTTGAGGTGAAGCCTCGTGATCGTTTTAGTTCATCTTCTAGTGTTGAGACTCTTTCTATTTTTAGCATGCGCCATACCTCTGTGCGTTTTGTGGAAGTGTTTATTGAGAGAACCTCGTTGTGTAGCAATTTTCCGTTTAGGGTTTCGCCGAAAATGTATCTGAACTTTATACCATTTGTTGGGACTTTTAGGAGTCCGATGAGTTCGAGGCTTGTGGTTTCGTATTCGAAGGCTATTCCTATGCCTCGGTAAGTTGTTCCCGCGTAGCGGACTTCTTTGATTGGTGTTTGGAGGGGCAGGAAGTATGAGTGTAGTTGTTTTATTTCTTCTATGTTTATTCCTTCGTTTTTTAGGGCTTGTGCTATTGTTTTTGCTTCTTTTTGGACTTTTTTGTCCTCTATTATGCATGGGTAAAACATAGTGTTTCCCGTGACTCTTACTATTTCGAGTGCTTCTCCCATCATCATCTGGAAGGGGTCATCCCATGCCTCGTCGAATAGGCCTGCTGAGATGTCGATGGTGTCGGGCATTCTGGGCGTGTCTTTGCCTCGTTTGATTAGTAGGAGGTTGTTGTTTGGTTCTTCGATTTGTGCGAAGCCTCCGCCTAGCCGTAGGGGCGTGTCTTTGTCCGCGAGTTGGACGGTGCCGTCGGTTTTGGCTGATATGAGGTGTTTGAGTTGTTGGACTTTTTTCTTTAGATTGTTGTTTGGTGTTTTTTGGAAGGTTGTGATGTCGACGAGGTGGGCTGGCTCGTTGATTATTATTGTGACTTTTCCGTTGTTTACTTCGGCTAGGATGTCGGTGAAGGCATAGACTCTACGTGTGTCCACACCTGTTTGATGAAAGGTAAAATAAAAAATCTTATGGTAAAAATGGGCACCTTAGATCAGAATCACTAGGGCCCGTTTTATCCTGTAAGTGTTTTCTTCTCAGGAGATGTTTGCGTCTAATTTCTGCTAAGTTAGCCGTGTAGATGGCGTGTTTTGGAGGGTGTTTTTTCGAGGTCTCCATGTGTGGATGTAGAGAGTTATAGGGAATGTTTGATGCCAGGGGTGTTAGCGCGCGCTATGTTTATCTGGGTGTTTCTGCGGATAACTCTTCTTCTTTGGGGACGCTCTATAGGTGGAACAGGACGGTTAATTACTGGGACAACTATAAAAGCGTAGCTCAGGGCATGGTGCTGGCTCTTGGGCTTGGCTATTTGGAGTTTTTGGTCGGCAAGGAGTATTGATTATGGCTCGGGCGGAATTAAGTTTTACGTGGGGGCTTACTCTTATGTGGTTTCCATGCCTTCTACCGAGCTGAGCTATGTTGTGGGGTCTAACTCGAGGAAGGTTAGTGTTGATGGTGTGGCTAGTGACTGGGGGTCTAGTGTTCCGCTTGTGAGTTTCCAGGCTAGTGGGAATAAAAAAGGGGAACCTTTTCCTAGCTTCTGGCGCGCGGAAGCTTTGGCTAGAGAATTTTTTGTCTTCTTGATGCTTTTTAAATTATAGTAGAAAGAGATTTTATGTCTAGGGTGGAGGAACGAAGGCAGGTGTACTAGGGGTTATTCCGTCCAATTTTTTCCAAGCGGACCATTGTCCAGTTTCTGTCTTCCAGCAATAATATATTCCATTATCGTCGCCCCTAACAAAAATGTAGAGTTTTCCGTTGTACCATGCTATTGCTGGAGGACTTTGTGTTGTTCCTGTAGGTATCATTTCCCATGGTTCCCATGAGCCACTCCACACTTTTACATAGATCCTGTTATAGTATCCCCTAACGGCGAGGAACAAATGAGTTCCGTTGGTAGTGATGCTGGGGGCGCATGGAGTTGAGCCAGTGAGCTTTGTCCAGTCTAGCCATTTGTTGCTAAGTAAGTCGAATTGTCCATGGTAGATGCTGGCTCCGTCGCTTCCTCTTACAACTATGTGGAGCTTATCGTTGAGAACTACTGCTGATGGGGCGTCTATAGTGCTTCCTGGAATTTTGACCCAATTGGAAGAATTTAGCTCCCTGAAGTAGATCCCGTTGTCCATTCCCCTTACAACTATGTATAGCTTAGAATTTTTTGTGTTAATTGATATTGCTGGTCGAGATGGAGTTGTGCCTGGCAAGTTTTGCCATCCAAGGAATTCACCCGTAGGTATCCTAATGGAACTGAGCCATAATCCGTTATCGTTTCCTCTGACGAGTATGAAAAGTTTATCCCTATTCTCGGCGAGTGCCGCTGTATCAGTAGTTAGGCCTGGTAATTTTACCCATTGGCTCCAGCTAGAAGTCATCCACCTGTAGTATATTCCGTCGTCAGTGCCGCGGACAACAAGGTGTAGCCTGCTAACCAAAGGATCGACGCGATAAACAAGCCAATCAACATCTCCACTGCCTGTGTCCATCCAACCAGCTAGGTATAGATGGGAGTTGTCAAATGATGCCCCCCTGAAATTATATCCATTTAAAGAGATCTCTGTTATTAGTTCTAGTTGGCGGTTTAAGACGTAAAGTTTGAATCCACTGGTTGCATAGATATAATCTGAGATAAATATAAGCTTGGAAATAACGTCGGGTAGAGAAATGGTCTTTATCAAATTAAGGTTTTCGTCGTATTTGAATATCCTGTTCCCGTATGATATGTAACCGTAACCATCCATATCGAAAATTAGAGATGAATAAAACCAAGACGGTGCTGGCTGAGGCAATAAGACACCTTTCTTTGTCGACAGGTTTGGATCTGCTATTATTAAATATGTATCGGAAACAATCCAAATATTTTTTGTTTTAGTATTTACTCCAATGGCAAAGGCGATGTTAGATTCGGGGTATACGTTAGTGGTTATTACATTTAAGTCTAAATCTAGTTTTAAGGCTGAACCAGATGAAACCGTCATACGATAGAAACCTGAAACATAGATGTTGCTTCCATCAGTAGAAAGAGATGTTGGAAAATCATCATTGAACCAGTTTAAGTCAAACGTTTTTTTAACATAGTTGGATAAATTTGCGGGATCCAGTTTGAAAAACACAAATTCGTATGTTCCTAGGCTACCCGTAGGACTAGCTCCTACGGCGTAAAGATAGTTACCAATAACTTTGCAGTCATATAGTCGATCCATTTTCGATGTAGGATTAAGTTTCCAATACTGAACCAGTTCACCAGTAGATTTCCTTAATTTGTAAATGATAAATTCTGTATCCGTTCCTGTCAGATTGTGGTCACCCCCTATGAAAACATAGTCACCCCAAGTGTCTAAGCAGGTTAAGAAGTCATAATTGGGTCCGGGTGTAATTGTGTTTTTCCAAATTATAGTGGGCTTTGAATTCCATAAGGCAGGGTTTTCAAGAGAGGGAAAGGCTCCAAGGAAAACAATAAGGGCAACAAGAATAAATGAAAAAATAAGAATAGTTTTGCTTTGCATAATTAAAGAATACTTTTTTTATATATTAATTTTTTGGTGAAACAATACTGTGGTTTTTGTCTTGTTTGCAAAACGCTGCATTGCTCGGCTGAAGATTTTCTGCATAGTTCTAGGGCTATTTGGGAAAATTTATAAGGTTTTGATAATTGCTTAAATTAGAGCCATAAAGAATTCAATAAACTATGCAATAGGAGTAAATGTACTTGCATGGTGATGCAGGGGTGTGGCAGTGAGTGTATGGAAAAATGAGGGTTACGATGTTTTAGCTGTTGTAGTCAATTATAATTCGAGCGCTTTTATTGGGGTTGCGAAGATGCTTTTGTATAGTTTAAAGAAGCTAAGTAGCTATGTTAAGCTCAAGGTTTTAATTGTGGATAATAATAGTAGCGATAATAGCTATGAGGAGCTTGTCAGGTATGCGAGGATGATTTCTCTAGACTTTGAAGCAGTAAGGTTGGGCACCAATTTTGGATTTACTCGGGCTGTTAATATTGCTTGGCATTATGCGAGGAAACGCTGGTTTTTCAGGTATTTTATGCTCCTTAATAACGACTTGGTTATTGTTCCCCACAATGTTGCCAAGTTGCTAGGATTTCTTGAAGTAAGTAATGTTGTTGGTGTACAGGGAACAATTATGCATGCCTCGAACCCTCGTATCATTGATAATGCAGGCTTTGCTGTAGACGATCTTGGATTGACTTATGCTATTTGTAGAGGTCACGAATTTTCTTGCGCTGAGTTGAGCTATCCAAGCTACTTGAGCGGTGCATTGTCTATTTATAAGGTGGAGGCTGTCGAGAAGCTTGGTCAACCTTTTAATAATGGGGTTGAATGTTATTATGATGATAAGCATCTTGGGTTGTCCCTGTGGAGTAGAGGTGCTAAGCTGTTGCATGTTCCACTGCTATCAGGTTTTCACATCGGAAGTGCTAGTTATGCTGGTCGCCGTATTTTTAGGAGTCCAAACTGGTTTAAAGGAATTGTTCTAGCCGAGGTTGCTCCATTGTATACGGCCAGGAAAAATTTATGGCGTCTTGTTGCACTTTACTATGCAGTAGCTGCCTTCGTTTTCTCATTAATAGCGAGGTCAAACTACGTAGGGAGTTATGTTGCAGCACTAAAAGAATTAAAATTACTTAAAAGTGACAGCTACATTGAGCTTGGGCGCGTCCCAAAGATGAGGGTTATAGGTGTGTTGAACAGAGTAACCAAAGGAATAAGGCTGAACAAGAATGGGAAAGCCTGAGAGAGCAGATTTGATAATTATTCATCTGGCTCCCCCAAATATAGATTCGGGGGGTGCCCTAGATGCAAGAAACATTTTGCTATACATGTCTGAGAAACATCGCGAGCTTTGTGAATCCACTATACTTATTACGAATGATAAAAAGCTGTTGGGGTATCTTGTCAAGAAGAAAAACATATACTCCTTTAAAAAAATATGTTATATCCCTATAGATGAGATCCCTCTTTATTCTTATAGGCTAAGTTTAGTGGTCTCTCTATGCATGTTAAGGAATCTCAGGGGAAGAGTTGTTTTCTTGATGGAAGAATACCCTCCCATCCTTGTTTCCCTTGTTTTGCTTAGTTATATATTTAGAGGCAGAATGATTATAAAGTATCATTCCTATGGGTATCTTTTAGGCGATGAGTATTTCAATATTGTTTTCCAATCCATTCCTGGACGTGTCCGCCGTGCATTGTATGTATTTTTGTCATTTCTCGTAACCTTTTCTCTAAGAGCCTCCAAAGATATATATCTCCTAGCTCCAAACAGAGATCTCGCGTCCACGCTGAATCGAATATTAAAGAGAAGGAGAGCATTTTTTATTTCTCCTGGGAACTTTATGGATCCATTGCCTGCGATGTTTTCAGGAAAACGTCTTGTCACAGACAATAAGTGTTTTTGTTCTCTCTCGTCCAAAATAGACCTTCTTACTGTTAAAGTTGCCGAAGTCTTTGTCAGAGTTTTTTCAATGAATGTTATGCTCTATGGGAAGCTCTACGGTCCTCAGGAAAAGGAGGTTATAAAATCAATAATGGAGAATAGTCCTGCATTATCCTATAAAGGCGTTTTTCCCACGCGAGAAAAGTTGCTGGAGAGGATGTCGAAGAGCTGTGGGCGGGTTTTTTATGTTGTTACCGCATATGAGACATGGGGCTACTCGCTTTACGAATTGTTATCTATTTTTGGAACTGTGGTTGTAATTTTTCCTTCTATAAGGATGATGAAGGTTATTACAAGCCTTTACCAGGAAATCTTTGATGGCTATGTTTCTATTATGAAGGGTAATTATTTCGCCGTATTCCATCTGGAAAGACCTATTGATGAGGCATTCATAGAAAATATGAATCAGAAGTACGTGGGAAAAGTATGTCAAATGATAAAATCATTGATGGTATAGTCGTAAATTATAATAGTTATCATGTGAGGCATGTAGTGGAGAAGTCAATATCTTCGCTTTTAGATTTGCCCTTCAGGAGACTGTATATTGTTGACAATGCGTCTAAGGATGGTAGCTACGAGTTCCTTGAGAGTAATTTTTCAGATGAACATGGGGTAATATTGGTGAGGCTTGGCTCCAACATTGGCTATGCAGGAGCAATCAACTATATTTATTCACGCTTTCGTGATTCTTTAACAAGGATATTCTTTATTGCAAACAACGACTTAATAATTCTAGAGCCTGCCCGTATCATGGGCTTTTTAAAGATGTTTGAATCTTCTTCAAGAATTGGAGCTCTTTCGGGCATTTTGACATATCCAACTGGCAGGATATATAGTGCCGGCTTCCTACTAAACGACCTGGCTTTGCTCGTGAATATTTGTCAAGCTAGAACCCTTGATGAATGCGAAGTCAAGGATGCATTCTTCTTTGTAAGTTTTGTTTCAGGGGCATTCGCATTGATAAATAGGATGGCCGTTGAAATGATGCCTGAGAGAACACCTTTTCCAAGCCGCGGATTTATGTACCTTGATGACATTGTGATGGGTGGGAAGTTCTGGGAAAAAGGATTTGCAAGTGTGATCGTTAGTGAACCCATAGCTCTGCACTATGAGTCTCTTAGCATGCATTCTGGAACCAAGGCCTTCTTGCTTGGGAGAGCCTTAGCGGTACAGCGTAGAATAATTAAGCCCTGTCTTATTGATAGAGGTTTGGTCAACAAAATTATCTTGGAGACGTATTCAAGAATGGTGGGCTTTAGGCTCTTTAGGGAAAAAAGCACAATGTACAGCTTTAAGAGAGGCTTTCATGCAGGCTTAAAAGAGTATGAGACGAATAAAGGCTACTGGGACAAATATTCCATAAATTTGAAAAATATTTATCATTTGCATGGAATACAAGGACTTGTAGAAAGAATAAGTGAATACGTGAGGGCGAGATGATAGCAGAAATCCTCTATGGCTTAGCAATACTATTCGCGCCGGTCGTTGCGTTGAATTATATATTTGATGATCTGAGGAAAGCTCTTCTTGTTTACTTTTTCTTTATTGTTGCTGTTTTTGTTACTCAATACAAGTTGTTTGAGGCGCTCCCCTCCTCTATAGTCTATATGGTATTCCTATTTTTGACAATTGTTTATGCTCTTTTCCGATTTGTTAAGGCTCGCGGAAAATATGACAGAGGTTTTATTTTAAAAATGTTTGAGCCGCCTTGGAACTGGATAGGAGATTTTCTGGTGATTTTTCTCCTTAGTTTTGTATCTCTTTATATTCCAATTATTCAGAACTGGGACTTTTACACTTTTTATCTACAGGCTCTCTATAACCCTTCTTTTAAAAGTGTTCAGCCCTTGTTTAGTAACATCATGTTGATGCATCTAGCTGTCGTAAAAGATCTTGGCATTATGCCAAGGGCTCTTTCTGTTTTTTACATCTTTATTTTTTATCTTCTCCTCGTTAGATTAATTGGTAGGTATCCCTCTTTGCTCATAATTTTTCTACCCTCTATGTTAACCGTTATTCTGCACGAGAATCTTTATCTAGAATTGCCTTCCTTAACAATATTGGCTATGGTATATTCTTATGCAAAAGAGGATTTATCTAGTTCGTCGCTTGTTTTGGCATCCGTGTTGCTTTTGTTTACAAAGGCAAACTTTATTGTGTTGGTTCTTGTTATTCTAGCTTATTTATTTATTTACTATGTCTACCGGCGCTTTTATAGGTTGTTGCTTATCTTGGTTATAGCTTCTTTACCTGTGTTGTTGTTCTATGTTTCCAATGCTTATGTGTATGATGCATATAATTTTGAATTTATTCAGATATACAACGACCTAGCTATGGGTCTCGGCAACTCTACATTGTCCCGTTTCTGGCAGCAGACTGTTTCTGGAAGCTATAGAGTTATCCCGATATACGTAAGCATGCTGGACGTCTTAGTTAACTTGGCAAGCCCTGTCTATTCATTGTATATTTTACCGCTTCTCATTTATCTTATTGCTAATTTCAAACAGGTGAATTTTACTCCATTTCAAAAATTCCTAGCAATTATAAGTCTTTTTACGTGGTTCATTTATTCCTTCGGAAGATCATATATTGATATAAATGTTTACCAGAATATTTTCGTGATAAGATACTATGTTCCCTTGGTTTTTACCATTTACATTCTCCTTATCTCTTTAACAAGTAACAAAGAAACATCACAGGGAGTCTTCAAAATTCTTAGCGCTGTAACTTTTTCCTTTTATGCCTATCTCTTTATGGCTCAAGGATACTTTATGAAGGAAAGAATTTTGTTGTCTTATAACAATTTCGGGCCTCTGCCACTAACACATATAACGCTTTTGACTATTCCACTTATTCTTTTTTTGATACTAAATCAAAAGAAGATGAAAGGTTATCTTTCTTCCGAGATAATTGATGTTGCATATCTGAGCAGTATACTTGCACTAATTATAGTGATAATGCTACCTATCGCAGTGATTTACCTAAGCACCAATAACATTTCTTTGAATGTCGACTCAACAGAGTATAACTCGGTTCTCGCTTCAGCGTTACCACAATATTATTCATCCTACTACGTGTGTTATAGTGAGAACGACAGGATTTTTCACGTGATCCGTGACAAATGTCCAATGATTTATTCTTTCGGAGGAATATATAGCCTCAACACATATAGTGCAGGTAAAATATTTTTACGAGCAGGCCATTTCTCCTACCTTCCCTTCATGCTTGAGGACCTAAATTTGACCAATCCATCCCAGTATCAAAACCTTGTCTCTAGATACCCCTATCTGAAGGGATTCGAGCTTCCTTCGTCGTTTTGTCTACAGGTTCCGACAGAAAATCACCTGGAAAAAAGCGTCTGGATTGGAATCAAAGTTTTGGAGCAAAATAGTCCATCTTTTTCCCGTATTATGAACAAGCTTGTAAACGATAAACCCATCATGGAAACGAAATACTACAGGGTGTATTATATAAAGATAGGTGGCTAGATAAGGTGATAGCTTTGAAGATTCTATTTGCAACGTATGATGTTGGTTTATCTGGAGGTGCTAGGGCAATTTTTAAAGTGGCTGAGGGGCTTAAGGAAAGAAATTACGATGTTGTTATACTTACTTTGGGTGGGGACTCTTCGTGGATTAGTTCACGGGTTCCAGTTCAATATGTGAAGTACAAAATCCCAGGGGTATTAAAGCTTCCCCTCTCCCTAGGCAAGATGATTTTCTTCAGGCAAATACGTACAGCTGAAGTATACCCGATCGAACTAGAGGGGATCAGTAAAAAGATTGGCATACACTTAGATCTTGTTAGACCTCTGGCTGAAGCATTAATGGATATTAACCCAGATGTTGCGGTAGCAACGTGGTATCCAACTGCCCTGGCAGTATGGCTTAGCGGTGTTGAGCGGCGGCTTTTTTTCGTCCAGGATTTTCCAGATGTGGTGAAAGAATATACAGGAGAATATGGATTAAAAGTGTTTGAGAAGGTTCTTCAGTTGCCTTTTTTCTTTTTAGCCAACTCTTCATATACCAAGGAGCTTATATTGAGCCATAACATGGATGCCAGAGTCAAAGTTACAGGCGTAGGTGTAGACATTGAGACATTTTATCCGAGAAACCACAAAATGATAGATTCAAGCGGGAAGCCAATTATTATGGCTATTCTTAGAAGCGCCAGTTTCAAGGGTGCGCGTATAGCGCTTAAAAGCTTAAACATTGTGAATAGGAAGATACCGATATATGCGCTTCTAGTCGTTGAAAGCAAAACGGATTATGTTAAGAAGCTTTTCAATGAGGAAAAACCAACATTCAGATACACGATTTATAGAAATGTAGATGACGATACTTTGGCGAAACTATACTCGAGCTCAGATGTTTTCATTTTCACATCTTATCGCGAGAGCTTCGGGTTGCCGCCCTTAGAGGCCATGGCTTGCGGGACACCTGTTGTCACAACCGATTGCGGGGGAAACAGGGACTACGCTGTGAATGGCTATAATGCGCTTGTCGTTCCTCCGGGCGATCCTCAAGAGATAGCCAGGGCTGTTGTCGAGTTGCTAAAAAATGGCAACCTAAGAGAAAGATTAATCGATGCGGGGCTTGTAACAGCTAAACAGTGGAAGTGGGACAAAGTTATTGACAGGTTTGATGATGTTTTAAGAAATATTAATCAGTAGTGGCCAGCCTCATGTATACAATATCTTTCACACTATCGAAGCCCACCACTGTATCCACTTTGTAACCGTAAGTTGACAAATAGTTTACAATGTCCTCTGTGCCAACTTGGTCCTTATGCACCTCTATAATAAATCTCTTGATTAGGCCTTCCTCTAATACTTTCTTAGCTCCCCTTAGGACATTCATCTCGTACCCTTCAACATCTATTTTGGCAAGATCCACTAATTGCAGTGGTTTTCCAATTATTCTAGGAGATTTCTCCAATAAATAGTCAAGCGTCAGGACCTGCACCACATGGCTGGAAAAAATAGTGTCTTTGCCAGAAGGATTATGCAAGACATGGTTCTTTATAAGGGATGAAACACCTACATTTTTCTCGGCCACATATAAAGTCTTTTTCTCCAATTTATCCCCTAGAGCAAATGGCAAAGCCTTTATGTTGCTAACCTTGTTCAACTCTATATTGCTTACCAGCCACCTGTAGCTGAGGGGGTTCGGCTCAAAAGCTACAACAAAGCCCCTTTCGCCAACTTTCCTGGATGCCCATATAGAATATAAACCAACATGCGCTCCAATGTCTAGAATGATCCATCCCTTTCTAGGCACGTATTCATGGTTCCTCAAGTACTCAGCCCGGACATAATGGTCATCTACACTGACGCTTGGTGTAACTTTATCGTTAACAAAAAACTTGATTCCATCAGGCATACTAATGGCGATTCTGCCAAGAAGCAATCTCTGAAAAACGCTTATCTTTAAGAGATACCGAAACAGTATGGCCTCAGATAGGTATCCATTAAGAAAACTTGCAATCTCATTAATGTGAATGGCGCCTGCAAAATACTTCCGAATCTGGCTCATCAAACCTCCTACAAGTAGAATTTCTAATAAAGTTTCTGTTCTTCGAACAGTTCCTAAGAGAGCTGTTAGAGTATGGAGATTCCTTAAAGGTTTTAATTCTAAATTTTAGGTTTAAGCAAAATAAGCTATGAAAAAGTCTTTGAGAAAAAAATATTATTTATGGTTACGGTGTAGCTGTGGCAGGTGGACTTGGAGTTAGGCCATCCAGCTTAGTCCACCTAGAGTATTGTCCAGAACCCAATCTAACACAGTAATATATAGCGTTGTCAGTTCCTTGGACGAATATGTAGAGTGTCCCGTTGTACCATGTAATTGTTGGTGTGGCTTGTGTTGCTCCTGTAGGTATTTTTTCCCATGGACCCCATGCACCGCTCCAGGTCTTGATATATATCCCGTTGTCTCCTCCCCTTACAGCAAGGTAGAGATTCGAGCCGTCACTAGCTAGGCTTGGAGCGCTTGGACTCATGCCGCTCAACTGTGACCAGCCGAGCCACTTGCCACTGCTGAGGTCGACTTGACCAAAATAAATGCCCCCGTCACTGCCACTGACCACTATATAGAGCCTACCATTAAGAACCACGGCGGATGGAGAGTTAGGCGTTGAACCTGCAAGTTTGACATAGTTGAATGCTCCTGTAGCAAGGCTCATGTTTCCAAGATAAATGCCATTATCCATGCCCCTCACGACGAAGAATATTCTCTTGCCAGGCACGTCTGGTGCAATTGCTGGTCTAGAAGGAGTAGAGCCCGGCAACTGTTGCCAGCCTGAGAATTCACCTGTCTGTATCCTTATCCAGCTGAACCATATACCGTTATCTTTGCCCCTTACAACTAGGAGAAGGCTACTTCCATTATCCGCTGTTGCGGGGGAGTCGGGCGTGAGGCCTGGTAGTTTTACCCATTGGCTCCAGCTAGAAGTCATCCACCTATAGTATATGCCGTCGTCAGTTCCGCGGACAACAAGGTGTATCCTGCTAACCAAGGGATCAACCTTAAAGAGGATCCAATCTGCATCGCTCCCACTTATGCTTGTATATCCTCCAATATAGATGCTTGAATTGTCAAAGCTAGCACCTCTCAGAAGTTGGCCTTGAAGCGTGTAACTAGCGACAGGTCTGAGTTCCCACCTATCCAAAATAAATATGGCTTGACCGTTATTCGTGCTTGCAATTGCGTAGACATAGTCTGAAATTACGAGTAGTTTGGATACCATACCTGGGAGAGAAGCCTGCCTCAAAATAACGCCATCAGGGCTCAGCATGTATACTGTGCTACCTGTAGCAACATATGCGTTCCCAAGTGGGTCAAAGGCAAGTGTCTCGAAAATCCCTGCACTTGAAGTTGGCAAGTTAACAGTCTTGATCCAGTTTAAATTCGAGGTTAGAAGCACCAAGAGATTTCCCCTTAGAAACCATACCTGGCCTGTTTTCGGGTTAACGCCCAGATCGTCGATACCATATATACCATCCCAGTCAAAATAGTAACCGGTATCTCTTAAGTCCATAGTAAACATTCTTATATACCCATCATTATCGTAGGCTTTTGCGGCAACGTAAATGTAACTTCCATTAGTCGCAACGGCCCAGGCCCACTCATTATACCACCAATTATATATTCCGTAACGGAGCCTTATGTAGTTACTGAGGTTAGCTGCGTCAAACCTAAAAATGTTCCAAGCCGAGTGGCTATCTACATTGTCCATTCCGACGGCGTAGAGGTAGTTTCCGACGACTTTGCAGTCGTAGATTGCTTCTGTTCCACTTGAGGGGTTGAGGCTCCAGCGTTGGATTATTTCTCCGGTTGATTTGCTTATTTTGTATACTAGGAACTCTGTGTCTTGGCCTGAAATGTTGTGGTATCCTGCTATGTATACGTAGTCTCCCCAGGTGGCTGTGCAGTATGCTTTATCGATGTATGGTCCAGGTGTTATTGTTTGGGTCCAGGTGGTGCTGGGCTTTGGGTTCCAGTATCCTGGACTAGCCTGTGTAATGGGTAGGATTGTTAGGGATGCTGTGAGGGAGATTGCTATAAATATTGCTAAAAATGGTGCTCTTAATTTTTGTAGTTTTGTTTCTTTCTTCACATGTTTTTTGGGCACTTCTTTTATATATTTTTTCTTATTTTAATTACTTATTTTTCTGATGCTTTTTTTAAAAAATATTTTTTGTGAACAAAAAATTTTTTGGCTCTAAAAATAATTAGAGGGATGCATTGAGATATATGTAAAGTTTTAGACAATTTGTAGAATTAGAAATACAAATCAGATGATTCTAACAGCTGTAAAACGCATGATTTAAATTTATACAAGCATGCAACGCAAAAAATAAATATATCTTTTAAGGCAAAAAACATGATTCAAATGAGAAAACATACCTACTTATTAGTAGGTATAATTCTTCTAGTGTTTCTACAGCCTCTGATTGCGCAACCGCTTGTCGACGTGATCTACGTAACAGAGGTTAGTGACCAGACTACAGCCCTAAACCTTCTGAGAACTGGTAAACTCCAAATTGTGCTGGACACATTTAGAATAACACCTGATGTGGCTCAAGTTTTGAATACTGATCCGAACCTTTCTTACAAAGCGACCTATGGACTGTATTATGAATTGACGTTTAATCCTGTGGGTCCGACATTTTTAAATGGGGAGCTAAACCCATTTAGTGATCCACGCATAAGGGAGGCTATTAACTATGTTATTGACAGGAATTACATCGTGAATAGCACTTTCTATGGTTTTGCGGTTCCAAAATTTTTCCCATTAACAAAAGGTTTTCCAGAATACGAAAGGATGAAGGATTATCTAGCCCAGCTCGAAAACGCTTACAGCTACAACTTCACGAAGGGCTACCAGATTATACAGGAAGAAATGACTAAGCTGAACGCCACATTGAGCAATGGTAAATGGTGGTATAAGGGGTCGCCAGTTATCATTAAGTTCCTCATTAGGAAGGAGGATCAGAGGAGACAGATAGGCGACTATGTAGCCGACCAGCTAGAGAGGCTAGGCTTCTACGTGGCTAGAATCTACGTGACCTTTAGGGAAGCCTCCCCTATTTGGTTAAGGAGTGATCCAGCAAGGGGATGGTGGCACATCTATACAGGTGGATGGATAACCACTTCTGTGAGCAGGGACGATAGTAGTAATTTCGGATTCTTCTATACACCCTTGGGCTCTCCTTCACCACTCTGGCAGGCCTACAAGCCGAACCCAGTATTCATGGATGTAGCTACAAAGCTCTGGAACGGGCAATACAGTAGTATAGAGGAGCGGCAACAACTAATGATGCAGGCCGCAAGTCTGGCTTTGAAAGATTCTGTGAGGGTCTGGCTTGTAGATACTACTTCACCTGTTGTATTGGATTCGGCTGTGGATGCAGAGGCTGATCTCGCGGGGGGATTTGCTTCTCCTGTCGTTTGGAGGACTCTCAGGTATAAAGGAGGAGTCGGGGGTGTCATAAATGCCAGCACGTGGGCTGTCTTGGTTGAACCTTGGAACCCAGTAGCCGGGTCAAGTTGGGTCTACGACACAACGCTTATGTATGCGACTCAGTCATACTCCTTCCTTTCGGACCCCCACAGTGCCTTGCCCGTGCCCGAGAGAGCTGTAAGTGCAGAAGTGTATGTTCTTAATGGTACGGTTACTCAGAGTTCTAGTAGCTGGCTTAAGCTAACGTTTGTCAACAGTATACCTGTGCCTCCTGACGCTTGGTGGGGCTTCAATGTAAGTAGCAATAGGGTAATTACAGCCGGGGAGGCAGGCGTAAAATCGGCACGTGTTAAGGTTGTTGTTAACTATGGCGACGTTATTGGGAAGATAAAGTACCACGATGGGACAACGATGAGTATGGCTGACTGGGTCATAGGGTGGCCGCTTACATTTGCAAGGGTAGACAATAGCAGCCCGCTATACGACGCGGCGGCTGTACCAAGCTTCCAGGCCTGGAGAGAGTACTTCATAGCACAGAGATTCGTCAGCACTTCTCCACTCGTAATCGAGTACTACGCTAACTACACCGCTCTAGATGCTGAATCGATCGTTTCCCAATTCGCGAATTGGCCTAGCGTTCCGTGGCACGCATACGCTATTGGTATCAGGGCCGAGGAGAAAGGACTGCTGGCATTCAGCGCTGACAAGGCAGACAAAATGGGTGTAGAATGGATGAACTACATAGGAGGCCCAAGCCTAGACGTGCTTTCAAAGATGCTTGACGAGAGCATAGCCCAGGGATACATTCCATTCAAAGACTTCCTCAGCAAGTACACCACAGTAGACGATGCAAAAGCAAGATACAACGCACTCAAAACATGGTACACCCAGCACAAACACTTCTGGGTAGGAGACGGACCATACTACCTAGACACAGCAGACACTACAGCACATTCGGCCGTATTGAAAGCGTTTATCCCGCCAGTCTATTTGGTAGTTAGAGGAGGCGACAACTACATCTACTACTGGATAAGTGGCTCTTGGACTAGGTTGCCCTCTGGCTCGACTCCTGACTCGCCGTCTGCATTGCGTATAGGCAGTTTGCTCTATTTCGCGGTTAGGGGCGGAGACAATGGCATATACATTACCTACTTTAACTTAACGAGCAGTAGCTTAGCAAACTGGCTCAAGTTGCCAGGCTCGACGCCTTCACGCCCAGCTATCGCATATAACGGCTCTAGGATAATTATTGTTGTCCGCGGTAGCGACAATACTCTCTACCTTGGGACGCTGAAGACCGACCTCACTGGCTTTAGTGGATGGGTTCGTCTATCCGGCCTGTCTCCTGACGCCCCATCAATTGCCGTGTTAAATGGAGAGTTGCACATTGTTGTAAGGGGTATGGATAACAGGTTATGGCATGGACGCATTAGTGCATCTAAGCTAGACCCCTCTAGCTTAACGTGGACAAATATTCCAGGATACAGTGATAAGGCTCCTGCTCTTGCTGCTGGTAGAAACAGTCTGGTGCTTTCTGTGAAGGGTCTAGATGGGCTTACCTATTTGGCTACATGGAATGCCACGTGGCAGGGTTGGGAGGCTGTGCCTCAGGGTTCTACGGCAGATACGCCGGCTGTTGTCTACATTAACGACTTAGCAGTAGTGTTTATGCGGAGGGGAGATGGAAGCATTTGGATGAGTGTAAGGCTAAAGCCAAATCTTTATAGGAACTTGGTGCAGATTCCTGGCTATACGGGTGTTGCTCCAAGTTCAACACCGTAAAAAAATATTTTTCTTTACTTGTTTAGTAGATAATTTTTTATATTTTTAAAAGTCTTTATACATGTGAAAAATCATAATACGTCTTTGAAACATGTCTTTTTAACTATTCTCTTCATAGTTATGACTATAAGCATTCTCTGTATGAAGCAGGTTCAGGCAACTATTAATACTAATGCTGTAAATACTCCTCTCATTTTCTCAAGACCTACTCAGCTTGGTAGTTCTTATTATTTTTCCTATAGAATTGGCTCTCTGGAAAAGGAATCATTAGAAATTTTTGGTAATGCATATGTTTTTGATTTTGAATGGCATAACGTAACTCTTATCGTGAAAGATCAGAATGGTAAGCCTTTAAGTGGCGCGTATGTAAAGGCTTTTTCTTTGGACTGGGGTCTCATGTATCCACGTTATGAAGATTGGGGGGTTACAGATAATAATGGTGTATACAGTTTTTTAGTTACAAGTGGTAACTGGGTTTTTATTGCCTCGAGTGGAAATGGATTTTCACAGAATAAAATGGGCAAAGGCATTTATATAGTATACCTAGCATACATAGTGAATAATGAAACGTTTTATATGAAGCCGGAATCCTCGATAACTTTGGTTTTCCGCGACGAAGCGGTGAATATTTTACCAAATGTAGAGGTTTATGTAACTGCTTCTTCCTTTATTCCTATAGTGCCACCAGTCTATGTTGGGTACTCAAGCGATGGCTATTTTACCCTTTATACAAGTAAAGACGCTACCTATAGGAATTTGACTGTTATTGGTGTACATAGGACATGCGGAAGTTCTGCAAACTATGTCTTGGTTAAATCTGTAGATATTTTCCAGGGAACCGTTACTATTTCAGCAAAGAATTATCCTAAGATTATTCTCACGGGTCTAGACTTGTCTGGGAATGTTTCTCCGTATTGGTATGTTTGGTTAAGGTTTCCAGCGCTATATGCCTTCGGCTGGGGACAAACATTTAGCTTCTCAAATAATACTGTTTTCTATATTCCTCCTATGGGGGTACTTATAAATGGGATCTACTCTCCTCCGGGCTGGTACTACTACTTTGATGATATAGGCATAAACTTACGGGAAAACGAAACATATACGCATAAGTTTGGCGGAAAAGCGTCGTTTCATTTGTGGGTGATAAAACCGGATACGCAACTATTGTTTGACATAAGGGATGAATTTGGCAATGTTGTGTCTTACTACAGCTCTGATCAGAAGAGTGTTCAGCTTAGAATTATGCAGGGAGGAAGCATCGTCTTTGACCAGGATATTGGTTCCAAAATTGGCAATTGGAATATATATGTTCTTGGACGAACTTTTTCAGACGACGCAACATTTGTACTTACAGCGGATCTGGGTCCCCTGGGCGGGCTGGGAAAGGTACAACTAAATGGGTCCTTGTACAGTAATGACTATATTGTTCCATATAGGACTTTGTCTATTGGCAACTTTAGCGTCTACATTCCCGGGGACTACTTTTTCAATGTAAGTGGTCAGGTGAGGACAGGGGTATTTCTGGACTCTGTGCATAGACTCTACAATACGCTGAGCCGGCTGACAAATGAGAATTTGAGTGCTAAGCCTCATCGAGCGGAGGTGAATTTTGAGTGGTGCGGGGTGGGAGGATATAGTTTTATAGGGATTGGGCTTGGAATAGCTAGATGGCCAACGAATGTGAGACCAGAATACTTGGCTGTGCTGGCCCACGAGTTGGGACACATGTATTCGTTCACGCCTCCACTAGTATATTACGTTGAGTGTCCCTCTTACTGTGAACCTTTGGCAACGTATCTTGGAACTGAGGCTATAGCATACCTCTATGGCTCAAATTTCAGGCTATGGTTCTCAGGAGTCCACCCAGGTTTCTTCGATTACTTGGCTGGCGACAAGACTGTACCTCAGACGGAACGTATACAATTCATATTTTTCTATTTATCTAGGATTGATGGCTTCGATATTCATAGGCAATTTTTCCAGCTGTGGGCCATCAATACCTCAATGAAAGATAAGCTAACTGCAAATGGTTTTAACGTTAATGAGACAATGATTACATTATACTCTTATCTTGCCAGGCAAAACCTTGCTTGGCTATTCCAGATGGCCGGATACAGGGTTTCCGAGAATAGAATAAATGATGGACTAAAACTTATTCTAAACGATAATGTAAGTATCGTTACAGTTGTCCAGGGTATGGACGGCTCGATATATTACAAGCCTTGCCTATCTGGATGCAGTTATGTTAAGCTTTCTGGAGCTACTCCTGATTCTCCTTCTGCGTTAATTGTTGGTAATAGGCTTTACATAGCTGTTAGGGGTATGGACGATGGTATTTATTTTGGTCGTGTTGAAAAGATTTGTAGCGGTAATGTCGTTTGGCAGAAGCTTCCAGGTTCTACGCCTTCGAGGCCTGCTCTGGCAACTGACGGCTCGAAGATATATCTTGTCGTTAGGGGCGGCGATAATGGTATCTATGTTAATGTCTATGATTTGTATAGTGGTAGTTGGGGTGGCTGGAAGCGTTTAAGCGGCTCGACGGTTAGGGGCCCTGCGGCTGTCTACATGGGTGGTAAGCTACACCTAGTCGTTGTGGGCGCCGACGGTAAATCCATCTACTACGGTCAAGTGGATCCGGGTCAACTTACGGGTTCGTCAGGCTATATACCAGTTTCTTGGAGTATGGTTAGCGGTTTTACTGATGCTGAGCCTTCTCTGGCTACTGATGGTTCTAAACTCTACCTTTCTGTTAAGGGCTTGGATTCGAGGATATATGTGAAAACCTGGGATGGATTGTGGAACGGCTGGGAAACTGTACCCTCGGGCTCCACACCATCAAGTCCAGCTGTAGCTGTGTGGTTTGTTAACGGGTATCCCTATATAATTGTTAGAGGTCATGATGACAACATATACTATACTTGCCGGACAGGCACAAACACCTATACTTCATGGGGCAACCTCGGAGGAACAACACCAACAGCACCTTCAACAACCTCATAATCGTTATCATTTAGTATTTCTAAGAGAGATTTTTCTTTTATTTATACACTAGATTAAAGTACTCGTGATTGCTTATACTTGCTAGGTCCTTTAACGTTTTCAATTTGTAACTAATAAGTCTTTGGAATTAAGAAATCTTTGCAGTAAATGTTCTCCTAAAAGGTAATTAAAATTTTAGATAACCAGCAAGTTTAAATATATGACGAAGCTGATTATTCTAGAGGGGGTTAAAATTTTTAGTTGTAAAAAAAGTATTTTCCTAAGCTTGATTTTAATAATTTTGTTTTCTCGTTTTCTCAACGTTGAGGGGTTACTAAGGGAGGAGGTTTCTACATTGTCTATGTCTTCTTCAACTTTATTTAGCGATGTCATTTCCTCGCTTTCCGACGAAGCGGGAGATACACCAAGTCAATATCAGTATATTGATGTTGTTTATGCTGACGTTCGCCAGATAAACCTGGATACTCTCCAGTTTGAAATGAAGGTTAAGTCTCCTATCCCGCTGGACCCTGGCAACGGTGTTGTTGTTTACCTATGGATCATCGACACAGACATGAATCCAGATACTGGTCAGAGGCATGTCTTTGTTGGGAGCGAGTACAATGTGAGGGTAGCTTTCTATGATGGCCACTGGCAGGGCTGGGTTGATATAACCCCTGAAGGGGGCCAAAAAACAGGTGGTGGACCGTGCCCAGTCTTCATAGATAATGATACTGTCTCTATACTTGTGAAGAGGAGCCAGATAGGAAATGCATCGAGTTTTAGTTGGGAGGTCTCAGCCTCAGACGACAGGGGAGGCTTCGACGGCGCAGACACATATGCCGTAGCCCATATCTTGTCGGAGGTTCCAAGCACAGGCGTAGCCCTAGACGTTCTGCTCAGCCCCTCGCAACTAGTCCTTGCAAAGGGTGAGACAGCCGGGAAGCTAACCGTGACTGTGAGGGGGCAAAGTGGGGAGAGGCTTCCATTCTCCACAGTCAAGTTTTTTGCCGATTATCCCTCGCTTGTTAATTTTACAACCAGTGGGGAGGTATACGCAGTTCCAGGGAAGGTTGGGCACTGCTGGCTAACTGCAAAGGTTGACGGGATAATGAGTAGCAACCACGTTGAAGTCACTGTTGGAAGCATGCTTCTGCTTCCACCAATACTCCTACTGTCCCTCGACAGCCCCACTGGGAAACTTTCTGTCGAAGCATGCGACGCCTATGGAAACAGGGTTACACCGAGAACAGTAGAGTATTCTAGTAGTAGCCCAAGTGTTGCTACTGTTGATAATAGTGGGGTCGTTACGGCAATAAGGCCTCCAAAGACATTTGGAGAAACACCTATAATATCTGCAAAGATAAATGGCGTACCAGTGCCAAATGTTGTCGTTGCCCGCGTCACGCAGGACAACCTAGGGTTGACAATGAAAGCTCTGCCGGGGAAACACGTTGTATTCTACATCCCAGAGCAGCCGATTCAGGGATATGACTACCAGAAAATATTCAGTGACTACGACGTTGTACGAATAACCGATATTGGCTACGAACTTGAATCCGAGGCGACAGGGGTCGTACCCTACGGTGGAGACACGTTGTTCCTGGTCGACGACCCTGGACACGAGGATGGCACTGTTCCATGTGGCTTGTCTGGGAACCCAATAAGGCTTGGATCCAGCGTTGACAAACCAGCGAGCTGTATGATTAGTTGTAGTGGCACCGGTTTTCCAGCATGGTTTGTCTACTTCCACGAGATGGGCCACGATTTCACATTGGAGGGGGTTAAGCCTGCACAGTTCTTTTTTGGAGGTGCTAACCATACGGTAGTGTATGTTGAGGGCCTGGCCACGGCTCTAGCAATGTACGTGGCAAAAATGATCAAGGAAAGGGCTTCAATCTACAATATCTCCAGCAATATTGTAAACAACGTGATTACGTTATGGCACTTTGGCTCGACTCCAAGCCTTGACCAATATGTGAAGAACGGGGCTCATTATGACCAGATGAATCCAGACGTTCTGGATGAAATCATCGACGTTATATGTACGAAGTACGGTTACGATAGTTTGTACAGGTTTTACTCCCTCTTCCTGCCGCGGGACGTCCCCTTCTCTTTCACTATTGATACTGACGCTAAGCAGGCTACAGTGTTCGTAGCTGCTTTGAGCGCAGCAACGGGGGCTGACTTGAGGCCCCAATTCAGGGAGTGGGGGTTCCCAATAGACGACGAGTTCTACGCGAGAATATGGGATGAGGTAAACTGGCTGGTGAACCAAAGAGTATCTAATTATTTGATTGTTGCTAGGGGAACAGATAACGGGATATATTTTGCAGTGTATAATGATACATCAAAGCTTTCCTGGAGTAAGTTGCCAGGTATGACCTCTAATGCTCCTTCTACAACTCTCAGCAAATGTTATGAGGATAGAGCATATATTGTTGTAAGAGGTATGGATAGTGGAATATATTTTGGATATTTAGACTTAAAAACTCAGAAATTTACAGGATGGAGCAGATTGCCCGGAAATACTCCGTCTAGGCCCATGATCATAAGTGGGAGAGATGTCGGCTTAGATTGCAAAATTTTTCTTGTGGTGAGAGGGATGGATAACAGGATATACTTTAACATTTATGATGAACTCAACAGTAACTGGACTGGATGGAAAACTATACCTACGGGAATAACTATAGATGCTCCCTCAGTAAGCCTTGTCAACGAAAAATTACATATCGTTGTACGAGGTAGCGATGGTTCTTCTCTATGGTATGGTTATCTGAATATTGATAAATTGACTTTCAGTGGCTGGAAATATTTACCTGGTCAATCTCCAAGTCAACCCTTTATGACGAGTGATGGTCTCAATATATGGTTAGTAGTCCGAGGTATGGATAATAAAGTCTATCTGGCATCGACTCGAACGGGTAATGATTGGAGTGAATGGAAGGGTATTTATACAGGTGACACGCTCGAGGCTCCTGTCCTTGAGATAGCTGATTATCAGCATTTACACCTTTTAGTGATTGGTTCAGACCGTCTTAGCATATGGTATACCAAGTTGCTTCGAGATGGCACGCAAGTTCTTCCTTGGTTTAAGCTTCCCGGCCTTTCTCCCTCGCCTCTAGCCTTTGTTCAACTACCTTGATGAGTTTTCTAGTTGTTAGTTTTTGATATGTAAATAAAAGAGAATTTATTGAAAATGAAAAAATGGGAGAGAGAATAGTCTCGTTCTAATTTTTCAATTTTGTTAGCGAAATAAATATATATTCGTTATTATATGAAAAATTTGAGGTGATTTAGTATAACTTCTCAAAAAGGAGATGGTTCATATATTGATAAAAAATTGTTGTCATTACTTATTGTTGTTATTTTGTTGGAGAGCGTGCTTGCTGTTGGGTTGATCATGTCCTTCGAAGAATTGGGCTCTCTAAAGACTCAGATATCTGATCTTAAGGAACAGGTAACGAAAGTTGTTGCTAGGGATGAAGTTCTTGCTTTTACAGTTGAGAATTTAAATGATACGGTTAGGCATTTAGTGAACATTGTCCAAAATAGATCTATGGGGGGAGGGGTACCAATGAGAGGATTTAATGGGTTAGTGTTGCAACTTAATGTTAAGGATTTGATAAAGACTGGGGAGACTGTCAGGGTAAATTTTTCGTTGACGAATTTTGGATCCCAGAAAGTGACGCTAGTATTCCCTTCGCCGAAAATCTTCGATTTCAAAGTGCTGGATTCATCTGGGAAAGTTGTTTATGAGTGGTCTCAGGATAAGTCTTTTCCAGCCTTAATAGTTGAAATAGCTCTTGAACCAGGCCAAACGAAGACAGCGTCCCTTCCATGGGAATGCAAGCTTCCACCAGGCGAATACGTAATTATTGGTATTGTATCCAGTTACAATATGACGATTACAGCGTCAAAGGTTATCAGGGTTAGCTACTAGCAGACTGAATTACTCAATAATCAAAGAAAAATTTATATAGAACGGAGAGCTCTTACAAAATGTATGAACAAGCTTAAAAAAACCAAGCTTCAACAAAGAAAAACCATTCTTGCTGCAATTGCTTTAAGCCTCCTAGCAACAATAATTGCCTCTTACCTTGGCGTTTTGGCGTCTCCTAATGGTACTAATTATAATACGGCTTCGCAGGTTCCCCTTATAAATTCAGCCTCAGATGCCCGTGTACAGGACACCTACCCTGTTTTACTTGTAACGGGCGACACAGTTTATGTCAAAAATTCTTCTAAAGGCCTCCAAGTGGTGGCTATTGAGCCGGCAGATCCAACAAAGCTAGGACAAGGTTTTCACATTATTAGGGCAAAGGATCATTTGTACGTTATCCCAAGCTACGTCAACTTGGCAAAATACGACATCGGTCTCTTTGACGTCGAGTATCTTTTTAGGGAAAAATATTACAATGAGACATATTATCCGCTAATCGTTAAAGCCTCACAGAGTAGCAGTATAGTCTCAGTTACAGATACGGTAAGCAAAGTTGGAGGAAAGGGCAAAGTTATTTCTAGCACTGTAAAGCTGGCCGCTATCAGAACTTCCAATTCTAAAGACTCACTTGTTAAACTATTCAAGAACCTTCTAGAATCCGGCAACGTTGAAAAGGTATGGCTGGACAGAAAACTATACGCAAAATTAAATGTTAGCGTACCACTGATAGGTGCTCCCACTGCATGGAAGCTAGGATACAATGGTTCAGGGATAAAAATCGCTATACTGGACACTGGAATTGACCCAACGCATCCAGACTTCTACTTCCCCAACGGTGCCTCAAAAATCCTCCTTCAAAAATCCTTCGTAGATTATAATGGTGACGGCGTTCCAGATGAGGATACATACGATTATCAAGGACACGGAACACACGTCGCCAGCATCGCGGCTGGAACAGGGCTAGCTTCTAAAGGCAAATTCAAGGGCGTTGCGCCCGGAGCCCTCTTACTCATAGGAAAAGTCCTGAACAGGTATGGCTGGGGATATAGTTCATGGATCATAAACGGTATAGACTGGGCGGTGGCGAGCGGGGCAAAAGTAATATCCATGAGCCTTGGAGGCGGCTTTACGGATGGCACAGACCCGCTATCCATGGAGTGCAACTGGGCGGTAAGTCAAGGTGTCGCAGTGGTTGTCGCAGCTGGGAATGAGGGTTACTGGGGCTACTTATCTGTCACTGCTCCGGGAACTGCCTCGAATGTAATAACGGTGGGCGCCACAGGCAAGAACGACCTTATTGCCTGGTTTAGTAGCAAAGGCCCAACAATCGACCTAAGAATTAAGCCCGACATCGTAGCCCCTGGCGTCTCTATATGGGCTGCTCTCGCAAAAAATTCTGAGATCGCGGAATGGGTCAAAGAGGGATATATACCTGGAATAGATGTAAATGGTGACGGTGTTTATGACTATGTTCAGCTTAGCGGTACAAGCATGGCTACTCCACACGTGTCAGGCGCTGTTGCGCTGATTCTCCAAAAATATCCTAGCATGAAGCCAGCAGATATAAAGAATCTACTGTTGTCAACTGCAAATTGGCTTACTGGCTACAATGTTTTCCAGCAAGGAGCAGGGAGACTCAACGTTTCCTATGCGATCAACCCTGTTCTCTACTTAAGCCCTGCCGAGATAAACTTCGGCGTTCCAAACACAAAGGTTGTCTATACCCCTATAACTCTTGTAAGCATGTGGAATAAGAACGTCACACTAGCTTTCGATGTAAGTTTTAGCAGTGTTGATCATCCCGAAGTCAGCTCTATAAAAAATGCTTTCTACGTTGCGAATAAGACGGTTACATTGCTTGCGGGGAAGACAGCCAGGATAGTCTTTGTTGCTAATTTTACATCTTTGCCGCAAACAGATTTGTGGGGAGTCATAAATGTAATAAATGCTAGTAGTGGTAAGGTTTTGGCGCATGGCGTGTTCTCTGCCTTCAAGTGGTACAAGCTGACAATCAAGAAAGTCGATATTTACGGAAACCCAGCAGCCTACAACTATATCTTCGTCATACCGAACGCTACGCGCTATGGCACGCTTCTCTATTGGTGGCTAGGTTTTGCCTTTACGAATTCCAGCGGGGTTACCTATTACTATCTGCCTCCAGGCGTCTACAATGTCGTGACGTCAAGGTATGATTATTCTACAGGTAGAACGTACAGCATCGTCAAGCAGGTCGTGTTGTCTTCCGACATGACTCTTATGTTGAATGAGAGTGAAACCAAAGAGATAAAGCTTGCAGGCACATCTGGACAAGTTCCAATAGAAAAAGTAGTCAATGTTTATGTGCCAATGTATTTCACGGATTCGAGCGGAACCCATATGGGTACCTTTAGTGATTCTTGGCTAATATGGTATCCGTCTACTGTAAGTGACTACTTTATTACACCGTATCCAGCTGATATTAGATACAAGCTTATACCTAACAGCCAGGCTAACCCAACAGACCCAGACTTAATACTCTCTGACGTCATATATTCTCCTATCTTTGTATTCAATAACGTAACCTCTCCAAGGGTTCTTTCCCCCAGCTATGAAATCTCCACGAACATTGAATATAGGACGCCTGCGACTGGCCCCGTCTCTGTTGCTTTTGCTCTCCACTTCCTCTATGAGGGAGTTTATAGGAGTAACAGTTTCTACCCATGGTCAATCAGCTTCGCATATTGGTTAAACGCTCCCAAGAAACTGCAAGTCATGGTTAACCCATTCTGGAAAGGCGCCAATGTAAAATGGGCTAAACTTTTCATATGGGCTTGGAAGAGCTGGGACATGCCCCGTGTGTATTCTCCTTACTGGGACTACATGGGCGACGTCTTTTTGAAGGATCTATACAACCAGAGGGTTTACAGTCCATTGTTGTTCATAGCCTCTGAGCCAGAGTACAGGGTGGTGACATCAACCTCTTTTACTTTGAACCGAAGCAGATTGTTAGGCTTAGATTTTTGGAGTTGGATGCGGACGGCCCTCAACAAAACTGTTTACTGGTGGGGTTCTGCAACGTATGTTAGTACCAAAGTCTATATTAATGGTCAGAATGTTACAAACCTTTGTAGTGTTGGTGTCTGGGGTGACACTGTACATATTTTTACGAAGAATATCAACTTTAGCGTTCCAGCGATTGTGACTGTGTATCATAACTTTACTCGTAGTCATACTCTTTCAACAAGCGCAAGTGTGAAGAGTGTCTACGTGGTTGAGAACTGGGGCAACGGGACGTGGTATGTAAAACCCTTCTACATAGAATCTATCGATGCTGGTTTGGATGCCAACAATACTTTAAGTACTGTTAGGCCCGCTAAAGTGAGGGTTACTGTTACATCTAGCTATAATTTGACTCACGTGGTGTTGAGATATAGGTCTGGTGGCGCATGGTATAACTCTACACTTGTCTCAAAGACGGGCTTTGCTCAGGGAACTAATACCTATGTGTTTGCTTTGGATAGACTCAGTAACCAGACTTTTGTTGACTTGTGGATTTATCTTAGAGATAAGAAAGGCAACTTATTTGAGGAAAATGTTACTAGGGCCTTCTATGTTAATTATATTTATCCTCCAGACACTATTCCTCCAACTGTTAGTGCTAGTAATTCGCCGGTTACTCCTTCAAGTTCCCAATCTGTAACATTTACTGTTGCGGCCCAGGATAATCCAGGCGGCAGCGGGATAGCCTCCGTAAAGCTCTATGTAGACGACAGACTTGTACAGACTTGGAGCTCGGCTGGAACCTTCACATATGTCGGTGGACCGTATCCCGAAGGTATTCATACTTACTATGTTGTTGCTACTGATAAAGCTGGGAACGTCGCCCAGACAAGTAGGAGATACTTCGCCGTGGCAAATATTATTACTGTTGTAGTAGGCATGGACGGCTCTATATATTACAAGCCATGCATAAGTGGCTGTAGCTATGTAAAGCTGGCTAGTGGTGTGACTCCTGATACGCCTTCAGCTGTGTACTTAGATGGTAAGCTCTACATAGCGGTGAGAGGTGCGGACAATGGAATTTATGTGGGACGTGTTGACAATGTAGGTAGCGGTAACGTGGTATGGCAACAAGTTCCCGGCTCTACACCTTCGAAACCCTCCCTTGCAACTGATGGTGTACGACTATACCTTGTAGTCAGGGGAAGCGACAATTACATTTACATCAATATCTATGACATACCAAGTGGATCATGGCTTGGCTGGAAGCGCATAAACGGTCTTACAAGTAAGGCACCTGTAGCTACGTATCTTGGAGGCAAGATTCATCTAATTGTTATTGGGGCTGATGGAAAATCACTATATCATGGACAAATAGAAACAACGAACTTTGGCGTAGTATGGACGCAGATTAACGGCCAAAGCGATGTTGAACCATCGATAACCACGGATGGAACTAGGCTTTACATCGCGGTTAAGGGACTAGACACAAAGATATATGTCAATACTTGGTTTGGCTCTTGGGGTAGCTGGGAAGCTATACCTACGGGGAGTACGCAATCGTCGCCGGCTATTGTCTATAGACCTAGCAATCTGTATATCCTTGTCAGGGGCAACGACAACAAGATATACTACACCTTTAGATTAGGTTCTGGTCAGTATTATTCATGGTACTCGTTAGATGGTTTGACGCAATATAGTCCAAGCGTTACTTCAAGAGCATAAAAATATTATATATTTTTTTATTTTTTTTGTTTAGGTTAAAATTTTTCTTTATCAGCGAAATTTTAATCTGAATAAATGTTTATAACACATGTGTCACCGGTAATATGTGTAGGATTTTTGATTTATTTGCTGAAGAGAATTGTGGAGAAATTGTAGAGGGGTTCAGGAAAGTAGGTTTGTCAGATGAGGAGGTTTTGGTTGAGGTTTTGTTGAGGATGTTTAATGAGCTGCTGAATCCTGAGACTAGTTCTAGGTGCACCTGGAGTTCTCGGATAGGTATTTGGGGATTTGAAGGAGTTTCCGGCTAGGGGTGACTGTTTGCAGGCATCGGGAAAGCTTGGGGCGTCGCGGCGCAGATGGTAAAAGCCGTGGTAACAGAGGAGGGGAATGAGCTTAGGAGTCATGCTGAGCTGTGGGGGTTATGGATGAGCTGGCTGAGAGGGTTGGAGACATGATATTGTGGTATCTTTGGAGGATCGCGAATGCTTTTACCGGAATTTTTATGAGGGCTGGATGCCGCCTAGGGAGGTTGGGCTCCTGGTGAGGGATGTTAAAGCGTTTGTTGAGAAGCTTATGGCGATAGCGCGCTTGTAGGGTAGTGTCGGTTTTGGGTGAGTTGGTTAGAACGTGTATTATCGAAGGTGCTTCGTCCCTCTTTTGGATTTGGGGCGATTTGTTTTGGCTGAATTTTTTTAGTGTTTCTCACAAGTACCACTGTTTTGGGACGCGTGGGTAGAGTGGCAGAGTGGAATGAGAGCGTACTTTGAGTGAGAACTCGGCATGCTCATGACAAGCTTTCAAGCGCGGGCTATGTGTTTAATCGTTGTTCCCATAAATTACTTTCCTTGTTTCAGAGACCATCCTTTCTATGTCTGGTATTTTCTCCTTTACAGCTTCTGAGTCTAGCTTAGCCTTGTGGAAGCCCTCTACGTGTAGGTAGTAGGCGGCCTTCCACCAGAGGTCGAACTCCTCTGTGCCTAGCTTCTCGGCGGCAGCCTCCGCGGCCCGGTTGTGTAGCCTCGTCCACCACGTACCTTCCTTTGCGGCTATTCTGACCTGCTCTAGGTCGAGACCTATGGCGAGCGCCTTGACGGCTTCTTCGGTTGCCTTGTAAAGTTTCTCTGAAGCCTGGACGGGGTCTTTCTCGATTAGTGTCTTCCCCTCTTCCAGATATCTGAATGCGAGGGCGAGGTGGCGCTTTGGTTCAGGCAAGCCTATTACCCCCATGTCCAAACATGTTAATGGCCCCAGATAAATATAAGCCGATAGAAAGAAGAGTACATGCCGCCCGCACGTGTTTTTTATCCCAGACATTAACCAAAAGTGGGTTCAAAAGGCAGGAGGCTACTCGCTTTAGCGAGCACTAAAGTTGTTGATATGGATCGTTTATGTCTAAATTTTAGCTAAATTTTGAATTCATCTATGTGGTTGGACGCATTAAGCTAGATCTGGTGTTTTGGCGATTGGTCGTCTCTGGCTTTGAAATAGCGCGCTATAACTTACTAATGTTTCTCATGTTGGAGAAGGGCACGTTCCTTATATATTTGTTTTGGGTGGACGGTTTTAGGAGCATAATGTCCGAGGTTGTGGAATTGTTGCAGGAAATAAGGGATGAGCTTAAAGAGCTGAGGCTCCTATATAAAAGGCTTGTTGATAGACTTGTACCAGGGGAGGAGCCTCTAGAGGACGAGAAAGAGGCTATTGAGTCTAGTGATGAACTGGTAGGGGAGGATGAAGTTTTTAGGGTTTTTGGATAATGTTTCGGTTAGAGGCTGAGAGGAGGGTACTGGAATAAATTGAGATGCTTAATCCTTCGGTTAAAGCGAGGATAAAAGAGGTACCGTTGACAATTAAAAATGACCCCGTGCCTTATAAGAGGTTTGATGTTGTTAAGCTAAAAGGCTACAGAAACGTGTATAGGATAAGGATTGGGAGCATTAGGATAGTGTATGAAGTGGATTGGGAAGGAAGAAGAATAATTCTCCACTATGTTGGGTCAAGGAAAGGAGCATATAAGAGGGCTTTTTGAAAAATTAGCGTGTGTAGGCCTATAAAGAGCAAAAAAGGTTTTTCGAAACGTCAGAATAGCTTGATTTTTGGATTAGTTAACGAGAAGGAGCGCGCGGTTACCAGACATTCTGAAATTTGTTGGTCTTTTTATTATTTAACTTTACCTAAGCTCGGCTCGGGGATGCATAGTGAATTAAGTAGGGCGCACAAAGACGCTTAAGCAAGGTAACGCTGGCTTTCCTCTGTATTAGTTGGGTTCTGTGGGTGTTTCTTCTTTATTTTTTTAGAAAAAATAAGTATCGCCATTATGGTTATAAGGAATAAGATGAGAATGAAAATAACATTCATGTAGTTAATTTCTGTTCTCCAGAAAGCTTTCAAGCTTCTGGGCTGGTTTACATATACTTTTACAATTCCGGGCGTTATTATTATGTCTTCTGATTTGAGTCCTTCCCAGTGGTCAAAAACTTTATAAACGAAGGGTGATATTTGAATTTTTGTTTCTTTTATTTTTAGGATTGCATATTCTCCTTCATTATGCCAGCCTGCACCTTCGATTTGACTGTAGGGTGAATAAGCCTCAAGGTAGTGCTGTTTTTTTGTCTTGGCATCTATTGTTATTGGTTCATTAACAATGAAGATAAAGGTGGTGTTTCTAGAAAGAAGTTGGTTCTGATGGTACCATCCGTCGAATATTATTCGAGTGGTATTACCGTTTTCTATTATTGTATCATTTATCCGAAGGGTTATAATGTCTCCATCATTGTACCATCTTTCGAAGTTTTTCTGTAAGAAGCTCATGTTTATGGTAACGAGGTATTGTTTGGTAAATATGGCTGTTATCTTTGTATTTTTTCTTAGTGTTAGGTGTACAGGGGAGTATTTTACATAGGTGAAGTTTCCGTCTTCTTCAATTTTCCATTTGTCAAATATATATCGCGTTTTATTATTTTGAGAGATGATTTCTGGAGCATTTATTTCTATTTCCCTTCCGGGTAAAAAAGCAGAGCAGTACGGGCTCTCTGAGACTTTTTGACTGTTTAAAATTAGAGTAGATAATGGCATGTTGCTGTCAATACATATAGCAAGCTCTTTAGTAACTTTTATCATGGCTATGTCATAAGGGGATAAACTAAGTACTTCAGAAAATAAATTAGAATAATTTCCAAGATATACAAGTTTCTCTCGTTGTACCAGGAAGATATTTGTGTTGCCTGAGAGATTGTAGTCTGTTAGGTTTATGCTGACCCTGATAGAAGTATTTTCTTTTCCAATGTTGACAAAAATAAAGGCTAGTTCATTTCTGTTATTTTTCCAAGCAGAATGAAGAACCATTGGTACAATAGTTTGATTAAGCTCTAATTGTGAAAGATGCCAATGCGGGTTTGTGATAGTCAAGTTGTCTACAGAGATATTTAATGGCCTGACCATTTCTCCGTAGGCAAGGAAATCTTTGCCCCAATAATATCTGAATCTAGTTGCCTTCTTGAAAAATTGAACGATTGGATTAAAAAGTATCTGAGCTGACATCCTTTCGCTGAGGGATGGTAACCTTATCTCTAACGGTTCGCCCCAGATAAGTGAGGTTGCAAGTGCCTTTATCGAGTATTCTGTTTCACCTGTATTCCACCCATGGACATAGTGTCCCCATGAAGAGATATACTCATGGTAGACATATTGAAAAAGTGGTATAGCTTGGCTACTGGTTAACTGCCAGTACCAATGAGTTGGATAAAGCTCCCAAACATTTCCTCGCGAATAGAATCTATCAAGGAACGGTATATATAATTCGTTTATTTCCTCGGATGAGAAGACAATCTCAGGATTAATTTTTCTGGCTTCTTCTCGGATCTCAGCGAAAAAGGTTCGATATGATTCAAACCACCATTTTCCATATCCCTTCGGATGACCATGTTTTTCATTGAGGCAAGGATAGGGTGGAATTATAAGGCTTCCATCTAGATGTATGTGATCTACGCCGTGTCTTACAAGTGTTAAAGTAATATTCTTAATGAAATTTCTCCACTCTTGAGAACCCGGACACATAGTTGCTTCTGACTCACTTTGCTCCTCCGGAAACTGGATGGCGTACTGTTTCATGCGTTCCCAATCCGGGAGCTTGGTTGAAAAGGTGTTCGTAGCTATGAAAACTGAAACTTTTCCTCCGGCATTGTGAACACCATTGATCATTTTATCGAACGAATCCCATCCTTCAATTGGTGGGAAATAGTCTGGGATTAACTTGAAGGTTCCATGCTTTTCCCATCCCCACACTTGCATGATTACAGGCATTCCCAGTGTCATGATTGTGTCTTGAGCGAGGAGAGGAACTTGAGAGAAGGGTATTTGGCTATCCCATCCAGTGTCATCTTTAGGCGTATAGAGGGAGGTTGAATGAATGGCAGATATCTGTGAGAACCATTTAGGCGTATATTTTTTTAGAGCTTCTCTACACCACCATTGACTTTTGGCCCAGTTCTTATATATGTCTGCGGCTGTATACCAGTCTCCCTTGAATACCCCTATTATTGCATGATAATTTAGAGTAAGATTTCTAGTCCCAAAAGGATATAGATGTGTTATAGCAATATTCCAGTCTTTCATTGAAAACCTGTAAATGGAAAATTTTTTTACATTACCTTCGGTGTCATCAGTGGCTATGTAGAGTCCTCCTAGTTTATTGTCATAGAATGCCAAAAACTGCATTGAGACCCATCCACTAGGATAGAGTTGCCATGGTATTTCTGGATATACGGGCATTTTTTCGAGAGGATCGTTCATCAATAAACCTGTCAAAGCTGGATAAACAAGATAGTCATCATCAGAGCTATTACCTATTTTTGTTAGACCTGAGATTATGGGAAAAGCTATACTAGAAAGATCTATGTCTTTCTCATAACTAATGGCACTTAGTGTCCAGTAAGTTAAAGGAGAATTATAAAAAACGGTTATATTAACAGTAATCTCTAAGTTCAGATCTCTATCTTGAGCTACTCGGTCTCCACCGGTAAAACCCTTCCAATGCATGATTAAACTTCGACCATCCTTTAAATTTTCAAAATGGTAAGAGAATTCTTTGGCTTGAAAAGTATGTGTTCCACTTGAAGCTATATAAAATAAAAGGTGAGGTTCTCTTTTTGCACTTCCGGCTTTTTCACTCAAGAATTTTACGTTAGTTATTTTGTTCTCTATGTTAATAAGTCCTCCCTTATCGTTTTTATCAAAAGAAAGCTTAATGAAGCTGTTTCCGATAACGAGTTTGGATGAATCTTCATAGGAGTAAACAGGGACTGTGAGTGATGGAGATGCGAACAAAACATTTGAGGACATTAGTAAGAGAAATATGAAAAAAGTGATAAGTTTTATGCGGGAGGAATCCCAAAAATAGGTAATTATGTTAGCTTTAAACAATTTTCTTTGTATTTTGCTTTCAGCCTCCTTTTGGTTCTTGATATATGAATACTTTAAAATGGCACGATTCAAAGTGACCAAACTAAAGGATTGCATGAGATTTTACCGTGTAAATATCATTTTTTGCTAAGATATAAGTTTTAATTTTATCAAGCAAATATATTAGATTTTAGGTGAGGAAAGAGGTAAATAAAACTGATTATCTGTGCAACTAGCACCAGAATACTATTTCCTTGAGTTTAAGGGAAGCCATTGCCTATGCGAGAAGACATGCTGTTCTCTAAAGTTCATCCTTGTAAATTCTCATAAATGTTATTATTGTACTTCAGTGTGTGTCGGTTTCCCGGTTAAGGGACTCTTCGACTAGTCTCACTGCGTTTATGCGTCTCGGCCCGCCGAGGTAGCGGTCGGCTATGGTTTCGAGTATTTCTAGTGCTTCTTTGGGTCTGAGGGGCTGGAGGATTATTGCTCCTTTTTCTATTCTTACTATG
>Ga0209739_100122_pt1 | contig 35605 bp, 34 predicted proteins | sample JossMetagenome_2_FD_184729 | JGI IMG/M metagenome (GOLD analysis project Ga0209739, IMG submission 184729) | Hot spring sediment microbial communities from Joseph's Coat, Yellowstone National Park, USA - JC3_ASED (SPAdes) (version 3) | ecosystem: Environmental > Aquatic > Thermal springs > Hot...
TAGTGCTCTCCATAATGATAAGGACATTCGATTTGTCCACCCCTAACTCTTCGAGAAATGGTCTAAGCCTGTTTTCAAATTGTTCAGGCTTAGAGGGGACATTAAAGGTTTTTCGTAGTTCATCAAAAAGAAGAGTTGTGGTAAAGGAGTGTTTGGAGACATCAACGCCTACATAAACAGCATAGTTGTTCATAGCTTCTCCCTCCATGTAAGATTTAAGGACTTGACATGAGAGAGAGCTTCCTGTTAACCTATCATCGTGGTTGTGATGCAGGCTTTTAAGCCTAATGTTCTGATTCAGGGAGAGGCAAGGGGAAGGACAGCCCAAAGCATCCCGAACGGTCTCTATGGACCAGTGACAGAACGTTGGTGCTGTCCTTCCTTCTTTCTCTCCTCATGTCCTGCATATTATAACCTGGTTTTAAAGTCAAATTGATTAACCTAAACATACGATGACGAAAAAAAGAGGCTTGAATTAACAGGGGGGAGGGCTTACACAAAAACATTTTTGAAACAGCCTCTTTTCTGTTGATGCTTTAACTTGTTAATAGTAAAATTTTTGAAGACATAAATTCTGAAGTATCTACTTACAGGAGAAGATTTTATGCAGAATAGGGCTGAGCTTGTGGAAAAAATTCTAACTCTTAAAGAGAAGCGAAAAGCCATTATTCTTGCCCACAACTATCAACCCCCAGAGATCCAAGATATTGCCGACTTGAGAGGCGATTCCTTAGAGCTCAGTCTTAAAGCAAGCAAAACCGACGCCGAAGTGATAGTCTTCTGCGGCGTCTTTTTTATGGCAGAAACTGCAAAGATTGTATCTCCGCAAAAGAAAGTTGTAATTCCTGTAGGCTCAGCCTGCTGCGATATGGCAAATATGGTTTCACCTGAGGATGTAAAAGCCTTAAGAGAGAAGTATCCTGGGGTTCCTGTTGTCACTTATGTTAACTCAACCGCTGAAGTGAAGGCTCTAAGCGATGTTTGCTGCACCTCAGCCAATGCTATAAAGGTTGTGGGAACCTTTCCAGATAAAAAAATTATCATGCTTCCTGACATGAACTTAGCAAGGTATGTTCAGAGATTTTATCCCGATAAAGAAATTATCTATTTTGAGGGCTTTTGCCCCTTTCATCATATGCTCTTGCCCGAAGATGTTATGAAAGCAAAAAAGGAGCACCCGTCTGCGATTTTTATTGCCCATCCAGAGTGTAGACCAGAGGTCATCGACCTTGCCGATTATGTTGCCTCAACAAGCGGTATGCTAAGGCTTGCAAAAGAGCTTCCTCATAAGGAATTCATCATTGGCACCGAGGTTGGTCTTCTCTATCCCCTCTCTAAGGAGAATCCAGATAAGGTATTCTATCATCCAGCGCCAGAAAAGATGGTCTGCCCATCCATGAAAAAAATCCGTCTTGAGGATGTGCTAAGAGCTCTTGAAGAGCTTGAGTTTGAAGTCGTTTTGCCTGAGGAGGTCCGAACGAAAGCTTACAACGCCGTTAAAAGAATGCTTGAAATAGTGTAGAGAGATTTTAGCCTTGCTTTTAGACCTCTTAGAGGAGCTATCACCCCTTCCCTTTGTTAAATTCATGGAGCTTTGTTTGTATCATCCTGATTATGGATACTATGCCCGGGGGAATTTACCCGGGAAACAAGGGGACTTTGTGACAGCTCCGTGCATTCATCCCGTTTTTGGCGCAACCATTGCTAGGCAAATTTTAGAGATGTGGGAAGTACTCGGATGTCCAAAGGATTTTCTCATCCTTGAAGCAGGAGCCGGGCAGGGATACTTAGCCTTAGACATCTTGACCTATCTCAGGAAAAAGGGCTACTTTTTTAAATACGCCATCATTGAGCCTTTCCCAGCAATAAGAGCAGTTCAAGAGGAGATTTTGCAGGACTTTCTTGATGATGTATCCTGGTATACTTCACCTAAAGATATTCCTTTCTTTCAGGGCGTTTTCCTTGCAAACGAGCTTTTTGACGCCTTCCCAGTTCATCTTGTAGAAAAAAGAGAGAGTGAGCTTCACGAAGTTTGGGTTGAGGTGAAGAGTGGACACATACGAGAATTGTACGAAAAGTTTTGCGACCCAAGAGTTTTAAGAAGAGTCTACAGGTTTTTTCCTTACTGGTGCGAGGGATACCGCACCGAGGTCTGCTTAACAATAGAAGATTTCTACAGGGAACTTGCTCAAAAGTTGATTAAAGGCTTCTTCTTTATCATCGATTACGGTTATCCCAGACAGGATTATTACTCACCTGAGCGAACCTGCGGGACTTTAGTTTGCTACTACAAACATCGGTTAGTTGACAATCCTTATCTTGCACCGGGGCATACGGACATTTCCTGCCATGTAGACTTTACTCTGCTTAGGGAGCTTGGGGATAAGTATGGCTTGCTCACCCTTGGTTTTACCCAGCAAGGTCCTTTTTTAGTCTCCTGCGGCATAGATAGGGTCCTTTTAGAAGTCTCTGAAGGAAGCTATAGGGATCTGAACGCGGTTAAGAGGCTAATCTTACCTGAAGGGCTTGGAGGAAGCCACTGGGTCTTAGTGCAGGGAAGGCTCTACAGCAACATATTCGAGGTTAAGCTTTCAGGCTTTAGCTTAAGCAACCGAGTCAATCTCCTTATGGGCGATTTCAGCTCAGTGTAAGTAGAAGTGATGATGGGATGAATAAAATTAGCATTGATGATATAATATTCCTTCAAAGTTTCTAAAGTTTCGGGGGGCTAAGGTGAAAAAAAGGGTCCTTAGCGGGATGAGACCTACTGGTCCTTTACATTTAGGGCATCTTCATGGCGTTCTTAAGAATTGGCTTTCTTTGCAGGAAAGTTATGAATGCTTCTTTTTCGTTGCCGATTGGCATGCCTTGACCACTGAGTACGAAAATCCTCACAAGATAAAAGAGTTTACAAAAGAGCTTCTTTTAGAATGGTTTTCAGTGGGCATCGACCCAGAAAGGGCAGTTGTGTTTATTCAATCAGATGTTAAAGAGCATGCCGAGCTTTATCTACTCTTGGGGATGATTACTCCTGTGCCATGGCTTGAGCGGAATCCCACTTACAAAGAGATGAGGGAAAACCTCAGTGATAAGGATTTAAATACCTTTGGTTTTCTTGGCTATCCAGTGCTTCAAGCGGCGGATATACTTATCTATAAAGCCCAACTTGTCCCTGTAGGGATAGACCAGCTGCCACATCTTGAGCTAACTCGGGAGATAGCAAGGCGCTTCAACTACCTTTACCAACGAGAGGTCTTTCCCGAACCGCAAGCCTTACTTTCCGAAGTTCCAAAGATCCCTGGCATTGACGGAAGAAAGATGAGCAAATCCTACGGCAATGCCATCTTTCTCAATGATAAACCCGAAGAAGTGCGGAGAAAAATCTTATCATTCATTACTGATACCCAAAGACCAAGAAAGTCTGACCCAGGAGACCCAGAGGCAAGATGCGTTGTCTTTCAATTGATGAAGCTTTATCTATCGGAAGATGAAAAGGAAGAGGTTGTTTCTTCCTGCAAAGCAGCAAAGCTTGGCTGTAGAGATTGCAAGCAGAGGTTTGCAGAAAAGGTAATAGCCTTTCTTACTCCTATCTGGGAGAGAAGGGCAAAGCTTTTGCAAGAAAAGGATTGGTTTGATAAAGTAAAAGAGGGAGGAAACAAGGCACGAGAAATTGCTAAGCAAACGATGGATGAAGTCTACGCTACGATTTTAGCATCTCAGTCCGCTTATCTTCCGGGATAGCTTGTTTAATCATGTTTAAAAACTCTTCTTCATTGATAATCTTTACGCCAAGCTGTAGAGCCTTTTGATATTTTGAGCCAGGAGCCTCTCCTACCACCACAAAGTCTACATTTCTTGAAACAGAATCTGACGCCTTTCCCCCAAGGGCTTGAACCAACTCCTTAGCTTTTTCACGGGTCATTGATTTCAAAGTTCCAGTAAAAACGAAGGTTTTTCCTTCAAAGACTTTGGGAAATTCAACCTTTTCCTCAGCCTCTTTAACAAAGGTTATTCCAGCCTCAAGCAAACGCTGAACCATATGCCGATTTTCTTCATCTCTAAAGAACTCAACGATTGCCCTTGCCGCTTCTGGTCCAATCCCGGGGATTGCTGTTAAATCAGCCATGGTAGCGTTCATTATCTTATCTAAGCTCTTAAACTTTTCTGCAATAAGCTGAGCTGTAGCCTCACCCACATGCCTAATCCCTAAAGCATAAAGAAACCTTGACAAAGTGGTCTTTTTGCTCTTTTGAATGGCATCATACAGGTTTTTAGCTTTTTTATAAGCAAAGCCCGGAAGCCTCAACAGGTCTTCAACTTTTAAATAGTAAAGGTCAGCAGGGCTTTGCACCAATCCTCGGTCAACCAAATCCCTTGCCACCCTATCCCCAAGCCCCTCAATGTTCATGGCATTCCTGCTTGCAAAGTGAAGAAGTCTCCTAACCCCTTTGGCATAACAGTTGGGATTTGGGCATCTCCAGATGGCTTCTCCTGGTTTTTTTTCAAGCTTTGTTCCACAAATAGGGCAATGGGTAGGGAAATGGATTTCCCTTTCTTCTCCAGTCCTTCTTTCCTTTATGGGCATGACAATCTCGGGTATGACATCTCCAGCCCTTTGGACTAACACATAATCGCCGATGCGCACATCAAGGTTTTTGATAAAGTCTTCGTTGTGGAGCGTTGCTCGCTCAACGATAACCCCTCCGATCCTTACTGGCTCAAGAATGGCAACCGGAGTAATGGCTCCTGTTCTGCCAACTTGAAACACAACATCTATAAGCTTTGTTGTGGCTTGAGTTGGTTGAAATTTGTAAGCTATAGCATACCGAGGAGAGCGAGCCTTTGTCCCAAGTTTTTCCCATAGAGAAAGGTCGTTTACCTTGGCCACAATTCCATCAATTTCATAGGGGAGCTGTTCTCTTATCCTTTCCATTTCATGATGATATTGAATGACCTCTTTTATGCCTTTAACCAATTTGACATGAGGGTTTATCTTCAATCCCCATTTTGCTAAGGTTTGGAGAACTTCCCACTGAGTTTTGAAAGTTATTCCGACTACTTTTCCTACACCGTAGCAGAAGATATCAAGCTTTCTTTTTGCGGTGATAGAAGGGTCAAGCTGTCTTAAGGACCCTGCAGCAGCGTTTCTTGGGTTGGCAAAGGGGATTTCTTTTTTGGCAATCCTCTCCTCGTTTATCCTCTTAAATTCCTCCTTGCTTAGATACACCTCACCCCTTACATCAATTCTTGCCGGTATATCCGGAGCCTCATCGGAAAATTTCCTAAGTCTCAAGGGGATACTTTTAATGGTTTTTACATTGTTTGTCACATCCTCTCCTACATAACCGTCTCCTCTTGTTGAAGCCATGGTCAAGACCCCGTTTTGATAAACCAATTCCACAGCAACCCCATCAATCTTAGGCTCAACTGTATACTCAATTTCCAGGTCAAGAGGTAGGTTTAAAAACCTTTTGATCCGCTCGTCAAATTCTCTTACTTCGTCTTCAGACATGGCATCATCTAAAGAAAGCATCGGCTCGGCATGCGGAACCTCTCTAAAACCCTCAGCTGGCTTGAAACCCACCCGTTGGGTTGGGGAATCAGGCGTTATAAGCTCTGGATACATTGCTTCAAGCTCTCTTAACTCACGCATAAGAGCATCGTATTCCGCATCAGAGATCACGGGACTATCAAGGACATAGTAACGATAGTTGTGATATTCTATTTCTTCTCTAAGCTTCTTTACTCGCTCAATAACCTCAGGCGGTATCTCCCGTTTAATCTGTTCCTCAGCCATGGTATAAGCCCTCCATAGAAGAAAGTGTCTTTTTTAATAGTTTAAGGAAGAGCTATATTCCGTCAAGGTTTAAAAATTCTTCCCCAAAGCTTGTATTCTAAAGCAAGTTAAAGTATATTAGCAAAGGAGGCTATTCAAAGACTTTAAGGGGGATTTATGCGCAATTCAATCTTGAACATGTTGGGGAGCGGTCGGCTTGCTATTGCTCTATTTTTTATCTTAGCAATTCTTTCCATCTTTGGCACCTTAATTCCTCAAGGACAACCCATAGATTTTTATTTGATGAAATATGGACAATCTTTGGGAAAGCTAATTCATTTCTTTCAGCTTGACGATGCCTATCATTCACCTTGGTATATTGCAACCCTATTTCTGTTTATGTTAAATCTTACAATTTGTTCTTTAAATAGACTTCCATTTACTATTAAACTTTACAAGCGAAATCCTGCAGAAGTTAAAGTAGAAGCCCTACCGAATAAAATGCAGTTTCAAATTTCTAATCCCTTAGAGAAAATCACTTCTTTTATAGAAAATGAGTTAAAATTTACCAAAATTAAAGATGGTTTATACTATAAAAAAGAAAATAGTTTAGCGCATTTTTCTGTCTATGTGGTCCATTTTTCCCTTATTATTATTATAATAGGTGCTTTAGTTGGAGCAATTTTGGGTTACCGTGGAAACATGAGCATTTTAGAAGGAGAAGAATCTAATGTAGTTCAGCCACTTAGGAAAAAAGAGCCAATTCAACTTGATTTTAAGGTGAGATTAAATAAGTTTATTTTGGAAACCTATCCTAATGGTATGCCTAAAGAATACATTTCTAATGTTACCATAATTGATGGAAACAAAACATTAGATGCTATCATTAAAGTAAATGCACCTATAAAGTATAAGGATGTAACTTTCTACCAAGCAAGTTATGATGTCATCCCAGTTTTTGCTTTTAAATTTAAAATTAACAACAAAGTCTATGAAACAAACTTAAGCAAGCTTGAGCCTTTTACCACAGAAGATGGTCTTTCTATCGCCATAACAGATTATGGACAAGCTCATGGGTTAATCTTTGTAAAGCTCTGGATCTTAGATGAAAAAGAGGAGGAAGAAAGACAAGTATTAGCTTTAATGGGGAGTTTAGGGATGCAAAATGCTTTAGAATTGCCTAATATGTTGTGTTTTGGTGGAACGCAAGGTATGTTCCCTTGCAATACTGTTGAAGTTGGTAAACATGTAATAGAAGCTAAGCTTAAAGATGTGGCTTCTGAGATATATGTAACAGGATTGCAGGCTAAGAAAGACCCAGGAGTTGTTATAGTCTATGTAGGTTTTATTCTCATGATGCTTGGGCTTTTCTTTGTATACTACTTTGAACCAAGAATTTATTGGATATATCTTACGCCAAAGGAAGACTTAGTAGAGATATCGCTTGGCGCTTACGCTAAAAGAGACCGTGCTGGAATAAAGATAAAACTCCAAGAACTGGAAGAGAAAATTAAGGAGAAGGCTCAACGTGAATGATGACTTCAATTTCAGGAAAGATTGTTTTTATTTCTTTTTCTATCTCATCGCATAGAGCATGAGCATCTTTTACTGATAGATAGCTGGGAACATTTATGTAAAGTTCAATAAATCCTTTCCTTCCCGCCCTTCTTGTGCGTTTTATAAAATACGAAAAGTTGTCCGAATGATCTAATCTTTTTTGTGTTAAAACATTTTCTATCAATTCTTCTATCTTTTCTCTTTTTTCTCTTTCTATCTGTCTATCAAGAAGTGAACTAAGCGATGTTTTTGTAATTTTATATCCCAAATATACAACATTTATACCTATTACGATACCAATTATTGGGTCAAGAAAAAGAAGCTGAAACTTATCTATTAAGATTATTGCAATCATAGTCCCAATGGTTGTTAATACATCAGTAAAAATATGCGTTGCATGAGAAAAAAGGAGGGAAGAATTCAAGGATTTTGCTTTTTTATACAAAAAATAAGCTAAACTTAAGTTTGCTACCGCTGAAACTGTTATTAGTATTAGTCCTTCAGTTGCGTTTTCTAATGCTTTTTGGTTTAAAATTTTTTCGATAGCTTGATAAAGTATAGATACGGCGGCAAAAAGTATAAACAAACCTTCTATTGATGATACTATATATTCTGCCTTACCATGACCGTATGGATGCTCCTTATCTGGCGGTTTTTCAGCGATCTTAGACCCGAAAAAGGCAAAGAGGGCTGAAAATATGTTAACAATCGATTCCATAGCATCAGAATAGATTGCGATTGATTTAGTGATAAAGTAGGCAAAAAACTTAATTCCACAAAGCAAGGTGCTTAGTAAAAGACTTAGCAAAGTATATCTTTGAATAGACATGTTTAATCCTTTGCTCTTTTAACTGCAATGTAGGCTAAGCTAAAGCTTAATAAAGCTAAACCTAAAAGAATGAATAAACTCATTATATCATAATTACCAAATAGAGCTATGCTTCTAACATTTTTTGAGACAATGGTAAGAGGAAGGATTTCAAGAATGGGCCGAATAAGGGATGGAGCCTTTTCTACAGGGAAAAAGGTTCCCCCTAAAAACATCATCGGTGTGATGATAAAGTTAGTAAGAAGCGTTTGGTCGCCATGGGATTTAATAAGCATGGCTGAGGCAAGTCCAAGGCTTGCAAAGATAAAGGCGTTTAGAAAAAGGAAAAGAAAAAATTCGGGGGCTAAGTTTAGTTTTATTCCAGAGAAATAAGAAATTAGAAGTATTATAAAAGCAGACAAAAAGGCTCGGGTAATGCCAAAGAAAACTTCCCCAAGGGCATAAGCAAGGATTGATATAGGAGCGGATTGAAATTCTTCAAAAACTTTAAGGTAAAATCTGGCTACATTGAGCTCAACGTTAATGGCAAAGGCTTGGAGCATGGTTGTTGCGGAGATTAAGCCCGGAACTAAAAATTCAAGGTAGCTTACCCCTTGAACTTCTATACCCCGTCCAAGCCCGATGCCAAAGGCAAATAGATAGAGTAGGGGATTTATAGAAAAGGAAAGCAATACTTTCCCCAAACGAGTCTTAAGGATGAGAATTTCTCTTAAATATACGGCAAGGAATCCTTTCATACCTTAGAAGAGCTGCTAGCAGTTTTCTGAAGTTTCATGAAAACATCTTCAAGCGTGGTTCTTCTTAAGGCAATACTCCTTGCTTTGCTTTTAAGCTCAAGCATCTTTTCTTCAGCCGATTGTCTATCTCTAAAATACTGCGTTTGCACTTCGTCGTCAGTAAAGATGTCTATGGCAAACTCGCCAAGCTCATCAATCAGGTCTTTCGGCTTTCCCACTCTAAGGATGTTCCCGTTAAAAATAAAAGCAACACGGTCTGAAAGATACTCAGCTTCTTCCATGTAGTGGGTGGTTAAAAGGATGCTTGCTCCTTTTTCTTGAATTTGTTTGATTAGGTGCCAGATTTTTCTTCTGATGTGAGGGTCTAATCCAACCGTTGGTTCGTCTAAGAGAAGTATTTTAGGTCTATGAAGAAGCGCCCTCACGATAAGGAGTCTTCTCCTCATTCCCCCTGACAATTCTTTTACCTTCGCCGAACGTCTGTCTGCCAGGTCAGCAAGGGTTAAAAGTTCTTCAATCCGTTCTTTTATCTCTCTTAAGCTCATACCAAAGAGTAGACCATGGATAAGTAGATTTTCGTATACTGTTAGCTCAACATCAAGGTTAACCTGCTGGGGCACATAGCCTATAAATTTCTTGGCTGATATTTCATTCTTTGATAACCTTTGTCCAAAAATAAAAATGGAGCCTTCATCAGGCTTAGTAAGCCCTGTAAGAATACGAATGGTTGTAGTCTTACCAGCTCCGTTTGGACCAAGAAGGGAAAAAAGTTCCCCTTTCTTTATTTCAAAGCTAATTCCCTTTAAGGCGTGGACCCTTTTGTAGGATTTTTTTAAGCCTTCTACTTTTAGAGCTAAACCGGAGGAGGATGTGTGGTCGCTCATTGAGGTGATAAACAAGATGTTTGAGGTTAGAAAACGGAGGGGGCGGGATTCGAACCCGCGGCACGGGTTTTAGCCCGTGCATGCGATTTCCAGTCGCACCCCTTCGTCCACTCGGGCACCCCTCCAGCTTTCCTTAATTTATCCCTATTTTAAGATTTTTCAATCCTAGTTAAAGCTGGCAGACGTTTACTATTTTGAAATGTCGCATTGATAGTGCATCCTCCCAAATCTTCTTGTCCTGCCAAGCAAAGCGAGACCTCTCTTACTTCTCTCGGGACGGCGTCCCACGAGGAGACCCTTCGCCTTGCGGCTCGTGGTGACAGCCTCCCACAGGGTCTTCCCGAGGCACGTGAGTAGCAAGGGATCCCTTACTCCGTTCGGGGGAACAAAAAAGAGATTCTAAGTAAAAGGATTAGTAGACACACCTTTCGATTGCTCTTTTTATGCGGTTTTTAACTCTTTCTTTGCCTAATATTTTCATCACCTCAAATAGAGGAGGGCTTACGGTTCTTCCAGTCAAGGCTACTCTTATGGCTTGGGCAAGGTCTTTTAGTTTTATGCTTCTTTCTTCAGCAAACTTTCTAAGTTTTTCTTCAGAATCTTTTTCATCATCAAGGTTTAAACTCTTAAGAAGCTCGTAGAAAGCCTGAAGATGAGGCTTCATGCTTTGGGTTAAGTACTTCTTAATAGCATCCTCTTGAAACGGATAATCTTCGGTCAAAAAATAAACCATGTTTTCGGCAAGCTCTTTTAAGGTTTTCACTCGAGGCTTGAGGCTTCTTATCGCCAAGAATAGATACTGAGTATCTACATCCTTACTCAAAAAATTTGTTATAAATGGCTTCAAATGAGGGAGTAATTCTTCATCTTGGAGAGTTCTTATCCAATAGGCATTTATGGCTAAGAATTTGTCAGGGTCAAAACGAGCTGGTGAGAGATTGATGCGAGAGAGGTCGAATTTTTCTATTAACTCTTCTACTGTAAAGTATTCTTGGTCGCCATAGCCCCATCCTAGCCTTGCGAGGTAGTTTACTACTGCCTGTGGAAGATAGCCCTCATCCCGGTATTCCAGAATAGAGCGAGCACCATGTCTCTTAGATAATCGAGATCCATCTGGACCAAGCACCATGGGAATATGAGCAAACTTAGGTGCTTCAACCCCTAAGAGTTGATAGACTATTAGCTGTTTAGGAGTGTTTGAAATGTGATCATCTCCCCTGATAACATGTGTAATTTTCATATCAATATCATCCACAACCACGGCAAAATTGTAAGTTGGCGTGCCATCGGCTCGAAGGATAATAAAGTCGTCAACCTCATCCGGTGGAAAAACAATCTTACCCCTTAAAAGGTCCTCAAAAGATATTTCTACCAGCTCAGGAACTTTAATTCGGACTACCCGTCCAGGGGCTTTGCTTAGGTTTAAGTTTCTGCAAGTGCCATCATACCGAGGTTTTAAGCCTCGCTCCATCATTTCTTTTTTCTTCCGTTCTAACTCCTCCTTTGAGCATTGACAGTAGTAAGCTTTGCCTTCGGCAACAAGTCTTTCAGCTATCTCTTGGTAGCGAGTAAACCTTTCTGTCTGGAAGTATGGTCCTTCATCCCAGTTTAACCCAAGCCAAGATAAGGCTTCGATTATGGAATCGACATACTCTTTTTTTGACCTTTCAAGGTCAGTATCTTCAAACCTCAGAATGAATTTCCCTTTGTTCTTTTTTGCAAACAACCAGTTAAAAAGAGCAGTCCTTGCCCCTCCAAGATGAAGATAACCTGTAGGGCTTGGAGGAAAACGAGTTATCACCATCAGATACCCTCCTCTTTAGTTTAGAAAGAAATATTTAAGAAAAGAATAATTAATATATAACAATGCCAGCGTAGCCAACTACGGAAGAGTAATCCCCTATTATATCTCCTGAGGTTTTGTAATCAACAAGCTCCACAGTGGAAGCAGGAAGTTTTTGAAAGGCTGCCAAAAGGCAGGAGACTGGAAGGTATCCGCACATGGTTATCCTTTCTTTAAACACAACCTGCAAAAGACCCTCAGGGGAGAGCCTCTTTATTTCTTCTATGGCTAAAAAATCTTTTTTCTTGGCAACTTCGTGAGGAACATAATGGCTAAAATCAGTGCTTGCAACTAAAAGGATGCTTTTTTCAGGATGCTTTAATACATACTCCGCAAGGGCAGACCCCAAAGTGTAAATTTCTTCAAGGCTAAGGTCAAGAAGAACAATAGGAATAATTTTAATGTTAGGATTTATGTATTGAAGGAAAGGAACTTGGACTTCCAGAGAATGCTCATGAAGATGGGCAAGCTTTTCAGGAGTAAGAAATGGGGCTTGCTCAGTAAGAAAGGAAACCCCATCTTTCTCGACCTTTGCTTCCCCAAGAGGTGTGAGATAAGCATCTCCATCAAAGATGCTTGCCCTTGCCCCAAGACCTGTATGGTTTGGACCAAGAATGACCGCTACGTCTGGAGGTTTTATCATACCGTAAACTTTGCCAGCTACCCCGCCAGAATACATATAACCAGCGTGGGGAACTATTATAGCCTTTGCTGGAACCTTGCGGGAAGAGAGGACTACAAGATACCTTAGATCTGAAAGCAAGCCCTCTTTCGTTGAGGGATAAAAGTATCCGGCAACCGCGGGTTTTCTTAGCATGGAGACCCCTTTAATTTTTTAATATTTTCAAGGTCTTCAGGGGTATCAACTTCGAGCACATCGTCAGGAACAATGGACACAAAGATTTTATAACCATGTTCAAGAGCACGAAGTTGCTCGAGCTTTTCTGAGGCTTCAAGCACACCTTCTGGTAAGCGCGTAAAAACATCAAGAAAGGATTTTCTGTAAGCATAGACGCCAATATGCTTAAGGTAGGTTGGCTCTTTGCCAGGTGGTCTAAAATAGGGGATAGGAGAACGAGAAAAATAAAGAGCAAATCCGGCTCGGTCAAGGACTACCTTTACCCTGTTTGGGTTTTGAAGATCCTTTAGATTTTTAAAAGGGGTAGCAAGGGTTGACATTGGGATTGTGGCATCAAGTAGTAGGGGTTTGATTAAGTTGTCAAAATAAGATGGTGAAAAAAGGGGCTGGTCTCCTTGGAGGTTGACTATGATCGTATCTTCCTTTAGCCCAAGGATGTTTGCAGCTTCGGCGATGCGGTCTGTTCCAGAAGGATGGTCTGCCCGGGTCATCACAACTTTTCCTCCAAAGTTAAGAACGGTATCAAAAATCCTCTTATCGTCAGTTGCGACATAGACCTCCTCAAAACCGCCCTCTTTTGCCCTTTCATAAACATGCTGAATTAAAGGTTTATCCCAGAGCATGATTAAAGGTTTACCTGGAAACCTTGTTGAGCCGTATCTTGCTGGAATTATAACTACTTTTTTCATCAGTTTTTAGTTTAAATCAAATCGCTGAAAGGTAAAGAGTTTCATTTAAATCATAGGGGTGAATAGTAGTTTTTCGGGGTTTTAAAGGAACACCAGGTTGCCCCTCAAATCGTGATGAAAACTTTTAATTTTTAAGGTAATAGTTGTGACTGGAAATACCTTGGGCAGAGTCCTTGAGGTAACATGCACGGAGGTAGAAACTGATAGTTCAAACTGAAAGTTGAAATCAGGAATAGATATAATTTTACTGGGTTGAAAAATATTCGTAGTTTGTTAAATTAAAATATAAAGCCCGGGTGGCGGAATTGGTAGACGCTGTGGACTTAAAATCCACTGGAGGTCGTCCCTCCGTGCCGGTTCGAGTCCGGCCCCGGGCACCACTCTAGCTTCTCTCTTAGTTATGTCTAAACATCCTTCCTTAAAAGAGCTAAGATCTAAGATTGATGAGATAGACAAACAGATTGTTTCTCTTCTTAAAGAACGTTTTCTTACGGCAAAGGAGATAGGAAGGCTTAAAGAGGAAAAGGGTGGGTCTCCTTTTGACCTCTTTCGAGAAAAGGAAGTCTTAAACCATGTTGTTAAGCTCAACGAAGGGGTCTTTCCTGAAGATACCCTTAGGGTGATCTATTCAGAGATCATAAGAGCCTGCCGTGGAGCACAGGAGAAACCTAAAGTTGCCTTTCTAGGTCCTGAAGCAACCTTTAGCCACATTGCTGCACAGCATTACTTTGGGACCTCAGCCGAATTCATTCCTGTTGAAACTATTATTGATGTGTTTGAAGAGGTTAGCTCAGAACGGGCGCATTTTGGTGTCGTTCCAATTGAAAACTCAATAGAAGGTGTAGTGGCAACAACCCTTGATGCAATCTATGAATACAATCTAAAGGTTTGCGGAGAAGTATATGAGCCTATATCTCATCATTTATTGAACCAAACAGGTCGGCTCGAAGATATCAAAAAGATCCTTTCCCATCCTCAAGCCATCGCCCAGTGTAGGAAATGGTTAAGAAAAAAACTCCCCTCAGTTCCTGTGGAGACTGTATCCTCTACTGCCCTTGCGGCAAAATGGGCTGCCGTTGACCCATCAGTTGCTGCCATCGCAAGCTTAATGGCAGCTCGACTCTATCATCTTCAGATTGTAGCCAAAAACATTGAAGACATAAAAGGGAATTCCACCAGGTTTTGGATTATTGGGAAAAAAACGGTCCCGAGGACAGGTAATGACAAGACTTCTATTCTATTCAGCGTAGCTGATCGACCAGGTGCTCTGTTTGAAGTCCTTCGTTGCTTTGCTGAACGGAAGATCAATCTAACCAAAATCGAAAGTAGACCATCAAAGGATGAACCTTGGAAGTATGTCTTTTTTCTTGATTGCGAGGGTCATGTAGAAGATGAAATTGTTAAATCCTGTTTAGAGGAAATGAAAAAATACTGCCTGCAGGTTATCTTTCTTGGTTCCTATCCAAAAGGTGAAATTCCTTAATCCCCTTTAATTACAACCATTTTGTCTTATATTTATAGCCAAACATTCATTAAATCGTCCTTAAAATCCTCGGAGGAGGTGCTGTTATGGCAATATATGAGTATGAATGCTTAAATTGCGGAGCTCATTTTGAGGTTTGGCAGAAGATTACTGATGAACCATTAACCACTTGCGAAAAATGCGGCGGAAAACTTCAAAAATTAATTAGTAAAAGCGGTTTTATACTTAAAGGCACAGGATGGTATGTCACAGATTATGCAAGAAAAGAAAAAGAGAAAAAAGAGTCTAAAGAGGGATCAAAAGAAACATCTTCTGAAGCTTCTACATAAAAATAAGTGAGAAAGCTATTTCTTCCCTATCGATTGCCCCTTGCCTTACAGTTCGGGGCGACATCCTTTTCTTACATTTCGAGCCCCTTTTATCAACTTGAGCCGTAAGACAAGTGGTTCCTCTTTTATCTTCCCCTTGGAGAAAGGGGAGATGCTTCGCTACGTTCGACAGAGCAATACACATCTTATTGATTTTTTGAGAAAAGAAATTATTATACATTTAAAAATTTATTGTCGGAGGGAACCTATCAAATGTATGATGTTTTGCTCCTAATTTTAATGATCCTTTTTTGGGTAATCCTTTATAGAGTAATCCTACCCAAGACTGGACTTCCGGTTTGAGGTTTTGACCAACCCTCCTGTAAGGAGGATACCTCAAAGAATTCAAAAAATAATAACAAACCTTCTCAATAGGGAGAGGTTCCCACCTCACTCTCAAACAACAATGTAGGTGAAGCTTTATTGAAATAGCCCCATACTTTCTGAGGCTGTTTCAAAAAATGTTTTTGTACAAGCCTTCTGTTGTCGCCCCGAGCCCCTTTATATTGTCGCCCCGAACGAAGTGAAGGGTCGCCCCTTTGGGGAGGCCGTCCCGAACAAAGTGAGGGATGCCTCGCTAATGCTCGGCAGGACAAAGTAGAGGGGGGACTTTTTTGAACAGCCCCTATACCTTCTGAGGCTGTACTAAAAATGTTTTTGTGCTAACCCTCTTGCTGTCGCCCCGAGGCGTCAGCCGAGGGGGCTCCTCTTTTTCCCTTGTAGATGCCTCGCTACTCTCGGCAGGACAAAGTGGGGCGTAGATACCTCGTTATCGCTCGGCACGACGGAGTAGGGGACTTTTTTGTACAGTCCTCATACCTTCTTGTCAATCATTAAAGTTTGTGTTAAATTTGAAAAGAAGTTTATCGGGGCGTAGCGCAGCCTGGGAGCGCACCTGCCTTGGGAGCAGGGGGTCGGAGGTTCAAATCCTCTCGCCCCGATAAGACAACTTTCCGGAAGTTCCCTTAATCTTTTGAGCTTATACTCATCTATAAGCCTCGGGGTCACCATATCAAAAAACCTCTCTATGCCTAAATTTTCTGCCCAGGGTAATATTGATCCACCACTTGTTTTCTTCTGGCTTGTAAGGTCGGAGTGTCATTTTAAAGATTTTTAATATTATCACTTTATCTTCTTCATCAGTTATTTCAGTTCTGGAATGTCTGTTGAAGAGGTTTTGAAAGAATTTCCTAAGTTTGAAAGTAAAGATATCTATGAAGTATCAAGCTTTGTAGGAGAAGCAATGGAAGAGTGGTTTATTCCACTTCCAGAGGCAATGAAGAAATGAAATGGTTACTCTGCATGAACATACCGAGAAAGTTTTTTGACCAAGCTCCTTAATATGTAAATTATTTTTTATCAATCTTTTATCATTCAGTATAACTCTCCCTTGGTTTTTGATTTTATAAAGTTTATGATTTTTTCGGCTAATGATATAGCTTTTTCGGCATCGTCTTTATCAAAGGCTTCGGAGGGTATTATACCTGGAAGAGCATCAGGATATCGAGTAGGAATGTAATACTTATCAAGAGATTTAGAAGCTTTTTCTACGTCTTCAAAGTCTTTATCAAAATTTTTTGCATCCTGGCAAAGTTCTCCAACAGAGTGCCCCCATACCTCTTCAGCCCCTTTTAGATAAAGATACGCTTTTAACGCTTTTTCTGCCGATTGTTGTGCCAAAAAGCAAGCAACATTAAACCTTTCTCCAGAAAAGTTGAATTTCGCGTCATCTAAATCTCTCAAGGCTTGTAAAAACCATCTCTTCGCTATTTCTTTTTTATCCTTCTTTTCTCTCATAAATTATCCGTCCATGTTTAAGTGCCGTTATGATAAAAGGATTGTTCTTCTTCATCTCTTCAAACTCTTCAGGTGTATAAACAAGTATGTCCACTGCTACCTGAGGGTTTAGATAATTATAAAATTCCTCAAGTCTTTCTAAAAACTTCTTTTCGGTTTTCTTAACAATTATAAGGTCAATGTCGCTTGATTTATGCACATCTCCTGAGCTCAACGAGCCAAACAGAATGATTTTTTCTACACCTAATTTGATTATATCTAAGATAATTCGCTGAAGCTCAGCCTCTAATTTTTGCTTTCTCTTCTGGGAAAGCCCTATCTTATATCCCATTCTAACCTCTCTAAACTTTACTATTTTTCGTCCTCTTCATTACTAGTTTACATTACTAGTTTACAGAAGCCTCTCCCTCTAAACTCATTTCCTTTGCATCTGGTAATTTTTTTAGTTTGTTAAAATTTCTCCAATTTGTCAAGCTCTTTTGAGGGCGTTTCGAAAAATGCTCAGCAATTGCCCAAGTGGTTCTACCTTATTAAGAGAAAAAATAAAGGAGAAAAAACAAAGAAAAAGGCAGGAGCAGGTCTCCCTTCAAAAACATTGGGTTATCAGCCGAGCGTCCCTTACAAATGATTTTTATGGGCAAACGCCGTTTGTCTTATGGATTATATTATGTCTAAAACTGTTGTTTCTTTTTTTATCTCGAAAAAGTGAACAAAGCTTTATTCCTACATGTTTCCCTAAGTCGGAATGAGAGTGGAGTATCTTAGGCGATACTCACTTACACTTGAAAATGGGCTAGTAGAATTTTTTATTGAAGTAGCTTTAAGTTTTAACCGGGCTTAGTTTTTAATTATTAATTAATTATTAATTTTAAAAAGAAATAATTTTTATTTTTCTAAATTTCTTAAACTCTTTAAGCTTAGCTGGGTCGTCTAAAAGCCTACCTATTAAGTTAACTTCGCTTGCAGGAACTGGATTTTCATCTACTGAAGCTGGAGTAGGACCAAAAAAGATAGCTATTGCTTTCCCAGGAGGCCAATATCCAATATCTCCTGCCTTAACTTTAAGGGTTGCGGTATCATCAAGAGGATATTCTAAAGGGATAGAAAAATAGAATTCATCCCCCCAAGTATTAAGATTTGCCTCTATAGGTAGAATACTGTAAATAGCTTTGGCACACCCTGTATCAAAAAACTCTGCTAAAACCTCCTCTTTTTCATCAAAAATAAACTTTATTTTCATCTTTTACCTCCTGCAATTTTGATGTTAAATTTTCTTTATACCTCTTTGAGGATTTCATCTTTCCTTTAGATTTTCAATCATGTTTGCTGTTGCGCTCATCCAGCTTTTAGAGTATCCGGAAAAACTCATACTTTTCAATTTAGTTTATACCAATTTTTTCCCAAGTGTTATCACAACGTGCTTACATCTGCTCTAAACTTATGTCTTAATCATAAGCAAATTAGTATACCACAGGCACATCCTTAATTTTTAGCTAAATTTCAGTCTGGGTATGCTTTGCTTACGTCTTTCCAATCACCAGATGGAATAAGTAGTTTGTTATCTATTTTTCTGTTATAGATATAAGCATACGCACAAATAGTTTGACCGTTTTCAAGCGTTACCTCAATAAGCTCCCTACGATATAGATCTGGAACACCTTCAACCAGATCGAGCCTTTTAAGCAAACTTTCAGGTATTTCATAGACCTCGCCTACAACCTCCCCGCCTCCTTCAACCATTCCTGGGAAAGCACCTATATTGTAAAGAAGAAATCCCTTTGCCCTTGCGTATCCAATAAATTGAGAATCTTCTAAAAGATAGTGTCTACACTCACCCTTTCTTAAGGTTCCATAAACAAAAATCCTTATCATGGCTAATAATCCGCAATTCTTAGCTGGTCTTTTTAATACTTTTTCTTAGACATCTTCATAAAATTTTTTGTTTAGAATAGGAAAAAGTTGTAGTTTATTTTAGTTTTATTTCGCATCCACAGAGAATAAAATATACTTCATCCGCTATTTGAGCCACCTCTTGATGTAAATTTCCAGAAAGGTCTATAAACTTTCTAGCAAGTGGATTATCCGGAATTATACCTAATCCAACCTCGTTTGAGATTAAAAATAAATCCAAATCTGTTTTTATCTTTAAAAGGATGTCAAGAAGCTTATTAGTTTTTTCTTCAACATCATAGTTTTCTATCAATAAATTGGTTAACCAAGTTGTTAGACAATCTATTATAATTACAGAACCTATGGGAATTTTTTTTAAGACCCCATCCACTTCGATTGGTTCTTCAATGGTTATCCATTTTTCTCCGCGTTCCCTCTTATGCCTTTCTATCCGATCTTTCATTTCTTCATCAACCACTCTTGCTGTAGCAATGTAGTATAGCTTAGAATTGTTTAGCTCTTCAGCCTTTTTTAAGGCAAACTTAGTCTTTCCGCTTTTAATTCCACCTATAACAAACGCTAACATCTTACTTAGCCAAGCTTTTCTTTTAGGATTCTATAGATGATTTTATCAACTTTTTCTATCAGATTCTTATATAAACCACCATAGCTTTTTTTATTACCAAAAAGCTCATTTCTTATTGAACTTAACGTTTCATCCTCTGAATAGTTAAAAGTTAACTTAGCTTTTTGTAGAGCTATTCTTTCTTTCGTTAGAAGATCTTTTGCCTTTTTAATAAAGTTTTTTAGCTCTTCTAAAAGTTGTTCTAATTCTTTTTTAGAAATTAGAGAAAATAACTGATTGTTGTAATTTAATTCACTTTTTATCCTTTTTATCATAAAATAAAGATTTACATATTCAAAACCTCTTATTCCTCTTCTCCATTGATACATAAAATCATATCTTTTAAAAAAGAGAAAATTCCTCTCTCCAAAAGATATTAAATTCTTTGTCTCTCTGTACATTTCGTCAATGATTTTGAATTTTTTTTCATCTTTCAAAAGTTTATTTTTATTTTTTTGATAGGGTTTAAGAGAACTTAACTCAGAAAGGTTTAGATATTCTTTAAGATTTTGTAAAACCTTTATACCCCTTTCATCCTTCGGGGTATCGAAATGAATAAGTGAAAGAAAAGCTTTACCTTTTTCTAATTTTGCTTCGACAAAAAGAGGGCTGTTTTTCATCCTATCTGGGTTAAGTTTTATTTCGTAAAGACTTTCTAGTTCTTCCCAATTTTCTTCAAAATCTAAAACAGGAAGGTCTGAACTATAGGCTTGAGGCAAAGCCCTATTAAAGGTGGCTAAAACCTTGATATCTTGGTCTTCAATTTCAAACTCAGAGGGCCACCATAAGTAAAACTTTGGTTTTTTTATGTCCTTCCATAGAGGGTGTTCTAAAAGGGTTGCTAAAAAAGGTCCGCTAAAGCTTGGAACCCTATCTTTTTTTCTTCTTACATCAACTAAACAAAACCCTTCTTTAGTAGCTAAGCCCGCCCCACCGCATATTCCAAAATAAACTCCACCATCCTTGACGAATTCTTTTATATGCTTTTTTCCTTCTTCATTAATAGCCTTAAGTTTGTTGCTTGCCCAACCACCCGGAACAAAAAGCACTTTATATCTTTCAATACTCTTTAAATCTTCAGCTTTTATTAAATCAAAAGCAATCCCGCTTTTCATAAGAGCATCAAAAAGCCAAATACCCCAAAGATGAGATTCATCCCACAAGATCGCTGATAAGTTCATACTCCTTTTCATACTTCCTTCTATACCCTCTTGGAGTTATAAAGAAATTTTTATAAATATAACTTTGGGAATTGCCTATAATTATGGTGGTATTCATATCAACAGGATAGGAATCCATCTTCTCTAAAGTTGTAAGAATTACCTCTTCTCCTTTTCGAGTTGCATTCTTTACTATGGCAACCGGCGTGTTATTATCTCTATACTTAAGTAAAATTTCTTTTGCTTTAGTTAAGTTTTCTTTCCTTTTTGAGCTTTTTGGATTATAAAGAACGATGACAAAATCCGATTTAGCTGCGTTTTCTAATCTTTTTTCTATCTCATCCCAAGGAGTAAGTCTATCAGAGAGACTAATACAGGCGAAATCGTTCATGATCGGAGCGCCAACCTTGCTTGATGCTGAATTGAAAGCTGAAATACCCGGTATAATCTCTACTTCAATTTCAAGATTGTTTTGAGCTAAGATTTCAAAGATTAAACCCGCCATCCCATAAACTCCAGGATCACCTCCACTTACCACAGAGACTTTCATCCCTTTTAAAGCATACTCAATAGCAGTCTTTGCCCTTTTTACCTCTTCAGTCATACCATAAGCAAACACCTTTTTGTCTTTAATTAGACTTTCTATTTGATTTATGTAAGTTTTGTATCCTATTATAACCTCTGCTTCTCTAATTGCTTTTATAGCCTTAGGCGTGATGTAGAATAAGCTTCCTGGACCAATCCCTACAACATATACTTTTCCTTTAACATGGTATGGAGCCTCAGCAACAGCTATTGTTATGTCTTTGAAAACTCTTTTTGGAACAATAAGCCTCCCTTGACTGGCAAGTATGGCAGATTGTTCGCAAACAGAGGAAACTCCAACAGCCCTTTCCACAATAGGAGAAAAACTAAACCCTTTTACCTCCTGCAATTCTTCCGGTGTATAGCTAAACATACGGAGTCCATATTTTTGAGTAAACTCTTGCAAAGCCTCATTCTTTGCCTTCTTTTCAAGGGTTGCAACTCCTTTTAAGGCTTCAAAATACAAACCCTCCTCAGTAAACACCTGTTTTATCGCCTTTTCAATTTCATCGCTTGTAATCCAATCATGAAAACCTAATCCAACGACTAGATTACGAGGGATAAGAATAAGTTGTTCTTCATTTACTTCTAATTTTTTGTTCGTGATTATAATGTCCGCAAATTTAGCCTCTTTTACAACTTGAACTTTTACAACTTGAAAATGATCAGGAAAAATGGGTACTCGAATTAAATCTGAATTTATGTAAATTTGTATATTTCTATTTTCTATAAATTTTGACATGATTTTAGGGAGGATAGAAGCATTTAGGACAAAGAGTTGACAGCGTTCAATCCAGAGGTCAAGGGGAGGGAGGTTATTGATGTCGGAGGATGTTGTGATTACTGGGGTTGCGTTAATTAGAGTTGCTAGTGTGGTTGCCAATTCGTTTGCTCGAGCTTGATGTCCGCCAAGAAGTGGAATCACATGTTTTCCTTCTTCATCTATCACCAAAACAGCAGGGTCCTCCTTCTTGTTCTTTATCAAAGGAGCTATGGTCCTGACCACAATTCCTGTTGCCATGATGAACAAAAGAGCTGAGGCATCTTCCCAATTTCGTTTTACTTCATCCTGACTAAACTTACATACTTTAGCACGGGGGAAAAAATTGAAGATTTTGTTTGCCAATTTTAACCCTTTATTGTTTAGATAAAAGATTGCTATATTAGACATTAAGTTTTTTTCCATACAATTTAGACCTTTTGTTTAAATTTTCTTTAACCGCCTTTAAGGCTTCTCCTACAAAAATAAGAGCTGTCCTCTTTATGTTGTGTTCTTTAAGTAAAGAATGAAGGTCCTTCAACGAACCAAATAAAAACTTTTCTTCTTTATGACATACTTTGTAGGCTATAGCTACTGGAGTGTCAATAGGTAAGACTTCGCCTAAAGTCTTTTGCAGGTTTTCTGCTAAGTTTGCCGAGAGAAAAAATACCATTGTTCCCTTTATCTTGGCTAATGTTTGTATTTCTTCTTTTGATGCTCCCCCAGTTTTTCCTTCAAATCTTGTAAGTATTATCGTTTGGGATATTTCTGGAATAGTTAATTCTATACCCATTTTGGCTGATGCTGCTTGATATGATGAGACTCCAGGAACTATTTCATATGGAATATTCTTCTGACGTAGTACTTCAATCTGTTCTTGTATAGCGCTATAGATTGATGGATCTCCGCTTACCAATCTTGCCACAAGTTTTCCATTCTTTACATATCTTTCCATAATTTCTACAATTTCTTCTAAACTTAAATTAGCAGAATCATAAAGGTTTCCTTTTAGACCTTTAAGAAGTTCGATGTTAATTAAACTTCCGGGGTAGATTATGCACTCTGCAGAGGTTAGAATTTTATAAGCTTTTATTGTAAGTAGCTCTGGGTCGCCAGGTCCTGCACCTATAAAGTAAACTTTCATTTTAAAACTTCTCCTTTTTAGCGATCACGATTGAAAAATATTCAATCGCTTCTTCTGGAACTTCATCTAAATTTTTGTAGATTTCTTCTTCTTCAGTTGTTGCTCTTTTTATGTAATAAGTTTGAAAATTATTATCAGCAAAAAACTTTTTTATCTCTTCAAAGAGCTTGTTCGGTTTTAAGAGGATGATAGTATCAAATTTTTCGGCAAATTCTTTTAAGTCTACTTCGTAGTTAGCTGGAATAATAGCTATCTTTTCATTAGCAATACCAAGACTTGTAGGAATTCTGCAAGCTGAGGCGTTGATCGAACTTACTCCCGGAATAAATTCTATATCAATTTTATCTTTTAGATAATCATACAGATAAAAGAAAGTGCTGTAAAGCGTAGGGTCTCCGAGCGTGATAAAAGAAGAAACATTAGTCATTTCTGTCAATATTTTTTTGGCCAAATTTTCCCAAGTTTCCTTTAATTTTTTACTTTGTTTTTCATCCTTTGTTTTAACCATCGGAAAATTAAGAAACACTAATCTTTTATTTTTTATATCAACTACTTTTTCAACAATACTTAAAGCTAAACTTTCTTTTCCTCCCTTGGGACAAAATATAGTCTCTGAGTCTTCTAAAATTCTTTTTGCTTTAATGGTTAAAAGTTCGGGGTCTCCTGGTCCTACTCCCACTACATAAAGTTTCATCTCATCCCTCGCACAACGATTACTGGATTTTGAGCTTGCAAAAAAAGCTTTCCATGTTTTCTTACAAATCGTGTCGCTTGAACCTGGGTAGCATCAACCTTAAACCCTTCCTTTTCTAACATATGCATTGCGATGTTTAGGGTTTCCATAGTGATTGCTGAAATTACTATAATCTTAAGTGTCTCAAGCTTCCCTATGTAATCTAAAATTTCACTTAATCTTCCACCGCTACCACCGATAAAAACCCGAACAGGGTTAGGCAAATTTTTCAAACACTCAGGAGCTTCTCCTTTTATAACTTTAACATTGTTTAATTTAAAATAATCGATGTTTTTCTCAATAAGAGAAGTGTCCCCCTTTTCTATAGCATAGATTTCTAAATCCTGAGACAGATGAGCAAGCTCAAGACTAACTGAGCCAGAGCCTGCCCCAATGTCCCATACTATACCCTTCTTAGGAGGACAAAGCTTATGCACAATACAAGCTCGCACCTCATCCTTAGTAATCATCCCCTTTTCATGAAAAATTTCTTCTTCCTTGAGCCCAAAAATAATAGATGAATGCTCAGGGACGTATTCATTAGGATCGAAATAAGGCAAAGGAGCTTTTTTTTCAATGATTAAAAAGTTTGGTTCCTTAAAATCTCTAAAAATCAACTCTTCTGCGCTTTCAAAGATGCTTACTTTTTCATCTTCATAACCTAATCTTTCAAACACATAATACATTAAACTTTTTCCATATTCTCTGTTTAAAGATAAAAGCTTTTCAGCGATAGCCTTAGGAGAATTTTGATTATCTGTTAGAACGGCAATCATGCGCTTTTGTGAAAGCTTTTGTATCAGCTCATTTAAATTCATACTTCTTCCGTGAAAACTTACTGTTTCAAGTGTATTCCAACTTTTCTTGATAAGCGATAAACCTTTTTGAACACATGAAAGGTCAGGGAATACTTCCACCATTTCTTCTCCAAATAGTTCTATTATTTTAGGGGCAACTCCATAGAAAAGCGGGTCTCCACTTGCTAACAGAGAGATGTCTCCTCTTTTGATATTTTTTTGTATAAATTCTATTGTTTCATTAAATTTTTTGATCGCAACGATCATATCTTTTACTTCATCGTATACATCATACTTTTTAAATACTTTAACTAATCTTGGAGAAGCTACAATGAATAGACTTTTTCTTAAACATTGTTTTGCTTTTTCTTCAAGAGGTTTAAAACCAATTCCAATGATAAAAATTTTATTCATCTTTTTCTCTTTTCGCCAATAAATAAGTTTCCATTATATATCCATGTTTTTCTTTTAACTTTCTTCTTAATTCTACCAATTCCTGCCAACACTGAGATAGTTTACCATAAAATAGCACTTCTTTTTCCGTTCCAATGTAAGCACCCCAATAGATCATTAATTCACTATCATCTTTAAACAGTTTAAATGTTTCATAGTTATCTAAAAAGACAAGTGTATTCCTTGTAATTTCTTTTTGCATTCTTAGAGGTCTTGGAGTGGTGATTAGTAAGGTCTCAGCAACTTTTGTTAAGGAAATCTTATGCTTTGCTGAAAGAAGATTAATGGTTGAAATGCCAGGAATTACTTCAATTTCCATAGAGAGATTTTTGCTTACTTCTTTAAATATTTCAATATGCCCGTCATACAGAGAAGGGTCTCCTAAGACTAAAAAGCATGCTTCATCTACATCCTTTAAAACCTCAGCTAATATACTTACCTTTTCTTTTCGCCAGCTTTCTACTTCTAACTTATAAACCCCTCCTTTTTTCCTTTCTGGGAACCCAACCTTTATTATCCTGTAGTTTGTGTCGCCTTGCTTACAAAATTCTATCACCTTTTCTCTAATCTTTGTAAGTTCTTCCTTTGGTCCCTTCTTTAACGGTATGATAAAGTTTTTTGCTTTTTTGATTATTTCATAAGCTTCCAAAGTTAGATACTTTGGGTCCCCTGGTCCTATTCCTACGATGTATACTTTTTTAGTATTCATTCCTTCTCTTTTATAGGATCATTTATACGCTAACCATCTTTCTAATGCATCAAAAAATCTTTGACTCCATTTTCTAAACTTAACCGAAACTCTAACAAAGTGCTTATCTAATCCATAAAAGTTAGAACAATCTCTTATTAAAATACATTCTTTAAAACAAAATTCAAAAAAGTCATCATTGGGAAGCTTTAACAAGTAAAAGTTGGCAACAGAAGGAAAATAACTTAAGGGGTATTTTTGAGACAAAAGATTTAGTTTTCGTTCAAAGTATTTCTTTTCTTTAATAAAGAAGGTAAGCGTTCGTCTTTTAAAATCTTCGTCTTTTAAAATTAGGCTTGCTAAAATTTGTGAAAAAGTGTTTACATTCCATGGTGGAAGAAATCCTAAAGCTTTTTGTATTATTTTCTCTGTAGAGATAGCATAACCAAATCTCAATCCTGTCAAGCCATAGAATTTAGTAAGAGACTTTAGAACTACAAGATTGTCATGCATTGTTGCTTCCTTAATCAAACTTTCCTTTTCAACGAAATCAATGAATGCTTCATCAACGATAAATGTAGTCGTAGAAAATTTTAGGATTGCGTCAAGTAAGTCTTCTTTTTTGTAGAGCCATCCAGTTGGATTATTAGGATTACAAATAAACACTAAGTCTATTTTGTTTTTAGAAAGTTTCTTTAACATCTTTTCGAATAAATGGTTTTTATCTAAACTAAAGATCTTATCTACATCGACATTGTATAATTTGCAAGCCCTTTGGTACTCATTAAAAGTTGGTTCTAAGATTAGCGCTTTTTTCGGAGCTAAGGCATTGACAAAAAGATAGATAAGTTCTGTAGAGCCATTACCGCATAAGACATTTTCTTCGGGAATACCGTATACTTCTTGCAGAGTTTCTTTAAAGGACCTGAAGAAGGGGTCTGGATATTTGTTGATTTGATGAAAATTCTTAAGCAAAGCTTTTTTATACTTAGAAGGTAAGGGTAGGGGATTTACGGAAGTGCTAAGGTCTATGATAGAGTTAACATCAGTGTCTAAAATTTTTACCATAGTGTAGATGTCTCCACCGTGATGAAAACTGTAAGAAAGGTTTAAGCTTGTTTTTACCATATGAAACTTCTTACTCCTAAAGCAATTATTAAAAAAAGAAAACTGCTTAAAACGACTACCTTTTGAGCTAATTTTATCACATCCTCGCTAAATTCTTTCTCTTCACCTATGTAAGGTTTTTCAACGAGTATGCCGTGGTAGTAGTTTGGACCGCCAAGCCTTATTCCTAATGCTCCTGCCATTGCGGCTTCTGGTATACCGCTGTTTGGACTAAGGTGTTTTCTTCCATCCCTTAGCATGATTCTAAAGGAGTCTATAGCTTTTTTCGCTCCAAAAATAAATAAAGTAGCTAAGACTATCATAAATCCTGTAATCCTTGCTGGTATAAAATTAAAAACGTCGTCCATTCGTGCAGAAAACCAACCAAAGTCTTTATACCTATCATTTTTATAGCCAACCATAGAATCTAAGGTGTTTACGGTTTTATACAAAACAAGAAAAGGAAAACCTCCGAGAAGAAAATAAAAAAGAGGAGCAATCACAGCATCTGAAAGATTCTCTGATAAACTTTCTACTACAGCAATTCTTATCTGTTTAGAAGTTAAATTTTCTGTATCCCTTCCTACTAAAGCTTTTAAAGCGATTCTTGCTTCATAAAGTTTATTTTCATTAATCAATCTATCTACCGTTGATGAAGCTAAAATCAAACCTTTCAAAGCAAGAAAAAGACTACTAACTATAATCAAAATAACAGGAGAGAAGAAATAAAAGGATTTAGAAAGTGCAGAAAGTAGAGAGAGAAGCTTTATAAAAAAGATGGATAAAAAAAGGGTTATTGAGCAAACAATTAAAAATAGCAACACACCGCCAAGCTTGCCATCTAAATGTTTCCCCCTAAGAAAGTTTTCGGTTTTTTGAATAAGCTTGCCGATTCCTGATATAGGATGATACTTTTTAGGGTCTCCAATTACAAGGTCAAGAAGAAAGGCCAAAGCTATAGTTAGGTTATCAACATAAAAAAGGTTCATACTCCTGCAATTTCCCATATTCTATCTGTGTCAATATGTTTTTCTACTACTTCGGCTAATTTTTCAATGTATTGATCCTCTAAAATTTTCCAAGAAAAAGTCTTTTCTAAAGGTGGAAATCCTTTTTTTGTTCTATGTCTGTTTATTAACCATCTTCTAAAATCATCGTTTTCAAAGAGACCATGAAGATAGGTGCCCCATATATTTCCTTTTATCATGCCATCTGTCAGCCATTCATTCGTTGCCTTTCGTCTTATTCTAAACAAATTCATATCGCCTATGGTTAGGCCTTTGTGTATTTCATATCCCTCAACTTTTATGAATGGATTTGACAAAAGATGCCCCTCTACCTGCGTAGTTATTTTTTCTGGATAAAAGACAGTGTAACAGGGGAGTAAAGATAAGCCGTCAACCTCTTTGTATGAGCTCTCAACGCACTCAGGGTCAAAAAGCTTCTCACCCAGCATCTGAAATCCACCGCATATCCCAACAATTTCTACATCTTTTCTTTTAGCAAGGTCTTTCAAAATTTTATCTATTCCAAGCTTTTTTATATACATCAAATCGTCTATAGTTTGCTTTGAGCCTGGTAAGATAATTATGTCTGCGTTTGCTAAATCCTCTTCTCTTAACGAAAAGACTAAATCAACATCAGGTTCAAACCTTAAAGGTTCAAAATCGCTAAAGTTTGAAATATGCCTAAACTTTAAAACTACTATTTTAACCGGTTTTTCAGCGGAAGAAAATTCCTGCTCCTGCAATTTTTTCGTTACTCCATCTTCATCCGCGATCCCAGTCTCAAAAAGAAACGGAATTACCCCCAAACAAGGCTTGTTTAAGAGCCTTTCAAGCCTTTCTATTCCCGGAGAAAGTATCTCCAATTTACCTCGAAACTTATTGATAATAAATCCTTTTATTAAGTTTCCAAACCCTGGTTTACACTCATCTAACAGTTTAACCGTTCCGTAGAGGGAAGCAAAAACGCCTCCTCTATCGATGTCCCCAACCAAAATTACAGGAGCATGAAGATACTCAGCAAGTCTAATGTTCGCAATATCCTGGTCAAAAAGGTTTATTTCGGCTGGGCTTCCTGCTCCCTCTATTATGATAAGGTCAAATTTTGTTGAGAGGTGGTTTAAGGAGGTTTCCACAGCCGACCAAAGTGCATTTTTTTCTGATGCGAGCTCTTCTGAGCTTAAAGTTTTATAAAGCTTTCCATGAACGACAACCTGGATGCCCTTTTCTCCAGCTGGTTTAAGGAGGATAGGGTTATGGTGGAGGGAGGGAGTGATACCTGAAGCCTTGGCTTGGATGGCTTGAGCAATGCCTATCTCTCCACCCTCCTCTGTCACATAACTCTGAAGGCTCATATTCTGAGCCTTAAAAGGAGAAACCTTAAGCATTCTTTTTTTAGAAAGCCTACAGAGCGCTGTAACAAGTAAGCTTTTCCCACACCCAGATGAGGTGCCCTGCACCATCAAATACTTTGCCATAGCCTTTCGCTAAAAAGATAGATGAGAGGGAACAAAACTTCGGTAAGTTCAATCGTTGTCCCTAAAGTATCCCCAGTTATTCCACCAAATTTCCTTTCAAATAGGCTTTTTAAATACCAAACAAAGAGTATAATGAAAAGAAAGGCAAAGAAAAGGAGAAAGAATTTTTTAACTGTTATAAAGTATAAAATTAAAACAACAGGTAAAAGGGAAGAATAAATAAGCTGTTTAGTAGTAATTTTCCCCACAAATAGAGCTCCAAGTCCTGTGTTTCTTGCAGGTTTACTGTAGCGCATAAGAATTATGATTACAAAACGAGAAAGAGTGAAAGAAAGTAAGAGTAAAAAATTTTTAGCTTGAGATACGATCTCATTGAAAATTAGAAGTTTAGTAAGTATGATTAAAACCAAGGCATAAACACCACCAACACCAACCGTGCTATCCTTCATGATCTCAAGACGACGGAGTCTATCCTGCTCTGCATCTCCTGTTCCCTTGTAAAATAAGGCATCAAAAGTATCGGAAAGCCCATCTGCATGAAATATTCCTCTAATCAAAAAAAGAGAAATGAGTAGTAGAAGAGAAAGCATAAAGGAAGAAAAATATGGGTTTAACAAATAAACAACAAGTACAAGAAAAAGTCCTTCTAGAAGACCAACGAGAGGATAGAAGATGATGGAGGATTGAAGCTCCCTTGCTGTAACATTGTTTAGTCTTATGGGGACGATGGTTAGGAAGGAGAGGGCGACAAAAAAACTTCTAAACATTCTTATGGTCAGTCCCTTTGCTTACTCCAGCCTCTTCAAAGGTTGCCATCTCTCGATAGATCTTTAAAGAAGCTTCGATTATGGTCATAGCTAGGGCTGCTCCTGTTCCTTCTCCAAGCCTAAGGTTAAGGTCTAAAATAGGTCTTAAACCTATGTAGGAGAGGGCAACTTTATGACCCTTTTCTGCGGAATTGTGGGCTGAAAAGATGTAGTCTTTGACTGTGGGCTCTAAAGCATAGGCTATTAGAGCTCCTGCTGTAGAGATAAATCCATCAACAACGACAGGAATTTTAAGCTCCGCACAACCTAAAACTACACCTGCTATAGCTCCTATCTCAGGACCACCAACCTTGGCAAGCACATCTATTGGGTCTTTTGGGTCTGGCTTGTTAACATCTATCGCCCGTTTTATTGCTTCTATTTTTCTTTTATAGGTCTCGTCATCTATGCCCGTTCCTCTTCCTGTTACCTCTTCTACAGGATAGCCGGTTATGACACTGATTATGGCTGAAGATGGTGTGGTGTTGCCGATTCCCATATCTCCCGTTCCAAAAAGATTGTATCCTTTGGCATGGTATTCTTTTACTAATTCCCTTCCAATTTCTATACACTTTAAAGCTTCATCCCTTGTTAAAGCCGGTCCCTTGGTCATGTTTCTTGAACCGTAGACGACTTTTCTATCAACTAAGCCTTCAATCTTACCAAAATCGTAGTCAACGCCAACATCAACCACCACTACATCAGCCCCTGCATGTCTTGCTAAAACATTAATTCCTGCACCGCCCCGCAGAAAGTTAAACACCATCTGGGCGGTGACCTCCTTAGGATAGGCTGATACTCTCTCTTCCACCACTCCATGGTCTGAGGCAAAAACAAAAATTGCTTTGTCTTTTATCTCGGGTATAGGGTCTTCATAAATGGCAACAAGCCTTGCCGCAATCTCTTCAAGCATCCCTAAGCTACCAACAGGCTTTGTCAGATTGTTTAGCCTATTCCAGGCAAGCTCAAGATACTCTTTTTTAATCGGCTGAACTTTGAGGCTAATCACCGTTTTACCCCCTCCTAACTTCTATAAAAAATTTGTTGTTTTGCCTATAAACCTTACCCAAGGTAAATTTTACAGGATGCTTAAAAAAAGGTCCATCGTAGACAAAGGTATGGTATTCTCCTTTTTCGCCGCAGAGGTCAACGGTCCCTAATTTTTTTAGCTCTTCAAGGAAATCAAAGTTTACTTCTCTTCCAAGCCATTCTGGTCCAAGATAATCCGCATTTACTGCACAAACAACGGCTTTAAAACCAGCGTTGATAAATTCCTTCATCAAGCTTTCCCTATCGCAAAGCCAAAGGGGGAGGAAGGGTTTGACCTCAAGCTCGCCACAAACCCTTTCAACCCAGGCTCTATGCTCCTCAACATCTATGTCTCCAAACACCCCTGCGTTTATACCCTGAGCTTTAAGCTCAGACACTGCTTCTTTGAAGGCTTCTTCGTAGCTCCCCCAGCTTGCTCCTTTTTGAAGAATAGGAATACCCATGGCTTTAGCCTGAGAAAGGATGATCTCTTTCGTTAAGCCATGAGAGCGAGACATCTTTCCGTCTTCTCGGAGCATGTTAAGTAGGTAGCAAACCTCAATTCCTTCCTTGATTGCCCGGTAACAAGCAAGTGCGCTATCTTTCCCCCCGCTCCAGGAGACAAAGGCTTTGATGTTAGCCATAGTTTTCCTCTGAATTTATTCAAATTTTTTATCTTTGTTTTAACATTTCAAACCCGTTTTGCTTTTTTAGAGCATCTACTACAGCTTCGTATACTCCCTTCCCAATTAGTTCTCCTATTTTACTGTGTCCTCCTGTATAGGAAACCCTTGGACTATTAGTTCCAGTAACTACGATAATATTGTCGGTGCCTGTTCCTGTTGCTTGGGCACCCTTTGTATAGCTACTTGGCACGTTTAGGTCTTGGAAGGCTGCGGTTTTAGCTTCAGTTGCTGTGATTATTGCCCTTGCCATTGCTCCATCTGTAAGCTGGGCGTTCGTAAGTAGGATAATGTTAACCGTGCCTTGTGGTTCCATTCTCTCGATGTATTTTCCTTCGTCTACACCAGTTCGTAAAGCATTGGTTTTAGCACCGGCTGTAACTAAAGCTACTACAACAAAGGGCTTAAACTCTTTTACTACTACCGCTCGGTTGTCCATATCCGCTGCGGTTGCAAGCATAGCTATTTGTTCTGGGGCTATCCCCAAATGCTTTGCTATCTTTTGTTTTACCTCTCTTATGTACATTTTCCCTCCCTTTTCTTCTTTTGTCTTTTTCTCCTCACAGACCTTCTTCCAAATTTCAGGGTGGGCTGAGTGATTAGCAACTGCCTTAACCTCCATGAACCCATCAATGGTTGAAAGAACCCTCCGTTTTTTAGGAAATTCAATGATGAGCGTTTTTTCCCAAAGACCATTCTTATCCTTTTTTATCACATACGCTTTAGCTTCAACCTCTGCTGGAAGTGGAACCCCCTCAATCTTAACATCCGCAAAGATTGGATTTACATCGATTATAATTAATAATAATATAATTATAAAAAGCACTGGTAGTTTTCTCACCGTCCACCTCCACAAGTTTTAATAATTAAACTTCAGTCCAATTCTAATCGTTGTCTCTGGCATTGGGTAATACTGCACGTATTCATACTTCCGGTTGAAAAGGTTCTCAACCGTGCCTTTTAACTCAAGGTTTTTAATCGGACTGTAGCTTAGAGAAAGGTTAAAGATGGTGAAATCCTGTTTTTTTACAGCCTTCATGTAGGTAGGGCTGAAGTAATTCCAATCTACCACTTTTTCATCGCCAACATAAACACCGTAGAGGGTTGCGCTCCATTTTGCTTCACGAAGAGTAATCCCGAAAGTCCCCGTCCACTTTGGTGTCCAAAGGAGGGTTTTTGTTCCATAGGAGGTTATCTCTTTGGAGTCTTCGGTGCGATACTTGGTGTGGTAGGTTAAGTCTACAAAGGGTGATACCGAGAAAGGAAGACCAAATAATGTGGCAAGCTCAGTCCTCAAGTTTAACTCAAACCCTTGGATTTTTGCTCCGTCAACGTTTACATAGGTTTGAGTTCTCCTGAGAGTTGGGTGAGGGACAGAAATGATTTTATCTTTATACTCGGTGATAAAATAAGCAGCATTTAAGTGGATAAGCTTTCTTTTTAAAACAAATCCAAAATCTAAAGTTTTTGACTTTTCAGGGTCAAGGTCAGGGTTCCCAAGGTATCGCGTTCCCCAGGAGGAAACATAGTCTGCTGCCATCTCATCTGGCGTTGGAGCCCTAAAGCCCGTCCCATAGGTTGTTTTGAAGATAAGGTCATCTCGAAGTTTGTAGTTTAACCCAGCACGGAAGCTCGCATGAGAAAAATCTTCATCCCTTGGGTTAACCCTAAGCCCTTCAGTTCTTTTAACCTTTACCTTAAACCAGTCTTGCCTTACACCTGCGCCCATCAAAAGCCTTTCCTGAAGAAGAGAAAGCTTAGCCTCGCCAAATAGTCCAAAGTTTTCGGACTCAGACTTTGGATAGTAGGGTGGGGGAGGCGATTTTTTACTCTTTACATCTATGTTGATATAATCTCCCCCAAAGACAAAGCTTACCGGTCCAAGTCTAAAGTCACGAAGAATGGACGCCTGGTTTGTGCGAACCTTTTTATTTGTTTTGGTATTCCAGCTTATGGTATGCCAGGTATCCTCATCTTTGGCATAGACAAATAAACCCTTAAAGAAGGGGGTGTGAAAATTGAAGCCTAAACGATTTAATGAAGAATTTTTGTAATCTTTAGGTGTGAGAGAATAAGTTCCGCCAGGAGTATCAACATCAGCCCGTAGGTTAAGAAGACTTGCGTCAAAATTCCAATCATTAGCCGGGCTAAAGCCAGCTTTGGCAAAGAATTGTCCAATGTTGTAGCCTGTGTTCTTATACTTTCCAAAACCCTTTGCGTCATAATCGCTTTGTCCCTCCCGAAGGTAGCTTGCGTAGAAGTAATTTTCACCCTTGCGGTAGCCAGCTTCTCCCTTTGCTCTCCAGTATTCCCACGAGCCAGCTTCAAAGTTTGCAAGCCCCGATGCTCCCTCTTTTTTTGGCTTTTTGGTGATGATGTTTATGACACCGCCCATAGCCTGCGAGCCGTAAAGCACCGAAGCAGGACCCTTAACTATTTCAATTCTTTCTATCTCATCAACGAGAAGCTTAGCTAAGTTTGCCGTCCCAGCATAACTAGAATCAACTAAGATTAAAACCTTGCTTTTTAGGATATCCCCCATGACATCGTTTGAGAGCCCACGGAGTGCAACCCTACCTGTGAGCATTCCCGGATATTTATGCACATGCCCAGTTCCTGCAGATACCATCACATCCCCTACATCTCGAGAAGTAGCAAGAGCTGGGGCATCTTCTTTTATAACCTGAACAAAGGGTATGGCATTTTCTGGCTTCTCCTCAACCCTCGATGCAGTAACCACCACATCCTCAAGCTTAACCTCTTTCCCCTCTTGAGCAAAGGAGAGGGAAGCAACTCCTAACAGAGCAACCAAACTTAAGGATGATAGCTTCCGCTGCATATTACCCCCCTATAAATAGTAATTTTTTTTACCATTAAGATTAAAGCATAAATTTTAAACCTGTCAAGATCAAATAAATGGTATATAAAATTCCCATTAAGAAATCCCAAAGTGTTACCAGTTGGCGCCAACTTTGCTTAACAACATTGCTGAAAGCCTTTTGCGCTGCACATTTGCTTTGTTAATAGTACTCAATTATTTGTGAAAAAAATAACTTATAGTTTTCTTTAAGAAAGGATAGCATTACTTTATGAAAAGTATGCTTAAAATGTTATGAAAATTTGTTTTATACAATCAAATTAGGAGATGTTAAAATGAAAAACCGCCTGAGATGTTTTTACTATAGCTTAGTTATGTTAGGGCTTTTGGTTTCTTCAGCCTTTGGGGAGGAGGTAAAGGAGGAAAAGGTTAAGAAGGCTGAGGAGCTTCCTGAGGTTGTGGTTACAGCAACAAGGGTTGAGACCCCTGTTGAATTTGCTCCAGCAAGCGTAAATGTTGTTACTAAAGAAAGGATAGAGTTTAAGGCACCAAAAACAATTGATGAGGCTTTAAATGATATCCCAGGTGTATTTGTAAGAAGAGGAAAGGGCTTAATGGATACCCTTTCTTCTATTACTTTAAGAGGAATTCCTGAACAAAAAAGAACTTTAATTCTTATGGACGGAGTTGTACTAAATAATCCATACACAGGAAATGTTAAAATGGCTGGATATTATCCAGAAGACCTTGAAAGGGTTGAGGTTGTTAAAGGACCTTTTTCTTCTCTTTATGGTGGATATGCGATGGGTGGAGTTGTTCAATTTATTACCAAGATGCCTGAAAAAAGGGAGTTTACTTTAAAAACAGGGTATGGTTCAAGCTGGAAGCGTGGGGAAGCAATGGATGATCTAAGAAGGGTTTATATTTCTTATGGGGATAAACTCTGGAATAAACTTAGCATATTTTTAAGCTATGGAAGGCATGATACAAACGGTTATCCAACTGACTTTAACGTCCAAACAA
>Ga0209739_100123_pt1 | contig 35320 bp, 36 predicted proteins | sample JossMetagenome_2_FD_184729 | JGI IMG/M metagenome (GOLD analysis project Ga0209739, IMG submission 184729) | Hot spring sediment microbial communities from Joseph's Coat, Yellowstone National Park, USA - JC3_ASED (SPAdes) (version 3) | ecosystem: Environmental > Aquatic > Thermal springs > Hot...
CCTCAACAAGCCTATCAACGGAGGACTTAAGATCAGCATAACCAAGGAGACCCATAACAGCCAACCTAAACTCCTCATCCTCACGAAGCAACCTCAACAACTCACCCCTTAGGTTTGCACCCATCCCCACGAATTAATGCACTAATGGATTAATAAATCTTTTATTGGAGGTTCAGCTCTTCGTTACATTGATGCCACGTAAACGTACGTGATTAGGTACTCAAGCTTTAGGCTATTTGGGTTGTGTATCCATAGCGTTGCGAATCTATAGAAACCAGTGTTATTAGGATCCGGTCTTCGCTAGGCTGTTGGTTGCTTGGCTTCATCACCCCTATTTCCCTCTCCGTGCCGTCTGCGGGACTGGTTTTCCTCAAGGACATGGGGACAGTTTCAGTTTTCATGGTTATTCGTGGGGTTTATTACCGTTGGTGGTGAGGCGATGGGGTTTAAAGTCCATCCCTAACACCTTTGCTAGTTACCCTGGGTTTCCAAGACCCGCAGGGCGAGGAACCCCTGGCGACAGGTGGGGAGCTACTGCGGTGAGGGGGCTCGGGGAGACCGTCGAGAAGGAGACGGTGGGTAAACAAACACAACCCGCCGTCTCCGGAGAGACGGTTTCCTTAGATGTCTTTCTCTATCTCGTGATTACTCATGGGCTTTACAGTGGTATCTCTCCCCTGCCTTAAAGGGTGGGTTTCCTGGAGTCTTGGGATTACCCTGCTTTTATCGGGGCTGCCGAGGCCTATAGTTTCGTATAGGCCAACCTCGTAATCGACAAGACCTATATCGAGGCAGCGATGCTAGTATATTTTCAATGAATCTACGCTTTAATTTAGAAATAATACTACCATTATTAGCCATTCATTACAGCTTATTCTAAGTTAGTATTTAAGATTTTTCACCTTAAGTCATCTTTCAGTAACTAATTCTCGTGACCCTAATGGCTAATTGACCTAGAGACTTGGCATCACCAATCCGTTTAAGGCCTTGGAGTATTGATGGTACGTAAGCGCTATTACTCAATACCCTACCCAACAGTTTGCTTGACCAATAACCCATGGGTAGCTTATACGGGAGGCTCAATACACCCCTAATTGATAGTAACGCAGTCGTAAGCACAAGCTCGAGGGCTTGCACACACCTCAACCTAAGGCATAACCCAATTGCTTCATTGCTTAACCACCTAATCACCGTAGCCACATCATTAAGCGTCACAATACCCTCCTTATACACGGCATGCAACACCGTGAGGACAACCTCACGGTCCCTATCAATACTGAGCACATAAACACCGTTATACTTAGCCTTAACCCTAGATTTTAGGAAGTCCTCACCCCTAGCGTAGATTAGGTTCGCGGCTGATGGGTGAACGTAAAGGTCGATGTTTATACCGTTCTTAACCAGGGTTATCGTGTACGGCTCATAGAGCAAAACCCTATAACCAAGCCTAACAAGCCTCGAGGCAGCCAACAACACCTGGTCCCTCCTAACGAGCACATCGACGTCGGCTGGTACATAAGTTACGGGCTTGACCAACTTAATGAATGCGTGCTCAATACCACCTAGGGCATCCTCAACCTCGGCAACCACATTAACAACCCTCCTCAAACCATCCTCCTGGGAAGACCTCAATTCACCATCATAATTAGATACCCTGAGGATGTGAAGTAGGACCTTGTTTAACCTAGCCAGCTCGATGACCCCGGGATCCAGGTCAATAGGTTCGTCTAAAATCACGGCCTTCACCAAGTCACGTAACTGGCTATTGACCACCTCGATATGCGCAGCGCAGGTCCATTTAAGTGTTGGGTATGGTTTTTAACGCAGTAATTACTACACCATTAAGGCAATGCTGACAGTAACAATACCAAGTAAAATAGCCGAGGAACTAGCAAGGAGAGGCATAGACGCCGAAACGTACATAATAGACCTATTGTCAAGAGATTTAGGTGTAGACCCAGAAATTGCTGCGGAGGCGCATGTGGAGCTCGCCCTGAAGTACCTCGAGGAGGGTAGGGAGTTGATTGATGGAGATCCCATCCAGGCTAGCGAGAAGCTTTATAAGGCTGCTGAGGAGGTCGTTAAGGCATTGACGATGTACTATAGACTAAATGACATATTAGATAGGGTGAATAAGAGGGGTAGGTGGACAGTAACCGAACTAGAGAAGGCAGTACTCGGGATAAGCAAATATCTAGGAGACTGGTTCGGCACAGCTTGGGATAGGGCAAACTACCTACACGTGTGGGGATTCCACGAAGCAAAACTAGACAGTGAGGACGTAATGGCACGACTACCAGACATAGAGAGAATAGTTAAGGAGGCTCAAAGGCTAATTCAACAATAAGATTAATGTAATGAGGTCGTGTTTTGATCAACGTAGCTATAATAGTATTGATTACGCTCGCCACAATCCGTACAATCTTAACTCACGGCTACTGAGTATTAAGCTCTGAGCAGGGGCTATGTAATATAAATTGTTTTATGTTAGTAAACTAATGGTCAGCGCCAAGGAGCTTCTGGGCAGGATCAGGAGGGAGCTGGAGCCGCTCAATAATCAAATATTGAATCACCCACTGATCAGGGATGCCGAGGACGGTAAATTAAGCATGAACACGATAAGGGCCTTCATAATAAATCAATGGTACATAATAAACCATGACCCGAAATCACTGGCAATAGCCCTGAGTAGGTCGAGAACAATTGAGGAGCTCGAATTCTTCAAAACACTACTTGATGGAGACTACGTAGCACTTCATGAATTAATGAAGCTAATGAGGGAATTGGGCATTGAGGTTAAGGACCCAGTGACGTTCGAGGTAATGCCCGATGCAATTCAATACACCCACTACCTCTCCTGGCTGGCGAATTATGCCACCACTAGGGAGTTTGCCCTCGCAATAACAGTCAACATGCCTGTTTGGGGTAGCAACGTGACTAGGCTCGGTAATGCATTGAGGAGTAGGTACGGTATACGCAAGGTTGGATTCTTCGATATATTCAAAGGCCCATACACAGAGTTAGAGAATAAGGCCGTGAACATTGCCGGAGACCTGGATGAGGACTCCGCGGTTAGGGTTATTAACATGGCCCGCATAATACAGGCTTACGAGAAGGCCTTTTGGGATGCCATATACTCCGTGCGTTAACCTTTATGATAATAAAAATATATACAAAACAGCTATCCCAATTATTGTTTATATAATTGTTGACAAGCAATATAGTATCTGCACCAAGCTACTATAGAAAACGATGTTCTATAACTAAAACCTTATAAGTAAGACATTATGCAATTATTCGTGGATATAGAACCAATAATTCTCATAGGAGATGCCCGGAGAGGTCTCCAAAATCTCACGGAACTAATAAATAAGTATGAACGGACTAAGGACTCGGAAACCCTCAATGAGGCGTTAAAACTAGGTCTCTCCATCATTGATAAGGCGTTAACGGCACTCCTAATGGCCAGGGGGATTAGGATTAAGGATTGGGGGTACGTATCCCAGGTCCTTAACTACATAGTACCAAGTAACACAATAGACCCAGGCCTCAGGGATTACATTGCTAAATGCCTATCCCAGAGCCCCTGCGATTACGACTCGGCAATAAACAAAATAGGCGAACTCAACCGCCTCGTTGATTATGCACACTCAGTGGTTACGCATAGGATTTTGTATCACGGTCCCTGAGCACCAACACCATACTTACTAAGCAATTCCCTAACAACCCTCTCCAACTCATCCCTCCTAACAAAACCACCCTCAAGCTCCGCAACCCTCCTCTCAACCTCACTAATCCTGGACCTAAGGGCATCAATATCACCGCAGGAACCCATCGATAGCCCAGGCAGTAATAATAGTCTCAATATCAATGTCGGTAAAACAGCAGGTAAAGCCGCCATAGTCACCGTAAGCCTTAAGAGGACCTCGGGCCTATTAACCAAGGCCCTAACCAAGCCCTCTGGGTTTGATGCCAACACATCGCCCAACACACTCACGAGTAAATCCGGCCTCTCCCTAGCCATTTTCCTAAACTCCTCCTCATCCACGCAGGTTATTATGCTCTGTGGTTAATAATGCAATTGCTTACTAATTGCCATTGCCAATTACTTGGTAATTATTACGCCCAACAACCAACTCCACGGAGGAGGGCCCGATGGGCATTGAGTACACATTAATCGCATACTCACCGGTGCTCACGCCGAAGGTGTAGGTTATTGGGTATGGGGACCAGGAGGTACCGTTCCAGTAATAGAGGGCTAGGTAGGCATTTAACGCACCGAACTCAACACCACCACCATTACCTGGACCACCAACCACGAACTCCGTGTCCATTGGCCAACCGTAGGGACCTAAACTGGGGCTTGTGATTATGTAGGCGGTGGCGTTTGGTATGGGTATTAATTGATGAGCAAACCAATGAACAACAGGCCTAAAGGTTTCATTACCAAGCCTGAGCAGTATGTAGCCGTAGTTAATAACCACACCCCGCCCCGTGGAGTTCACAGAAATAATCAACGCACCAGATATAGGCGTCACGAAACAACCGAGTACGCATCTACCACCCTCATAAATTAGGTTTTGGGATGAGCCTATATAGTTCGTAACATCAGCCTCACCCTGAAACCAATACTCACCACCACTAACGACCAAGGCGTCCTGAACCCAATGAACAACCTCACCACCGCCATACTTAACCACCACGTAGGCATTCAACTGAAGCGAGAAGCCCATGCCAGGCATTCCCGTGGAGTTCTCGATCGATGCCTCTGTTATGTTGAAGATGCCGAGCACGGCATTCGTGGTTATGTTCCCCAATCTAGGCCCGTAGTACGCGGCAACACCCATGGCCGTGTAGTTAAGGATCCTATACGCAATGTCAGTATTCCCGCAAACAACCAAGTCGTAATTGCCAGGGCTTGGTGGTGTGACCACGTAGATGCCTGGCAGGGAGCTGAACCACGCGTAATTACTCGGGGCATTTGGTCCGCCACCCCATTGACTAAACTCATCACTAGTTAGTAGGTATATGCTCGAGTCATTAGGCACATCCAGGAACAGGGATTCACCATTACTGAACGCTAGATTCACCGAACCCCATGATGAACAGGGACCCTGTAGCGAATGAATTATGGATTGCTCGCCTGCTGCTGATGCGCCGTTGATTATGTAGGCAGTTGCATTACGTATTAGTGAGAGCATGAATTGATTAAATGAGGGGTTGGTAATGGCAGCCAAGGCCACTAGGGCGATGATCACGACGACAATAACCCCACCCAACCTCATCAACGCGTTATGGCCTGCGGAAAATAAAAAGCAAACTCTCACCCTCAATACACCACCTCATTTCATAGGTGTTGCCATAACCCCATAATTTAATGAGCATTATTAAATGAAATTGAACTAAAACTTAAATAACCCTCACCAACACATATCCAATGCCCCAATTCAGGATAATGGGTAACGACATACAACACCTACTAATTGACCTAGGACCAGGCGAGAAGGTCTACGCCGAAGGCGGGCACTTAATATGGAAACAATCAACCGTGAACATAAAGGCGGCCGTAAAGGGAGGATTGCTCGCGGGACTTAAGCGATCCCTCACGGGAGCAACCTTCTTCGTGCTAGAGATCGAAGGCCCTGGACAAGCCGACCTAACGGGCTTTGCACCAGGTAAGATAGTGGAGATTGAATTGGATGGGTCAAGGGGGATAATGGCGGAGCACAGAAGCTTCCTAGCCGCAGAGGACTCTGTTGAGTATGATGCGAAATTAACCGGGCTAGGCTTCGGGTGGCTCGGCGGTGAGGGTCTCCTCATGGCGCACTTTAAGGGCGTCGGTAGGGTCTTCCTACACGCCACCGGTGATGCGCTCATGATAACCCTTGGACCAGGCCAGGCCGTGGATGTGGAGGCAGGTCACGTACTAGCCTTCGAGGACGGCATGAGAGTCGGCATTAGGAGAGCCGGCGGCTTAAGAACAATGCTCTTCGGGGAGGAAGGCATCTGGCTAGCACACATAGAGGGACCAGGCAGGGTTTGGCTAAGGACGCTGAGTAGGCCGCAGATGATCATGGGCCTAATGCCAGAGATAGCCCAGGTCATTAGATCGGCATAACCACAGTCATCATTAAAACCACCCCTCAACAACCACCCACACATCTAGGTAAAGGTCGAAAAACAGGCAAAGCCCACCCATTCAGAAGAACCAAACAAGAATCAACCATTAATGGGAAGAATTCATACGCCCTTTCCGCCCGGGTTATTTCAATTACTTAAAAACAAAACTTTTAAGGCATTGTGTGTATTCGATACCATGGGATTTAGTGATTGGTGGTATTACACGGGTGCCATTACGAAGACCCTCGTGCTCATAGGCATGACAGCACTGGCACTCCTAACACTAACCCTACTAGCACCACACGTAAGCTTCCTAAAACCAATAGCCCAGAGACTGGGCCTAGTTCAGACACAGGCTATTTACGTGCCGGTGAACCACACGGTCTACGTGAACCAAACAGTGGTTAAGTACATCAACCAGACAGTGCCTGTCTACGTTTACGTAAACAGGACTGTCTACGTGCCTGTTCCGGCCAATGGGTCTGCCGCCTTCAGTAGTGACCTGCAGGCCTTGGCGAACCTAACGGGCTACTGTAGTGGTAGGATTGTCGTGCTCCCCAACAACACGGGCTGGTTCGTCGTCTTCTGGCTTGTGCCAAGGAGCTACTTCGAGGTTAACCCATTCATGAACTACCTCATGGGCAACAACAGGACACACATACTGGTCTACTACAACTCGACAACGCACTACGCCCAGTACATGCTCAGGATTGGGCCCTGGGCCTTCGTGAGCACGAGCATAAGCCCATGGACAGCGTCAATAACCGGCGTCAACTGGATCTGCTACTACGACAATGTGGCAATAAACAACCAGTACTACGTAATGGTCTGCGGAGACACGTGGGGTGTTGGGCCTATGAACCTACTCTTCGGGAACTTGACTGTGGTTAATGGTGTGTTGAGGCAGGAGACTACGCATTCATCTCCAGCCCTCTCCTACGGTATCAACACAGCCGAGTACATCTACACAATGCCCATGCTGAACACAACATACACTGGCATAGTGTTCTTTGGGCCAGCAGGTGGCACTGTGATACCCAACACGCTGCTCGCATACACGTTCGTGCCGGGGCCCGTCTGTAACATAACGCTGACCTACGCACCAAACCCACAAGCCGCCCTCTGGCTACCAGTAACAACGAACCAAACACTAATCAACTACTGGAACTACGCCGAAGACCAAACCCTCGGCCATTACAACCAATACGACTATACGATGGGCTACTGGGTCTGGGACTACCCATCGTAATTAAACACAAAGCATAAGTTGAGATCTCAAAAACGAAATATTTTGATTTTTAATTTTTATTTTAAGCACGAGTTTTAAATCATCGGATTTTACCTTGTGGTACGCATGTTACGCTTACCTGTGCCGATGTTGGTAGCCAGTTGCTCGCCTTGGCGCTAGTTATCGAGCCTGATGTTGGCGATATACTGTTTATGCTACAGAGGTAACCCGTTGGGCCCGCTATTGCGAGTGTTGTTGAGGCGGATAGTGGCGTTGCTGCGGCTGTCTGTGAGTAGGCGTCGTTCAGCTGGACGCTTATTGTGAATGTGGCACCGCCTGCCTGGTAGTCTATGTTCCATGAACCGCTTATGAATAGTGGGTCGCTCCAGTAGAAGTAGGCCGTCGTGTACTGCGAGGTGATTGGGTAGGTGCCGTTGCCGGGCACGTTGAAGGTGTTGCCGCCGCCGACCTTTAGGTACCTCTCCCAGTAGTAGGCTGTGCCCGAGAGCGTGTATGTTTGGTTGCTGCTTAGGTTGCTTGGACACTGGAAGTCGTAGTAGGTACTCGATGTTTGGTCGGTCTTGACAGTCTGCCCGTTCAGCGTCACGACCCAGTTGTTGAAGTAGTAATCGGGTGGGACTGGGTTGTTCCGGATGGCCCATGTGAATATCACGGACTGCCCGGGCGGTATGTACTGCGTGGTGGATGGGCTGACGTAAGCACCGGATGCGCCATTAACGTTGTCAGAGGCGCTGGGGGTGACGATGCAGTAATACTTCGGCGGTGGTGGCTGTGACTGGCCGGATTGCACGCAGTTCACTGTGAACGTGTATGAGCTACCGTCGGTTGCCTGTGTCGAGCTCGGCCTTATTGAGCACTGGTACCCACTCGGGTTGCTTGTTATTAACGCAGTCAGTGTGTCTGTCTGTCCGCCTATCGGTAGTTGCTCGTTGTTCACATTGCCCGAACCGCTTATTGATTTGACTGACGAACTTACCTGCCAGCTCGCGCTTAGTGTGTCGTTCTTGACCGTCACGTATACGAAGTAGTTATTGCTTGGCGGTGGCGGTGGTTGCCCTTGTCCTCGGCATGTGACTGTGAATGTGTAGTCGCTGCCCCACGATGCGTATACGCTGCTCGGGCTTATTGTGCATGTGTACCCGCTTGGGTTGCTGGTGATTGATGCCGTTAGTGTGTCCGTCAGCCCACCTATATAGAGCCGTTCCATGTTTACATTGCCAGTACCAGTTATAGTATCAACACTTGATGCAATCGACCAGCCTACGCCATAACTATCGCCAGTGACTGTCACGTAGACGTAGTAATTACCGTTGTTGCCGCCATTATTATTACCACCTGAGTTGTATGGCCAGTATAGGCATGAAAACGTTATTGTTGATACCTGTCCTGGGTTTACGGAGCCGCTTGTTGGTGATATTATGCAAGTGGTCCCGCTGGGTATTTTCACTGACGCGAGGTTCCAATATATTGTGCCGTTTGTCGGTATTGCGTAGGTTATGTTGTATTGCCCATTAACGCCGATGCATGGGACTTGTCCGCTCAATGTGCCGGTTGCGTTGCCCCAGTAGTTGATTGTGTATTTGACTGGGTCTCCGCATAGGTACCAGCCGTACTCATTAAATGAGCCGTAGTAATAATCCTCAATCACTATGTAGGCGGCGGATGTGCATGTTACTGTGAAGCTCTGCGTCTCTGGCTTCCCTTCGTAGTTGACTTGCGTCGTTTGTGGGTTTATTGAGCATTGGTAGCCAGTTGGGTTTTGGGTTATTGTTGATTGGAAGTTGACGGTTATCGGGTAGTAGGGTGGTAGGATGCACCATTGATAACTCGATGACTCACTAATCGAGTATGTGCCACCTGCCATTGTCCATGTTACCCGCCAACCGGCGTTGTATGGGTCGTTGACCGACGCCAGCACTGGGCACCCCTGGGCACTTAATGAGGTGCTTATTGGTGTTAGTGCTATTGGCTTTGGTGTTGTGACGTTTGAGCTGAACTCTAGGGCTAGCCTTGGGTCGTTTATTGGTGAAACAACTATGGTCACGGCTTCAGGCGTGTAATCAATGCTGAGTTCATAAACGTAGTATTGACCTGGCTTTAGAATCATGTTCGTTGTGTATTCCTGGACCCCGTTCACTCCTTTAACGAATAGGTATTTTACATAAACCGTGTATTTCCCGATGTTGTACATTGGTATGTAGAGTGTGTTGTTTATGTATGTTGGTCCGGGTAGGTATACGTAGGTTCCGGCTTCTATGAGTCTCGCATTGTTTGCCGAGACCGTTGTTGTGGCTAGGTATGACAAGCCTCCGATCAGCACCGCGCCAAGTGCAATGACCAAAATTAGCGTTAAGCCCTCGAGGACTATGTCAGCCAGTGCCATAACCAATCACCTCAAAACCGGTGGCGTTACCGGTGGACTTGACAAGTATTGTGCAGCCCTCAGTGAATATCAACACCTCACCCCTAAATCCCGTTAGATTCAAGGTACTGTATAAGCCGGGCTTCACTGTATTCGGTATTGAGTACTCAACGTACGTGCTGTAGGGGAAGTAGAGTGAGTTGTTGGCAATGTAGGCGATGCAGGATCTCGATAGTGAGGAGAGCTTATTGCTTAATTCGAGGGAGTACTTACCAGCCTCGTAGGTCACGTATAGGTAGTTGCTCACTAAGTACGTTATTAATGCTACCGTGATTACGACTAGCCCAAGCACAACTAAACCACCAAGCGTGAAGCCAGCCTTGGGGCCGCCCGACATAGCATTAACTGCGCACCTAGGTAATTAAGCATTACTGCTTATAAGGGGGTTCATTGATTGTTTTCTTATGTCGATTGCTCAATGGGTGGTTACGGTAGGCGAGGTACTAAACCTACTGGTTTCCACGGGCTTCATATACATAGGCATAGCAGCCCTAGTAATAATGGGATTGATAACCATTGCACTTTACCTAATGGGCAAACCCAGGGAGGTTTGGGATTACATCGAGGAGGTGATTAATTACCTGGCAATAATTGGCGGTGTACTCCTAGCCATAGCCATAATCAATAAGGTACTCGTTGGGAACCTGACCATAGACCCATACACGGTTTATAAGACAATCTATGACTATGCATGGAATGCCGTGAGGTTCAGGGCATGGTTAATCTGGAACACCTGCACCTGCCCATTAACCTACCCATGGTGCGATGTACGCCAAATCCAGACCGAGAATGCCACATTAATACTCGAGTCCACAGAGGATGTGGTCCCAATGATGTACTTGGCACAATGGGTCCCGGGCATAGCGTCCCTACTAATATCGCTTGGTCTTGGTTTATCAGTATCGAGACTTAGGAGCATTGGTTCCCTCCTCATAGCCATAGGCCTCGGCCTCTACGTCGTAGTTATTGGTGGCGCAGCCGTAATCGCCTCACAACCATTCTACACGGCGATGATCAACGACCATGGCATTAACTACATAGTCAATGCGAAGAACTTTGAGACCATGTTCTGCCAAAACGTTGGTATTAGCATTGATGGCTTCAATAACATACTCAACTCTTACAATAGGCTTGCGGTGTACATAGCCCAGGCAAACGTAATAGTAATTATACTCTACGCCATATTGTTCGCAACAATCTACGCCATAAGGTCGGCCCTATCGTGATGACAATGATCGGGCTCGCCCTCGTGGTTACCGCAATAACGGGCATCCTATTGATTAGGGTTTTAATGGGTTTAATCAGGGATCGTGAGTTCCACATAGATGCTTCTGATGCGGTTTGGTACATGCTAGCCCTTGCTGTGGTTACGAAATTCTTCGGTTTAATCCCCAGTTACCTATCATCACCCGGCACGGCGATTGCCAGGGTTACAGACATGCTGCATATTTACTACGGCATGCTTAATGCCATGTCACTGGCTGATTTCTTGATCTCCATGGCTACGAACATAGGCTTGCCCATAATTGAGGCTGTGGTTGGGGTGTTCGCAGACGTTAATTTAAGCCCTATAGCCATTGCCGTGGACGTGATTGAGCTGCTTATTTCCGCCGTCATCCACTACATTGTTAATTTCATATCAATACTAACCGAGGTTCTACTCCTCATCAAGCTTGCCATTGTGATGGGCAAAGCCCTAGGCGCATTGGTGCCCTACTTAGCGGCGCTGCTCGTTATACCGAGGGTTAGGACCGTTGCCGTAGTGCCTGTGGCGATATACCTAGTCCTTGGTATTGCGTTACCCCTGGGCATAAACATGGCTAGCACCCACCCGGTAGTTAATGTAATCAACATGCCACACCTGGCACTGCCTAATGGGCTTGGTTTGGTTAATGTTGAGGTCATCGATGAGTTAGGTAGGTCACTACCCGCCGTACTGCACATATCGGTTCCTGGTTTTGGTTATAGTGAGACTATTGGCTTACCGAGTGGCGTTGGTTTGGTGCCACTACCAGTCTACGAAAACCCGAGGTTTGTTGTCCGGTATGTGGTGGATTACGTGGTGGTGTTGTTCATGAGATTCCCAGTGAAGGCTTACCTGGTGCCAAGCCCGCGGTTCCCCACCTCACCCACCATCATTAGGTTACCCCTCGTTGCTGTGTTTAATGGTAGTAGTTTGGTGGCTTTATTCAATTACACGTGGAACGGCGCAGGTTGGGTTAATACCTACTTCGGCAGTGGTTATGCTGTGATCAATGTAACCACGCCCTGTAGTGGTAACCTAACCGTAACCGCCTACGCAGGTTATGCCCTAATTAATGCCGAAGAGGTTAGCAATTGCTCAATAAAATATTCAATAACGCAGTGGAGACCTACTAACGTTGTTTCACAGGGATGGCTTAATGATGTGGTAATGAACCATGAACTATTCTGCCAAGACATCAGGCTATTACTTAACCCATCACCAACCTACGCACCTGAGGTTCCGCCACAGGTCCTCAAGCTCCTACTAAACACCCTAAACGAATCATGCAGTGGTGTTGGGGATTATAACGAGTCCATCAATGAGTTGAGGGGCATCAAGGTTTCGGTGACCCTGGCATGCTTGGGTAGGTGTAATGATACGCATGTCACCATTACAGTAATTGGTGTACAGCCCTATCACCTTAATTACTACGCACTATGGAGCGGTAGTTATGTGGCTTGGCTCAATGATTCCGTGACCATTATTAGAAATGCCGTCAGTATAATCGGGCTTGGACCCGTAATAGCCATGTTCGTCAATATAGCGTATTCGTCCGCATTAATACTCGGATTAGTGGGCCTTGCAGCTGTGGCGCCGAGGATTAATACGTGGAGGAGGTTGATGAGCATCGTTAGGGTTAGGCTTGGCGTTAGTTATTGGGATGTCACGTCTACGGTTGGCGCTATTGCTGTTGGAAGGGTTGCCAGGAGGGTTGATCGTAGTGGTTCGTTAAGTAGATATAGGTTGTTTAGGTTGTTTAGGGCAATCCATGGGTTTGCCGCAAGACGTTGGTACATGAAACACCTAGCCAGGGCTAGTTATTGGGCGGTTAGGGATTTACCTAGGGTGGTCGTTGCACCCCATGTAGCGTTACCACTCCTATACACAACCTCGATGGCTAGGGATTACCTATTAAGGAGGGTTGAGTCAATCGACAATAGGGTGTTGAGGGTTGCGATGAGGTCATTGGTTGGCGGTTTGATTGGTCCTTCAATGGTGCTGAGACCATACTCCACATTAAGGTTTACCTCCCGGTTCTTGATTACAACCACAACGCAATACATTGGCAGTGCTATTAATGATGCCTCCCGTGTCTACTCAGCGATTAAGCATTACCTAGATCATCGCCTGGCATTTTACATAGCCATTAGAGCGACCTCGCGTGGTTTGGGTAATGCCGTGATTAGGGTTATACAGAGGATTGAGGAGTCGATGGGCGATCCCGTCGGTGCACTGCGTACGGTAAGTACGGAGTTGGGTGTATTGAGGGGCCTTGATGGTGGAGTTACGTCATTGATCGCTAGGTATGCCCTGGAGAGGTTGATTACGAGGTATGCTGACTTGGTTAATCTGAGGGTTGTGATAAACAATGTGGAGGTTGACCCCAGGGTTGCGCTTAGGTTTGGTGATTATGATGATGTGGTTGTTAGGGTTGGTGGTAGGGATGAGGTAATAAAGGTTTGGGTGATTAAGGAGTTCGTTAGGATTATTGAGAAGAGACGTTGGTAAAAACGACAACAAACCTCGTCCTTTAGAGGCAGTAATGAGCAATTTTAGTGAGCAAAATGCTTAATCCATCATTAACATTAATAATCCACGACGGTGGGTGTAGATCCCTCTCGGGTTGGATTATCTTCGTGTTTATCATACCATGTAACCCAATATTTGCAATAGGACATAAACATTCCTAAGCTAACGTCGATGAGGATTGTTGAGTGGCTATTTAAACAATGAATCCTCAATGAACTAAATACTACGCCGTGTATGAATAATTCACCAGATCCTTGAGTGTTACCAGGCCTGGCCTCGCATTCAATACCCTGGGTGCTAGGTTCACTATTACGGCAGCCGTTGCAGGATCACCCGAGGTTCCTGTGCTCCTCCAGGTGATTGATGGTTCACCCATTAGCCTAACCTCCTCAAAATCCTCACATTCAACGCAAGCCCTCAACTCCACCCTAATGACCTCCTTATCGCCTATGAAGCCGCTGCCGTGACCGACAACGCCCCTGACCTGGCCCTCCTCAATCCTGAAGTATTGGGTTTCGTAATGCCTATCGGCTATTATGGCCTCCTGCCCCTCCTCAACCTTATCCAACCTAAGCCCCATCATGCTCGCCATGAGTAGTACCGACTCCGCGAAACCCACGTGGGCGGTTATCTCACCCCTACCAAGGGCCTCCCTGAACTGTGTCGGTGTCATCCCGAGGCCTATCTTCTTCTGGAATGAGTACCTCCTCTTTGATGCATCTAGGGATCTCGTGACGGTTATCTTCTCAAGCCTTGTTAGGGTTGTGGATAGGACCGCGGGTAAGACATCAAAGACAAAGCCTGGGTTGACACCTGCACCTAGCACTGTTGAGCCGTAATTCCTGGCGTAGTTATCGACCAATTCAGCCAGGTCTGGGTATCTGTACCAGGGCCATGCCAGGGTCTCGCATGTCGAGACTACATCCGCACCAACCCTGATAGCCCTCATTATCTGTGGGTAGACCTCGTCAAAGAAGCTTCCCGTTGAGTGCAGGACCACGTCTGGGTTTGAATCTCTGAGGACCTTATCGGCATCACTCTCGACCTTGATACCCAAGGTTTTACCCAGTCCGAGTACCTCACCGAGGTCCTTACCAACCTTCTGCGGATCAATGTCTATGGCACCAACGACGTCAAAGCCCTTCTCAAGGGCAACCCTGGCTATTAACTGCCCTATTGGACCAACGCCGTAAACAACAGCCCTGATGGTCACGTCAGTTTAACCGGGCAAGTGATTAATAATTATTACCGCCAAGCGTGGAATCAGTTTTGTGAATCATTCGTCACCCCTCATCATCAATCAATGCTAGGGCCCATCATCACCCAATATGAGTATTACCTAGGCGCATTAAATGTGTTTTCTCAACCATCCATATCTCATTTACATACTGTTTTCAAATGGTTCTGCACATATAATTCGTTCATTATATCATGGCATTCACCGTATTATTACCATGCTAATTAGCATTCATTTCCATAATTTTCATTAATAATGCTCATTTCATTCCCTGTAATTACCCCCGTAAAAAGAGCATTTTTATGCCTTGTTTTCGCCTTATTGATGCTCATGATTGTTTATTAAGGATAGAATAATTAGGGGTAACAATGTCCGAGTTCTCAAGTTACATGGAGAGGGAATACGAGGTTGAATGCGACGGTCAAATAGTGAAACTCAAGCCAGTTAAGGTATGGATGCTTGCACCAAAGGGTCGACGTGGTGTGATAATAGGCCTCTTCAAGTGCCCCAGTGGTAAGGTTGTTAGGAAGGCCATTGGTAAGGCTGAGTGATTGAGGCATTGATTAGTTATCCTTAAAATTGGCTTAGGTTTTTGATTCAAAAATGATTAGTCATGATGCAATTGATGCTCTTACTGAGGAGTATGAATCACGCTTCATTAGGGTGCTTCAGCAGGTATGTATGTGTAGGCGTGAGTATGAGAGGAATAAGGATTTACTGAGGCTGTTGGGTATTGGTGATGAGGTTGCGAGGTGCGTAAAGGAAAGAAGACCCTGCGACCTAGGCTTCATAGAGGTCAGGGTTGTTAAGAGGTTCCTGGGTCATCAAGTGACTGTCATACTTGATGGTAGGGAGGTGGGTATTGACGAGGTTAATAGGTTGTTATCGACAGCTAGGTTTTTTAAGGAATGGTATGACTCTGATTGTTCCATAGACTCCTTCATGCAACCGATGATCGGGGCCGACCACTATGACGCAATCAAGGAGTTCCTAGCAAGGAATTTGGAGGAGTTAAGGAGGGTTTGCGATAATGCAATACCAAACCTCAACCTAAATGGCTTACCCACCTATGTTGCGAATGGAATTGCCAACGCCATCAACGACTTTGCAAGAGGCACAGTCGGGAAAGTTTAAGAAACACCCGTAAGCAGTTGATGGAGGGTTTCATGGAGATCTTCACCCTTAAGCTAAGTGGACATTTATTCGACAATGGGGACTTACTACCCACATACGTTGATTTAATCCGTGAACTATGGGTTGGTGGGTACAGGATGGTTGTGGTTACAGGCGGTGGTTCCCTAGCTAGGCGTTACATAGAGCTTGGTAAAGGCCTGGGTATTAACGAATCATTACTAGATATGCTGGGGATATCGGCAAGCAGGTTAAACGCCCAGTTATTGGCATCAGCCCTCAGTGACATAGCCTACCTACCCATACCCAAGGACTTGAATGAGACATTCAGTGCCTGGACCACAGGTAGGCTCGTAATTGTTGGAGGCTTTCAACCAGGCCAGTCAACGGCGACTGTGGCGATGCTCGTTAGTGAATTATTAGGCGTCAGGAAACTTATTGATTGTGCCAATGTGGATGCCGTATACACGAGCGACCCCAGGAAGGACCCAAACGCCAAGAGACTAGAGAGGGTGAGCATTGATGAGTTAATGGGGATCCTTAAATCGAGGACGGTGGCAGGTACTTACGACTTACTCGACCCATGGGCCCTGAGTATAGCCCAGAGAGGTAAAATAGCAATATACGTGGTTAGCTGCAATAAGCCAGAAGCCCTAAAGAACGTGGTGACCAAGGGTGTTGGCGCAGGCACTGTGATAACGCCCTAATGATCAAATCCTAACCACAACCTTCATCTCATCACTCTTCAGCGACCTCTCAAGTGCCTGTAGGCTGTTGTCAATCCCATTAACGACAGACGTTATAAGCGGCTTTACGGTACCATTTCTAATAAGCTCAATAGCCCTCTTGAACTCCCTAAACGTACCACAGCGTGACCCAACTATCCTCAACTCCTTAACCACAGCCTTTGTTAAGTCGGCTTTGAATTGCGAACCTGGCGTCGACTTAAGATGAATAAAGCCCCTAGGCCTTGTTATGTTGATTGCCGTATTAATTACCTCGGCATTACCACTTACCTCGAAGGTCGCATCAAAACCCTGCCCCTCTGGTGTATTCCTGGCTATGTAATCATTAACTTCATCCTCGAACAATATCTCCGCACCAATCGCCCTGAAGTACCTGGCCTTTGCGCTACCCCGTCTAGCTATGACAACGTAGTTAACGCCCATGGCCCTCAACACCTGCGCAGTTAGGTATGCCAGGTTTCCAGTGCCTATTATGGCTACGTTCATTGACGGCGTTATTGGGTACTGCTCGAGGTCATTAAGCACGGCTGCCAACGGCTCGATCTGGGTGGCAACGACCGGGTCTATGCCGTCTATCGTATGCAATGCTGTTATTGGTGCTATGAAGTACTCGGCGAAGCCTCCATCGAAGTCGATACCCAGTGTTTTCCTATAGGGGCAGTGGGTATAAAGTCCCTGCCTGCAGAAGTGGCATTTTCCGCATGGGAAGTTGATCTCACTAACCACAAACCTACCATCCAGGTCCCCACCAATAACCACCCCAGAGACCTCATGACCAGGTATTAGTGGTCTCTTAAATAGTGGGTATGTCCCCCTGTAAAACGCCTTATCTGTACCGCATATCCCGACAGCCAGTGTCTTCACCAAGACCCAACCCTCGGGTGGTTTTGGAATGTCTACCTCCTCTATCCTCGCGTCCATGGGTCCGTGGAGGACTAGCGCCCTCTGGGTGCCATGAGTCATTGGGTTATGTACTGTGGTTAGCATTTAAAGGATTGCATGTTGAAGTTCACATGCGCTCATTTCGTTTGTGCGGGGGATGGGTCACGTCTAGAGATTGAATAATGCCGGTGCTAACGGTTGATTACTGCCGTATGCGTATTGCCGACATCACCGTACCTGGATGGCGCGGTAAAGGAATTACTCCTTATCGTTATTGGATTGTTTACTTACGCACCACGTACTTATTGGTGCGATTAACTCCTTAATCACCTCCCTGACGTCGCTTGGTAGGTCGTCGGTTAATCTAGTGACTAATTCCTTGTAATTATTAATTAGTTCTTCCGTACTATACCCTGCCATGGCGTATTTACATGCCCTCATGTATGTTGCGAGCTTATCGGCAATACTCACGAGCTTACCCTCAATACTCAACCCATACCTATACTCTCTGAAGTAGTTGTTCAACTCCTCGTTAAAGCCAAGATCCTCAAAAACCCTGACCTCCAAATCCCTCCAATCAGTGAGCATGGACCTAACGCTATTACCAACATTACCTATCAAAGCCTCATGGGCGTCATGCAATAATGCCATAGATAGGCATTTACTAGCATCAACATTTGCGCCAGTCCTCCTGATTTCATTGCATAATATAAGGGTTATATAGCTCACGAGAAGCGTGTGTTCCCCAACGCTCTCAGCCAAGGCTCTAGGCACCCCACGTTGTATCCACCCAATCCTGGGTATGTTCAGCAGTGAATCCACAATATTCAAGACCTTAATGATTTGCGATGCCACTCGATTATGGGTTCAACCTCATTTAAAAGCTTATTAACAAAATTCACGAGAATATCCTAGTGCTCCCTGAGTTAGATGAGTTAACGAGGGATGAGTTAATGAGCTTAATGAGTAAGTACAGGTTGAAGCCCAGTAAGAGGTTGAGCCAACACTTCGTGGTTGATCCAACGGTCATTAAGGACATGGTCAATCACGTTGATGCAGGTTCAAGGGTGCTCGAGATTGGTACAGGTATTGGCACACTCACCTATTATTTAGCTAAACGCGCATCCCAGGTAATTACTATTGAGGTTGATGGTAGGCTTGTGAAGATTGCCGAGAGACTTCTCGGTGACTTGAGGAACGTGTCCATCATACAGGGTGACGCCTTGAGATTACCATGGCCCCAGGTCGATATTGTCGTTTCCAACGTGCCTTACTCAATAACATCAGCCCTAATAATACGCATCATTAGAGAGGGTGCACCTAAGGTGTTACTTACGATCCAGAGGGAGGTGGCTAATAGGTTGGTTAGCGAGCCTGGTGGTGATGATTACGGAAGACTCACGGTGATAACCAGGTGCAATTATAACGTCGCCCTACTCAACACGTACACACCCGAGGCGTTCTACCCAAGCCCTGAGGTTTACTCATCGCTCGTCATGATGGTCAGGAGGGAGCCGTGCTATCAAAACCTGGAGGAGCTTGAGTTAGTCACGAACATGCTCTTTAGGCATAGGAATAGGGTTCTCAGGTGGGTGTTGAATAAGTACCTAGGCTCTGAGGCCTTGAATGATGTCGTTAAGGGCGGTATTGATGTCGGCTTAAGGGTGAGGCAATTGGGTGTTGATGATATTGTGAGCATTACCAAGATACTGAGACCATACATGGGTAGGTTGAAAACCGTTATAGGGACGTTAAACATTGATTACGATACTCATTAAATCCCTAGCTGCCAACACGTTCGGGAAGATCTCGGATGCTTCTAAAGCAAGTAATTCTGGGTCTGAGTACCTATTACTTATGTGCGTAAGCACAAGCCTCTCAACACCAGCCTCCTTGGCTATTGAGGCTGCATCAATAGACCTAGAGTGACCTTGATTCCAAACGAGATTCCCATCCTCCCTAGCTGAGAATGTTGATTCGTGAATGAGTAATTGGGCATTCCTTGAGATGTTAACCACGGTGTCCGTGGGAGCCGTGTCACCCGTATAAACCAGCTTGACAGTGCCACTTGATGAAATGTCGACAACATCCTCCGGCTTCACAATCCTGCCATCATCCAGGACCACCATTTCACCCATATGTAACTTCTTCCAGTAGGTCACCGGCACATTAAGCTCCCTAGCCCTCTCTGGGTTAAACTTACCAACATACGTTCTCCAATGAAGCGCATACGCGCAGTCAGCTATTGTATGCCGAGCCAAGGTGCATTGCACGTAGAAGTTCTCCTCATTAACAACGTCCCTCGTACTCTCCGCAGGCTCAACCTCGTATATTAACACGTTGAAGGGCGGATCACCAACAACCTCCATGGCACCCTTCACAAAATTCGTAATACCCCTCGGTCCAGCAATTATGAGGTCGTCCTTCCTACCGAGCATTGCCATCGTGGCTAATAGACCTGGCAACCCAAACACGTGATCACCATGTAGGTGCGTTATGAATATATGCGTTATTTTCAGCGGGCTAATGCCAACCTCAAGCAGCCTGTACTGAACACCCTCGCCGGAGTCCAGCAGTACCCTCCTCTGTCCATCCTCAATGAGTATTGCAGGTAGGTACCTATCCTTTCCAGGCGTTCCGGCACCTGTGCCTAGGAAGGTCACCCGTATTAACATAATCTTGCGTGTAACATCCAGTTATTTATATAGAAAACTGACTTAATTACTGAAAATAGGATGGGTAATTATGGTTAGTGAGGTAGATGTTGATGAGTTAATCAGGAATTATAGGTTGGGTTATGAAAAGGGTGGTTTGATGGCTTATGTGGTGCCTAGGGATGATATAAAGCCGTTGATGGTTAGGGGCGTGGGCTTTAGTGGCGGGAGTATTGGGTTGTATGGCACGAGGATAATAATTAACGTGCCCTGTAATGGCGAAATTTATGGTAGATACCTAGCCCAAAGACTTAATGACTTGCTGGGAATCTACGCATTAATCACTAATGGGGAGTGTAGGGTCAATGTTGATTGGGAGGAGCAAGGAATAGGTGTGAATTTTGACTTAAGGGCTAACGAGGCGCTGTTAATCATGGTAAGGCTCATGAGGCTTGGCGGGCGCAGGGTTAGGCCAAGTAATGATGCATTGCGAATAATGAGGATCATGGGTCTTGAAGGTAGGCTTTTGTACTCCGACGTTAACCACGAGATACAGATCTTCGATGTAACCAAGGGTCTTGGAAGCACCATTTCTGGCGAGTGCCTTAATGAGGTTACGGTCAATGATTGGAGGTTGCTATTCGAAACGTGTAGTCAGGTAATGAGTATTTCAATTAATGGTACTAAGTTGCTTATAATTCATGGTACGAGTACGATGATAGTGAGTAGGTATTATTCATCACTGGGTGTTTGGTATGAACTACGTAGAGTGAGCGGTTCAGGTAAGTACCTAGTGATCCTAAAGGACTAGGTTTGCCTGCTTTATGATTATTGAGTTCAGGCGTGGACTATCTAGCATCATCACGTTATTTGCAGCATACATCCGGAACTCCTTAAGCACCAACTGCATGTATAGGTGCATTAATGCCCTTGCTGCATCATCCTCATCAACGTTTACATGGTACTGCTTCCCAACCCTCTTAACCCAGTCAAGGCATGCCTCATGTGTTGGGCATGTGTTCTTGCAATCATGAAATACAAAGGTTGGTGCCAGTAGTATGAATTTGCGGCCTCTCATATCAATGAATGCGCCGTAGTTCGTAGGTATGACTATCTTGACGCCATGCTCATTGGCGTCTACCTTAAAGCCCAAATAAACGAGGGCTGAGGGTATGTAATAAATCCTATTGGCTTCCCTGCTCAACCCCATACTCCTCGCCTCTTCATCACTTAACTGCCTAATCCAACCGAAGTCCTCGAGAATCTTTACGTGCCTATGCACGACGCCCTTAAGCATATTTAACCTCTGCGCAAGCGTGGTGACGGTCATTGGACCACCACTCAGCATGTTCATTATCTCCAACCTAATGTTACTGCTTAGTAATGCATCGAAGGACTCTATTGGTAGTATCGCCACTGACCTCATGTTTACCCTGAATAGGTCCAACCCACCGCTGAGGGTGTTTATCCTTATCATCTACGCTTCACAGTTACATAACCTCTGAATTTAAAACCCTATTTTGGTAGATCATAGGGAAGAGCAGAGGGTGTGGTTTTAGGCATGGTGTCTAGATGTGGAGGAGTAGTATTGGTAAGATAGAGAGGAGTAGGAGGGTAATTAGGATAGGGGGTGACGTGCCGCAGGTTGGTACGCTCGCATTTGGAATTGTTGATAGGGGGACCAACGTTATTGAGGTTAGACCAACAACCCTATGTCCACTGTCCTGCATATACTGCTCAGTAAATGCGGGACCTGACTCAACCAATAGATGGGCTGAGTTTGTGGTAGACCCCAATGCCCTATTGGGTGCCCTGGAGGAGGTTGTGAGGTTTAAGGGCATAAACGATATAGAGGTGCACATCGACGGCATGGGAGAACCTGGCGTCTACCCCCATCTTATTAACCTGGTTCGTGGAGCTAAGTCGATAGGTGGTGTTTCCAAGGTCTCCATGCAAACGAGACTCTACATGCTTAGTGAGGATGATCTAAAGGAGTTGGCATCAGCTGGGCTTGATAGGATAAACCTGAGCATTGACTCATTAAACCCAGAATTAGCTAAGAGGATTAGTGGGGCTTCCTGGTACGATATCGAGCGAGTTAAGGAATTAGTGATTAGGGCCCTTGAGCTTGGGATAAACGTGATAGCATCACCCGTTTGGTTACCAGGTATCAATGATGGTGACATGGTCGAAATAATCAAGTGGGCTAAGGATGTGGGATTGGGTAGGAGTGAGTTACCGCCAGTCCTCATTCAGAAGTACATACCGCATAAGAGAGGTAGGAAGGTCAGGATTAGGGTGATGACTTGGGAGGAATTTTGGAATAGAATAAAGAATCTAGAGGGGGGACTCGGGATCAGGTTGAGTATGACTAATGAAGAATTGAACATTCACAGGGCACCCCAGTTACCCAAACCATTTGGTATAAACGAGGATGTTAAGGTGAGGATCATAAGCAGAGGCCTAATTAGGGGTGAATTCCTAGGCATCATCCAACCATTGAAGGGCTCCGTAATGCACGATAGGGTAATAAGCGTGATTGTAGATCCACGTCTCGAGAACGTATTAATTGGGAACCAGGTCAAGGTCAGGGTTATTGAGAACTCCGACAATATATACATTGGTAGGCTCATCTAGTAGTATATTGACATAGATATCTACCACTTAAGGGAAAATTTATCTTCTAAGGCAAAGTCCTCATAGGGTATGGTTGGTGGTAGGGTTGTTGTTGTTTCTGGTAGTGGGCGTGGTATTGGTAGGGCTATAGCCGTTAGGCTGGCCAGTGCTGGTTATCGTGTTGTTGTTAATTATAAGAGGCATGATGAGGAGGGTGAGGAGACCATGAGGTTGATTAAGGCTGTTAATGGTGAGGCTATTTTGGTTAAGGCCGATGTTGCCACGGCTGATGGTGCCAAGGCGGTCATTGACGAGGCGGTTAGGCAGTGGGGTTCTGTAGATGCCCTCGTTAATAATGCCGGCCTGGGGATAATGAGACCGTTCGTGGATGTTGATGAGGGTTTGTGGGATAAGGTAATAAATACGAACCTGAAATCCGCATACCTACTGAGTAGGTTTGCTGTACCGCACATGATTAGGAATCGTTGGGGTAGGATTGTGAACATGAGCTCAATAGAGGGTTTGATAGGAGCTGCGTATAACGTGCCCTACGCAACGGCTAAGGCTGCATTGATAGGGTTCACGAAGGCGTTAGCCGCCGAGTTGGCGCAGTATGGGATAACTGTCAATGCTGTGGCGCCCGGCCTCGTTAGGACTAAGATGGGTATGAGCCTACTGCAGGTACTAAACGTTAGGGAGGAGGATTGGGCTAGATCAACAACACTAACGGGTAGGTTGATAGAGCCTGAGGAGGTTGCGGAACTGGTCGCATTCCTAATGAGCGACTCGGCGAAGAACATCACGGGGCAAGTCTTCATAATAGACGCAGGAACAACAATAATACCCGCCATAAGACACCCAACAGGCGCATCAGATTAAAGGTAACACATTACAGTACAGGGGGTAGTTAAAACTCATAATATCCATTGTTCCTGCCTAAATGCCATGTCCCAGAACATGTACTCATAAACGCTGGCCTGCCTAAAGATTCCCGATAATCTATCGAAATCCCTCGCTAGGTAATCACCTGCATTATCAATTATCGCCCTTAGATCACCGACTATCTTTTCATACTCGGGGCTTAGGTAAACCAGGGCCCAATCCCTATACACCCTAACAGGATTCCCCTCCAGTTTCTTGGCATGGTACCTGGCAATTTCTAGGTAAGTCCAGTAGCACGGTAATATAGCCACTAAACCCTCGTAAGGACTACCCATGGTGCACGTGCTCAATAGGAAGTTCATGTAAGCCATATTTGTAGGGCTGGGCCTCACCCTAATCACATCATTAAGACTGAGACCAAGCTCACCAAGTAGTTTATTGTAGTTCTCTAATTCGGTACTCACATCAGCTAATGCCAACTCAAGAATCTTCCTCATAATTGCTGGATCTTCGAACTTCGACGCGATAATGGCCTGACACCTGGTCAGTGTTATTAGGTAGTTATAGTCCTGTATTACGTAAAATCTGAACTTACCCATGGGTAACGAACCATCGAATAACTCGGTAACGAATGGGTGATTCAATATCTTGTCCCAAACATCACTCACCGCTTCCTTAAGACGCTCCGTAAAACGCTGACTCGCCATCACCAATGCGTGCTTTATGGAAGTTAATATACTCAACTATTCCTCCTTAGATGAATTACCTCCCTTACTCCTACTTAACGACTCCCTCAATGCCTTTACGAGCTCTCTCGCGACCTCACCCTGCCTATTGACAAACTTCTCGTAAATCTTCCTAGCCTCATCCTTGAATGTCAATAGCACATCATCGGGTTTTAATGACCCCCTCGTTATTTCCATGAGCGATTTCTCCATTCGTGATCTAAACCATGGGTCAATGAGTTCATTACCCGTCTTACCTAGTATATTTATCACGGCTTTACCAAGTGGTGTCGGTATGCATTGCTTATTCCTTATTTTGAAGTAGCCGCGGATTACGTTGGTATGTATGTGATCCTGCATTGTGGCATCCGTGCCAATACCGTACTTCTTCATTAACCTCAAGAGCTCCGACTCAGAGAGGTATGGCGGAGGTTCGGTCTCCCTCTCCTCAATCCACGCCTTGATTATCCGGAGTTCATCCCCAACCTTTAACCTGGGTAATACCTTCTCACTGGGCTCCTCGTATGGGTAAATCACTAAGAAACCCCTCTCGATAATCTTCAGCCCACTCGTCTCAAATTTATGCCCGGCGGTTTCAACGATGATTCTTTGCCTCTCAACACGAGCTGGCGGGCTTAGTGTTGCTAGGAAGTGCCTTACGACGAGGTCGTAGATCTTCCAGTACTTCTCGTTCTTAAAGTACCTTAATAACTCACCACTCTTCGCGCCCTTCGTTGGGTATATTGGTGGGTGAGCACCATCATCACTATCACCACGTGTCGGCTTTATTGGGGTACCCAGTAACGCCTTAGCGTAATCACCATGTTCACCGTGCGTAAGACCAAGAAGTACTTGCTTGAGGTTTAGGGTTGGTGGGTATATCGTGGTCTCGGTCCTCGGGTACGAAATATAGCCATGTCTGTATAGCTCCTCAGCAATGTCCAGGGCAGCCTTAGGCCTAATGTTGAGGAACCTACTAGCCCTCCTCTCGAGTTCTATCGTATCCAGTGGCATCGGCGGGTTCAGGAACTCCTCCTTATAATTTGCGGTAATCACCCTAACCTTACCTGCACCCTTTACGAGATTCAACACACCCTCAGCCTCCCTCCTATCCTTAAATACACCGTCGTGGCTTAGGGTTAATTCCCTACCTGCCGCATTAACCGTTATGTAAATCACGTAGTACTTCTCAGGCTTGAAATTCTCCCTCTCAATAGCCCTCTGAACCACGAGGTTGAGTACTGGCGTTTGGCACGGCCCATAACTCAGGAAACTACCCCTAGGCAACGCATTTCTATCAAACTTCTCAACACTAAGCGTCAAGGCCCTTGTGAAGACTGCTCCCAGGGTTAAATCGAGGATCATCCTCGTGAAAACCCTCTTGGCAAGGCCTGGGTTTAGGTTTGTTGGCGAATTGAATGCATTAATAATGTCGCTCTTAGTCACGGCAGAAAACAAAACCCTCCTAAACACGGCCTTAGGATTCACATTTCTCACAACAAACATTGCCTCATAGGCTATCGCCTCACCCTCGGAATCGGCATCAAGGGCTAAGTAAACCATTCTCGCGCTTGAACCCAGGTGGGAGAGGGCTCTTACGTAGTTTATGTTCTCATCCCTAATTACAAGGATTGGCTCCACATCAAATAACCTGGATGGTTCTATGGCGTGCCACCTGTTCAACTCCATTGGGAAGTCTATATTCATGATATGCCCTCTAAGCCCAATACTAACCCATTGTTTCCCATCCTTCGTGAACCAGTACGCATTAATGCCATAAACCTTCCTAGTGCTAACACTACCCTGGGCTAGGTACTTAGCGATCGCCCGAGCCACAGAATCCTTCTCGGCAACAACCAATGCGTCAATCACCACTAAGCCCTAACACTAACTCTTTCGAAACATTTATTAACTTAATAGGTAATGAAACTAGCAATTAGATGGTGTTGTGAATGGGCGAGAAAAAGCCGGAAGAAAAACAGATTAGGAGGGCGCCTTACCCGCAACCATACCCTGCATATCCACCTCCACCGCCACCGCCGCCACCACAGTACAGACCACCCCCACCACCACAGCAATACCCACAGGTTTACCAACCACCTCCACCAAGGCAGGTAACACCGCCAAGTAGGACGGTTCAGCAACCAAGATTTGAGGAGCTGACACCCAGTGTTAGTAAGATCGTGCTTTATCTCGGAATACCCCTGGCCCTAATAGCTATTGTCTTCATAATAACAGTCATAGTACTATTCCCAACAACAAACGATGTCTATGTACCGTACTCATCGATAGCCTTCATGGCATCACTGATAGCCATAGCCGCATCACTAATAGTGAGCTTTATAGCCATGTATCAAATAGCCATAGGGCTTGATAAGAGGTTCGAGTATATAATTAGGTCATTAAGGCAGCAGACAACCACGGCGCAAACAACGATACAACAACCAGCAGTTCCACCGCCTCAATATGTACCTCAATATCAACAACCAACACAGGAGAGAATACTGGCGCCGCCACCAAGGCAGGCACAGGTAAAACCGCAACAACCGTCACAACAACCTCAGGTTGTTGGTGAGGCGGAAACCACGGAGCAGCAGGGAGGCGAGGAGGAGGGGATTAGCGAGGAGTAGTATTTGTTAATTCACTAATTAGCCCTCCTTCATCAACAATTACGTACTTACCGAAGTAATCCCTGAAAACCCTGGAGAGCCTGTCCTCACGGAATCTACGATCCATAAGCACTATCACAGCCCTATCACTCTCAGACCTAAACGCCCTACCCACAGCCTGCTTAACCCTAACTATGGCTGGCCATTGATACGTCAACTCCCAAGCCAATCCCCTATCACCCAATCTGGCTGTTAGTATCTCCATTACATCCTCAAGGTAATCATTTGGTTCGGGGTATGGAACACCAACGATTACAACAAGGCCCAGTAGGTTTTCCGTACCAAGCCTATACTCAACACCCTCAACAAGCTTACCACCAGCCACAGCCATTATCAACCTCTTACGATCCCTACGCAAATCCCTGATTAAATCATCAATTGATGTACTTCCCAACTCCATTATGTACTTAACACCTGGGTCTAGGTACTTCCTAACGGCCTTGAGTACGGAGTATGATGGGAGTATGGAGAGAATGGCCTTATCAACTTGGTAAGCCTGGTATATCTTACTTAACACACTGGCTATCTTGGCGTACTCCTCCTCATCCCTCTCCACATACCTAGTCGTGACGCCGTCATAGACGAAAACCTCGTAATTCTCAGGCTTAATATAGTCCCTAAACCTAATCCTATACTCACTCACGCCTTTATTGATGCCGAGCATGCTTACCATGTAGTCCTTAGGCGGCAACGTGCCACTCATTAACACGACACCACCAGCTCCATTTAATATTGGTGCACTGATTACTGACGGATCAACACACCTATAAGATAATGAAACCCCCTGCTCATCCCTAACCAGGAACATCCCGAAACCACTCACCTTACTTAGTATTGCCTTATGGAACTCAATGACCTTAGATAATGGGGTATAAGGTATTGGAACGCCCGCGCCTCTTTTCTTTCTAAGTATTTCATAGTAGGAGTCAACAATTGCTTGGAAGTCCTCGAAGAATTGAAGCACGTCACCAAGCTCGAGAGATGCCATGGTCTCCTCCTCAAGCACCTTACCCAACTTAACCATGTACGCATGCAAGTTCTTCAATATTCTCAATGCTCTATTCTTCAATTCCTCATCATCAACAAGCCTCCTAACCTCGGCAATAGATGCCATAATCGACGTGAGAGGTAAATTAACAGTGTTTATACTGCTAATGGCATCCGGCAGGTTATGGGCCTCATCAATTATTAAGATGCTATCCTCGATATTGACGTTCAACGTTTCAGGCTTATTAATACTAAATATGTAGTAGTAGGTCATTATACCAACCCTAGCCCTCGCCAGGTAGTCCTTAGAAATCTCGTATGGGCAAACATTGAGTGAGCAGAGTGATTGTACGTACTCATTGACATTACCAGCGTCTTCTAACACATTAAGCATTATATTGCTGATGTCCACCTTCTTCGTGTTTATATAGTAGGGGCATTCACCACTTGACCTGAGAAACCTGCATTCCTCGAGGAATTCCTCATACGGTAATTTACGCGTGCTCACCATGCAGCACATGTCTGGTCTATTCCTTATGATTACATAATCAACATCAACACCCCTATCCCTCAACCTACGCAACTCCCTAATTGGGGCTTGAGCTTCATTCCTTGTTCTAATTAGGAATAGAACCTTATAACCACTCTCCTCAGAATACGCGAGTGAGGCAGCCAGGGCGCTAGAGGTCTTGCCAACACCTGTGGGGGCCTCAATCAGGGCTATCCTATTGCTAAATAAAGCATCATATATAGCCTCAGCAATCTCCAACTGGTGTTTCCTATATTCCTCATAGGGGAAGTACTTCCGTAATAGCGATGCGACACCAGACATTAAATGCCAAGGTAATAGTAACGCCCTAATTTAAAAAGCGGTTCTTCACAATCTCCGAATTGACTTCATGGCTTATTAATTCCATGGGCTTCACCTATAATTGTAGTAAAGCGTTTATAAACTCATGATGTGATGTGAATAAGGTAATGAGTGTTACGAATATTGGACTAGGCAGGTTAAAGCCTACGAGGACCATATCCGGCGTCGTCCCCATCGCCATCATGGTTGCTCCAGTGGCTTGCCCATTCAACTGCACATACTGCCCAGGAGGTAAGAGCATGGGAACCCCAAAATCGTACCTACCCGACTCACCCGTGGTCCTTAGGGCAGCCCCACTAAATTATGACCCATATAGACAGGTAATCGCTAGGGTTAGGCAGTACGAAGCACTCCACCACCCAGTATCTAAGGTTGAGCTGATAGTGATGGGCGGCACCGTGACGTCACTACCCGAGGATTACCTCGAGTGGTTCATTGGCAATGCGTTCAAGGCCCTCAATGATTACCCATTCACTGGGCAGGGATCTTCGGACAATGTCGACATCGAGATTGAGCATAGACGCAATGAGAGGGCTAAGATTAGGGTTGTTGCGCTCGAACTAGAGACTAGGCCGGATTTCGCGAGACCAAGGCACATAGACCTAATGCTTAGGCTTGGCTTCACGAGGGTTGAGGTTGGTGTTCAATCAATATATGATGATGTGTTGAGGAGGGTTAGGAGGGGCCATGGAGTTAAAGAGGTGATAGAGGCCACGCAGTACCTAAAGGATGCGGCCTACAAGGTTTGTTACCACATAATGCCCGGACTACCTGGTTCTGACCCAGATCGGGATTTGGAGATGGTCAAGACCATATTTAATGACCCAGGCTTCATGCCGGATTGTGTCAAGGTATACCCAACGTTTGTGGTTAGGGGTACCGAGTTATATGAGGAGTGGTTGAGGGGTCTATATAGGAGTTATGATGAGGAGACGTGGCGTTGGTTACTGGCTAGGATCATGGCTTCGGTACCCAGGTGGGTTAGGGTTATGAGGTTCGGTAGAGACATACCGCTACATTGGGTTGTTGATGGACCGAAGATGGGGAATATGAGGGAGGTTGTACTGAATGAAATGGGTAAGGCAGGTTTGGAGTGCGTTGAGATTAGGTGCCGTGAGGTTGGGCATAAGTACGTAAAGAGGGGGTTAATACCAACGCCCAGGCGCTTGATGATAAGTAGGATTGATTACAAGGCGTCTGGCGGTCATGAGGTTTTCCTGGAGGTTATAGATGATGAGGACACGCTCTATGGAATACTGAGGTTGAGGATACCAAGCAGTAACGCCCATAGGCCCGAGATCAGGCTTGGTAGGGCCGCGCTAATCAGGGAGTTGCACGTCTACGGACCCGAACTACCGATAGGCAGTAAGACCAGCGACCCATTCTGGTGGCAGCATAGGGGTATTGGGCGGGCGTTGATGGCTGAGGCTGAGCACATAGCCCTTGAGGAATTCGATGCCCACAGGATGTTTGTAATATCGGGGGTTGGGGTTAGGGAGTACTATAGAAGGCTTGGTTATAGGAAGTACCCAGGTAGCTTCTACATGTTCAAGGACCTGAGAAAATCAATACTGGACGACACAGGCATGAACATGGAGAGTGAGCAAAACGCCGCAGTCGATTACCTGGTAACGAATTGAGAACTCATCACATGGGTGCAATGTTGTAGGTGAGTATTTTAAGTTCAGAGGTAAAGTTTGATTAAGGATGGCAGAGCATGAGAAATGGCTCATGCAAGCAATTAGGGATTTAGAGACCGCGAGAAATTCGTATCAATCAGGCGATTATTACGCAAGCGCGTTCTGGGCACAACAGGCAGCTGAGAAGGCATTGAAGGCTTTGTTACTGTATCGAGGCAAGCCCTGCAGAGGCCACGACCTAGTGGAGCTGGGTTACTTAATTAGGGATGAACTTGGCCGGACATATTATGATGACCTAAGGGCATTAACTATGCATTACGTAACGAGTAAATACCCCGACATCGCCAATGCCACACCATTCGAAATCTACACCAGGGCAGATGCCAAGAATACCATCGAGAGGGCTGGCAGGGTGATCGAATGAGTAAGGCAAAATCTGCGATAGAAAGCCAGTTGAAAATGCTGAAGAGAGCCCTGGAATTCATGAATAGGGTTAGAGGCAGAATTAGGGTTCTTGAGGTCTACGTCGTCGGCTCAAGGGCTAGAGGCGATTACAGGGATGACAGCGACATAGACCTCGTAATCATAAGTAATGATGTTGAGGGGTTAAACCAGCTAAGGAGGAGGGAACTGCTGATCGATCTTCTGGAGCCGGGTGTCGAGTTCTTTATATATACAGAGAGGGAGTGGAATGAGCCACCAACGACCTGGATTAGGCAGTTGAGGAGGGAGGCTAGGAGGTTGGAAGATTTACTAATTGAGTATGGCATATACTAGAGTATTATTTTGTTTTTCGTTTCATGGCAAAATTTTGCCATGAAACGATCCAGGATAAACCCTTAGCACATTCTTCACGTCTTTAGATCGTACTGATTACTTTTAAGGAGGTATGGGATTGGCTTAGTGTGAATGGGGTGTTTAGGGTTAGTGTTGCCCAGGTTAGGAGGTTTAGCGATTATTTTGATGGTATTGATTGGTTAAGGAGGAGTACTAAGGGTTTATTGATGGACTTTATGGTTCTCCCTGAGAATTGGGTTGGTGTTAGGGTACTGAGTCGTGGTGAGTTTGAGGAGTATGTTGGTTTGCTCAGGGATCTGGCTGGTGAGTTGGGTGCCTTAATAATTGGTGGTAGTGCGTACGTGAATCTTGATGGTAGGGTCGTTAGTGTTTGCCCTATCGTTAGTGGTGAGGGATTGATTAATTATTCAGAGAAGATTAGGCCTTCCAGGGCTACCGGCGAGAGGAATAGCGTGAGTGGTGGTGAGAGGCTTGGGGTTGTCGATTTTGAGGGCTGGAGGATTGGGTGTGTGGTGTGTGTCGACGCCATGTACCCAGAAATCACAAGGACCTTAGCGGTCAATAATGTCGATATTATTGCAAACCCAAGCAGTATAAGTGCGGATAGGGTATCGTTATGGAGAAGCCTTGGACTAGTTAGGGCCTTTGAGAATTCCGCGTACTTCGTGGCATCCATGGGTACGGGGTATAAGTACCCAGATGGGCGTGAGGTTCTGGGCGGCAGTTTTGTGGCATCACCAAACGGTGATTACGTACTCACGGTAAACCTTGGCGTTGAGGGTTTATTTAACGTGACCCTGGATCACTATGAAATTGATTATGCGAGGACTAGGAGGGGTTACCTAGATGACTTAATGAGCGGTAGCATCAGGAGCGTTAAGGTTGTTGTGGCGAAATCTAGGTGATGGCCCTAACCACCTCAGGGCTTATCAACCCCTTCCTAGATAGCGTCCTCAATAATTGCCTAAACGCCACAACCCTTTGTATGTTGTTTGCGCCCTCGTATATCTCCGTTATCTTAACATCCCTGAGAAACCTCTCAATGCCGGTTTCATGAATCACACCAACGCCACCGTGCACATCTATGGCCTTGGACACGATCTTCTCCGCAGCCTCCGTAGCGTAGAACTTGGCCAGGCTGGCCACGTACTTGAACTCCTCCCTACCCTGATCGGCCAGGTACGCAGCTAGGTACGTTAGGTATCTAGCGGTCATCAACTCAGCCATCATCTCAACAAGCGTGAACTGAATAACCTCGAAACCAGCAAGGTACTGACCAAACGCCATCCTCTGCGCCCCGTTTCCCGCATCCCGTTGTCCCTAATCACTTTTCATCCTTTGTCGGGCTTTGCCCCATTCTTGGGGCATCATTGGTCAGTCTCCCACGGGGCCGGGATCCCGTGTGCTCACGGTTTCCTCGCGCCACGGGGCTAATTAATCCTATTTTGTCCAGAATTTAAGTCTTTTGCTGGCAAAATATTTATAAGTATGTTGTCCAGGTACTGATCTTGTGAAAGTACTCACGTTTAGAGGCAGGATACAGGCATCGAGTAGTCATGGTAAGACCTACGTTAGGATTTACGTCTACATGGACTACGGCGGTGAGGAGCTCGTGAAATATATCGGTAGGGAGGTCGAGGGCATGTTAGTGATAAAGGATGATTGCGAGGAGGGCGATACTCATTAGGTTACCTAGGGATAAGTGCGATGTTAAATACATAAGGAGATTAATGGCTCTAACGAATATAGTTTACCGCGATTTTGAGGTTTGGGCTCCTGACTTGCCCAAAACAATTCAGCATCAGCTCTATGGTTTCAAGAGCTACAAAAATAGCTTAGTGTTTGGCACAGCGCCAAAGAGGTGGTTCGTGAGGGCTTGGGTTCCGCTGAAGGCGTTGAGGGTTTATGCTGATGGTTCCATGAAGGGTGATAGGAACGCACCAGTGGTTCTAGATTTCAGGGGCAATGCCATCAAGTTGCGCCAGGTCTGTAGGAACGAGCCTGGCTACTCTATCGAACTCACAATGCCCATTTGAGTCATTGAGAGGGTTAAGGAAGGCGGTGTTATTAAGTTCGCAATGATTGGGCTTGAAAATGATGAGCCCTACCTAGCTTTGGTCGCTGAGCGTGTTGTTGAGCCTTACCAGCCGAGTAATTACATGCTCGTGATTGACGTCAATGCCTGGAGTAATGGCGTGGCATGGGGCTTGATCAGGGATGGAAGCATCATTAGGTGGAAGCCGGAGAGGCCAAGGCTTAGCGAGGTCGAAGCTCTCTACGACCTCTCCATAAGGTTAAGTAGGAAGTATGGTAGGTTGAAGAGGCTTGGTCTCCACAAGACAGTGGAGGGTAGGAGACTTTGGCGAAATATAAAGAAGGTTCGGAGGAAAATTTATGCGAAGTTGAGGGATTATGCCCAAAAGCTTGTGCATAGGCTTGTTAGGAAGGCCCTTAGGCATAGGGCGTTGGTCATTATTGATGATATGATTGAGGAGTCGAGGAGGGAGTTAATCGAGGAGGGGTTACCCACCGGCTTGAGGAAGATCTACCTAGCCGAGACGAGGAGGTTCGTTAAGCTGTTAATCACTCAGTTACGGTGGTACGGCGTGCCGTATGAGTTCAAGAGACTACTAAGCACAATATGCCCAATATGCAGACACGAACTAACCCAATTACCGGGCAGAACCATGGTTTGCACGAACTGCGGATTCAAAGCACCAAGAGACAAGGTACCCATGTACTGGGCAATGAAGTTATAAGTCTTGCTTGTGCCCACGGGCAAGGCGGAGCAATGAAGCAGGAAGCCCCGCCCCTAAGGACGGGGTAGCTCACAAGTTGTCTCTGAATATAGTTTTAATAGTACTTGTGGTATTGGGGTTCTGATGAGCATTAGTGTTGGTAGGGATGAGATTATTGATAATTATAGGGATGAGTTAACAGATGCGGAGATATACGCGGCTTTAGCAGGAGTTGAAAGAAACGAGAAATTAAGGAATGAACTGCTTAAACTATCGCAGTATGAGGTTGAGCACGCCAAGTTCTGGAAATCAATTGCTGAGGAGGTTGGTATTGACGTAGGCAGTGTTAAACCGTCAAGAACCTCAGTCTTATTCTCAATATTAGTTAGGAGATTATTTGGTCTTGGCTTCCTCGTAAAGCTCAGGGAAAGTGCGGAGATTGAGGCTATAAGGAGGTATGGAAACCTAGTTAGGAAAAGAGCCCTTGGACCTTACACGGATAGGCTCAGGGAGATACTGCTTGATGAGGTGGCTCACGAGGAAGTGTTCAGAGACGAGGCGTCCAGGTTTGAGGCATTTATTGACAACATTAGAGACGCCATATACGGAATGAGCGACGGACTCGTGGAAGTGTTAGCTGCCGTCGCGGGTCTCGCCCCCGTTGTCATTAACCCAATACTAATAACACTCGCAGGTTTGATAGTCGGTACAGCAGGCACGTTATCCATGGCCGTCGGAGCCTATATGTCGACAAAGGCCCAGAGGGATATTAGGGAAACGAAGTTATCAAAGATAGATATGGAACTTGAGAACCTTAATGTGGAGGATAGAGTCAAGAGGGTTAAGGAGACGTTGACGAAGTTTGGTGTTGATGAAGATAGGGCAAGTATTGCGGCATTGAGTTTATCAGATAGTGTAGACGTTAGCAAGAAGGTTGTCGAGGTCGGCGAAGTCGGTTTTTCAAAGGAAGCCCTTGAGAGCCCAGGTCGGTCAGCGTTATACACGGGGTTATTTTACCTAATTGGCGCCTTACTTGTTATAGCCCCATTCCCACTACTTGGTCATATCATTGGTAATGTCGGCTCACTCTACATATCAATAGTATTGGTAGCCATTGCCCAAGCCATTAGTGGATTATTAACCGCAATATCAGGTAGTGGTAAAATTACGAGAACCAT
>Ga0209739_100126_pt1 | contig 34776 bp, 33 predicted proteins | sample JossMetagenome_2_FD_184729 | JGI IMG/M metagenome (GOLD analysis project Ga0209739, IMG submission 184729) | Hot spring sediment microbial communities from Joseph's Coat, Yellowstone National Park, USA - JC3_ASED (SPAdes) (version 3) | ecosystem: Environmental > Aquatic > Thermal springs > Hot...
CCTTGCTTTCCACCTCGCCCGTATAGTCTATTCCCTGCCTTAAAGCTTCTACCCTCTTTGAGTTCTTATCAAAACCAACCACCTTAAAGTGCTTCGCAAGGCTAACCGCCAAGGGCAATCCCACATACCCAAGCCCTACAACGCAGATTTTTTCTTTGCTGGCTTTCAGGTCCTCCAAAAATTTATTCATTTAAAACGCCCTCCGAGCAAAATATGTTTTAAATTTAAAAACCTATCCGCTCCGCCGTGAAAAAAAGTATAACGTGTAGATACAATGGTTTCTTCAAGCGAGAGGGAGTTGCTGAAATTGATGTAATTGAAGCCTACAACTCGGCACATGGTCAATCAACCCTTTTTTGAAAAACAAATTCATTACATCCTGTATTTCTACTTCTTATTTTGTCAAATATATTACTTTTAACTCCCTTACCACATGGCAATTTAGTTGGAGCATTTGTCAGATTAAAACCTAAATTTTCTACATATTCTTTCACTTCATCAAAGCAAGCAAACTCATAAGGTAAGCCCCCTAACCAATCAATAGCATCATAAAAAACATGCATTCCTCTTTCTCTTCTCAATTTAAAAGTCCTTCTTCGGAGTATAAAACCAAAAGTTACATAGCTACCATATAGTGCGATAAGTAGTGGTTGAAGTAAAGTATGTTCATTGTAAAACTTTTTAACCTTTAGCCAAAACTCAGAGGATGGAGCATGATTATAGATCGCTAAAATTAAATATCCTTTATCTTTTACTAAACTTGCTGTATTTTTGATAGCTTTCCACATTTTTCCAGTATGATGTAGCACTCCCCATGAATAGACAATGTCACCTTTTTCTTTGAGACTCTCAACCAAATTGTTGTCAAGAATATTGCCCTGAAATATGTCCCACGAGTAGTTCGAAGGTAAAATATGGGAAAATTTTTCCTTTAACAACAGAGTTGCCTCTATGCTTGCAGGGTCTATGTCAAAGCTTATAACATGTTTACAGCCTAATAAGACTGCTGATAAAGAGAAAAGCCCAGAACCACATCCCACATCAATAAAAACCTTATTTTTAAACCCGCCCTCAGGGAGATATTTTAGTAAGCTTTCCTTAGCTTCTTGTATAACTCTTTCATCTACAACATTTTTTACATAATTCATCCAATTCCTTCCAAAGGAAAAGGTTATCTTCATTGCAAAACCTCCTTCCATTCTTGAACTATCTTCTCAATTCTAAAATCCTCAGCCCTTTGCTTAGCTTTCTCTGAATAATGCTTTCTCAAAGCTTCATCCTCAAGTAGTCTATCTATCGTCTCAACCCACATTATTTCCCTTTCTTCCAAAGGTTCATTTGCAGTTTTATATTTTACCTCAAAAACAGGCATCAAAATGCCATACTCTGCAAAATCTGGTTTTTCAGTTTGATAGTTAAAATCTGTATCTGGTGCTAAAATTTCCCTTGGACCGCTCCTGCAGTCCGAAGATATCACAGGCACACCACACGCCATAGCTTCTACCAAAACGTTTCCAAACCCTTCCCACAAAGAAGTAAAAACAAAAAGCTTAGCTCTTGCCATAAATTTGAAAGGATTTTTCTGAAAGCCCAAGAAATAAACATCAAATCTTTCTGAAAGCTTATCTCTGTCCCAAACAAAAGCTTTTAGTTCAAGTTCTTGAGAAAGTTTTACTAAATAGTCCTTTAGCTCTCCCTCTCCTAAAATCACAAGCTTTAAATCCTTGTGTTTTTCTTTTAAAGCTTTGAAAATCCTCAGCAAATACCACTGACCCTTTTGCTTTGTTAACCTTCCTGCGGTGATTAAAACAGGATGTTTAAATATTTCTTCATAGCTCCCTAATGGTTCCTTCGCTAACTCCCTTATCTCATCTATTGGATACGAATTGTAAATAACTTTTATCTTTTCTTCCTCTATGCCAAGATTAATCAAGCTTTGCTTCACTCCATAGCTAACTGCTACAATTAAATCTGCCCTTGGATAAAGAATTCTTACTAAAAGCTTGTTCAGTTTTCTTAAACCAACATGACCTGTTTGTTGGTCCATATGCACGGATATTATGGCTCTGTGCTTCTTAAAAAGCTTAGAAATTATATTTACAAAATTAGCCCTTTCCAAGAATGATACCACAAGTGAATTTTTTTCTATGAAATCCGAGAGCTTATACGCATATGTTGGAATGCTCAAAGTTTTTATTATTGGGCTTGTTTTGGTTGAATGGTTGCTAAGAAAAAAGATCGGTTTATCTGTTTTGTATTTAACATCACGCTCAAGTAAAATAAACGCAGATATTGGTAAATGCTCGGATAACCTTATTGCTACATTTTCCGCCCCTCCTCCTGCAAGGGAATTTATGAGAAAATATAGCTTTACATCCATTTATCCTTCCACATCTCAAACACAAACAATAGCCAAAGCTTGTTATGATTTACTCCTCTATCATAAAGAAAGTCCTCCGAAAGTCTTTTGACCTCCAAATGGTTAAACAATCCTTCCTTTTTTATTCTTTCCCTGTCCAAATACTCAATATAGAGCTCCCTCAACTCTCCTTTGAACCACTCATATATTGGAACTCCAAAACCTTGCTTTGGTCTTTCTACAAACTCTTTTGGGATGTATTTATACAAAACCTTTCTTAGTAAATACTTACTGACACCGTTTTTATACTTGAACTCCACTGGGAGTTGAGAAGTCCATTCCACTATTCTATGGTCTAAAAAAGGCTCTCTTCCTTCAAGGGCTACGCTCATGGTTGCCCTATCCACCTTAACGAGTATATCGTCAGGAAGGTAGGTTTTCAAATCAAGTAACATCATTGAGGCAAGTGGGTCAAGCCCATTAACCGAAATCCAATCTTTTAAGTCTTTCTTTTCCGACGGCTCTATTCCCAAAAGCTTTAGGTCTTCCTCCAGAAAGTAGCTAACGGATAAATCGTACTGTTCCATAGTATCCTTAGCTTTCAACACATTCCTAAGCTTTATGTATTTGTCCCTAAAGTTGGTGTATTTTGGCAAAATTGGTTTAAATGCGTTGTAAAGCTTCAAAGCAAGGTCTGGATGGATGAGGTTAAGGGTGTTGGCAAGCAGATTGGAAAAGGGAATTTTTGACAACTTGGCTATTCTGTCTGTAATCAACCAATACCTTGTGTATCCGCAGAACTGCTCATCTCCCCCATCCGCGGATAGGGAAACTTTAACTTGAGACTTGGCAAGCCTTGAGACCAAATAGGTAGGAATAGCAGAAGAGTCTCCAAAGGGCTCGTCGTAGATCTCCGGTAGTTTTGGAATTATTTCAAAGGCTTCCTTTGGAGTGCAGTAAAGCTCCGTGTGTTCTGTTCCAAAATACTCCGCTACTTTTTTGGCATACTCCGCTTCGTTGTATTCCTTCTCGTAAAAGCCTATAGTAAAGGTCTTTAGCTTAATTCCTTCCTTTGAAAGCAGGGCACACACGGTGGAAGAGTCTATGCCACCGCTCAAAAACATTCCTACTGGCACATCAGAGACAAGCCTAAGCTTAAAGCTCTCCGTTAAAATTTCCTCAAGCTCCTGTGCCAGTTCCTCCTCTGACCTCTTTAGCCACTTATCCTTTTCTTCCTTTCCCTTCAGGAAATAATCTTCTACCTTCCAATAAGGGAATTCCTCAATGTTCCCCTTTGAGTCTAAGGTTAAAAAGTGTCCGGGCTTTAGTTTATAGACATTTTCAAAGATAGAATAGGGTGCTGGTATGTAGCCGTATTTCAAGTAAAGCGAAAGACCAGTGAGGTTTAGTCTTTTTTCAAACTTTGGGTGTTTGGGAAAAGCCTTTAGCTCCGATGCAAACATAAAAAGTCCGTTTTTGTAATAGTAATACAGAGGCTTTACCCCTATCCTGTCCCTGCAAAGTATAAGCTTTTTGTCTTTTTTGTCCCATAGAGCAAAGGCAAACATGCCACGGAATTTATGGACTGCAAAAAAGCCCCACCGGTGGAAAGCTTTAAGGATAACCTCCGTGTCTGAGTTTGAAACAAATTTATAGCCTTCTTTTTCAAGCTCTCTTTTTATTTCTTTGAAGTTGTACACCTCTCCGTTGTAGGTTATCACTAAATTTTCAAACTCCATGGGCTGATGCCCAAGCGGAGAAAGGTCAAGAATGGAAAGCCTCCTGTGTCCCAAAGCTACGGGAAAGTCTTTGTCTATGAATATTCCAGCATCATCCGGTCCGCCATGAATAAGGGTATCACGCATAGATGTAATGGTTTCTTCAAGGGAGTAAGAGTTATTGAAGTTAAAGTCAATAAAGCCTACTATTCGGCACATTTTAAAAATTCCAAGATTTCTTTAATATACTCTCTTTCATTTTTTTTAATAATATTTTCTATTTCTTCTTTATATGTTTTAATATAGAACTCAGTAAGTTTAGGATAGTATTCAAATATAGAGGAGGAGTTAAATGAACTGAGTCTTGAGAGAATATTTTTGAGTTTGGGTGTATCAATCTTAATAGTTTTAATTTTCTTATTCGTATATACTGTTTTAGGTATTCTATGCTTAGGTTCAACAACAGTAAAAAATGCCACAATTTTTTCTACTTTAGATAAAAGACTTATGTGTAAAAAACCACTGTCGCTGCATATTACAGCGTAAGCATTGTTTAGTATTTGAATTGTTTTTTCTATATTGTTAGTGTATACACCTTTTACTGTGTCGTTTAAAGAATCAATAAACTTTTGACTATATGTTTTAGCTTCGTCGTCATACAGAATTAGAACTTCATAACCTAACTGGATAATGCTATAACACAGATTAATCCAAAAATAATCAGGAATTTCCCTCAGTTTATCCTTTGAATAAACGAAAAGTATAACCGTTTTTTGTGTAGAAAGTTTATAATCATCAATATTTCTAAGTTTAGGTATTTTTTCACTTACAGCAAATCCACAACATTTCAGCAAATTTCCTAATAATTCTCCGTAAAAACTGTCATGTAGATCATATGCATTACAGCCTTTTGCATTTATATTACTCAGAATCCTGAGCTTAGATTTTCTGAATACTAAATCCAAAGGGTCATAGCATATTTTATATTTTGCTTTTATTAAAAAAAGTGCATAGAGATGTTGAACATAACTCGATGGAACAACAGCCAAATCAAATGACTTTTTATTAGCTTTCAAAATTTTATACAGCCAACCTGTACTTTTTGGTATATGAATTATATGAAGATTCTCATAATTTAACACTTTCCAGAAGTTATAGTAAGGAGACACTATATATACTTCCAATTTCTCTTTACTGTTTAGTAAATCATGCATATAATACGAAAACATTATATTATCCCCTAATCCATTTTGAGGAGGTATAAGAACTATTATGTTATTCAATTCATCTAACTCAAGTTTTCGTTTTCTGACAAAATATAATTTTAGCAAGATAGCGAGAGGGAATTTTATAACAGGCTTTAATATTCTATAAAAAAAAATGACGATTTTCTTATTTATATGCTCGAACATTTCAACTCCCTAACTTACAAGCTTGGAAATACAAATGGTAACCATTCTTCAACCTATTTCTAATATACCCTAAAGCAAAGGGCAGAAGTATAGCATTCCTGATTAACTTAAGCATCATAAGTATGTAAGCTTTTCCTTTACTTGGGCTAACTTTTGCAAGCTCCTCTACCCCATAAGCCCTTGCTTTTCTCTCATCTCCAAGCACCATACCCTTTAGCTTTATTTTAAGCTTGTCTAAGTCTCCAAAAAGCTTTTTTTCAAGGTATGGAAAAAGTTCTATGAAAGGGAAATCTAATTTATAAACTTCAATGTCTTTAAACCCAGCAAAATTCAAAGCTTTTTCAAGGGAGGACTTTGAGAAACGCAAAAAGTGATGCGGTGGATTGTCAATCCAACTATTTCTCTGATAAATTTCTATCTCAAATACACTCTCCCTATTTGGCACGCTTCCCGCTATGTATCCTCCGTCTTTCAAAAGCCCTTTTACCATTTCCAGAAACTCCCTTGGTTTGTCCTGGTGTTCCAAAACCTCAAAAAAGGTGATCACATCAAACTTTAAGTTTTTCTCCTTAGCGTATTCATAGAACTCTTCCAAGCTCATGCCAAAAACGGTGTCAATACCAAGGTTTCTTTTTACATTCTCTACGGATTTTTTGTCAAAGTCTATTCCCCACACTTCAAAGCCTTGTTCTTTAGCATATCTTAAAAATCTTCCGTCTCCACAGCCTACATCCAAAAGCTTACCTCTTACGCTGGAAGGAAAGTGTTTAAAAAAGGCTTTGTGGTATTCGCGAAGCCTGGTCCCTACACCCTCGTGAAATGCAATGTAGCTTTCAAAAACCTCGCTTTCATAGAATTCTGGGATTATCTTTAATGGCTCCCACCAATGGACATCACAATTTGGGCACTCATAGCGTTTGTATTCTTGATTATTGTAAGGGGAGACATAAACCTCTTTGAAAGAGTCTGTTTTTACCTCAGTTCCGCAAATTGGGCAAGGGAGCATGGGTGGCATTGGTTTCTTTCTTAAAAGGCAACATTTACTTTAAGAATTATAATCGGGAGAATATAGTTTACAACCTGCAAAAAGAGAAAGGAAAGGAAATTCTCAAAAAGTCTTCTTGTTTTAGTAGCTAATAGATTTTTCAATGGTGCCAAAAGAGTTATGTCTATTTTGTTCATCTAAAGATTTCATAATTTAAAAATTTTCTGGAGTTTTGCATTTATCTCATCTCTAAGAGTATCATCTATTTCACCTATTTCTCCAACTATTAAATCTTTTACCACTGTAACGACTTTATCAAGCTTAATCAAAGAATCTGTTTTTAATCCTGTCTTCCCAAATGAAGGATGCTCTTTTGTTAATAAAACATCTGTATCAGAAATCTTTGTTGGTATTTTTGATGTGATAAATGCTAGAATTACATCATTCTCACTTTCATGAATTACTAAGGCTGGTCTCAATTTAGTTAAAGTTAAATCTGTAAATGGAAATGGTACAAGTACTATTTTACCTTTCATTTGTAAAATTTTTTCACATCAGAAATTGAATATAAAACTTCATCCTCAAAAAAATCTTTCATTGAAATTTCAAATAGCTTCATTATACCTCTTATTTCATTTTCAGACTTAGACCGCTCATAACGTTCGAACAATTCTAAAAGCAAAGCTTTTATGTCTTGCAACTCTTTCTCTAACTTTGTTTCAAATGTCTTCATAGCTTTATCTCCTTTTTATTAAGTATATTAAGTATGTCTTGGATTTGAACTAATTTTACCACAAAAACCAAAGCTTGAAAATGCTTGCTTTTGTAATTCTAAGGAAGTAAGTCTATCGCGATAATCCTTAAGCACACCTGCCAATGTTAAAAATAACTTTTTTCGTTTAGCACCTTGCCTGAATTTTCTTTCCCATAAAAGTTGGGCAAAATCCTCAAGCTCCTATCTTAAGTCTTCTGGCAATTCTTTTATAATATCCTCAAGCCTTTTTCTCTCCTGCATCTTTATTCCTCCATAAAACTCAGTTCTTTCAACAATTTCTCAATGCGTCACTTTACTATTTCAGAATAAACTTCCTGTCGAAATTTTCAAGCTCGTAAAGGTGAGAGACTCAAGCCTCTCTTTCCAAGCAATAGCATGGGGGAACTTAATTCGTTCGGAGGAACATTAGGGCGGGGACCCCTCGCTGGCGCTCGGGATGACATAAAAAGACACGGGGCGAAATAAAAAACATGGTGTGACAGAAAAGGGAATGTGGCGGCAGAAAAGGGCACGGAGTGACAGCCCCCACCCTGTCTTTTCGAGCGTTAGCGAGAAATCTCCTTCCTGTGGTAGGGAAAGATTAAAAGGGGCGACCCCTCACTTCGTTCGGGGTGACAAGAAAATGGGGTTCGGGGGCACAGAAAAGAGGCTCGCGATAAAAGAAAAAAGGGGCTCGGGTGACCAAAAAGTAGGCTCGGGGAGGCAAAAAGAGGGCTTAAAATGCATCATTGATTTGTTCGGGTTGAGGAAGCAGAAAAATATAAAATAGCATAGCTTATAAGGCATAGGACGAGATAAGCAAAGAAGGTTGCAAGGCAGATTCCTTTAATCCCAAGGGTGTATACCACGACGAAATAATAGTTGAAAAGAGCGTTTGCAAGGATACCACATAGGGCAATAAAAAAAACTGGCTTTAGCCAGTTAAGCACTTGAAAACTCCGGTATAAGATTGGCCAGATGAATATAAAAGGAAGACTTAAGGCGAAATACATTGTGGCAATGGCGGTAAGTTGGGCGTCTGTTTGGGTAAACCTTCCGTGCCCAAAAAGAAGATTAACAATGGGCTCAGCAAATAAAAAGAAAATCAACATAAAGGGGAAACTAATTAGTATAGAATGCTTGATAAAGCTATTAACCTTAGCAATCTCTGCCTTTACTTCTGATAGAGCAGTTATAGCCATGTGCTCAAGCTTAACTATACCTCTTGGAGCCGTAGCAATCATAAGCCCATAGGTTAGCGCAGAAACTCCCTTCTCGCCTGTTAAAGAAGCAAAAGCCCTGTCAACAAGGATGTAAAGATGAAAGACGCCATAAAGGGCGGAAAGGTAAAAGAAGTGTCTTAGAATAAGCCTTACTTCATCGTTGATATAAAATTTTAAATGTAAAAAATCCTTCCCTCGCCTCAGCAAATAAAGCGTTGCTAAAATCTGAGAGATAGAAAAGGCTAAAGGAATAACTTTAAAATCTCGAAAAAGATATAAGCCTATAGCTATTAAAACAAAACTAAAGAAGGAGAAAATGAACTCTCCAATAAAATAATCTGTAAACCTTCGTAGACTTCTTAACACAGCACCAAAATGATGAAAGATAAAGTTAAAAAATAGATAGGGTAGAAGTAAAAAATAAGATGTAGTTAAATAATTTGTTGCTTCAATCGTAAAGCCGATGGGGATATACTTCAATACTGGATAGAGCAAAATAGATAAAACAAGCATTACTAAAGCAAGGATTAAGGTAAAGGAAAAGAGAAGACCGGCTAAGCTTTTAAACTCCTCCTCTCCTTTTAATCTTGCGGAGACTAAATTAGGAACACCGATGGAATCAAAGACATCGGCAAAGATGAGAAAGACGCCGAGAAGAGATAAGGACATGAAGACGGCATCAGTCTGAGAGCTAAAACCAAGAAGGATGGCAATGGAAAGGTGCTTTAAGTAGCCAAAGCCCCTGGCAAGTAGATTGAGAAAGGATGAGCGTATAAGGGCATACCTTATGGCTTCGGGTTTGCTACTGAAGTTAAAAAGATTTTTCAAAAGGGTTAAAGGGCTTGAGATAATTTTGTTCATTTTACTTAAGCACACCACCATTCTAAAGCCTTTTTTTGTAATTCTAAGGATGTAAATCTATCACGATGCTCCTTAAGCCCACCTGCCCATGTTAATAGTAACTTTTTTCGTTTAGGACCTTGCCTGAATTTTCTTTCCCATAAAAATTGGGCAAAATCCTCAAGCTCCTTTCTTAAGTCTTCAGGTAATTCTTTTATAATATCCTCAAGCCTTTTTCTCTCCTGCATCTTTGTCTCCCCCTGTAGAGGTCAGTTCTTTTAACTATTTCTTAATGCATCACTTTGCAATTTCAGGATAAACTTCCCTTATAAACAATATTATGCTCCTCCATAAATTTTTTAGCTTCTTTAGAATAATGAATTGTCCACTTCATGTATTTTTTATATCTCTATTATCTCGGTATAAGCTATTTCTTTATTTGAGGAAGGTTGACCATATAGTTTCTCAATATCCTCCATTTCCTCATCTGACACGACTGGTATACTCTTCAAGACGATTTCTAAACTCTCTTCTCGTAGCACCTCCCTCACTGCTTTTTTAATTAGTTCATAAAGTTCTTCCCTCGTAATAGAAATCTCCATCTTTGTTACCTCCTGTAATTTTTTTAATGATTTCACAAAATCAAATGTTATAACTACTTAAGTTAAACAATCTAAGTTTGTTTCTAAATTGGTTATTTATGACTTCTATCATCTTACGATTTAAATACTTTCTCGGGTTTTGTATTTATCAGAAATTGACTTCATTATACCTCTTATTTCGTTTTTCAGGTTCAGACTGTTCATCATGTTTCAACAATTGTAAAAGCAAAGCTTTTATTTCTTGCAGTTCTTTCTCTAACTTTGTCTCAATTATCTCCATGGCTTTATCTCCTTTTTTAAGTAATTATAAGCAGAAAAATATAGGTTGCAACAGGAAAAAGAAGAGACCCATCGTATGACATTCGGGGAGACACGGGGGATGAGACCCCTCGCTTCGCTCGGGGCGACAAAAAGGGGCTCGGGGTGACATTCCTACCCTGTCCTGCTGAGCGCTAGCGAGGCATCCCTCACTTCGTTCGGAACGACAGAAAAAAGGGGGGTTCGGGATGACAAAAGGGGGAGCGTTCGGGGTGACAGAAAAAGATGCTCAGGGTGACAAAAAGTGGCTCGGGGTGATAGATATGGCTTTACTAAAAAAGCTTTATCATTAGCTGATGAAAGGCTAATTCAGGGAGGACATAGCTTTCGAGAGCGGACTCGCAAAGGGCTATAGCGAGCTCTGCGGAAAAGGGGTCACCCTTGTACCGCTCTTCAGGCAATCCCTTGGGATAGGGCAAAGCTCCTTTTTCGCTTAAGTAGGAGCGAAGGACCCAAAGACGAAGAAGCTCTAAAAATCTTTTCTGGTCCTCAGGTAAAAACTTGGCAAGCCTCTCTAAAATGCGATACTTAGCGGATGCCTTGTTAGATGTGCCAGCTGAGACAAAGGCATGAAGGTCTTCAAGCAAACCCTTTTCTGCAAGCTCAACAGCCCTCCCGAGACTTCCTGCCGAAAGCTCAGCTAAGGTCTCCGCAAAGTCTCCATCTAAACCAAGCCTCTTAATCAAATAATCCTTGATGACTGCTTTGGGCAAAGGTCTAAACCTAACCACTTGGCAGCGGGACACAATGGTGGGAAGAAGACGAGAAGCGTTCTCGGTAAGCAAAAAGAAAAGGACATAGGGCGGGGGCTCTTCCAATGATTTTAGGAGAGCGTTCCCAGCCTCAGGGTTTAACCTTTCAGCAGACCTTATGATCACCACTCGATACTCAGCATTTATTGGACGAAAATGGAGTTCCCTTTCAAGAGCCCTAACCTGACCGATCTTTATCTCCCTTTTTTCTGGCTCTACTACCAGAAGGTCAGGATGGACCCCTTTGTCAAGCTTTTCACAGGCTGGACAGGAACCGCAGGGTTCATCTTGGCTAACATTGCAGAAGAGATGATAAACGAGAGCCTTAGCGGTAGTTTCTTTTCCAACGCCTTCTTGCCCGGTAAAAAGGTAGGCGTGGTGTAGCCTACGAGAGTATAGGGCTTGAGTAAGAAGCCTAATTGCTGGTTCTTGCCCGATTATCTCTTTTAAGCTTCGCAGAGGGCGCACGGTTCTACTTCTATTTCAGCGGATAGTTCTTTAAGCCTTTCTGGAAGCTTTTCATAGCCCCTTTCTATGAGCTCTGCCCGGTAGATGGTAGTTGTGTTTTCTGCGATAAGCCCTGCGATAACAAGAGCTGCTCCTGCCCTAAGGTCCGTTGCCTTAACGGGTGAGCCGACAAGCCGAGTTTTACCTTGAATAAAGGCTGTTTGCCCTTCCACGCGGATGTTTGCCGAAAGTCTGTTTAGCTCAAAGGCATAAAGAAAACGGTTTTCAAACAGGTTTTCCCTTATAATAGAGAGCCCCTCCGCTTGGGTTAAAGCTACAGCAAACATGGGCTGAAGGTCAGTTGGAAAACCAGGATAGGGCGAGGTAGAAATCTCAATGGGACGGTAAGACCTTTGAGGATAAACTTTCGCCACATCCTTACCTTTCCTTTCTAAAACTCCACCCATCTCTTGAAACTTTAGAAGTGGAGTTTCCAGATATTCAAAGGGGAAATTTTTGATGGTGATTTCGTTTTCTGGGTGCAAGCTTGCTAAGATAAGAAAGGTTCCAGCTTCGATGCGGTCGGGTATAATTTTGATCTTAGCAGGTTTTAATCTTTTTCTTCCCTTAATGATTATGGTTTCAGTGCCTTCCCCTTTGACTTCTGCTCCCATTCTTTGCAAAAGCTCAGCTAAAAAAACGACTTCGGGCTCCCGGGCAGCGTTTTTGATTACCGTTTCACCCTCGGCAAGAGAGGCAGCCATCATCAGGTTTTCCGTTGCGGTAACAGAAGGAAAATCCAAAACGATTTCAGCTCCTTTTAGTCTTTTGGCTTTTGCAACGAGGTTTCCGTGGTCAAGGGTGATCTCTGCAGAAAGCTTTTCAAGCCCAGCTTGATGAAAATTAACGGGTCTTTTACCTATCTGACACCCACCAGGCAAGGGGACAACTGCCTCCCCAAACCTTGCGGTTAGGGCCCCAAGAAAGAGTATGGAAGCCCGGATCTGAGAGGCAAGCTCATAGGGGATGTCTACTCGATGTATGGCTTCTGTGTTCACATAAAGCGTATCCTCATCAACCTTCCAACTTGCCCCAAGATGGGAAAGAATGTTTAGCATGCAGAAAACATCCCTTACTAATGGCACATTTTTAAATTCATAAACTCCGGGGGCAAGAAGGGTTGCGGATATGGCTGGCAAGACGGCGTTCTTTGCCCCTTTGACTGAGATTTCACCCTTGAGGGGTCTTCCCCCTTTTACGATGTATTTTCTTCCTTCCATATCACAGCACTCCTTTGATAGCCAAGAAGGTCTTTTTTAAAATCAACCTTATAGCCTAAAGCTTTTGCCAACTCATAAAATGGTTTTCCTTGATTATACCCCAGTTCAACGAGGATAAAACCGCCTTCTTGTAAAAGTTTTGGTGCATTCTGAAGGATGAGCTCATAGAATTCAAGACCCGTTTTTCCAGAAACAAGGGCAACCCTTGGTTCAAACAGTCTAACCTCTTCGTCAAGGGTTTCAAACTCCTCTTCCGAAATGTAAGGGGGGTTGCTAACGATGGCTGTGAAAAGAGGTTTTTCCTTGAAGGGCTTTATGGCATCTCCAAGGATTAAATATAACCTTGAGCTTACTCCATGAAGATTTGCGTTCCTTTGGGCAACCTTTAGGGCTTCCTTGCTTATGTCAACCCCAAAGGCAATGTAGTTTGGTTTTTCAAGAAGGATGGTAATGGCAAGAATGCCTGAGCCTATCCCTAAGTCTAAGATAACTCCTTGCGGGGGAGCAACTTCCAAAAAATGCTCGATCAAAACCTCTGTTTCCGGTCTTGGTATTAAAACCCCCTTTTCCACATAAAATGGTCTACCAAAAAAATAGGCTACCCCAAGGATGTAGGGCAGGGGCTCGCCAGTTAACCTTCGGGATAAGATGTGGTTTAGCGTCTCATCTAGCACTTCTTCTTCAAGCTTTAGCCAGACATTTAAAGGGGAAACACGAAGGAGATGAGCGAGGATTTCCAAGGCTTCCCTTTTTGCGCGATCCTCAGGGAGCTTTTGGGTTAAGGCTTCTGTGAGAAATTTTAAGGCTGAGCTAACCTTCACTTATTTTAGCGTAAGTCGGTTTAGCACAATCTCTATAATCTTTTCCTCATTCTTAAGCCGAACCAACTTTGTTTCGACTTTAAAATGCTCCTCTGCCTTGACTAAAAAGGGCACCAGGGTCCTTTTGCGTTCAGTTTCATGGGCTAAAATTACATGCCCCTCGGGCTTAAGATAGGATTTAAAGAGGTTAAAAAGGGGCTCAAATAGGGAAGACTTTATGACTACTTCCGCACCGGCGATAACATCGAATTTTTTCTCAAGGTTTGGGTTAATCCAGTCAAGAGTTTTAACGCTAAGCTCTAAGCCCTGTTCTTCAGCTGAGCGCTTAAGAAGCTTAAGAGGAAGTTCCTCTTTGTCGGTTGCTAAGACCCTATGACCGAAAGCAGAAGCAAAAAGAGAGGGGATACCAAGCCCAGCGCCAATCTCTAAGATGTCGAGAGGGGGCGGAAGACTTGCCAAGTATTCAGCAAGGGCAAGGCTTGCAGGCCAAATCATCACCCAAAAAGGAAAGCGATGAGCCTCTAAAAAAGGGTCGCCCTGAAAGACATCTTCAAGCCTTGCTGGGCGATAAACATAAAGCCTTTTTCCTTTTAGGCAAACTTCTTCTTTATCAAGAGAAAGAGCGTTTAGGCTCATCGTTTGCGTCCGTTTCTTATTTTACCATCTTAATAGAGGTTATTGAGAAATTCAATAATTTATTTTTGGGTTGTCGTTATGATTGGGGTGGAGATCCCTCGCTTACGCTCGGGAGCACAAAAAACTTAGGCGAGCAGTTGTTTGCACCTACAAAATTGTGATAGCGCCTCACAGGTTAAGCGTTAGGGGAAACATTGAAACAATATTTCACCATCACCAAAATAAATTCAAACAAATGACTTTCTACACTAAATTAAATATAGTAAATTAAGGCATTAATCTTTTTACCTCTGGAAGCTTGTCAAAATCTTCGTCATAAGAATAAATTTCTTTTACTCCGTGTTCTAACATAAAAAAATAATTAAAAAGGTCTGCAAAAGAAACGTTTGTATGAGGGAATACTTCTAAGGCTTTTTCAAAAACAACTTTATAAGGCAATTTCAAACCTCTTAAATTAATTAGAGGCAAAACTAAATCTCTTATTTCTTCCTTTGAAAGTTTATAATACTTTTGAAGAGTAAATATCAATTCAAATATTACTAACGGGCTTGTGATCGCTTTTTCTTCTCCTTTTTCTATTTTCTTTAATAATTCTAAAACCTTATAAGCTTTCTCTTCGTCATCTTTTGTAAGATAACGAAGAAATATATTAGTATCTAAGAATTTTCTCATTTAAGTTCTTCTATCACATTTTTTGCGATTTCTTCTTCTACAAACTCCCTTATTTCTTTGAACTTTTCTGGCTTACTTACCGCCTTTAGTTTTCCAAAATTCTCTTCAAGCTTTGATTTAAGAGGAACGATTTTTACTTCATTGCCCTCAACTATAAAACCAATCCTTTCCCCAGATTTCACGCCAAGGATTTCTCTTATTTTTTTGGGCAAAGTAATTTGAAATTTTTTAGTAAGAACCGAATAACTTGCAAGATTTTTTAACATTCCTTACCTCCATCAAAGTATTACCTTACTTGTAGTATTATTATAATTTTTGATAATGACTATTCAAGGGCTTAAAAAGGTTTGTGGTTAATATATTAAGATGTTTCATTGGGGGAGTATCCTCTTTGTATCTTCAGGGAGGAACAACCAGCGGCAGTAAGCTGTTTCTCATTAGAAAAGTCAATCGTAAAGTGGACGCACGGTCGCCCAATATTTTTGCAGGGCGAGCAGATGCTTCCCCTACAAAATTGTAATGGAGACCCCTCGCTTCGTTCGGGGTGACATCTCCACCCCGTCCTGCCGAGCGGTAGCGAGCATCTCTAAAAAGGTAAAAGAGGAGACCCCTCACTTACGTTCGGAGCGACAAAAAGGAGAAATTCGGGGCGATAAATAGAAGGCGTTCGGAGAGATAAAAGGGGGCGTTCTGGACGATAAAAAGGGGTGGTCGCGGACACCGTGGGGGCTCAAGATAAAATCCCCATTTCCTCAATGGCACTTAGCACCATCTCTGGGGTTATTTTTTTCATGCAGAGCATATCTTCGCAAGTCCTTTTAAAGCAGGGGCGGCAAGGAAGGTCCACTTTAACCACCTTGTAAATTGAGCTCCAAGGTCCGGTTCGGTTTGGGGCTGTAGGACCAAAAAGGGCTACTATCGGTTTATCAAGGACGCTTGCTATATGCATTGGACCTGTATCAACGGTGATCACCACCTCAGAATTCCTGATAACATAGACGAGCTCCCTCAAGCTTAGCTTATCAAAAAGAGAAAAAACCCTTGAAAACTTTTTAGCAACCTCTTCTGCCCAGACCTTATGGTCTCCGCTCCCAACAAGATAGATGGCATGCTGTGGAAACCTTATAAGAAGCTTTTCTATCAAGTCCTCCCAGTTCTTAGGATGCCATTCTTTAGTTTTCCATCGGGCTGAAGGAACAAGCACAAAATAAGGAATTGATAGAGCGCTAACTTTTTCCTCGGGCAAGATGATATCCCTTGGTATATCTCGAAAATCGTTAAACTCCTGAGGGATACTTGCACCAACCAATTTAAGAGCCGATCGAGTTAGCTTTAGATAACGAAGGACAGCATGGAGCTCGGGGTCGTAAGGGGAAAGCCGATGGGTGTAGAAAAGCGGGCTTCCCTCCCGATGGTTGGAAAACCCAACCTTATACTTAGCCCTTGCCATCCCGCAAATGACCCCGCTTTTCAATAGCCCCTGATAATCTATGACAAGGTCAAACCTTTCGTTCCTTATTTCCTTAAAAAGCTTAAATAACTCCCTGGGAGATTTTAAATAGTCCTTAGGAGGAGTAAAAAGTCTGCCAATTTGAGGATGCCCGTAAAGCAAATCTTTGTAGGCTTCTTCAACTACCCAAAAGATATCTTCATTTGGCAAATTCTCTTTGATAAGTTTTAAAGAGGGCAAGGTTTGGACTACATCGCCGAGGGCTGAGAGTTTGACGATGAGAATAGCCAATTTTGCCCTAAAGCTCGCCTAAGATGTAGCTCACTGCTTCCTTAAGATTTTTGGCGATAAAGTCTGGCTTGACCTCTTTTTTGGGGAGAACATATTCCAGCTCACCTTTGCCGTAGCCTGTCAAGACTAAAATTCCCTTGAGACCGGCATTCTTAGCAAGCTCTACATCGATGAGTCTATCGCCGATTACGAAGCTTCTCTCCCGGTCGATGGGATACTTTTTAAAGGCAAGCTCAAGAAGACCCGTCTTTGGCTTCCGGCAGGAACAGTTATCGTTAGGATGATGAAGGCAAACAAAGAATTCCTCAATCTTTACCCCTCTTCGTCTAAGCCTTCTTTCAATCATAGAATTGATTTTAAACACAAGCTCTTCAGGGAAGTAGCCCCTTGCAGGACCGCTTTGGTTCGTTACCACAAAGAGGAGATAGCCCTTATCTGTTAATCTCTTTAAAGCCTCGGCAACCCCTGGTAAAAGCTTTAACCTTGAAGGGTGGTTTAAATAGCCAACCTCCTCGTTAATCGTCCCATCTCTGTCAAGAAAAACTGCTGGCTTAAGCTGCTCCACCATTCCTCACCCTCATTGAATATGAAACTTATACTCCCAGGGATTTAGCTCTCGGTTTATCTTAAGCTGGGATTTAAAGGCAAACTTTTTCTCTATATCTTCAAGGAAGTTAATTTCCTCGCTTACAACCTCGGAGATATAAGGGCTTATCTCGATGATTACCGTTTTATTCTTTAGGTGTTTGCCTATTCGATAAAGCCTTCTTAAAAGCTCGTAATAAACAGTCCTTTTACTTTTTATCTTACCTTCGCCATGGCAGAGGGGGCAGGGTTCTAGAAAGAGCTCGTAGAGAGAATCCCTTCTTCTCTCCCTTGTCATTTCAAGTAGTCCAAGAGGAGAAATTGGGAGGTAGCTATTCTTAGCCTTGTCTTTTCTTAGGGCGTTAATCAGAGCTTCAACCACCTTTTCCTTATGCTCCTCAAGGTCCATGTCTATAAAATCAACAACGATTAAGCCCCCTATATTCCTTAGCCTCAACTCTCGAGCAATTTCTTGAGCAGCCTCAAGGTTGATCTTAAACACCGTATCCTCTAAATCTTTATCCCCGACAAAACGACCGGTGTTGACGTCTATAGCGGTCAAAGCCTCGCAGGGCTCGATAATGATAAACCCTCCAGATTTTAACCAAACCTTCCGAGAAAGGAGCTTTTTCACATCAATGTTTACCCCATGAGCAGAAAATATGTCCTCTGATCCCTCATAGAGCTTTAGGTATTCAAGCAAGCGAGGGTAGTATTTTCTTAAAAAGTCTTGAAGCTCTTTAAAGAACTCAGCATCGTCAACTAGGATAAGGTTTACATCTCGATTAAAAAGGTCTCTTATAGCGCGAAAGGCAATGTTTAGCTCCTCATAGACTAAGGCTGGTGCCTTAGCTCTTTTTGCCTTTTCTTTTATGTTTTCCCAAAGGCAGAGTAGAAATTCCATTTCTTCCTTGAGAACTTCTTCATCAGCCCCCTCAGCTGCGGTGCGAATTATCCAACCTGAGTTAGGAGGTCTAAGGTTTTGCACTAATTCTTTGAGCCGAGCCCGTTCAGCCTCATCCTTTATCTTCCTTGAAACCCCGACACGGTCTAAAAGAGGAAGGTAGACAAGATAATGCCCCGGTATAGTTAGATTGGTGGTTAATCTTGCTCCTTTAGTGCCGAGCGGCTCTTTAACAACCTGCACCAAAATCTCTTGCCCCTCCCGCAAGGAGTTAAGAGGGGAGGGTGGAGCTGGTTCCCCTTTATCCCAGAGTATTTCTCCCTTAGGGAAAACATCCTCGCTGAACAAAAAAGCTGTTCTTTCAAGCCCAATGTCTATGAAGGCGGAATTTATTCCAGGCACAACTCTAACCACTCTTCCTTTGTAGATGTTTCCTACAACGCCTTTATCCTTTGGTCTTTCAACCGCATACTCAACAAGGGTATCATCCTCAAGAAGACCAACCCTTATCTCGAAGGGACTGTAGCTTATAAGAAGCTTAGCCATAAAGTCTTTGCAAAAATCTGTAAACGAGTTGAGAGAGGGCTTGGCTTGCCCTCTTAGATGCGGCTACGACCTCCTCAAAAAGGATCGGTTTAAAGTTATCAGGGTCGTTTACGTTGGAGATGACCGAGATGGCTAAAACCTTTAGCCCCGCATGATTGGCAACGATAACCTCAGGAACAGTTGACATGCCAACTGCATCTGCACCTATCATCCGCAAAAACCTCGTTTCAGCAGGAGTCTCTAGACTTGGTCCAGGAACCGCTACATACACACCCTCTTGTAAGCTCATTCCCAACTCCGCTGAAACCTCTTTAATAAGCCTTCGTAGTTCAGGGTCGTAGGCTGAGCTTAAGTCTGGGAACCTTGGACCCCAGAGCTCATGATTGACCCCCCTCAAGGGGTTGTCAGGAATAAGGTTGATGTGATCCCGGATTACCATTAGGTCGCCCGGTCTAAAATCAAGGTTTAAGCCGCCTGCAGAATTTGTTGCCAGATAAACCTCAGGCTTAAAGAGCGTTAACACCCTAAGGGGAAGGGTTAATTCTCTGGCAGAATATCCCTCATAATAATGAAACCTCCCAGAAAGCATGGCTACTTCAACTTTTCCCAAAAGACCAAATATCAACTCCCCAGCATGAGTTTCAACCGTTGACCTTGGAAAGTGTGGAATTTTCTTGTATGGGACAACTAAGACCCGTTCAACTAAATTTGCTAATTCGGTTAAACCCGTCCCTAAGGTGATTACAACCTTAGGGGGAAAGGGAACAATGTTCTTTAAAAAAGTGTAGGCTCTTTCTACCTTTTTAGTATACCGGTCCTTCATACTTGTCAAGGTCAAAGGTGGTCAGCTTTGGTCTTCCTAATTCGTCAATCTCAAAGACGCGAACCTTTATTTCATCACCTATCTTGAAATTACTCCTCAAATCTCTGGGTGGGCTTTCCATCTTTGATACATGAAGAAGACCAACCCTTCCAGGCAAAATTTCTACAAACAATCCATATGGCTCAATTCTCACAATTTTGCCTGTGTAGGTCTTTCCAACCTCCACCTCGGCAAGGAGGGCAAAGATTTCCCTTTTTGCCGCCTCTAAATCTTCCCTCCTCTTGCCAGTAATGGAAACTTTACCCCCTTCAAGCACCCAGATAACCGTGTTTGTCCTCTCTCGGATCTCTTTTACGGTTTTACCGCCGGGTCCGATGATTAGCGGAGCCTTTTCTTCAGGAACCTGCACAATTTCGATTAAAGGAGCATAGGGTGATAGCTCAGGACGAGGCTTTGGACAGGCAGAATACATCTTGTCAAGGATGGCAAACCTTGCCAACTTTGCCCTTTCGAGAGCAGATATCAAAATCTCTTCGGTGATCCCTTTGACCTTGAGGTCCATCTGCAGGCTTGTGATACCCTCATAGGTTCCGGCGACCTTAAAATCCATGTCTCCAAGCTGGTCTTCGTCGCCCAATATATCAGTAAGAATGATGTTCCGTTCATCTTGCCGGACAAGCCCCATGGCAACGCCAGCCACATGCTTAGGTAGAGGCACGCCAGCATCAAAAAGAGCTAAAGAGCTTGCGCAGACCGTTGCCATTGACGATGACCCGTTTGAAGAAAGGACATTAGCCACTACGCGAATGATGTAGGGAAATTCCTCTTCAGGCGGAATAAAAGGCTCGATTGCCCTTTCAGCTAAGGCACCATGACCGATTTCCCTCCTCCTCGGCGGTCCCCAGGGTCTTGCATCTCCTGTGCAGAAGGGCGGAAAGTTGTAGTGGAGCATAAAGCGTTTAAAGGTTTCCCCTTCAAAGATGGTTTCAACAAGCTGAGCCTCCTCCCTTGAACCAAGGGTTACGGTTGCGTAGACTTGGGTTTGACCCCTGCTAAAAATGGCAGAGCCATGAGGTCTCTCAAAGGGATGAAGGTCAATCTTTATCTCTCTTATGTCCTCGGGGCGCCTCCCATCTATCCTTAGCCCAGTTTCAAAGAGCTTTCTTCGCATCGTTTCACTGACAAGCTTCTTGAAGTAATACTGAGAAAAAACCTGAAGTTCGGGCTCTATGCTTTGGGAAACCTCCTCAAAGACCTCCTGCAAAGCCTTTCTTCTTTCAAGCTTATCCGGAATGCTTAAAGCGAGCTCAACCTTCTTTTCCGAAAGATCTTTTAATCTTTTGTAGAAAACTTCATCAAAAGGCTTGATGAGCTCTTCTAACTTTTTCTTGTTTAGCCTTTGAGCTAATTCTTTCTGGGCTGAAATCAGAGGTTCGCCAACCTTTAAGGCATAAAAAATGGCTGAAACGACTTTATCCTCAGGGACCTCTTTTCCACCACCCTCCACCATGATCACAGAGCCTTCCCTAAAGCTCACGATAAGGTCAAGCTCTGACCTTTGTCTTTCTTCATAGGTAGGATTGGGGACAAAAGTCCCGTCAACCAAACTGATTCGCAGCGCTCCGCATGGTCCATGGAAGGGAATGGGAGAAATGGTTAATGCTGCTCCTCCTCCTATGATGCTTAAAACATCAGGGTCGTATTTTTCATCGGCAGACAGAGTAAGAACTGTAACTACCACTTCATAATTAAAGCCCTCAGGGAAAAGAGGACGAAGAGTTCTGTCTATCACTCTGGAGACAAGGATCTCCCTATCCGTTGGCTTCCCTTCCCTTTTGATAAAACCGCCAGGGATCTTCCCCCAGGCTGAGCTTTGCTCGCGATAGTCAACGGTAAGAGGAGTAAAATCTAAGGCCTCAGATGGCGTTTCTCCTAAGCAGACAGTAGCTAAGACGGCTGTGCCACCTTGTTTGACTACGACCGAACCACTTGCAAAAAGAGCTAATTCCCCCGTTTCAATGATTATCGGGTCCTCCTTTCCGACATTGACCTCTACCCTCTCCATATGCACCTCGTAAAGACTATCTCAAGACTTTCAAAAGAAATTTAAATTTTAATGTAAAATAAAACCTGATATTTGCAAGGATGTATTAAATTTTCAAGGGCTGGACTGTACCAAGCGTTAGCGAGAGATCCCTCACTTTGTTCGGAACGCCGATTGAGATGTCTTCCCGAGGTGTGTATGCGCCGAGGAAGCCCCCTCGCTTCGCTAGGGGGCGACAAAAAAAGAGAGAGCTCGGGGCGACAAAAGGTGGCGTTCGGGGCGATAAAGGGGGCTCTGCGCGACTTGATAGTGATTTTTTTTTATCTATAATAATACTTTATGCTACCCGTTGTTTTAACCATTGCTGGTTCGGATTCTGGCGGGGGTGCTGGTATTCAGGCAGACCTTAAGACCTTTTTTGCTCATGGAGTTTATGGCACAACTGTAATCACCGCCATCACCGCTCAAAACACTCTGGGAGTTTACGCCATCGAAGATGTTTCGCCTGAGCTCATCTACCTTCAAGCAAAAGCGGTCTTCGAGGATTTTTCTCCAGCTACGGTAAAAATCGGGATGCTCTCAAGGGAGGAAACAGTGGCTACTGTGGTAAAAATTCTAAAGGAATTTAAGCCTAAATGGGTCGTTCTTGACCCAGTTATGGTAGCAAAAAGCGGAGCCCCTTTGCTTAAGGAAGGGGCTATAGCGCTTTTTAAATCTCAACTTTTACCCTTAGCTTCCATTGTTACCCCAAACATTCCTGAAGCAGAGGTCCTTACCGGAATTAGCATAAAATCTGTTGAAGAAATGAAGGAATCCGCAAGGTATCTTGTTGAGGCACTCGGCGTTGGCTCTGCTTTAGTAAAAGGGGGGCACTTAGAGGGTGACCCTACGGATGTATTCTATGATGGAAAAGAATTTTGGGTTTTACCCGGAAAAAGAATAACAACTAAAAGCACTCATGGAACTGGCTGCACTTTATCTTCAGCCATTGCCGCAAACTTAGCCTTAGGCTACGATTTGCTAACTTCAGTAAAAAGGGCTAAAGTCTATGTGGAAAAGGCTATTGAAAGGGCATTTCCTCTTGGGAAGGGGGTCGGTCCATTAAACCATTTGTGGAATGTAAAGTTTGAATGGAGCTAAGGGAATTTTGGTGGAGGCGGCGGGAATCGAACCCGCGTCCGAGGTAAGCCTCGGGTTAAACCCCTACAGGCTTAGCCTGTGGTTTACCTCTCGTAGAGAGCCGGTCACAGGCACCCGAACCCTCTACCAGGTGGGATTTTCTCTCGGGTATAAGCCTCCCACCAAAGCTTATACCCAAAGCCTGCTTCGGTCACGCCCCTTAAGCACCGCAGGCAGGTAGCTTAAGGGACGTGGCAGCTCTTAGATTAGGCTGCCAAAGCGTAGGAGTATTCGTTGGCAGTTGTGTTTTTGCACCCTTTTTTACGTGGCGGGCGCAACCACGGCCTGCAGTTTAACCCTATACTTACCCCGTCGAGCCCTTTCGCCCCCTACTTTTTAAAGACCTAAATAAAAAATAATGCATCTTTCTCCCTTGTAAAGAGCCCCCTACAGCCAACCTTTCTCTTCGTAAACCATTCTTCCTGTCCCAGCTGGAATGAGCCTTCCAACGATAACGTTCTCCTTCAACCCTCTTAAATAATCTACCTTTCCAGCAATAGCCGCCTCGGTAAGCACTCTGGTTGTCTCCTGAAAGGAAGCAGCTGACAACCAAGAATCGGTCAATAAAGCCACCTTCGTGATACCCATGATCACTGGTTCCGCTTGAGCTGGTCTTCCTCCTTGGGCAAGAACCTTTTCGTTGACCTCTTCAAACTTCACCTTATCCACTATTTCGCCAATCATAAAGTCAGTGTCTCCAGCCTCTTTGATCTTCACCTTCTTAAGCATCTGCCTTACAATAACCTCAAAATGCTTGTCATTGATCTTAACACCCTGTGCGCGATAAACCTGCTGAATCTCTTCAACTAAAAAACTAGCCACTCCTTTCACGCCTTGCACTCTAAGTATATCATGAGGATTGGGTGTCCCCTCAATCAAGGCATCTCCAGGTCTTATGTAATCCCCCTCTCTTACAACAATATGCTTCCCCTTAGGGATCTGATACTCAATCGGTTCGCCTACCTCAGGTTGAATGGTTAAAACTTTTCTACCCCTGACATCCCTCTCAAAAACAACTCTACCCTCAATCTCACTCACTATGGCATGGTCCTTAGGCTTCCTTGCCTCAAAAAGGTCAGTAACTTTAGGCAAACCACCGGTTATATCCTTAGCCTTAACAATTTCTCGCGGAATTCTTGCGATGATATCCCCAGCCTCAACATAATCTCCCTCATTTACGCTGATGATGGCTCCAACGGGTAGCTCATACCTTGCCTTACCACGACCGTCAGGAAGGTCAATCGTCCTACCTTTTTCGTCCTTTATTGAAATCCGCGGACGATAATCTGTGAGCTTATAATCTCTTACAATACGCATCATCCGCCCTGTAGTGGGGTCAATCTTCTCGTCTATGGTCACGCCCTCTATAATATCTCCAAACTTTACTTTACCTGAAACTTCCGTAATGATAGGAATTGTATATGGGTCCCACTCCACAAGGAGGTCGCCTGGTTTTACCTCTTCCCCTTCCTTTACTTTAATCTTCGCCCCGTAAGTAACAGGGTATTTTTCTAATACTCGACCATCAGGACCGATGATGGCAATCTCTCCCTGTCTGTTCAGAGACACAAGCGTCCCGTCTGGACGTTCCACATATCTGATGTTTAAATACTTAACCACTCCATGGCTCTGAGCAATGTGTTCGCTACGCTCCCTTGCTCCCCCAACGGCTCCACCAATATGGAAGGTTCTCATGGTTAACTGTGTCCCTGGCTCACCGATCGACTGGGCAGCGATAATCCCAACTGCCTCACCAAGCTCAACAAGCCTACCAGTGGCAAGGTCCCTTCCATAACACTTGCGACAAACACCAAACTTTGCTTCGCAAGTCAAAACAGACCTGATCATCACCTTGTCAATCCCAGCTTCTTTTAACTTCTTTACCTTAGCCTCGTCGATCTCCTCGTTTGCCCGTACTAAAACCTCGCCAGTTACCGGGTCAACAATGTCTTCCAAAGCTACCCTTCCAAGCACCCTATCCCAAACAGGCTCTACGATCTCACCGCCCTCTGTAAGATGCCCTACTTCAATGCCGTCGATAGTCCCGCAGTCTTCTTCAGTCACCATGCAATCCTGAGCAACGTCCACAAGTCTTCTTGTAAGATATCCAGCGTTTGCCGTTTTCAAAGCGGTGTCTGCTAAACCCTTACGAGCACCGTGGGTTGATACAAAGTATTCAAGCACTGACAAACCCTCACGAAAATTGCTCTTAATCGGCGTAGGAATGATCTCTCCAGAAGGCTTAGACATAAGACCACGCATCCCAGCAAGCTGTTTAATCTGATCCTTTGAACCACGAGCACCGGAATGAGCCATGATAAACACCGGGTTAAGACTTGGTCCAATAACCCTTTCCCCGTTCGGTCCAATGTACTCCTTTTTCTCCATAACTTTGATCATCTCCTCTGTAACTCGTTCGGTAGCGTTTTGCCAGACATCCACTATCTTGTTATACCTCTCAGATTCGGTGATCAAACCTTCATTATACTGCTCTTCAATCTCAGCTACCTTCTTTTCAGCTTCGGCAAGAATCTCAGCCTTCTTTGGAGGAATGGTCAAATAGTCAACAGCTATAGAAAGCCCTGACCGTGTAGCCATGGCGAAGCCCAAATCTTTGATCCTGTCCGCAAAGATAACCGTCTTTTTATTACCAGCCAGTCTATAAGAAATGTTGATCAACTGCTGAAGCTCCTTTTTTGCCAATGGCTTGTTGTATTCCTCAAAGGGTATCTCTTCGGGAACGATGGTAGATACTATCACTCTACCTACGGTAGTATCAATAAGCTTTCCGTCAATTCTAACCTTTATCTTTGCCTGAAGGTCCACCTCACCGCTCTGATAAGCTAAAATCACCTCATCTCTGTCCTTGAAAATTTTGCCCTCACCTTTAGCAAAGGGCTTCTCCATCGTCATGTAGTAAAGCCCAAGGACCATGTCTTGAGTAGGATAAACAACAGGGATTCCATTTGCCGGAAGAAGTATGTTGTTTGTTGAGAGGATTAGCACCCGGTTTTCCACCTGAGCCTCAACAGAAAGAGGAACATGCACCGCCATCTGGTCGCCATCAAAGTCAGCATTATAAGCAACGCAAACTAAAGGATGAAGCTGAATCGCTTTACTATCTATGAGCACCGGTTCAAAGGCTTGAATACCAAGGCGATGAAGCGTTGGAGCCCTGTTGAGCATTATAGGATACTCCTTAACTATCTCTTCAAGGGCATCCCAAACCGCTGGATGCTCTTCCTCTACAAGCTTTTTTGCCGTCTTGATGTTTGAAGCATAGCCATTTCTTTCAAGCCAACCATAGATGTAAGGTTTAAAAAGCTCAATTGCCATCTTCTTGGGAAGACCGCATTGATGCATCCTTAACTCTGGTCCAGCAACGATTACCGACCTTCCTGAAAAATCAACCCTTTTACCAAGAAGGTTTTGCCTAAACCTACCCTGCTTACCTCTCAAACTATCCGAAAGGCTCTTCAAAGGTCTGCGATTTGCTCCAGTTACTGGTCTCCCTCGGCGACCGTTATCCAAAAGGGCATCAACCGCCTCCTGAAGCATCCTCTTTTCATTCCGCAAAATGATGTCAGGGGCATCAAGCTCGATCAGTTTTTTCAAACGCACATTCCTGTTGATTACCCTACGATAAAGGTCATTTAAGTCTGAGGTGGCAAATCTTCCCCCCTCAAGTGGAACAAGCGGTCTAAGCTCTGGAGGAATTACCGGAAGAACCTCAAGGATCATCCACTCTGGCTTGTTCCCAGACTCTAAAAGGGCTTTGACCAATTGAAGCCTTTTCCCGAGCTTCTTCCTCCTTGCCTCCTGCCTTGTTGCTTCCATTTGAGCTTGAATATCCTTAGCAAGCTTCTCAAGGTCAAGCCTCTTCAACAACTCCTGGATGGCGCTCGCACCCGTCCCTACCTTCACCTTATCACCATAGTGCTCCACCAGATAGGATGCCTGCTCCTCGGTTAGGATCTTTCCAACAGGATACTCCTCAACCTCGCTTTCTATCACTACATAGCGCTCAAGATAAAGGATGGATTCTACTTCTTTTAAGTTCATATCAAGAAGTAAGCCAATCTTTGAAGGTATGCTCCTCAGATACCAAATATGAGCAACAGGGGAGGCAAGCTCAATATGCCCCATCCTTTCGCGCCTAACTTTACTATGAATGACTTCAACCCCGCACTTTTCGCATATAACTCCACGATGTTTTATCCCTTTATACTTTCCGCAGAGGCATTCAAAATCTTTAACAGGTCCAAAAATCTTGGCACAGAACAAACCGTCCCTTTCAGGCTTCATGGTGCGATAATTTATGGTTTCAGGCTTTTTAACTTCGCCAAAGCTCCACTCACGTATATTGTCCGGGCTTGCAAGACCAATCTTAACCGCTCTTATTCTCATCCAATCCTTTGGTTTTTCGAGAATCGACAACAGATCCCTCATAGGGTCTAAACCTCCCTTTATTAGGTTTGTTAGGTTCTTATTCTTCAATCAACTCAACATTCAAACAAAGTCCCTGTAGCTCCTTCATTAAGACCCTAAAGCTTTCAGGCATACCGCATTCAAGAAAGTTCTTCCCTTTAACAAGCTTTTCATACATCCTTGCTCTGCCTTCCACATCATCGCTCTTCACAGTCAAAAACTCTTGGAGTGTATAGGCTGCACCGTAAGCTTCAATAGCCCAAACCTCCATTTCTCCAAGCCTTTGACCACCAAACTGAGATTTTCCGCCAAGAGGCTGTTGAGTAATCAAAGAGTAAGGTCCCGTTGACCTAGCATGGATCTTATCATCCACAAGGTGGTGAAGCTTAAGCATATGCATATATCCCACTGTGACAGGCTCTAAGAAAGGCTCCCCAGTCATACCATCATAAAGAATCGTAGTCCCTGATTCTGAAAGCCCAGCAAGCCTAAGCCACTTCTTAATCTCCTCCTCTTTTGCTCCGCAAAATACCGGTGTGGCTATGGGTATACCATCCATGAAACCTTTAGCAAGCTCAAGCACCTCTTCATCGCTTTTCCCTTCAACTAACCTCTCGTATTCCTCCTCTGTAAAGATCTCTTTCAAAAGTTCCTTAACCGCAACAACTTGATATTCCTCGGCAAGCTTAGCCACCTTCCTCCCAAGCTCCTTACAAGCCCAACCAAGATGAGTCTCAAGAAGCTGACCAATGTTCATACGGGAAGGAACGCCAAGAGGAGAAAGTATGATGTCAACAGGCGTGCCATCAGGTAGATAAGGCATATCTTCAATAGGAACTATCTTAGAGACAACGCCCTTGTTTCCGTGCCGACCTGCCATCTTATCGCCTGGCTGAAGTTTCCTCTTCATGGCTACATAAACCTTGACTATCTTTAGAACACCAGGCGGAAGCTCATCCCCCTTCTTTATACGATTGATTGCAGCTTCATACTCCTCAACAATTGCTTTTTTCTGCTTTTCAAAGGCTGAAAGTAGCTCCTGCACTATCTCTTTTTTCTCCTTAGGAACAATTTCCTTGAGCTTTGGAAGAACAGCTGGTGGTAGGTTTTTGAGTAGTTCCTCATTTAGAACCTCTCCTTTCTTGACAAATACTTCTCCCTCAACCTCAAGGTTTGATACTGCCTTCTCTCCTGCTAAAATTTCTGCAAGCTTGACCACAAGATGTCTTCTCAAAACTTCAAGAACATCAGATTGTCTTCTTAATAATTCTGAGATAGCCTTTTCTTCCTGCTGTTTAGCTCGACTATCTTTTTCTAAGCCTTTTCTGGTTAAAACCTTAGTGTCAATAACAATTCCCTCGATCCCAGCTGGCACCCTAAGAGAGGTATCCTTAACATCCTTAGCCTTTTCCCCAAAAATAGCCCTTAAAAGCTTCTCTTCAGGAGTAAGGGTTGTTTCACCGGTTGGAGTAACCTTACCGACAAGGATATCACCCGGACGAACATAACTACCGACCTTAACAATCCCACTATCATCAAGATTTCGCAAAGCTTCCTCGCTCACATTAGGAAGGTCTCGAGTAATTTCCTCTTTTCCAAGCTTTGTTTCCCTGGCAACGCACTCAAACTCCTCAATATGAATGGATGTAAAAACATCGTCCCTGACAAGCCTTTCTGAAATGATGATAGAGTCCTCAAAATTGTACCCTCTCCAGGGCATAAAAGCAACAAGAACATCTTTTCCAAGGGCTAACTCTCCTCTATCCATTGAAGGACCATCAGCTAAAATATCTCCCTTCTTTACCCTCTGACCAGGTCTAACAATAGGTCTTTGTGAAAAGGTTGTATTGTGGTTTGTCCTTTGCCACTTCACGAGGTCATAAACCTTAACCCTTGGTAAAGCTCCATCCTTCCCAAAGTAGCTCACCACAATTCTTGTGCTATCTACCTCCTCCACCACCCCATCATCTTCCGCAACAAGTAAATAGCCCGAATCTCTTGCAACAACCCTTTCCATTCCAGAGCCAACGAGTGGTGCCTTGGTTTTAATAAGAGGAACAGCTTGCCTCTGCATGTTAGAACCCATAAGGGCTCGGTTTGCATCGTCGTGCTCAAGGAAGGGGATAAGTGAGCTTGAGAGACTCACTACCTGAGCAGGATATAAATCAACTAAATCGACTTCCTCCCGCCTTGCCATTATGAATTCACCGTTCTTTCTGGCAGGAACAACCTCATCAAGAATATTCCCTTCTTTGTCAATGTTGATAGTAGATTGAGCTATGACCAAGTCTTTTTCTTCAGCCGCGCTAAGGTAAACGATCTCATCCGTAACCTTTCCGTCCTTTACTACCCTGAAAGGCGTCTCTAAAAATCCATAAGGATTAACCTTAGCATAGGTGGTAGGCGAAACGATCAACCCGATGTTAGGACCCTCTGGTGTTTCGATGGGACAGATCCTACCGTAGTGGCTTGGATGAACATCTCGGACCTCAAACCCAGCCCTTTCCCTGGTAAGCCCTCCAGGACCAAGAGCAGATAGCCTTCTTTTATGGGTTAAAGAAGAAAGAACATTCGTCTGGTCCATAAACTGAGAAAGCTGTCCCTGAGCAAAGAATTCCTTAACCGCAGAGAACACAGGCTTGCTGTTTATCAGGTCGCTTGGAGTAAGATTTTCTATCTCCTGAAGTTGCATTTTTTCTTTAATAACCCTTTCCATCCGCATCAAGCCAAGAAGAAACTGATTTTCCACCAGCTCCCCCACAGACCTCACCCTACGGTTGGCTAAACTATCGATATCATCTCCTTCCTCTTCGTTAGCCCTCAGCCGCATAAGCTCTTTAATGATGGCTATAACATCCTCTCTGGTTAAAACCCTAACATTTATGGGTACATCAAGGTTTAGTCTTTGATTTATTTTGTATCTTCCAATCTCAGAAAGGTCATAGGTCTGAAGGTCAAAAAATAAGGAACGGAAATAAGCCTCAGCTACCTCAAGGGTCACAGGAGATGAGGGTCTCATCTTTCTATAGATCTCAAGGATGGCTTCTTCCCTGGTTTTCGCCTTATCAGTCTTAAGCATATCCCTTATAGCCGTAGAATATCGCTGAAGGCTTGTGAAAAGAACTTTTACCTCCTTAAATCCCTTTTCTCGAAGAAGCTTTAGCTTTTCTTCTGTGATCTCTTCGTTCAAACTAAGTAGGACCTCTCCCGTATCTGGGTCGATAACATCCTCAGCGGATATTTTTCCTAAAATTAGCTTATCTTCACCCTTTAAACGCTTCACCCCAGAGCTAAGTATCCTTTTTATAAGAGGTTGACTAATTGCTTTTCCTTTTTTGATTAGAACTTCTCCTGTTTCCGGGTTTATAAGGTCCACCTCTGCTTTAGTCCCCGCTAAAATATCAGAATTTACCTCTCTTTCCACTCCATCTTCCAGGAGATAAAAGGTTTCCACAGGATAGAAAAGCTTCAAAATCTCCTCCTCAGTAAAACCAAGGGCTTTTAGAAAGACGGTTGCCGAAATGTTTTTTCTTTTATCTATTCTCACATAAAGTCTCCCACGATAGTCAAAGGTAAAGTCTACCCAAGAACCTTTTACGGGAATAACCCTTGCTACATACGTAAGCCTTCCAGCCCGTGCATGGGTCTTATCCTTCTCAAAGATGACACCAGGAGAACGTTGAAGTTGATTAACTACTACCCTTTCTGTCCCGTTGATGATAAAACTACCCTTTTCGGTCATTAAAGGAATAGCCCCAAAATAAAGCTCCTGCTCCTTTATATCCCTTATGCTTTTTACGCCAGTATCAGGGTCAACATCAAAGCTTGTAAGCCTTACCCTTAACTTCATTGGGGCTTCATAGGTAAGCCCCTTCTCCTTTGCCGTATCCGGATCATACTCTGGAGGCATGATTTGATAGTCAAGATATTCTAAGACTGCTGTATCAGCATAATCCTTAATGGGGAAAACAGCCTTTAGTGCCCTGTGAATTCCTACATCTTTCCTTGATTCTAAAGGGACATTGCGTTGAAGAAAATTTTCGTATGATTCTTTTGGTATGGCAATAAGATAAGGCACATCCATTATCTGCTTAACCTTAGCAAAGCTTTTCCGTATACTCACCTTTCCGTTCATCTTTGACATTACTTGATTCCCCCCTTGGGATTCTATGGACTAAAAAGACAATTAGGGTGTCCCCGTAAGAGGACACCCTTCAATAATTTACACCAATGATATAGGATTGTCAAGATTACTTAATTTCGACCTTTGCGCCAACTTCCTCAAGTTTTTTCTTGATTTCTTCGGCTTCAGCCTTAGACACACCGGTCTTGATTGGCTTTGGTGCGCTCTCAACCAAGTCTTTTGCCTCCTTAAGACCAAGCCCCGTAATCTCTCTGACAACTTTAATCACATTTATCTTGTTCGCTCCAACCTCGGCAAGAATAACATCGAACTCCGTCTTCTCTTCTGCAGGTTTAGCCTCAGCTTGAGGAGCAGCTGCTCCTGCAAACGCTGCCACTGTTGCCACTGGGGCGGCCGCTGTTACCCCAAACTTCTCCTCAAGCTCCTTGATAAACTGGGAAAGCTCAAGCACCGTCATGTTGGAAATAAACTCAATTACCTCTTCCTTTGTTACTGGCATCTCCTACCCTCCTTTTGTTTTTTCTTTATTAAGCCTCTCCTTTAGCCTTCTTTTCTTCAATTGCTTTAAGCACATAAAGAAATTTCCTCAAAATACCAGAAAGCACCCCCACAAAGTTAGCAATAGGTGCCTGAATTGTCCCAAGTAGTTGGGCAATAAGAACCTCCTTCGGAGGAAGTTTAACCAGCTCATCCATCAATGCCGCATCATAACCCTTATCCTGCAAAACAAGCCCTCTTAATGTAAGCGAGGGATGAGTGTTGATGTACTCTTTCAAAACCTTGGCTATCTCAACAGGGTCTTGATAACTAAAAACTATCGCCGTCGGTCCCTCCACATAGTCGTTTACCACCTGCTTCCCCTTCTTTTCGCTTGCAATTCTAAGGAGAGTATTCTTAACTACCTTAAACTCTCCTCCTTTCTCCCTAACTAGCTTTCTTATTTCATTACTCTCATGAGCAGTAAATCCCTTAAAAGAAAGAACAAAAAGGGCGTTAGCTCTTTCAAGCTTCTCCTCTAACGATTTTAAAATTTCGGCTTTCTTGGCACGCGTCTTCAAGGCTAAACCCCCTAATCAAATTTTTGGAAGGTACCCTTCCGCACCTACGGTTGGCTGGCTAAAACCATTTAAGCCCTAAAGGGCACCAAACCGTCTCTGGCCAGAGGGCCCTCTATAGAAGAGGGCACCTTCAGGCCCTCAAAAGATACCGCTTAATCTCCAGAATACTTCTGAAGTAGATTCCTTATATCGTTTACATCAACCTTAATCCCAGGCCCCATCGTAGTAGAAATAGTTATACCCTTGATATACTGCCCTTTAGCCCCAGGTGGTTTAGCCTTAATTAGAGCATCCATAAAAGCTGCCAAATTCTCAAGGAGCTTTTTCTCACCAAAAGAGACTTTACCAATCGGAGCATGGACAACACCGCCTCTATCTACCTTAAAATCAACCTTACCCGCCTTAATGTCTCTTACAGCTTTAGCTACATCAAAAGTCACCGTCCCAGTTTTAGCACTTGGCATCAATCCCCTTGGACCAAGGATCTTACCAAGTTTGCTAACCTGAGGCATCAGGTCAGGGGTAGCGATTACCTTGTCAAAATCAAGCCATTCTTCTTCTTGGACCTTCTTTATAAGGTCCTCATCACCAACATAGTCAGCCCCTGCCTCAAGAGCTTCCTTAGCCTTATCTCCTTTAGCAAAAACAAGAACCTTAACAGGTTTACCAGTCCCATGAGGAAGAACAACCGAACCTCTCACCATCTGGTCTGCATGCCTTGGATCAACCCCCAAGTTAACCGCAACCTCAACGGTTTCATCAAACTTGGCAGTTGCCGTCTCCAAAGCAAGCCTTATTGCCTCTTCAAAGGTGTATCTCTTTGTTCTATCTACCTTGGCTAAAACCTCTCTGTATCTTTTACTCCTTCTTGCCATAACCCTTCCTCTCCCTTAGTCTATTATTTCCACACCCATCGACCGAGCTGTTCCCTCTATACAGCGAATAGCTGCCTCGAGAGTTGAACAATTCATATCCTTCATCTTCATTTTAGCAATCTCTTCAAGCTGTTTGCGAGTGAGCTTCCCCACTATCTCCTTGCCTGGTGAATGAGCTCCCATCTCAATCCCAAGAGCCTTTTTGATAAGGACTGAAGCTGGAGGCGTCTTAAGCTCAAAAGTAAAAGACCTATCCGCATAAACCGTGATGATAACAGGAATGATAAGACCTTCCTGCCCACGGGTCTTCTCATTAAAAGCCTTGACAAACTCCATAATGTTTACACCATGTTGACCCAAAGCAGGTCCAACTGGAGGCGCAGGGGTTGCCTGCCCTGCTGGCAGTTGTAATTTAATCTGAGCTATAACTTTCTTAGCCATACCTCAAACATCCCCCTATGAAATCTTCTGAAGATTGGTTAGCTCTATCTCAACGGGCGTTTCCCTACCGAAAATACTCACAAGCACCCTTGCTTTGCCTTTATCAGGTTTTATCTCATCAACAACCCCAATAAAATTTGCAAAAGGACCCTCGGCAATCTTTACCTTATCACCAGGCATGAACTGATACCTTGGCTTCGGCTTTATCTCTTCAACAACTAAGCTCTGAATAAGCTTTTCCACCTCCTCGTTGCGGAAAAATTGATACTTATCAGCTCCAGAAATACCTAAAACACCTTCAATTTCAGAAATGGCTTGCCTTAACTCATCCTTAAGCTCGCCGTAAAACAAAACATAACCAGAATAAAAAACCTTCTGCAAAACCTTTTCAGGTGAATAAACAACCTCAATTATCTTAGGTGGAGGAACAAAGAACCTCTCTACCAAATCTGTCATTCCCATCTCGGCAATAATAGATTCTAATCGTTCTTTAATCTTGTTTTCCATTCCTGCCCAAACATGAATTGAATACCAAGCCTTAGCCATGGCTACCTTAATATAATCGAAATTATAAAATTGTAAATCATATCAAGCAATCCAAGATAAGCCCCAATAAACAGGCTCAAAAAAACAACGGTTGCCGTGCTTATCAAAACCTGCTTCCTTTCAGGCCAAGTTATCCTCTTAGCCTCAATCTTTACCTCTTTAAAAAAAAGCTTTGCCCTGTCCAAAAAAGCCGTGGGACTAACTTTTATTCTCTTTTCTTCCATACATCCTCTCCAAATAATAAAAAATGGCAGGGCAGGAGGGACTCGAACCCCCAACCTTCGGATTTGGAGTCCGATGCTCTGCCAACTTGAGCTACTGCCCTACCTCAAGGGTTTTACTCCTTGACCTCCCGGTGAAGGGTATGCCTTCTATCCCAGGGGCAATACTTCCTAAGCTCAAGCCTATCTGGCGTATTTCTACGGTTCTTCGATGTAGTATAGTTAATCCTTTTGCATTCGGTGCATTGCAAATGAATGGTTATCCGAGCTTCTCCTTTTTTGGCCATAACTAAACACCTACTCTATTATTTTTGTAACAACGCCTGCTCCTACTGTCTTTCCACCCTCCCTTATCGCAAACCTCAAACCCTCCTCCAACGCTACAGGCTTTATTAACTCCACCTCAAGCTCCACATTATCCC
>Ga0209739_100127_pt1 | contig 34667 bp, 24 predicted proteins | sample JossMetagenome_2_FD_184729 | JGI IMG/M metagenome (GOLD analysis project Ga0209739, IMG submission 184729) | Hot spring sediment microbial communities from Joseph's Coat, Yellowstone National Park, USA - JC3_ASED (SPAdes) (version 3) | ecosystem: Environmental > Aquatic > Thermal springs > Hot...
GGGGCATAGACCCGCGCGAGCTGAGGAAGTGGTCTGACGAGAGGGGGTGCATAATGATAGCCGCCCACCCCTTCCACCTGGGCAGGAAGTCAGTGGGCCTCTACATGCTGAGGGACCACGAGGTCTTCGACGCGGTTGAGGTCTGGAACCCGAGGGGCATACCGCTGCTCAACTACCCGGCTGAGAGGTTCGCGAGGTCGAAGGGGATGCCCATGACGAGCGGGAGCGACGCCCACGTCCTCTCCGAGCTGGGCGAGGCGCCTACTGTAATCAACGCGGCCACCTGCCGCCCTGAGGACGTGATAGAGGCGATAAGGAGGGGCCGCTGCTCCCCGACCAGGGGCCTCATGAGGCTGAGCGCCCTGAGGGAGGCCATAGCCTGGAGCGTTGAGAGGAGGCTCAGGCCCTCAGGGCCGTGGCTAGCTGCGCCCCTCGGCGACCTGAAGAGCGGGCTGTAGCTGGGGCTCAGTAGGCCTCCTTCCTTATGTACTTCCTCTCCAGGTAGTCCACGAGGTCCTCGGCCGAGTACTCGCGGCCGAAGGCCCTCCTCAGGAGCTCCTTGGGGGCGAAGGCGCTGCCCCACCTGTGGACCTTGTCCCTGAGGTAGTCCTTGATTGCGCTGAAGTTCCTGGCCTCCACGAGCTCGCTCAGCCTCAGGCCGTGGGAGTTCATGTCCTTCAGCATCATAGAGGCCACTATGTTGCCAAGGGTGTAGGTTGGGAAGTAGCCAAGGGTGCCGTGGGCCCAGTGCACGTCCTGCAGCACGCCCTCAGCGTCGCTCTTGGGCCTAACCCCGAGGAGGGACTCCATCCTCTCGTTCCATATCTCGGGCAGCTCCTGAACCTTGACCTCCCTGTTCAGCATCTGGACCTCCAGCTCGTACCTCAGGAGTATGTGGAAGTTGTAAGTCACCTCGTCGGCCTCCGTCCTTATCAGGCTGGGCCTCACCTGGGCGAAGTACCTGTATAGCTCCTCGTCGCTGTAGGCCTTGGTGAAGCCGAGCTCCCCGTCCAGTATCGGCCTTATCACCCTCACGAAGGAGAGCGTCCTGCCAACAACGTTCTCCCAGAACCTGCTCTGTCCCTCGTGGACCCCAAGCGAGGCGCCCGTGCCGATCGGAGTCATGTCGAGCTCAGGGTCGACCTGGAGCTCGTAGGTCGCGTGGCCGAACTCGTGGACGACGCTGAAGAGGCTCCTCTTGAAGTCGAAGCCCTCGTACCTAGTAGTTATCCTTACGTCGTTAACCCCCATGTTTGTGGTGAACGGGTGGGGGGACACGTCCAGCCTCGCCCTGTCAGTGGGGTAGCCTAGGAGGGAGAGGACGGCCTCGTTGACCCTCCTCATGGCCGCCTCCTCGTACTTGACCTCCTCAAGGGGGCTCGGCGAGGAGAAGTAGCCCTCTGAGGTGACCCTGTCGAGAACCCTCTTCATGGCAGGCTCGAGGACTGAGAAGACGTTCCTGACGTCCCTCGTCCTCAGCCCCTCCTCGTGCAGGTCTAGGAGAGCGTCGTAGGGGTTCTCCTCGTAGCCTAACTTCTCTGCCACCTGCCTGTTGAGCTCAACTATCTTCTCAAGGTAAGGCCTGAACATCTGGAAGTCAGACTTCGCCTTGGCCTCCCTCCAGGCTATGAAGGCCTCCTGGGACGTCTTGGTCAGCTCGTAGTTGAGGCTCGGCGGTATCTTCTTGAGGATCGTTATCTCGCGGTTCAGGACCCTCACAACCCCCCTCTCGTACTCGTTCAGGCCCTCCTGTTTCGAGGCCTTCTCAACTAGGGAGACGAACTGGTCGCCTGTAATCAGCTCCTGGTAGAGGGTCCTGAGCTCAGCCATGGCCGTGGCCCTCTCCACTACGCCCTGGGAGGGCATGTAGGTCTCCTCGTCCCAGCCCATGAGGCTCATGGCGTGCCCAAGGGACCAGATCCTCCTGTACCTCTCGAGGAGCTCCTTAATCACGGGGTTCTCGAACTTGGCCACGGAGGCCACCTGCTGGGAGGAGGGTCCTGTGAAATAAAACCGCTCGCCCAGCGTGGGATCAGGTTAACCGTTTTACGTGGCCTGGAGGGGGTCTGGCGGGGGAGGCGGTGTTCGAGGCCGAGTTCCCTCAGCTCAGGTCCATGACGTACCTTGACTGGGCAGCAGTTGGCGTGCCGCCTCTCAGGTCAATAGGGGCCGTAAGGGCTTACCTTGACGTGCTCGAGAGGGACCCCGTTTCCGCCGCCTCGGTGGCCGCCCAGGCGGCGGCCAAGCGGGAGGCGAGGGCAGCCCTGGCGCCGATACTGGGCTGTAGCCCGGACAGGATAGTGTTCACGGGGACCAGCACGACCTCAGCTGTTCAAGTGGCGGTTGACGCTGTCTCCCCCTCCAGGGGGGACAACGTGGTCATAGCTGACATGGACTTCCCGCTGTTCTACGTCGAGGCCAAGAGGCTGAGCTCGAGGGGGGTCGAGGTCAGGGTCGCCCAGAACGCTGACGGGGACTACGAGGTTGACCAGTTCTACGAGCTGATAGACAGGAGGACCAGGGCAGTCATGGTGAGCTCAGTGATTTGGGTCAACGGGCTGAGGCTTGACGTGGCCGAGCTGGCCAAGGTGGCCCACGAGGCCGGGGCCTACGTAATAGTTGACGCTATACAGCAGGCCGGGGCCCTGAGGGTCGAGGCCGACAGGCTGGGCCTGGACTTCGTGGCCGTGGGCTCCCAGAAGTGGCTCATGGCGCCCTACGGCGTTGGGGCCCTGTGCGTAAGCAGGAGGGCGGTGGAGGAGCTCAGCCCCCCGAGGCCAGGCTACCTGAGCCTAGCCGTTAAGGACTGGGACGCCTTCTGGGCGGACCCCTCAAAGACGCCTGCAGGGTGGACGCAGGTCGAGGAGGGGGCAATCAAGTTCGAGTACGGCGGCACCTTCCCTCCCCTTTCGCTGAGGGGGTTGGCGGCCAGCGCCTCGCTGATAAACGAGCTGGGGGTTGAGAGGGCCGAGGAGGCCGTTCTGAGGCTGAGGAAGGCGCTGGTCGAGGAGCTGGAGGACCTACGCCTTGAGGTATTGTCGCCGCCGGAGGCCAGGAAGGCGAGCGGCATAGTCCTCTTCAGGGTACCTGGCGGCCTTAGGGACAACTATATGGCGGCGGTGAGGCTGAGGTCAAGGGGGGTGATGGTCTCGGCTAGGGGAGCCGCTGGCGTCTGGGGGATAAGGGCCTCTGTGCACTTCCCTAACGGGGAGGAGGACGTAGAGACCCTGGGGGAGACGCTGAGGGGGCTGAGGGCCTAGGCAGGCCTTGTGTTACATAACTCTTGTTGCTGATGCTAGCAGCGTGGGGACACGTCTCAAACATTATGTGCTCAAAAGGCCCTCAGCCTCTCCCTCTAGGGGCTTCGCCTCCCCTGGGCCTCAGCCCTCCAGGGGACCTCATCACTGAAGAACCTGTCCCCCAGGAGCGGCTCCCACCACCACCTGTTGTCTAGGTACCACCTCACGGTCTCGGCTATGCCAACCTCAGGCGGCCTCGCCTCGTAGCTAACGCTTGGCCTCATGCAGTACTCCACGTCGTGTCCTGGCCTGTCCTCAACGTGCTTCACCCTGACCTCCCTTCCCATGAACTTGCCGATCAGCTGGAGCACCTGGATGTTGGTCAGCGTGTGCCCTCCCGGCAGGTTGTAGGCCCTCCCGGCCTCGCCTCTGAGGGCCAGGTCCACCAGGAGCCTAGCTGTGTCCTCGACGTACATCCAGTCCCTCCTCTGGAGCCCCGAGCCGTAGAGGGGCACCTCGAGGCCCAGCAGCGTCCTAATTATAGCCTTGGGTATGAGCTTCTCGGGGTGCTGCCTGGGCCCGTAGTTGTTGGAGGGCCTGGCGACGAGGGCCTCCACCTTGTACGTCCTGACGTAGGCGAAGACGAAGTGCTCGGCTGACGCCTTGGAGGCGCTGTAAGGGGACGAGGGCCTTAGCGGGGAGGACTCGTCGGCGCAGCCGTAGACGGAGGAGTCGCCGAAGACCTCGTCAGTGGAGACGTGGAGCAGCCTGGCCCCAAGCCTCCTGGCGGCCTCGAGAACGTTAACGGTGCCCACTACATTAGTGGTCACGAAGTCCTGGGGCGCGTATATGGACCTGTCAACGTGGGTCTCGGCTGCCAGGTTGATTATGACCTCGGGCCTGAACCCTGAGAGGACCTCATGGAGCTCGGCCCCCCTTATGTCGCCCCTGACGAACTCGTAGTCGGCCCCCCTCAGGTTCTCGAGCCTTCCAGCGTAGGTCAGCAGGTCAAAGACGAGGGGCCTCACCCCCCTGCTGTTCAGCTCCCTCACCACAGCAGACCCTATGAAGCCAGCGCCGCCGAGCACCGCTACCCTGACCGACTCAGCCAAGGCTCACACCTCCAGGGACGAGTTCTCGCCGATCACTAACCTCATGGCCCTGGGCCTCCTGTCACCCCTGACGACCCTGGAGCCCTGCCCTATGATCGAGTCCCTCAGCGACACCCCCCTCACGGTGGCCCCGTCCAGTATGACTGTGTTCTCGACCTCTGACTCCTCCACGACGCAGGAGTCCCCCACCATTGTGAAGGGCCCCACGTAGGAGTCCCTGACCTCCGACCCCCTGCCTATGAAGGCCGGGCCCACCACCCTGCTGTTAACCACCTTGGCCCCCTCCTCAACTATCACCCTTCCCTCGACCGTCGAGTTGGCCACGTCGCCCCTTATTGACCTCGAGGCGTGCCTGTCAAGGAGCACCATGTTGGCCTCAAGTATGTCTTCTGGCGTGCCAGTGTCCTTCCACCAGCCGTCAACTATGTCGTAGCTTACCTCCCTCCCCCTGTCTATGAGGCCCTGTATCGCGTCAGTTATCTCAAGCTCCCCCCTCCAGCTGGGCCTCAGGGACTCTATAACCTCAAACACCTCCCTGGTGAAGCCGTAGACGCCCACGAGGGCCAGGTCGCTTATGGGCTCCCTCGGCTTCTCAACCACCCTGACGACCCTGTCGTCCCTTAGCACAGCGACGCCGAACCTCTGCGGGTTAGGGACCCTTGCCAGCAGCAGGGAGGCGGAGCCCCTGAAGCCCATCATCCTCCTAAGGTCATAGGGGACGACGTTGTCGCCCAGGTAAACTATGAACCTGTCGCCCACGAGGTTCCTGGCCCTGTACACGGCGTCCGCCAGCCCCCTGGCCCTCCCCTGGTAGACGTACCTTATCCTGAGGCCGAGCCAGGAGCCGTCGCCGTAGTACTCTACCACCCTCTGGGGGTTGTTGTCCCCGAGCACTATGACCACGTCCCTCAGGCCTGCATCCCTGAGCTGCTCGAGGACCCACTGGGAGACGGGCTTCCCGGCTACCTTGATCAGCTGCTTCGGGCCCGTGTGCGTGAGGGGCCTGAGCCTGGTCCCCTGGCCTCCGTGCAACACAATGGCCTCCATGATCTCACCCCGCCTTGACCTGCCTGAGGTTCTCGCCGAGGCTGTAGAAGTCAAAGCCGAGGATGGCCTTAGCCCTCGATATGTCAAGCGAGGAGTCCTTAGGCCTCCTGGCCACCCAGCCGCTGACGCTTTCGACCTCCCTTACCAGGGAAGGGTCGAGGCCGTTGGCTTTAGCCACCTCAACAGCGAGGGCGTACCTTGAGACCCTCTCCCCGGCCACGTGTATCACCCCGCTCCTCCTCAGCTCCACGAGCCTCAGCATGGCCTTTGCCAGGAGCCTGGCTGATATGGGGCTGTAGTAGCCCGCGAACGCCTTCACCTCGGCCCCCTGCCTCAGCTGCCTCAGCACGTAAGAGGGGAAGCCCCTGTCGTCGCTGAAGACGCCAGAGGTCCTCACTACAATGGAGTCGTCGTAGGAGAGCGCGTAGGCCTCCCCGAGGAGCTTGCTGAGGCCGTAGTAGTTTATCGGGTTCGGCTCGTCCTCCTCCCTGTACATGCCCCTCTCGCCGTCGAAGACGTAGTCTGTGCTCACGTGGACGAGGTAGGAGCCAGTCACCCTGGCGGCCCTGGCCATGTGCCTCACGGCCTCCGCGTTGACCTTAAGGGCTAACGCCCTGTCAACCTCGCACGCGTCAACGTCTGTCATGGCCACCGCGTTAATCACAACGTCAGGGGAGAGCCTTATTATCAGGTCCTCGATGAGGTCGAAGGCAGTGACGTCAAGCCTCACACCGAAGCCCAGGGGGTCCCTCGTGCGGTATGTGTAGAAGACCTCCGGGCCCCCCGCGCCGTCTGCCTTGAGTTGCCTTACGAGCTCAGAGCCCAGCTGGCCGGCGCCTATTATGAGGTACCTCAAGGCACCAGCCCCCTCGCCAGCGCCTCCCTCAGGGTGGGCCACCCCCTGTCCTTATCCGAGAGCGTTGGGTTCGGCAAGGGCCACGGTATCCCTATGTCAGGGTCGTCCCATCTTATGCCCCCCTCGGCCTCTGGGGCGTAGTCGTTGTCAACCAGGTAGACCACTATGGCGTCCTCGCTCAGGACCTGGAAGCCGTGGGCGAAGCCCCTGGGTATGTAGAGGGAGTAGGCGTTGTCCTCAGAGAGCCTCACGGCCACGTACTTCCCGAAGGTCGGCGAGCTCGGCCTTATGTCTACCGCGACGTCAAGGACTTCGCCCTTGACGACCCTCACCAGCTTGGCCTGAGCCCTCTCCCCCCTCTGGTAGTGGAGCCCCCTTATGACGCCCCTCCTCGAGTAGGACTGGTTCTCCTGCACCACGCTAAACCTTATGCCTGCTGCCTCGAAGGCCCTCGAGGCGAAGGCCTCCATGAAGTAGCCCCTGGGGTCCCTGAAGACCTTGGGCTTAACGAGGACTACGTCTGGTATGTCAAGCCTCTCAAAGTCGAATGGCACGGCGTTCCCTTGTGGGAAAGGGCTCTCGGCTATTTAAGCCGTTAGCGTGAAAAGCGGGTCGCCCTTGAAGAGGCATGGGGGCCGATCAACTAGCTAAAGGGTTCTTATGTGCGTAAGCGCGGCCGTCAACCTAGTTTCTGGCGTATAGGGCCTAGGGCTCAGCCTCCTGGAGCTCCCTCTCAATGGCCTCCCTCGCTCTCTCCACTACGTTCCTGAAGTCCCACTTCTTGGCGGTCTCCAGGCCACCAGCCACGAGGGACTGCCTCAGCTCCCCGTTCGTGAGGGCCTCCACCAGCAGGTCAGCGAGCTCCGCCGGGCCGTGAGTCTTCGCCACAAGGGCGTTATAGCCGTTCACCATGTAGTCCCTGTTGCCCTTGGCGTCAGTACTCACGACGGCGGCCCCGCACGCCATGGCCTCGAGCGGGGGCAGGCCGAAGCTCTCAGCCCTAGATGTGAACAGGAAGACGTCAGAGCTACTATAGATCCTCGCGAGCTCCTCGTCCGTGAGGCCTTGTCTATAGTAGACGTAGGGGAACTCGGGCCTGAACCTGGACCTCAGCTCCCCCTCGCTGAACTCAGAGACAAGCAGGACCCTGAACTTGACCCTCCTGTAGGCCATATTAAGCGCCTGGACCGCTATGTCAGGGCCCTTATAGTTTGGTCGTCTCAGAATCACAGAGACCGTCAGCTCCGACCCCTTGTCAACCTTCCTTGGGTAGAAGGCCTCGGAGTCTATGCCGTTGCCTATGTAATAGATTCTGGCCGAGGGGTTCTCAGACCTTATCAGCTCAGTGGTGTATGACGATATCGAGAGGAACGACAGGGGGGCCCTCAGGACTGTCCTGAAGAGCCTGAGGCCTGGCCTTCCCATAAACTCCTCGACGAGCTCTGGGGAGTCCTGCATGAGCATCATCGGCCTCGCGTCGCTTTGAAGGACAGGTATAGCCGTAGGAAACAATGTGGCCACAGCTACGTCTGACCTTATGAGCCTCCTGAGGGCCTCGCCCTCATCAAGGGGGTAGCCAGTGACCTTTGAGACAAGCCGGCTAAGCGTGTAGAAGCTTACACCTCCTTCCCTGTGGGCTAACTTCTTTAAGAGATGAAGAGCGGCCGACCAGGATGGAAGGGGGAACTTCTCAACAGTTACCTTATACTTTGTCGTTAGGGCCTTTTCAGCGTCCGGTGAAATTCCAGGCGTAAGGACTTTTACGTCAAAATGTCTGCCTAAGCCTTCAGCAAGCTGCAGAGCTACTCTAAAGCCTCCTGCAAGTCCTACATATGGCAATACTATGGAGACTTTAGCCTTCACGTAATTTTACCTCCAAAGGCCTGTTACGTGCCAGGTATCAGCTAATATTTTAGCTACACTTCCCCCTCGTCAAAAACCTAAAAGAGTGATAATATCCCTAAGCTTTATTCTTTAAATATATCATTAACGTTTTAAGTTTCCATGAAATCCATACATCGTCGTCAAGGTGCTCTTGCCGCCGGAGGCCAGGAAGGCAAGTGGCATAGTCCTCTTCAGGGTACCCGGGGGCCTGAGGGAGAACTACATGGCGGCTATGAGGCTGAGGTCAAGGGGGTCATGATCTCAGCTAGGGGGCCGCTGGGGTCTGGGGATGAGGGCCTCAGTGCACTTCCCCAACGGGGAGGAGGACGTTGAGGCCCTCGGCGAGGCGCTGAGGGGCCTGAGGGTCTAGGCAGGCCTTGCATTACATAGTAATGGTCTGAATCACATAAAGGCACTCTCACAAGCGACTTTAAGTCACAACTGAGCAGCAAGAGTCTATTGAGAAGTTAATCGAAGCAGGCTTACATTACGTTGTTTGTAGCGGCCTGGCCCTGCGTCTATGATTGCATTTTCTTCCTCAAAGCACTCTGTTAACCTGTCTTAGGCATAGAATTTCTACAGTAGTACACATTGAGGCCTAACTCCGGGCTCCCTATAATGTGGAGCCTGCACTCGAACCCCAGCTCTTTAAGTGAGGTAAGTAACTTCTGGTTGCTGACGCCGGTAATGTGAGGGTGCGTCTCAAACACTACGTGCTCGAAGGCCCTAAGCCTCTCCCTCTCGGGGCCGAGGATTACTTGCGCCTCGCAGCCCTCACAGTCCATCTTGAGGAGGTAGGGGTCCTCAACCATGTTTATGAGGTCGCCTAGCGTGACGCCAGGCACCTTACAGGGGCCACTAGCGCTGAGCGTAGAGAAACTAACAGACGACAACAGGTCATAGTCACACGGCACACTCACGGGCCCACTGCCAAGGGCGGCATTTATCACCTTCACTTCATCAGTAACGCCGTTTAGTTTCAAGTGCTCCTCTGCGCACTTGGCCACGCTAGGCAGGGGCTCAACGGCTATCACCTCCCTGGCCCCGTTGAGGACGAAGTAGAGGGCCGTGTCGCCCACGCTGGCCCCCACGTCAATGACGTCCCTGCCCCTGAGGCCAGAGAGCACCTCAGGGACCTCGTACTCGCCCCCTGCAAAGACCTCGAGAATGGTGCCAATGTTTACACAAATAGGGTTGAAGGCCACAGAGACATCATTAATTTCTAAGCTTACATTCTCGGGGCTCACACTAATTGAGACCTTCTTGCCTAGGCTTCGTGACTTATTGCACAGATGAGAGACTGAGGAAAGAACCCTCCCTAGCCAGGGAAGGGCGTCCTGCGGCTTAAGGAGGTTACCAGCGGTTCTAGCGAGCTCCTCAGGCAGCTGCGGCCAACACTTAGCGGTGTAATACGCGTTTGCAGCTAACGCCTCGAAATCCGTCCTCCGTAGCGTTACGTCACCTATGTACTTCAGCCTGACCTTCAGCTCGTCCCTTTTAGCTAAGTAGCCCAGGAGGGCGCTGAGCCAGCCCCTCTCCATGAGTTTCTTGACGGACAGCGCCTTCAGGGCCTTCTCCTTAGCCTTGGCAGGACTCAGCAACTTCAGCTCGGTATAACACGGATGACCTAAGGTTAAAACGCATAATGCCTGCACCTTCTACTACGGAATAATCGATTATCTAAAGCCTGTGATAGTGTTGTTCTTGTTGAAAAGCGAGAGCTCAGTCCCGAGGACTTCATAGCAATGATCGCCGAGTCAGGGCTTAAGTGTAAAGGGGCGTTAAGGCTGACCGTGGACGACACTATATACGTGCTCAAGGTTATAGCGAGGGACCTTCCAAGGGGGACCATTTAATTGACTTGCTGTATAGAGCCTTATCGTAAAATCGCCATACGCGTTACTAGGGCGTGTGCCGTCCAAGTTCGTTAGGGATCTCATAAGGGATGTCCGTAAATTCCACTTCACGTGGAGTGGTAGGGATTAACCACCATCCAGCACCGAACAGCGAAACCCGACCTTAGCCGTGAAGGCTTTGCCATTAAGAGGCACTAAGTGGTCAAGGGCTAAGAGAGCAACTACAAGGGCCAAGTTATGGTAAAGGCTCTTCTTCATAGGATAAGATCCCCTATTCCGCGTAAAGCAGCTAGAGTAGGCCCTGAGGTGTTTAGGAAGCCGACCAAGTCCTCTTGACCTCATCGTCAATTACTTCTATCTTAACTTGATATCTCAGGGCCTGCGGATGCTCTCTAATAATTTGCCTACAAAGAGTCTTCCTCTGGGCGATGCGAGGATGGGGCTAAGAAGGAGGTGCCCCATAACAAAGGCTAGATCCGTCAATCTCTTATAGTGTCCAACTTTATAACATCTTAAAGCCAACTTAACGTCGGATATGTTGATCCTCAGCTCTGGAGGCAAGGTGCCAAGCTCTGGCAGCGGCAAAGTCAGTAATGCCCTCCTACCGCCCTCTTCCACGCATAGACATATATTAGCCTCATCATTGAGTAGCCTGGAGCTAATGAGCCTACAAGCTCTGATTGCCGGTAGGATATACCTGGCATGCCTTAAACGCGTCTCTTCTTTACTTCCTTTAGCTACAGACATGAAGGTCCAGTTCTCCCCGTGCACCCTGTAGAGCGTCAGCCTTTCGTCAGTGAAGTACATGAGGCCCCCAGCCCTTACTGAGCTGGCAAGTGCAAAGGCGTCAAAGGCCATTGGGAGCTCCCTAAGCAAGTGGGCGTCTGCCTCAAGGACGCCCCTCCTGACCGCTAACGAGCTGCTGTTATACCATGCATTGGCCCTTACTTTAAGTGCTAGGTCAATAACGCTCACGTTATACCTTTTGGCGAGCCCGCGCAGTTTATCAACGTCAACAATTATAGGGCTTCCTCCGACAAGGTTCTTGGATAGTGGAGGCCTCTCAAGCAAGTTCCCATTACCGTCAATTATAGCCTGCGAGTTGTGGAAGTACACAAGGCGATCATACGACTTGAAGGCCTTGTAGACCTCCTCGAGCCTGTTACTGGCATAAACGTCGTCATCTTCAAGGAAGGTTATAACGTCACCCTTGGACTCCTCAAGGCCAGCGAGTATCTTCCTGCCGTGGTACGTGGTGTCCTCATATAAGTCCTTCCAGCCGTTCCTTGATATTATGTCGTCGGACTCCTTGTCCTCGAAGTTCTTAACTACTATTACCTCAAACCTGTCCCTTGGAAGGGTCTGGGCCTCAAGGCTCCTTAGGGCGAAGGGAAGGTACCTCCTCCTGTTGTAGGCGGTCACTATGACCGAGATGTAAGGCTGACCCGTCAACCCGCCCTAATGGCCGAGGGCCCAGGAGTCGTTATTAAATTTACAATAACTTTTCCCTCAGCCCTCGTCAACCTTCGTTCGCTACCCCCTCCAAAGCCCTTTACTTGGCCCTGGCCATCCTTGAGGCTATGTCAGTCAGTTCGCTTTCCCTGTACCTGTAGACTACCGACACGATCACTTAGCGGTCGCGGCCTCAGCTATGGCAATGTCGAAGTGCTCAGCAGAGGAGAGCGAATGTGTGTTGAAGCCTGTAACGTGGGCTTTAGTATTCTCCAGGCACGTAGGTCTTCACGGAAAGTTTCTCAGGTCCTCGGCCCTCTCCTTGAGGACCTTTAGGATAGGCCCTGAGGTAGGTCTTGCAGATCCAACTAGGTAGGACTTGGCCTCAGGCACAAGCCTAGCTATCCCTGATATCCTCATTACTTTCTTAATAAAAACGTGATTCCGCTTGCTGTTAGTTTTATCTGCCTCTGCTGACGCCTATCGACAAGAACTCCTCAATGTGAACCTAGTGCACTTAGCGTTCTAGGCGCTGTTGGCCATCAGTAGCTTAGTGTCATCTGCGAGCGTCCTGGCCGTCCAGATGGCAAGCGAGTTATAGGCTCTCATAGAGATACTACCCTTGCTGACGCTCTGAATAGAGCTTCAGGATGTCAACAAGCGGTAAGCAAACATAAGAGGCTTCAGCCCATCCAAACGGTACGTTGCTCTGGGTCTCGATGGTCAAGTTGTAGTGCTGCCTAAGCCCCTTAACACGTCTTCCTAAACGCGGCGCCGCCAGGGGCTGCCTGTGCAAGGGCACCTTGCTGAAGGAGTCTGTCTATAAGAGGCTCCCAGAGGACCATCTGCTTTGGTACGCCGCACATGCCACTGGTCAGCACATCCAGGCATTTTAGCTAAGGTAAGCCATGTAGACTTCGACCCCGTGGCTCAACTCCCTCAGGGCCCCGTCATGTTAAGGGTTAGCCTCTTCGCTTCGCCGACCACGTAGAGGAAGCTGAAGGTTAGCGCCATCCTCACGGCCTCTCCAAGGGCGTGGAGAGCTGATAAAGGTCAAACACCAGACCGACTCCAGCCTAGGAACACGTAAAGCATACAGAGTTAAACCATAAGGTCTTTAGGAGGCTGAGTAAGTCTTCTTGTTCTCAGCTCATCATTTTATCTTAGACTTTCCCTTTTTAGAGCCCTTTTCGTTGCCAGGGCCTTGACAACGCCCTCTAGTAGTTTGTCTATGACAAGCCTCCCTTTAGGCGATGCAAGGATGGGGCTGAGAAGGGCGTTCCCCATTACGAAGATCACATCAACTAAGCCCTTGGCTCCAGCCTTATAACATCTTAAGATCAGCTTAACGTCAGGCAGGCCCAGCCTCAGCTCTGAGGGCAGAACGCCAAGCTCTGGCAGCGGCAGAAGCAGCAGCGAGCCCTTACTTAGTTTTTCAAGACATAGGTACCTATTAACGTCGTCATTTAGCAGCCTAGAGCCGATTAGTTTGTAAGCCTTTATATAACTAAGGAGAATCTTAGCACGCCTCAAGTATCTCTCGTTACTTCCACTTCTCGCTATATGTGCATGGGAGAACTGGTTCTCCCCATAGGAGGACAAGTTCTCCCCATGTACCCTGTAGAGCGTCAGCCTTTCGTCAGTGAAGTACATGAGGCCCCCAGCCCTTAGTGAGCTGGCGAATATGAAGAGGTCAATGCCTATTGGGGCTTCCTTAAGTAGATGGGCATTGGCCTCAAGGGCGCTCCTTTTAATAGATTCCGAGCTGCTGTTGAAGTCCGCATGAGCCCTTAATCTGAGCACTAAGTCGACAGCGTCTATCTTATATCTTTTGGCAAGCCTCTGTAGCTCGTTTATATCAATAACTATGGTGCTTCCTCCAATGAGGTTCTTAGAGGTAGGGAGCGGGGGCTTCTCAAGCAAGTTCCCATTACCGTCAATTATAGCCTGCGAGTTGTGGAAGTACACAAGGCGATCATACGACTTGAAGGCCTTGTAGACCTCCTCGAGCCTGTTACTGACATACATGTCGTCGTCCTCAAGGAAGGCTATAACGTCACCTTTTGACTCCTCAAGGCCAACGAATATCTTCCTGCCGTGGTACGTGCTGTCCTCATATACGCTCTTCCAGCCGTTCCTTGATATTATGTAATCAGACTCCCTGTCCTCGAAGTTCTTAACTACTATCACCTCAAACCTGTCCCTTGGAAGGGTCTGGGCCTCTAGGCTCCTCAGTGCAAATGGCAGGTACTTCCTCCTGTTGTATGCAGTCACTATGACTGAGATGTAAGGCTGACCCGTCAACCCGCCCTCTGGGGTCCTAGTAGCTATTAAAGGTTGCACGCCTTCCTTCTCAGCCCTTGTTATCCTTCGTTCGCTATCCCCTCCAAAGCCCTTTACTTGGCCCTGGCCACATAGTCCCGTGCGAAACCTCTTTGAGATTCGATACCTTCTCTGCCAAGCATATCCTAGTCGCCGCTTCTGAGCAGCTCATAGGTCTCATTTACAAGGCCCTTTATATCAAGGGGCCTGATCCTTATCACCGCCCTTTTCTCTGCAGAGTAGAGCTTAATAACAGTTGTAAGCAACGGCGGGTGTGTCGCGGGAGAGGGACTCAAGGACAATAAGGTGGAAGTCATTAAGCATTATAGAGTAGACAAAGATATTCAAGGAAGCCAGCCTCTCCAAGTTGTCGTTTACTTTAGCTCTTGAGTTAAACTCAGAAGCTCAAATACGTCAGGCTTGATGAATTGTAAAGACTTGACGCGCTGACTGACGTTACCTATTTTAAAGGCCTTGACGCCTTAGCCCTGGAAGAGGCGGTGAGGGTAGCGCTGGTCCACACGGCGTTCTTCATCGCCGGAGGGGGCGAGAGGCTGCTACTTGAGATGCGCAGGGCCCTAAAAGACCTCGGCCACGAGGTCGACCTGTACGCCGCCTACCTTGACGAGAGGGCCTGGCAGGTGATAACTGACGGTATGGGTGACGTCCCAGAGCCTACCGTGCTTGGGGAGCCGCCGGTTAACAGGCTCTTCCGTAGGGCCCAGATACTCAGGGCGCTCCTGGCCGCTTGGTACTTAGGGAAGCCCGTTGAGAAGCTCAGGTCCCGCTACGACCTAATAGTCCAGACCTTCGTCGGCGTGCCCCTCAGGTGGGCTGACGCCACCTACGTTCACTTCCCGCTCGCTGAGCTGCCAGCCTATTATCTCAGGGTGGAGCGCCTCGAGCTAGGCTTACGCGAGAGGGCCTACAACTCGCTGGTGGCCTGGATGGCGAAGGCCCTCGCGGACAGAACCAAGCCAGTTATGACGAACAGCGCCTGGACAGCCGAGCACGTGAAAAGGGCATATGGAAGCCAGAGGGTCTACGTTGTTCACCCCCCGGTTAACGTCGAGGAGCTGTCGTCAATAGGCGGCGACAGGGGAAAGATCGTGCTAACCGTGAGCAGGATAGACTGGGGCAAGAGGGTGACGGAGATCCCAGAGGTGGCTAAGCTTGTGCCTGAGGCCGAGTTCTACCTAGTTGGATCTACAAGACCTGCCTCAGGCCCCATCTTAAAGGTCCTCAAGGAGAGGTCTGAGGGGCTGAGGAACTTCCACCTTGAGACCGACGTCCCGAGGAGGAGGATACTTGAGCTGATGTCGCAGGCCTCTATATATCTTCACCCTCCCTTCGCTGAACACTTCGGGATAGCGATCGCTGAAGCCGCTGCCGCTGGGCTGGTCCCAGTGGTCTACAGGGACGGGGGAGGCTGGACGGACATAGCCTCAAGAATTGACCAGGGCCTTGGGTACACTAGCGTTGAGGAGGCCGCTCATATCATTAGGTCGTTGCTTAACGACCCTGGGAGGCTCAGGGCGCTCTCAGCGAGGGCCAGGGAGGTGGCAAAGGGCTTCAGTTACGAGAGGTTTAAGGAGAGGCTTAACGAAGTTATTAGCTCCCTGAGCCTGGACCTCTCAGCTAAATAGCGTAATCAGCCTGTGCGAGGTTACAGTTAGTCATAGACCCGTCTATGAGCTTTTACTGCGTCCTCTGAGGATCTGGCATTGGAAGGCCGAGGAGGGACCAGGTCCTCGCCACGAGCCCTCTCAGGCTGACTGGCGTCGTCTCCATGAGAGCTATGTAGTCGTCTGCCCTTAGGACTCTAAGGACCCTTAGCGAGGCTACCATGGCCATGCCGCCAAGGGCTATGTAGAGGGGCAGGAGGACTAGGCTGAAGCCTGTGGCAACCTCAGCTGCAAGCGTGACCGCGAACGTTATGATGGCTGCCGAGATAGTCTTAGCGTACTCCTTAAGGTCAACCCTCAGGAGGCCCAGCGATCTGGCCTTTGGGGCGGCCACGCCGAGGAAGCCAACAAGCCTCGCCAGGACGTATGCAACCGCGGCGCCTGTGGCGAGCCAACGCGCGATCAGCGGCGGGCTCAGCGCAGCTATGACGGCCGCAGACACTATAGCCTGAGCGCCGAGTGTCTTCGTGGCCTTCCTGGCCTGGAGGGCCTGGGTTATGGGCAGGTCGTAGTTCATTGCGGCGTGGCCCATCATGAGGACGGCAAAGGCCTCCCAGTCGTGGACGAAGGCTGGGCCGAAGAGGAGCTGTATCAGAGGCCTGCCGAGGGCCGCCAGGAGGAAGAAAGGGGGCACCGTGAGCACCGTGACGTACCTTATCGCTGCCGCGACCGTATCCCCGCTCAGCGAGCCGCCCTCCTCAAACTTGACGAAGAAGGGGTAAATGGCGCCCGACAGGGAGTTGTTTACAGCCGTCTGAAGCATTACAGAGCCTGTCATTATAATTGAGTAGGAGCCCATCTCGGCAAGCCCTATGTACCTCAGTACGAAGAGCTTGTCGACATTCTGGAGCAGGGTCGCCATGAAGCTACCTATGGCTATGGGGGCAGCTATGATGAGGGCTGGGAGCAGGGGGGTCCTAGCTCTGCCGCCGAGCATGAGGTCAAGCGACCAGTAGGTTCCGACGGCCGCCGAGGCGGCGTCGCCGGCGACCCAGCCAGCTATGAGGCCAGCTGGGCCAAAGCCCGCAAAGAGGAGGGCCAGGGCCACGCCGTACCTCGTGAAGGCCCAGGTAACTTGAACTAGGCCCCACCTGCCGAACCTCATGGAGGCCGGGAAGGCGACGTTGAGAACATAGTTGCTGTAAACGTACACTACCATGTCGATGGCCACGAGCCTCAGAAGCCAGACGTAGCGCGTCGTGCCGTAGTACAGACTTGAGAGGGGCAGGGCGAAGGCCCAGACAACTATGGCAAGGGCGACGCTGGCGGTAAGCACCATTGCAAGGCCCCTGATGTACAGCCCCCTGGCCTCCTCAAGCCTGCCCGTCTGATAGTAGCCTATGACGTACCTGCCTACGCCAAATATTGGCCACGTGAGGAGCGGCAGCAGTAGTGCAAAGAAGGTCCCGGCTGCAGCGTAGGCTCCGAGGCCATTAAGGCTCAGGACCCTCACTATGATCAGGTAGAAGAGCGCCTGCAGGACCAGGGTTGTCACGTAGCCGCTGAACAGCCTTGTGGCGCCACCGAACACCCTGGCCCTGTACGACGTACGGCCGCTCCCAGGTGATAGGCTATAGCGAGGATAAAAGACTTGAGGATCAGGCCAAGGCGAAAGCTTACCTTGTTTTAGGGCACTTCTACCTCTCAGCTTTAGGTTCTGCCAGCTCCTTAATTACCTCATTAAGCCTCTCCTTAAACCTCTCGTAGCTGAAGCCCTTTGCCACCTCCCTGGCCCTTGCTGACAAGACCTTTAGCCTCCCAGGGTCGTTAAGCAGCCACCTAACTATGTGGGCCGCCTCCTCAACGCTCGTGTACCCAAGCCCCTGGTCTATTCTTGATGCTATGTCAGTCCAGCCTCCCCCGTCCCTGTAGACCACTGGCACGAGCCCAGCGGCAGCGGCCTCGGCAATTGCTATCCCGAAGTGTTCAGCGAAGGGAGGGTGAAGGTATATCGAGGCCTGTGACATGAGCTCAAGGATCCTACTCCTCGGGACATCGGTCTCAAGGTGGAAGTTCCTTAGCCCCTCGACCTCGCTCTCGATAACTTTAAGCGTGCGCTCCGAGTAATCGCTAGTGCTTCCTACAAGGTAGAACTCTGCCTCAGGCACAAGCTTAGCTACCTTCGGTATCTCTGCAACCATCTTCTCTGGCGTTATCCTGCTCACGGTCAGAACTACCCTGCCCCTGTCACCGCCTATTGACGACAGCTCCTCGACGTTAACCGGGGGGTGAACGACGTAGACCCTCTGGCTTCCATATGCCCTCCTGACGTACTCTGCCGTCCACGAGCTGTTTGTCATAACGGGCCTAGTGCTGTCCGCAAGCCTCTTCGCCATCCACTCAACGAGCCTGTAGTAAAGCCTTTCATTCAGTTGTAACCTGCGGTGCCTGGACAGGAAGCCTAAAAGGCATCGCGCCGGAAAGTGAACGTAGGAGGCATCTGTCCAGGTGACGGGCACGCTAGCATAGGTGTCTATAATTAGGTCATAATCTGGCTTCAGCCTCTTGAGCCGCTTACCCAAGTACGGCATCGCTAAGAGGGTCCTGAGCGTCAACGCTATAGGGATGAGCCTGTTAACTACGGGCTCCCCAATTATTATGGGCCTTGGGGCCTCCGCTGCGCCGTCAGTGAGGGTCCTCCAGGCCCTCTCGTCGACGTGGGCGGCGTATAGGTCTACCTCATGACCGAGCTCCCTCAGGGCCCTGTACATGTTTAGCGTCAGGTTCTCGGCCCCTCCGGCCAGGTCGAACATGGCGTGGACGAGCGCTACTCTCATAGGGCGTTCTCTAGAGCGAAGATGACTTCAAAGATTTAAAAGTCTGAGAGGTTAACAGGCCAAAGTCGCTGTGAAGGCCTGACATCATAACGCTAAGAACCTCCTTTCAGATTGCTCGTCAATGCGCTCTCATCCCTTGTCTCGAGAGTGGCATGTAGGTGCCCACTTACGGCCTGGAGGTTCAGCCTCAAAGGGGCCTGAGGCAGGATGGCGTTAGTCAGGTCGCTATGTGGACAACTATAGCCTTTCCCCACAAACCTGCGTACAAATGCAACCTCAGGGCTGACTGCGGCTGGCGGGCTCATAGCTCGGTGTGCGCGAGAGCCTCCGTCAGGTCGTCCTCGTTAAAGCCCTCGTACTCCCTCAATGCCTTAACGATCTCGCTTAAGAGCCTCCGCGTCTTGGGCATCACGTAGGTCATTAGGGCATCCCTCGCCTCCTTGGGCAGAGCTGGCAGGCCCTTAACATCACCCTTGGCTAGCCACCCAAGCTCTATGATAAGCCTCAGGGACTTGAGCGCCAGAGGAATGTATTTGTTAGAACACTTTTCAAGCTCTTCAAGGCACTGGACCTCCTTCTCCTTAAGCAGCCCCTCACAGTCCCTTGCCCTCCCGTCCCTCTCGGACCTCTGCGCCTCATAGAGCTCAGCGGCCACAACCTCAAGGTCCCTTGAGACCCTCTCCCACCTCCCTCCTGGCCCCCTCATCTTGAAGCCCTTCCTGTCCCTGGCGAGCCTCCAGCCCTCCTGGACCCTCCTCCTCAGCTCCTCCTCGCTCTGTATTACCATGAGCCCTCCGTCAGTGGAGCTTCTGAAGGCTATAACGCTCGCAGAGACGCCAAAAGGTGTCTCCCTCAAGTGTCTCAGCCTGGCCAGAGACACGACAGAGGGCCATAAGCAGCGGGCTACGTCATCATATGGCCCAGCTTGCAGCTCCCTCTAAGGCCGCGCGGCTGGTCTGTAGTGTCTGTGGACAGCAGGAAGACACTTGAACTAGACACTTGGGTGTCTCGAGACATCGTCATCGGTGTCTGCAGGACACTTAGCTAGACGCCGCTTCAACAGGCCAAGTGTCTAAGGTGGTGTCTAGGACACAGACACTGTACCTGTTATGTAAATATTGAAAATGTACGTTAGACACAGAATGTGTCTGCATAACCACTCCAAAGTCCCTAGTTGACTCTGCTGGGCCGACGACATGGGCCAGGGTTGCAAGAAGCGGGCATGAAGGGCCTGCAGGCTTAGATGACAGCTGTTAGCGTCCTTCAAGGTCGCAGGTCATGAGACCAGGGCCCTTTCGGGGCTCGACGAGCTCTTAGAACCCTGACTATTAGGTGCGATAATAGGTTAAATCCCTCAGGCCGCTAACGAGACGAGGCCACAGCCAGTCATGAAGGTCAAGGAAAAGCAGCTGAGGCTTATAGGGGCCGCGCTGTTTGTGCAGTTCTACGTTGTCTGGGCCCTCGGCTTCGCCAACTACGTGCCTCAGCTCTACAACCTCGATGTACTGCGGGCGTCAGCGATACTATTAGTGATCGGCCTGCTCATGATGCTCAGCGGCTACATAAAGGACATGGCAAAGCGCGCGGCTGCAGACAAGTACTTCAGGGCCCTCATGATAATTTACTTTGCGACCGTTTATTACATAATTTACAGCGCTGTGATGATGTACTATCAGCTGAACTTAGGGGTAAGCCTCGACACGGCGACATACATGCAGTCCTTTGCGTCTGCAACGCTGTACCACAGGCTCTTCGACAACCTTGCCGTGCCCACGTTCTTCTTTAACCACGCGTCGCCGATACTCTTCTTGCTGTACCCCCTCTACCTCACATATCCAAGTATAACCACCCTTGTGACCATAGAGGTCGCGCTGGCGACGCTGCCAGCTATACCCTTATACAAGCTTGGGCTGAGGCTCTTCAGCGACAGGAGGTACGCCCTGCTCACCGCCTTGACTTACCTCCTGTTCCCGTGGGTCACCACGTACTTAACCGAGGCCGTTGAGGTGGTGGTGTTCACGGCGCCTTTCTTCGCGCTAGCTCTTTACAACCTCTACATGGGAAACAGGCTGGGCTACTGGCTGTCCCTGACCCTCATGATGACTACAATAGAGTTTGCACCAATACTGGGGTTCTTCATAGGGCTTTACGTACTCGCCACTAAGCTCGACTGGCTTAAGGCTAAGGGGAGGGCCGCCCTGGGCCTTGAGACCCTTGCCTTCTCGCTCGCCTGGCTCTTCGGGGACTTCCTGATGGTTTACTACTTCAGCCGCGGGGCCATAAACATATTCCAGAACGTATGGGGCTCAGCGCTCTCTGGCCCACTGATATCGATAACGGACTCCATAGGCAACGCCATCTTCCACTTCACTACTCACGCAAGCCCTAGCTCCTCGCCAAGCCACCAGGCCGCGCTAAGCCTGTCCAGCGTCCTTGAGTCCCTGGTGAACACCATGAGAGTGGGCCTCCACACGAAGGCCCAGAGCACGGTCTTCCTAATGTTGCCCACGCTCTTCCTGAACCTCGTGGAGCCCCAGAACCTCCTGCTGCTGCCTTGGCTTTACGTGATGTGGCAGACCCCGTGGGGCTTTTACTACGTTATCTGGGTCTACTACACGGCCCTCGTGGCGCCGGCCGTCATAGTGCCCGCCATATGGGCCCTGAGGAAGTTCAGGCCGCGCATTAGGAGGGCGCTGCTTGTTGCCGTCTTCACCTCTGTGACCATCTCAACCCTACTCCTCAACGGTCTATCGCCCCTGTCAGCCCTTTACTTCCACGGACCTATGCCGAACCCCCTGCAGCCCGCGACGACGCCATATGACCTGGCCCTCATACAGCTGAACGACTACGTGCCGCCCAACGCCTCCGTCTCTGTGCCGGCAACGGCCGTGCCCTGGTTCTCGTTAACGAGGTACGGCTGGACTGAGCACGGGGTGCCGTTCTTCGGGCCGAACAAATACACCAAATTTGAAGTGTACTCGCCGTTCGTGCCAACTGGGTACCCGTACTACCCGAACTTCAACAATTACCTACCTTATGTTTTCAATGACGGCGCTTGGCTGCTCGTTGGGCCCTTCCAGAGGCCATATAGCTTCAACTACACGACGACAGTCACGCTACTCCCTCTGACGCCCGGCCAGCACCAGTACAGCGTGACCACGTTACCGGGCGGGCCCTTGACGGTAAACCTAAGCATCAGTTATGTGCCGCTGCAGGCCATAGAGTACCTCACCAGCAACTTATCATGGCTGCTCCAGCAGCCCCAGAGCGGCATCTGCGGTACCGTGCCAGGGTACTTTGCAGTGTCGAACTTCAATAACTACATAATACAGCCAGTAACCATCAATGAGACGACGATGATAGAGGCCCTCACGATATTTGGGTCAGGGGCAAGCAACCTGGTGAGCGGTCAGGTAGTGATATCAAGGTCACCTGTTCCAACGAACAGGAGCGGCTACCTGTGGAGCGCGGGCTTCAGGGAGCCCTGGTGGTGCAGCCCGCACGGGTGGGCCACGCCAATAACCGTAGAGTCCCATCTTACACTTAAGCCAGGCACTTACTACGTTATAGTTAACATGCCCACCAACCCGTGGCAGGCCCTCTGCACTTACATACCTGGGGCGCCTAAGGCCCTCGTTTACAACGGCACGGGGCTACGGCAGCTCAACTGCACCATGAACCTGATAGCTGTGACCAACAGGCCGGCGGAGGTCGCCAACGCTAACGCGAGCGTCTCAATATCGTTAATTATACAGAACAGCACTGCCGTAGCCCTGAACAAGACGGTGACGTTGGTTGCTCGGAGGCCCTTTGAGCTCCCGCTGACCTACTGGGCCAACCTCACGGGCAGCTCCTATCAGGAGGCCCTCGTGGTTAGCATTAACCAGAGCTCGGGCCTGCCCTTGCCTGGCGAGCTCTCGGTTACTATAAGCAATTACATGCCTGCTGACAGCCCGCCTATACCGCTCATAAGGCTCCACGGCCTCAACTACACGGCCGTTAAGACGTTAATGCCCATAACGCCAGGCTCCCACCAGTACTCGCTGGCCCTCCTGCCTGAAGGGCCGGTTAAGGTCAGTCTGAGCGTCAATTACACGCCGCTGCAGGCCATAGAGTATCTCACCAGTGACCTGCCTCAGGTGCTCCAGCAGCCCCAGGGCATTACATGCGGTAGCCTGCCAGGCTACTTCGCTCTCCTGAACAGCTCGGAGTACCTGGTGCAGCCGGTCACAGTCAATGAGACTGCTACGATAGAGAGCCTTGTTGTCTTCGGCTCAGGTTCTAACAACCTGGTGAGCGGTCAGGTAGTGATATCAAGGTCTCCTGTGCCAACGAACAGGAGCGGCTACCTGTGGAGCACTAGCTTTGGAGAGCCCTGGTGGTGCAGCCCGCACGGGTGGGCGACGCCAATAGTCACCAGCCCTAAGGCGAAGCTGGAGCCGGGCACTTATTACGTAATACTTCACATGCCCACCAACCCGTGGCAGGCCCTCTGTACCTACGTACCTGGGGCGCCTAAGGCCCTGGTTTACAACGGCTCAGCCCTCGTAAAGCAGCTGAACTGCACATTGAACCTGATAATGGTAACCAACAGGCCGGCTAGCTCAACCAATGTGAGCTCAAACGTAACTGTGTCGTTGCTGGGCAGGACCATAACCATAAGCCCCCAGAGGCCCGCGCAGAAGGCCCTGACCTTTGAGGCCAACGTGACGCAGAGGGCAGCCTGGGAGACCCTTGTGGTTAACGCGAGCGAGGCAATCCCTGGCAACCTGACGATAAGGGTGAACACCTACGTGCCGGGCGAGTACCCGCCCATAAGGGTGCCATGGTACCTGGTACCCGCCTACGGCAACATACCCACCTACGCCCTGTTCGCCCTAGCCATAGCCTTCCTGGCGGCCCGCGAGAGAAGGCCAGCAGGCTAGGTCGAGCCGCAGGGGGCAGGTCCCGGTTAGTCAGGGGCTTACCGTAAGGCCTACTCCAAAGGCCTACGCCCCACGCCCTTTAGGCCCCGCCTACTGCTAACGCCCACGTTGAGGGTCCGACCCGCTGGCGTCACGCATAAAGTTGGCCAGCCCTGCCAGCAACCTGGCCGAGGGCCCTGATGAGGGTCGCGCTAGTTCACAACCACAGCCTCACATACATGGGCGGAGGAGAGACTTTCATAGCGAGGCTCGCCAGCGCCCTCTCGAGGCAGGGCCTCAGGGCCTCCGTCTACTCCCTGCCCATAGGGCGGCGGGGCGGCGTTGAAGTTAAGGGCCTCCTCGGCCCCGTCGACTACAGGGAGGGCCTGCTCCCCGAGGCTGACGCTGACGTTGCCTACGTCACTTACTTCCCCATGGCCTCGCTTGCCCTCCTGAGGGTCAGGGCCCCTAAGGTGGCCGCAATTCACTCGCCCCTCCTCCTGCCCGAGGCCCAGGACCAAGAGCTCTTCAGGGGAGGCCCGGTAGCCCTCCTTAACAGGCTCGGCGCCTGGGGGGCCTACAGCTACTACCTTCACAGGGTCGCCCGCCTTGAGCTGAGGCGCTTCAAGGCGGTTCACGCCTACCCTCACCTTGTCAACTTAGTGAGGCACAGGAGGGTCTACGCCCTGCCCCCCTTCATTGACGTTAACCGCTGGAGGCCCACTAGGGAGAAGGACGAGGAGTTCAGGGTGCTCTTCGTGGGCAGGAGGGCATATGAAAAGGGCTTTAACGTCTTCACGGCCGTGGCAAGGGAGGCGAGGAGGCTAGGCCTCAAGGCAATGTTCCTGGCCACCGGCGGCAGGGAGGGCGAGGTGATAGATGGCGTTGAGAGCCTCGGCTTCGTCCCCGAGGACGAGCTTGTGAACCTCTACTCATCAGCCCACGCTGTGATTTACCCTACCAGGGCTGACACGTTCGGCCTTGTCATCCTTGAGGCCCTGGCCAGCGGCACGCCCGTGATAGCCTCAGACATACCCTCACACAGGCTCCCAGGCCTGCCCCTCCTCCTGGCGAGGAGTGTCGACGGCGCGCTGAGGCAGCTCGTAGAACTCTACAACATGTTCTACAATGACAGGGAGAGGTACCTTGAGCTCTGCAGGAGGAGCAGGGATGCCGTAGTCAGGGACTACAGCGAGGAGGTCGTGGTCCCCCAGTACGTCAGGATGTTCAAGGAGGTCGCGGGCCTCAGCCCTTAACCCCCCTCAGGACCTCAAGCCACCTGTCAGCTATGACCTTGGCGTCGAACTGCTCAGCCCTCTCCCTGCTCCTGGCCCTCATGCTGCTCGGGTACCCCTCCCTCCATATCCTGACAGCCATGTCGACCAGGGACCCCTCGTCCTTCGCCAGCCAGCCAGTGACCCCGTGGATCACCGTCTCCCCGGGTCCCTGGGCGGCGTATGTGAGCACCGGGGTGCCGCACGCCATTGACTCAACAGGCACGTAGCCGAAGGGCTCGTGCGTGAACGGGAACAGGGTGAAGAGGGCGTTCGAGTAGAGCTCCACCAGCTCCTCGTCGCTCACGCGTCCAAGCAGCTCTATGTTGGGGTGCCCCCTTATGTAGTCAGGCACGTGGGAAATCTTTGAGCCGAAGGCCCTTATCTTGACCCCTGCGTCGGCCACCCTCCTTATCGCCGAGAACTCCGTCTCCTTGCCCACGTAGGTCAGCACGTAGTCGCCAGACGGCCTTGAGGTTATTGGCCTGAAGAAGCTCGTGTCGAGGGGAGGGTGTATCACGCCGTCAACCCTTATCCCCCAGGCCTCGTACATTGACCTGGTGAAGGAGCTGTTAGCTATGAACAGCCTTGAGGCCCTCCTCAGCCCCCTGTTGAACCTCCTGTCGTGAAGTATGAAGAGCCTCCTGAGGGCCCTGTATATGGCCCTGTAGAGGGGCCTCATCTCCGGGTACATGTCGTCAAGGGCCCTCGTTATTGGCCCCTGGGCGTAGTAGATATCAGCGTTGACCAGGAAGGCCTGGGAGAAGTTCACCACGACGGCGTCGTCGTTGTCGACGCTGAACCTCATGCTCCTGAGCCACGCCTCAAGGGTCCTCAGCGACCCCCTGAGGAAGTACCTCCTGTCGAAGCTGACGGCCTCAAAGCCCGCTGACCTTATCTCCTCAGCCGTCTCGGAGGAGGGGGTCACGAAGGTCACGTCATAGGACCCCCTGAGCTCCCTTGCGAGGAGGTAGGCAGGCCTGAGGGGGCCGTGGAGGCCCTCAAGGGGGTCGACGAACATCACCAGGTCCACTGTCTCACCTTGGCGGGCGCCACGGCAGGCCTTCGGGGCCTCGTGGTTGAGTTCAAGGCGGGGCGCGAGTTCGAGGCGGAGCCGAAATTTAACCTTAAGCCGTCCGACCCTCCTTTAAGCGATTACACGTCAGCCAGTGAGCGGCGACCTCATGGCTCCCTAGGTAGCGATTAACTGGGGCCGTGAGCCCTCAAGGCCTGCTTGAGTAATGACGAGCTGGAGCAACGTAGCGACTGTTAATAGGCCAGCCAGCTGGCCACGTCCCTGGCCACCTTAGTTAGCTCCTGCACGTCCCCGCTCACTTGTCATGGGGTCTTGAGGGCAGGCGCCAGGCCCTCCCATCGCCCTCAAGGAGCGAGGCCAAGGCCAGGGCCAGCAGCAAGTAGGTGGGTATGTTGCCGTAAGCTGGTACCAGGTACCATGGCACCCTTATGGGCGGGTACTCGCCCGGCACGTACGTGTTAACCCTTATCGTCAGGTTGCCCGGCACTACGACGCTTGAGTTAACCGTGAGGGTCTCCCAGGCTGCCCTCTGAGTTACGTTGGCCTCAAAGGTCAGGGTCTTCTGCGTGGGCCTCTGGGAACTTATGGTTATGGTCCTGCCAAGTAGTGATATTGTTATGTTTGAGCTCACGTTTGTTGAGCTTAATGGTCTGTCGGTCACCATTATCAGGTTCATGGTGCAGTTGAGCTGCTTTACGAGGGCTGAGCCGTTGTAAACCAGGGCCTTAGGCGCCCCAGGTATGTATGTGCAGAGGGCCTGCCACGGCGTGGTGGGCATGTTAACTATAACGTAGTAGGTGCCCGGCCTAAGGGTCACCTTGGGGCTTACAGTTATCGGCGTGGCCCACCCGTGCGGGCTGCACCACCAAGGCATCCCGAAGCCCGCGCTCCACAGGTAGCCGCTAGTGTTCGTTGGCACAGGAGATCTCGAGATCGCTGCCTGACCGCTAACTGGGTTACTGGCCCCTGAGCCAAATATCGTGAGGGCCTCTACCGCGACAGTCTCATTGACTGTGACCGGCTGCACCAGGTACTCCGAGCTGTTCAGGAGAGCGAAGTAGCCTGGCAGGGACCCGCAGACCATGCCCTGCGGCAGCTGGAGCACCCATGACAGGTTCCTTGCCAGGTACTCTATGGCCTGCAGGGGGGTGTAGTAAGCGCTTAGGCTGACCTTAACCGGCCCCTCAGGCAGAAGGGCCAGCGTGTACTGATGGGAGCCCGGCGTTATGGGCATTAACGTCTCTGTGGCCGTGTAGTTGAGGCCATGGAGCTTTATGAGCGGTATAGGCGGGCTGTCGGCAGGCATGTAATTGCTTATAGTAACCGAGAGCTCGCCGGGCGAGGGCCCGCCAGGCAACGTGGTCACGCTGTACTGGTGCTGGCCGGGCGTCAGAGGGAGTAGCGTGACTGTCGTCGTGTAGTTGAAGCTATATGGCCTCTGGAAGGGCCCAACGAGCAGCCAAGCGCCGTCATTGAAAACATAAGGTAGGTAATTGTTGAAGTTCGGGTAGTACGGGTACCCAGTTGGCACGAACGGCGAGTACACTTCAAATTTGGTGTATTTGTTCGGCCCGAAGAACGGCACCCCGTGCTCAGTCCAGCCGTACCTCGTTAACGAGAACCAGGGCACGGCCGTTGCCGGCACTGAGACCGATTCGTTGGGCGGCACGTAGTCGTTCAGCTGTATGAGGGCCAGGTCATATGGCGTTGTCGCAGGCTGCAGCGGGTTGGGCAAGGGCTCGTGAAAGTAAAGGGCTGACAGGGGGGAGAGGACGTTAAGGAACAGTGTCGAGACTGTCACTGCGGTGAAGATCGCGACAAGCAGCGCCCTCCTGACGCGCGGTCTGAACTTCCTAAGGGCCCATATGGTGGGCACTATGACTGCTGGCGCCGCGAGGGCCGTGTAGTAGACCCAGATGATGTAGTATGGGGGGAACGTCGTCTGCCACATCACGTAAAGCCAAGGCAGCAGCAGGAGGTTCTGGGGCTCCACGAGGTTCAGGAAGAGCGTGGGCAACATCAGGAAGACCGTGCTCTGGATCTTCGTGTGGAGGTCTGCCCTTACGTTGTTTGCCAGGAACTCGAGAACGCTGGACAGGCTGGGCGCAACGTTATGACTCGACGAGTGGCCTGAGCTCACATGAGTAGTGAAGTGAAAGATGGCGTTGCCTATGGGGTCAGTTATCGATATCAGCGGGCCCGAGAGCGCTGAGCCCCACACGTTCTGGAATATGTTTATGGTCCCGTGGCTGAAGTAGTAGACCATCAGGAAGTCCCCGAAGAGCCAGGCGAGCGAGAAGGCAAGGGTCTCAAGGCCCAGGGCAATTCTCCCTTTGACCTTAAGCCAGTCAAACCTTGTGGCCAGTACGTAAAGCCCTATAAAGATCCCAAGTAGTGGTGCAAATTCTATGGTGGTCATCATAAGCGTTAGGGACAGCCAGTAGCCGAGCCTGTTTCCCATGTATAGGTTGTAGAGGGCTAGCGCGAAAAAGGGCGCCGTGAGGATCACTACCTCGAAGGGCCCGACCAGGTACGTGGTAACCCACGGGAACAGGAGGTAGGCTAACGCCGTGAGCAGGGCGTACCCCCTGTCACCGAAGAGTTTCAGCCCAAGCTTGTAAAGAGGTATAGTCGGCAGCGTCGCCAGCGCGACCTCTATGGTCACAAGGGTGACTATGCTCGGGTACGTGAGGTAGAGGGGGTACACCAGGAAGAGTATCAGCGAAGCGTGGTTGTAGAAGTAAGTAGGCGCCTCAAAGCTGTCGAAGAGCCTGTGGTACAGCGTTGCAGAAGCAAATGACTGCAAGAACGTCGCCGTGTCAAGGCTTACCCCTAAGTTCAGCTGATAGTACATCATCACGGCGCTGTAGGTTATGTAGTACGCGGCCGCGGCATAAATGATCATGAGGGCCCTGAAGTACTTGTCCGCAACTACCTGCCTTGCCACGTCCTTTATGTAGCCGCTGAGCATTAGGAGCAGGCCGACCACTAGCAGCGATGCCGAAGCCTGTAATACCTTAAAGTTGTAGAGCTGAGGCACGTAGTCGGCGAAGCCTAGGGTCCAGACAACGTAGAACTGGGCGAACAGCGCTGCCCCTGCCAGCTTCAGGCGCCTCTCCTTGACCTCCAAGACTGGCTATGGCCTCGTCTCGCCAGCGGCCTTAGGGCTTTAATCCGTTATCACGGTTAGGGCCTTCGAACACATAATATTGAGGTGCATCCCTTCATTGCTGCGTCAGCAGCAGGAGCCTCACGGCTTTAGTAGCGACCAACCGGTCTGTGGGTTTCTCAAGGCCCGCACGAGGAATGACGAAGCTGGGGCAACGTAGCGACGGTTAACGGGCCAGCCCGCTGGCCACTTCTCTGACCACCTTGGTTAGCTCCTGTGCGTCCCCGCTCACCTCCTCAACGTCATCGCTGTCGACGTTGTACGTCGCCGAGCCGCGCCTCGTGTAGACCCTGACCCTGTGAGAGAAGGCCCTCTTGATAGCCTCTCTCGGCAGCTCGTTCTCCCTGTAGACCCTCTCAGGCCTGTACTCGGGCCCGAAGCTCTCGGCCAGGACGACGTCAGAGCCTAAGCCTGACGCTTCGCCGTTCATCGCGGCCCTCACGATCGAGGGGACCTGGGCAAGGCTCACGAAGGCCCCCTCCTGTTTAATGGGCCTGGCCCAGCTGGGCCACCTCACCCAGAGCGGCACCCTGAGGAGCCCGTCCTTGAGGAAGTAGCCGTGGTGTACGCCCCCGTCGCCCAGGAGCTCGCCGTGGTCTGACGTCACTATGACGAGGGATCTGTCGAGGTAGCCCTTGAGGGCGTGGACTATCTCCAGGGCCCTCCTCGTAGCGTAGGCCGCGTGCCTGGGGTAGCTCTGGCGGTTGAGGTTAACGACCTCCTCGTCAAACCTGTTGAAGAACACGGCCTCAAGGAAGGCCCTGAGCGCGAGCTGCCCGTTCATGTCCTTAACCGTGTAGGGGCCGTGCGCCTCCATTATGTTTATCAGCATGAGGAAGGGCTCGGTGAAGGACCTCCCCCTCAGGAAGTCAAGTATCGCCAGGGAGCCCTTCTCCATTGTAGGGTCGTGGAGGCCCAGCCTCCCGGCCAGCCTCCTGAGCCTGGACCTGGCGAGCATCCTGAGGCCGTTGAGGAGTAGGCGCGCCTCCCCGTCCCTTATGAGCTCGAGCGCGGCGCCCAGGTAGCTGTCACTCCTGTGCAGGGCTGTAATTAGCCTCTCGTAGTCCCTGCACTCCTCATGCCGCCTGCAGAGGCCGTCAGCCACGAGGCCCTCCGTGACTCCCCCGAAGCCGTAGGCCGCCGATATCAGCGGGTTGGCCGATATTACGTAGGCGCTGTAGCCCTCCTTCATAAGCTCCCCTATTATGCCCCTGTCGAGCTTGCTCATCCTCTGCCTCGACAGCTCCATCATGGTGCCAGCGTAGACGCCGTAGGCCTCGTGGACCCCGTGCTGGCTCGGGTACAGGCCTGTCACCATGCTGACGTGGCTCGGCAGGGTCCAGGGGGAGGGCGCTATGGCGTTCTCGTACTTGACGAAGCCCAGGTCCCTGAGCGCCTCCAGGCCGCCTGCGTGGTCCTCCCTGAGCGTGTCAATGACCAGCAGTATAACGTTGGGCCTCCTCCGCTCGCCCAACCCTGGCACCTTCTTGGGGCTGACCGCCCGTAGGCGGCCTGAGGCGCTCGGCCAGCGCCTAGGCCTTCACAATGCTCGCCCACGTCAATTTAAGCTTTCCGTGGGCGCAGCTGGGGCTGTCCAAGCGGGGCTTGAGGGCGCTAGTAGGCCAGCTGGGCCGCGCTGAGCGGGGTCGGGATGTAGGACCCCTGGCCCTCATGCCACGCTAAAGAGACTTGACGGCCTCCAGCGCCCTGTCGGCGTGCTCCTCGGCCCTCTTCAGGCCCCTTATGACCTGCCTTACCACGCCGTCGGGGCCTATCACGAACGTCACCCTCTCAGCTGTGCCCGTCGCCCTCAGCACCCCAAAGGCCCTTGAGACCTCCTTCTTAGCGTCGCTCGCAAGCGGGAACCTGGCCCCGTGTTTCTCGGCGAACCTCCTCTGGGTCTCAAGGCCGTCAACGCTTACCCCTATGACCTCAGCCCCCGCCTTCCTGAACTCCTCGTAGAGCTCGGTGAACCTCTTCAGCTCCCTGGTGCAGCCCGTTGTGAACGCCTTGGGGAAGAAGTAGAGGACCACCTTCCTGCCCCTCAGCTGGGACAGCCTCACCTTCCCTGCCGTGGTCTCGAGCTCGAGGTCAGGGACCGGGTCGCCTACCTGGACCACGCCTCTCGCCGAGGGGCCTTCCTCAGGGCCCCTTTTAAGGCGGAGCATGTAGGGACAGGGGCTTATAGGGGGCATGGGCCCTAGCTTATTTACCTAGGCCCCCCTCAAGGCGACAGGTGTATACAGTGGCGTCCGAGAGCCTTGAGCTCCTCAGGTCCAGCGTCAGGGAGTTCGCGGAGAAGGTGGTCAAGCCAGTCGCCAGGAGGATAGACCAGGAGAACGCCGTTCCCCCCGACATTATAAGGCAGGTGGCTGAGATGGGCTACTTCGCCCTGAGGGTCCCCCAGGAGTACGGGGGCCCCGGGCTGAGCACCCTTGAGTCAGTCATAGTTGTTGAGGAGCTGGCCAGGGCCTCTGGGGCAGTCGCAATAATGGCCACCGTCTCGGGCACCATGGTGGCCTACCCGCTGGTCCACTACGCCTCCCCTGAGATAAAGGAGAGGTACCTGACGAAGCTGGCAAAGGGGGCAGTAGGGGCCTTCGCCCTGAGCGAGCCGTGCTGCGGCACGGACGCGGCGGCCATAACCACGAGGGCAGTCAAGGAGGGGGACGAGTACGTGATAAGCGGCAGGAAGACATGGATAACCAACTCCCCCTACGCGGACTTCTTCCTCGTGGCGGCCAGGACCGGGAGGCCTGAGGACAGGCACAGGGGCGTCTCGCTGTTCGTCGTAGACAAGACATCGTGCGTAGAGGTCTCGAAGCTCGACATGATGGGCTACAGGGGCAGCGGGACGAGCGAGGTCCTGTTCAGGGACTGCAGGGTACCCGAGTCAAACATGGTCGGCCAGCTGAACGGGGGCTTCAAGGTAGTCATGGACGCGCTAAACGAGGGCAGGGTGGTCACGGCCGCCACAGCCCTTGGGCTGGCCGAGGCGGCCTTCGAGGACGCCCTGGCCTACTCGAGGCAGAGGGAGTCCATGGGCGTGCCGATAGCTGAGCACCAGATGGTCCAGTACATGCTTGCAGAGATGAAGGTCAGGGTTGAGGCCATGAGGCTGCTGATATATGAGGCCGCCAGGAAGGTTGACGCGGGGGACCCGGACTACCCAATGTGGAGCAGCATGGCAAAGCTGGCCGCCGCCCAGTGGGGGGTTGACGTGGCAAGGATGGCGGTGCAGGTCGAGGGAGGGTTCGGGTACAGCAGGGAGAGCCTGGTCGAGAGGGTGTACAGGGACGTGAAGATGGTCGAGATAGGCGACGGCACTAATGAGGTCCAGAGGCTGGTCATAGTGAGGAGCCTGCTGGGCAGGATAAGGGGGGTTAGGACGAAGTAGGGCAGAAGAAGCGGCCTCAGGTAAGCAGGGCCTACAACGGAGGGCCAACAGGGCGATAACGCTGGGCTGAGGGGCCGTCGCGCTCAAAGGCCCTGAGGAGGCAGAGCCCTTGGGTGTCAGGCCTGAGGCTCTGGTCAATATCCCCGAGCTACCTTGACGCAAGGGGGCTGCTGGCCCTTTGGAGGGAGGCCCTGCTTGCCCAGAAGATCCTCATGGGCCTCACCAGGGGATATACCAGGCACCCCCAGCTCGAGAGGTTCAGGAGGACCAGCAACCCAGTGCTCTACATAGGCACGTACCTCTACTACGTCTACCTTGAGGGGCGGAGGAGGGGGTACGACTTCAACGTAAGCAAGATAGTCAGGTACGACCCGGGCCTGCCGAGGGTCCCAGTTACGTCAGGGCAGGTCAGGTACGAGTTCCAGCACCTGCTGGGCAAGCTGAGGGCCAGGGACCCGGCGAGGTATGAGGCGCTGAAGGGCGAGGCCGAGGTCAAGGTTCACCCCCTGTTCTACGTGGTGGAGGGCGACGTGGAGCCGTGGGAGAGGGTTAAGGTCTTCAGCTAACGCTTACCCTGCTCGCTCTCGCTCTCCTCCAGCTCCTCGAAGCTTATGTAGGCCACCTTGGGCCCGTGCATCGCGAACCAGAGGGCGTCCCTGACCGGCTCCAGGACAACCCTGTCGCCCTCGATGTGAAGCCTGAGCCTAGAGCCCTCTTCTATGCCAAGCAGGTCAGCGACCGCCTTAGGTATTGTTATGCGCCTCCCCCTGTGGACCTTAACCTCAAAGGTGAGGCCAGCGCCCTCGTCCACGATCTGGTTACTGATTGGGATGACAGCTAGCAAGGCCTATAAAATTAGGCTTAACATTTATATGATGAAACTCTATCAGACTCGTAGTGTCCCCTAGCGCTAAGTCCTTTAGCCGTTAGCTGTGAGGCCTTTGTCCTTAGTCCTTTATGGTGGCCTCAGCAGTCTCGGCTTCAGGCTTACCTTGATACACGCTATCTGGGCGGCGCAGGCCTCGGACGGGCGTAAGTCCAAAGGCATGGTTGTCAGGAGGATTGAGGGCGCAGTGCAGTAAGTATCGAGGCACTCTCACAGGGCCCTTGGGGAGAAGGAGAGCGTGCAGGCCTAGGCCTTGAGGCCTCGGCCCTAGACAGCAGGGACGCTTTATAACTTCTACCGGTAGAAGTAGCTTCTAGGGGTAGAAGCCTTGCTGTTTGACCCTGCTCCCAAGTCTTCTAGGAGGGACTTCTTCGACAGGGAGGCGGAGATAGAGAGGGTCAAGTCGCTCTCGTCCCCCATAACCCTTGTGCTGGGCCTCAGGAGGACTGGCAAGTCCTCAGTTATCATGATATCCCTTAACGAGCTCGGCCTACCTTACATATACGTGGACCTCAGGAAGTTCGAGGAGAAGGGCTTCGCCTCCTACAGGGACCTCGTGGTCGAGCTCGAGAGGGAGGTCAACAGGCTCACCAGCAGGTTCCCCGGCCTCCTGGAGCTCCTCAGGAGGGTCGAGGGGGTTGAGGTCATGGGGAGCGGCGTGAGGCTTAGGTGGGGAGGGCGGAAGAGGGTCACCATATCGTCGCTGCTCGAGGCCCTTAACGACTGGGCGGAGGACAGGGTCCTCGTAGTTATTGACGAGGCCCAGGAGCTCATAAACATGAGGGGGGCCAACCTGCTGCCTGCCCTCGCCTACTCCTTCGACAACCTCAGGAGGGTCAGGGTTGTGCTCAGCGGCTCAAAGATGGGCCTCCTCTACAGGTACCTCGGCGTCGAGGACCCCAGGTCGCCCCTCTACGGGAGGGCCATGAACGAGGTGGAGCTCAAGCCGTTCAGCAGGGAGATGGCCGAGCAGTTCCTCAGGCTAGGCCTCAGCGAGCTCGGGATAGAGCTCAGGGAGTACGACATGGTCTACGACACGATTGGCGGCATACCCGGCTGGCTCACCTACTTCGGCTACTACTACGGCCAGGACAGGGACCTCGGCAGGGCCCTTGAGAGGACGCTGAGGACGGCCCTTGGCCTCATAAGGGAGGAGTTCGAGAGCTTCCTGAGGACAAGGTACGTGGCGAGGGAGAGGTACCTCGCAATAATGAGGGCCGTGTCCAGGTGCGCCACGTGGTCAGAGATCAGGAGGGCCCTCGAGGCCAGCGAGGGGGCCAGGGTAAGCGACTCCGAGCTGAGCAACTACCTCACCCAGCTCATGGACTCCTCGTGGATAGTGAAGACGGACAGGGGCTACTGCCCCTCTGAGCCCCTCATAGGGAGGGCGTTCGGGGGCTGAGGGCCTTCCCATGTAGAGAAAACGCTTTTAGCTGGGCCCACGCTGGAAGCGCGTGAGCTCATGGCCATAAGGGAGGGCGACATAATAGTTACTACAGCTCCCTACGTGGCCGGCGTTAACTCAGCTGTACCACACAGCTACGTCAAGGTGTCGTTCACGAGCACCAGCCAAAGTACGCTGCCGCACCCTCCGCAGCTGAGCTCCTTTGAGGCCCAGACCTGGACGACGTATAGGTTGCCCAGCTGCTGGGTTGAAGCCCAGACGTAGTAGCTGGAGAACATGGGGCCTATGAAGAACAGCGTCACGTTGTAGGTCCTGCCCTCGTAGGTTACCAGGTAGCGGTACTCCTGCCCGCCAGTGTAAGTCACG
>Ga0209739_100129_pt1 | contig 34546 bp, 35 predicted proteins | sample JossMetagenome_2_FD_184729 | JGI IMG/M metagenome (GOLD analysis project Ga0209739, IMG submission 184729) | Hot spring sediment microbial communities from Joseph's Coat, Yellowstone National Park, USA - JC3_ASED (SPAdes) (version 3) | ecosystem: Environmental > Aquatic > Thermal springs > Hot...
ATTCTTCTAATTTTTCTCTTAATTCTTTATTATTTATTATAGATTCTATTTCAGATAATTTTCCTTCTATAGATAATAATTTTCTATATAATATACCTAAAGCAATCCATATTTGTACTTTTGAAGGGTTATCGGAATTTTCATATATATCTTTATATTTTTTTGTTTCTTCTATTAATGATTTTATAAAGTCTCTAAATATAGGATCTAAGCTATCTTTCCAGTCAGAGGCCATATTCTTTTAATATTTTATTTTTTACCTCTTCAAAATGCTCTACTATTTTTTCAGGTTCTAACCCTTTTTTTAAATATCTTGAAAATTGTCTTTTATATTTTTCAGGATCTTTTTCTTTTAACATTAGTGCATAATTTTTTATATGTTCGCCTCTTATTCTATCTTCAGAAGGTAGAATTTCTTCACTGTGTGGTATTTCCAATCCAGCGTCAATAGCTCCTTTTAGTGCTGCATATAGAGAATTTCCCTTTGTAGATCTAAATCTTCCAATGTCTAATATTGCTTCTTCAATTCCTCTTTTCTTTGCTTCTAAACCTGCTAATAAACCAACTAAATATGCTGTTGGTAAATTTCCTCTATGACCTTTCCATCCATATTTCTTTTCTAATATTTTTGAATGAACTGTGAATAATGTTTTATCTCCGTTTTCATTATATAATGTTATTTGTGCTAATATGTTGTTTAAAAATCTTCTAACAACAAATCTTGGTTTCTTTGATTTTAATAATTCCAATCTCTTTCTATAATCAGTAATATTTTTCCTTCTTCTTCTAAATTTTACTACGTAAGTAGGACCTGTAGCCATTAAGATATTTTTATAAGTAATTTTTTAAATTTAATTTAATTTAAACATTTAAATTAATTTGAGATTTATAGATTATAATATTGAAAATAACTCTTTTGGCATATATGATATGTTGTTTTTAAACTCTAAATCATAATCTCTGATAATATTTCTATATTCCGCATTATATCTTTTCATACTATTTTTTACTTGTTTTTCACATTTTCGTTCTTTTCTAATTTAACTTCTACAGGTATTATTTCATTATTAGAGGTTTTTATTAGAAAATATATATTTATTCTAAAAATTATGATAAAAAATAAGCAGAAAGCTATATTATCTTATTTAATTCTTCTAAGCTCTTTTTATCCAAATCTTTTAATATTATCTGATATAAACTACTATTTTCATCAATAAACAAAACCTTATCTTCTAAAATAAATATATTCTCTGGAGAAAGTATTTTTATCTTTATTTCTTTATTATTTATAAAAGCATTTAATAATATTGTTTCTCCTTCAATTTCTATTTTTCTTATTTTTTCTATTTTATATATTATAGAATTAAATTTCATTGCATCTTCTAATATTTTTCTAGAATTTTCATCTAAAATTGTATAATCTTCCAATAAAAACATTTCATTGAAATTATCATCATAAAATCCAACAAATTTAGGATTTGAAATTGGAAATAAAAGTTTTGGTATGAGATTCTTGTATTTTATACCATTATATATAATATTTACTCTACTAGGTCTATCGGAAGGCTCTATTTTTATGTTTTTATCTTTTATTATATTTAAATTGATTAATTCTGATTTTTGATTAATTTTTTCTATATTATTCATATTTTCTATTTGATTTCTAAATAAATCATAAAATTTCCCTTTTTTCTTAATTAAATCCTCAGGTTTTCCTTCTTCTACAATTCTTCCATCTTCTATAACAATAACTCTATCCATATTTAATATTTCTGATAAATTATGTGAAATGTATATTAGTGTTTTATCTTTTGAAATATTTAATATAGCAGAAAAAATGTTTTCTCTACTTTTAGCATCAATATTTGATGTTAATTCATCAAATATAAATATGTCTGGATTTTTTATTATATTTCTTGTAATTGCTATTTTTTGTTTTTGTCCACCTGACAATTTTATACCTTCTTCTCCTGCTGGAGTATCATATGCAAAAGGTAATTTTATTATATCATCATGTATATTTACAATTTTACAAACTTTAATTATTTCTATTTCATTTATATTTGGATTTCCATAAGATATATTATATCTAATAGTATTATCAAAAATTTCTGGTTCTTGTGATAAATAAGAAATCTTTTCTCTAAGCCATTTTAAATCTATATCTTTTATATTTGTATTTCCAATTAATATTTCTCCATCATTTACATCATAAAATCTTAATAATAATTTTGCAATTGTTGTTTTTCCTGCACCATTTTTACCAACTATTGCAACTTTTTCTTTTGGTTTTATTGTAAAAGAAATATTTTTTAATACAGGAAAACCTGGTTCATATCCAAAAGTAACATTAACAAATTTTATATCATCAAATAAATTTGGTTTTATAGCATTTTCTTTATTTAATATTTTTGGTTTATCTTCTAATAATTCTAATATTCTTTCAGCAGAAACCAAGGCTCTTGGAAGATCTCTAAAGAACTTATCGTATGTAATAAGTGGGCTATAGATATTCGATGTATAAGCTATAAAAGCAACTAATATACCTAACTTAATTAAATTATTAATCACAAAAAGCCCACCCATGTACCATAAAAATACAGTAGTTAACTCTATTATAAGAAAGGACAAGTCGCCTCTTATTGTAATAAGTTTTCCTACTTTGATATCTATTAAATACCAAGAGTTTATTATGCTTCTTGTTTTTTCATATTCTTCTTTTTCTTTTGAGAATAGTTTGATGCTATAAAAATTCCTTAGAATATTATTTACTTGGGTTTCAACATCTACAGACTTTATTCTAGCTTTTTTACTGGCTATTCTAATTTTTCTTTCATAAATTATAAAAATTGTAAAAATAACTACTGTTGTAATTATTACAGGTATTGCTAAAAAAGGCAATAAAAAGAAAAGTATAATAATGCTTCCAATAAGCGATAAAGTATCCATAATTATAATGGGCAAATTTAAAATAAGACTATTTATTTCTTCTATATCAGATTGATATCTAACTATTAATCTAGAAGGTGAATATTTTTCTACAAAAGAAATATCATTAAAAATTATATGTCCTAATAATAGCTCTCTTATTTCTTTTGTAATTTTTGTTTGTACAATATTTGATAAAAAATCTCCTATTAAATATAAAATTCTATAAGCAATGTATGATATTAACATTAAGAAAATTATTGAGATAAATATATCTATTGATGGTGTTTCTGATATAAGAACTTTATTTATTAATATAGCCGTTAAATAAGGAGGAACCAGGTTTATTATAGTACCCATAATAAAGATAATTGTAATTAAAGCAAGTTCTTTCTTATATTTTTTAATAATTTGTATTAAAAATCCATATATTTCTTTCTTTGATCTTTTCTTTTCTTCTTCCTTTTCGATTATTTCTATTTTTACTTTTAAATTAAATTCGTCCACAATTTTTTGTATATTATTCGCTTTTTTCTTTGTAAAATATGCAACCTCAAAAAGATTTTTATCTTTATCTATTGCAATTAATTTACATATACTTATTCCATATTCTATATCTAACTTTTCTACATTATCAATTTCTAATACTTTATTTTTATTATTATCGTATACAGAAATTTTATCATCTAAAATTTCAATAGTTTCTTCATTAAAATTGAGATTTCTATCAAGATCCGTTTTAAATATTGCTTTAAAATGATCTGTCATAAGATATATGTAATCTATAAAATTATTAAAAATAAAAATTATGGCAAAGATTTTTCAAAAATAATGTATCTAGTATTTAAATATTACAATATATTATATAATTTTATAGATAAATTTATATAGATAAAAATATATCTATAATTTATGCCTAAAGGATGGAAAACAGTTTCAATACAAGTAAGAGAGGAAGAATATAAAAAAGCAAAAGAATTGGGTATTAATATTTCTGAAGTATTAAAGAAAGCATTAAGAGAAGAAATTAAGAGAAAAGAGGAAGAGAAAAGATTAGAAGCAATAAAAAGGTTAGGAGAATTACTGGAAAAAACAGGCGCAACCTCTGAAGAAAATATAAAAATAATAAGAGAAATTAGAGAAGAAAATTAAAATGAAATATGTAATAGATACTTCTGCTTTAATAAATATTGTGTTGAAGTTCTATAAAAAAGATCCAAATTTTATAAATAGAGTACTTGAAGAAAGTATTTTTCCAGATTTAATATTTTATGAGATTGGAAGCTATTTAAGAAAGTATAAAGAAATAAAGAAAGTTTCTAATAATGAAATAAAAGAAATGATAGAATTATTTAATTATATAATCGGAAAAGCCAAAATAGAGGGGGTAAGATTAAATTATGAAATTTTAGATTTATCAATAGAAGAGAATCTATCATATTATGACGCAGTATATTTATATTTAGCTAAGAAACATAATTTAATTTTAATTAGTGATGATAAAGATTTAATTGAAAAGGGTGCCATGAGTTCTGATAATCTTTTAAAAAATTAAAAATTTTATTTATCTAAAATACTGAAAAAGTTGTTTCAGATTTTTAAAATTCTTTTATAGTGTTTTAGTAATCTGACATGGAATTCCTTTTACCCTAAAAAAGTTATATAAGAAACGATAGTGCAAAAAGTTTATTGAAATATTAAGAAAAATTCAGTTTAAAAATAAAATCCGCCGCGGGTGGGATTTGAACCCACGCCCCCTTTCGGGGATATGGTCTCCAGCCATACCCCTTGGTCCGCTCGGGCACCGCGGCATAAATGTCCCCCGCCCATCGTTACCAATATTCATCTTTTCATATTGGTTCGTCTAAGCGGGGATACATATTTAATATAATTTAATACAAAAATATTTTTATGCTAACAAAAAAATTATTGGAAAAGATAAATCAAAAAATAAATCAAATAAAAAAAGGTGAAGAAAGTTATGAGGAAGAAAAAATTAATATTGAAAAGCTAGATTTAGATAATTTTGAAGTAAAAGAAAAGAAAAAATATGGATTTATAGATTCTTCTCATGTAAATGGAATTGTTGGACCTTATAGTTATGTATATTCTAGAGCAGTAATTGTTTCTGATGACATATATGAAAGTATAGAGGATATAGAATTTTTTGAAACATCTTTTATAAGAACAATCAATAATGAAAATTTTGACATTCAGGATATTTCAGAATTATTATCAAAAAATTTAGAATATAAATTGGCAAGAAAATATTCTGATAGATATATATTTATAGATGGATCAATAATATCAGATTCTATATTATATTCAAAATTTTTAGATAATTTTTATAATGAGAATATTGAAAATAGGAGAAAAGAGTTTTTAGAAAATTTTGAATATTTAATAAAAAATGGAAATTTGTTGGCGGTTGCAAAAAGAATATTAAATTTAGATATAATACAGCAAGGCAGATCGGATTTATTAACATTGATGAAATTTTTTCCATCAGAAATATTTTATACAGATATTAAGGAAAAACAATTAAAAGAATTTTTAGGTTTTAAAATTCCAAACTGTTCATTTTGTAACAAAAATATATATATAATATATTTCAGAGCTAGGTATAATGATCATATATATAGATTAGAGGGAATGGAGAAAATTGGAAAAGAAAAGTTCAAAGAAATAATAAAAGAGATTGTTTATGATCAAAAATCTTATCCTAAAGGGTTAAAATTGGCCCATAACTTATGTAAAATAACAAACAAAGAAAAATCGAGATTAGAAAGTTATATTAAGAAAAGTTTGGGATTTGAAAAAACTGTTGGTTGGGAAACTCATTAGGGTCCGGGGCGGGATTTGAACCCGCGATCTTCGGGTCCACAGCCCGACGCCTTACCACTAGGCTACCCGGACCATAAAATGTATTATAAAATTCATATTTTTAACTAATATAAATTAAAGGCATCACACCATTTGGAGGATATGCTCTAGCAATCACCCATTGGATGTATAAACTTGATGATGCTAATGAACTGCTGCATACTCCTGATAATTCTAAAGTAGGATATTGAAATGGATTATAATTTAAACTTGCATATGTATATCTATTATAATTTCTATTATATGTATTCAATAATGTTAAGGGAGTCCACACCTGATTAGTATTATAAATATAATATCCTGCTTGTGCATATGTAGAATTAACTATCAAATATCCATAAACTGTATCTGATTGAAATGGGAAACTTGTAGAATTTAAAGTTTGACCAGTTACTGCAGATCTTAAATATACTCCACCGTAAGAAGGATGGTACCAGAAAAATGTATATGTAGATAAGTTAGGTACAGGTCCAGGGAGTTGGTTACTAGTATTTCCAAATAAAGATATTATAAATCCTCCTGTACCTACATAAATAGAATATGAAGAAGAATAGAAATACCAAGTTGTTTCAACAATTAAAGGTATTAGGGAAATATTCCAATTATTTGGAGGTAGTATATATGTTCCACTACATTGTTGATAATTTCCATTTGTCATTTGAATACCATTTGGAGTTACTATAGGAGACCATAAGGAGGAAGTGTTATATAAACCCCATCCATCTGTTGTATTATTAAAATATCCATATGCTATAAATACATATTTACCATTATCATATTGTCTAGATGGAAATACATTTGGAGAAGCACCAACATATGGATAATATGAAGAATAATAATTATCACTAATATTTCCTACATACATATATATTGTTGCATTACTATTAGCAGGGATACTTTTATCTAATTTTATCCACCAAATCTTACAATATGTACTTCCATTTACTAATTGACCTAAATACCATGAATATATGTCTGGAGTACTATTGCAGGTTGTAGTAAAGTATATATTTGAACCATTATTATTAATTAAATTAAATAATGTTACATTATTTACATAAGCAAAATTAGGACCCATATTTATTGTTCCATTACAAATTGCTATATCTTGTTGGAATGGAGATGGAGTTGGAATATTTTGAGTATTGTACAATGTTAAAGTTAAATATGGAAATTGGCAAGTGAAATCTAATATGTTAAAGACAATTGGTGGTTGAAAATAATTAATTAATGAATTTGAAATATATTCTATAGTAAATATTCCAATTATATCATTAGTTATCCCAACTTCTAATTTATAATTTCCATTTTGATTTGGAGGAATTTGTGATAAATTTGCAACAATAATTAATAAACCATTGTTATATGGATTTACAATTGATCCATTCGAATTATAAGGATAAACTTTTACTAATCTGCCATTTAAAATTGCAAATACTTGAGAATAATTAACAGGTTCTGAAGGTTTTACATATGCGTATAATGTATTATTTGCTATAAAATAATCTAGTAATTGGAAATTTAACTTTATAGATTTCGAAATTCCCTGTCCTGTTGGATTTATGATATTTAAATTGGGAGAAATTATATTGTATATTATAACAGTAGCAAGAGCACCAATTACTAATAATAGCAATGCTCCAATTATTTCAGATTGTAATCTCATATTATATAAATTATCTAGCATATATTAAAGTTTGAAACTTAACCCCATAACAAGATACTAATATTATATAATTCCATGAATTGTTTACTAAATAATTATTATTAAAATATATTGTTGCATTTTCACCTGGTAAAAACAGATTTGATGGATATAAATAATTTATAGAATAATTAAAAGTGGAAAAATAACCATTAACATATAATTGAAAACATGATAAATCTAATGCTTTGTTTCCGTTATTATATATAATTATATATGGACTTGAATAGTTTGTTTGATTATTTAAAAATTTTATATTCTCTCCAACAATATTTTTTACTTGGTCAGCCACTGAATTTGCTGTATAATAAAAATTTTTATAATAATTATCTAAAATTAAATATAAAACAAATGAAGAAATAATAAAAATGACAAATCCAATAATTGCTCCAACAATTGATCCTAAATCAGATTTCATACTACTGTACACGTACTTGAGGTTGTATTAACATATACTAAATTCTGTGTATATGCCCCAGTAGATGCTACAATTCTTACATGATAAAAGTCTGTTGTTACAGAAATATTTGCAACAATTGCAATTGTATCATAAGGCCCCCAGGCTGAAGTGCCAGTATAACTATTTGCAATATAAATTCTTGTATTATTTATTAATGCTCCGTTAATAAACAATAATGTTAAATTTTGATTTAGTACTATACTTCCTCTGTTTGTTACATAGAAATATAATAAATTTGTTGTATTGTTATATGCACAAGAATCTAACGTAATATAAGTATTCAATTGATTTTGTAATGATTGGGAGTTTGCAATTGCGGCATTACTTATTCCATTTAAATTATTATATGCAGTAGAAACGAATATATAAGCAGCAATACCAGCAACTATAAATAATATGATTTCTACAAGAATTGTTCCAAATTGGGTTTTCATTAAAAATTATGATCTATTAAAAAATATAAATTTATTCTACTAATTCGTATCCATCAATACCCCTTTCATTCATAATTTTTTTCCATTCTAACATTCTTTCTTGTCTTTTTACTTCAAGTTCGCAAACCTTGTCCATTATTTTTAAATTCTGTACACCTTTTATTTCAACTTTTTCCCCTCCTTCTATTGATATATTTACATCCTGTCTAATAGTTCCTAATCCTCTTTTTACTTTCCCGGTTAATCTTAATATTAATCCAATATATTCAGCAACTTCTTTTACCTCTTTTGGATCTCTTAAATCGGGACCTGTAGATATTTCTATTAATGGTATTCCCAATCTATCCAATCTATAAATTATATAATCTTCTCCTTCTTCAATTTTCCTTGCAGCATCTTCTTCAATACAAATAGTTTGAATACTTATCTTTTTATCTCTATATTTTAATTCTCCATTTAATGATAATAATAATGTTCTTTGAAAACCAGATGTATTTGATCCATCTACAACAATTTTTCTCATAACCTGTAAAACTTTTGGGATATACATATTAAAAAATGTTGAAATTAATATGCCAAATTTTAATGCTTCAATATTTATTAAATGTGGAGGCTCTTCATCAAGCTCAACTAAACAAGAATAATCTTTAGAATACTCATATATATATTTTTTATCTTTCAGAGTTTCGTATTCTGCTGCAATATCTTTTTTTCCGATTTCGCTTAATGTTGCTCTCAATTTTCTTTCAATTCTATGATCATATTTATCACTTAAATTTGTAGGACAATTACAAAATAGCTTTTCTTTTGTATCAATTTGTTGATGAATTTCCAATCCAGCAATCATAACAATAAAAATATTAAAAAAATTAATAAATCATAATTTCAAAATAAAATTATGCAATTTATGAAAGCAAAGGGGTTCTATCCATTTGATTCTTCAGATTTACTTTCTCAAATCGAACAATACTTCATGGATAAAAGATATGGACCTGGGTATATTCCAAAAAATATAAAAAAGGAAAAAGATATAATTTCTGGAATTGTCCCACATGCAAGTTATGAATATCTTTTACCAGTTTCTGTAAAATTATATAAAGAATTATACGAGAATTTTGATTTTGATACAATAATAATCGTTGGTCCAAATCATCATAACATTGGTCAGAAGATAAATTTAATAATTGATGATTGGTATACACCTTTTGGTGTAATTAGAACAGATGTGGAATTTGCTAGAAAAATATTAAACAATTATGATGCATATGAAAATCCTATGTTATCTAGATATGAATATTCAATTGAAATACAACTACCCATGCTTAGATATTTATTTAAAGATAAAGTAAAGATTGTTCCAATAATTGTAAAAGATGTGGAATTAGAGATTATAAAAGATTTTGTTAAATTATTAAAGGAACTATCGAAAGAATTAAGTAGAAAAATAGTATTAATATCTACTGGTAATTTATATCACCATGGAGAATTTTATGGAAATATTATATATAAAGAAAAAATATCTGAAAATGTAAAAAGGGAATCTGAAAAAATCATAGAATATATATTAAATTTAGATTCTGAAAGATTATGTAAATTGGAAATAGATAGTAAAATATTTTGTGGAAAATATCCTTTTTTATTTTTCATAGAATATACAAAATTATATAAGGGGAAAATAGAACTAATAAACCATATTTTATCTTCTGAAATAAATAAAGACGAAAAGAATATAGTTAGTTATGCATCTCTATTATCTTATAAATAGTTAAAGAAATAATAATCTTATGAATGACTTTGATGACATATATAATGAAATTAGGAGAGAATTTGCTAGACAGATGAAATTATGGAAAAGATTCTTTAGTAGGGCAAGAAAAAGATTTGGACTTGACTTTGAATATGAAGAACCAGCAGTAGATTTAGTAGATAAAGGTGATAAATATTTAATAGAAATTGATCTACCAGGAGTTGATAAAAAAGATATAGACATTACTTTAGTAGATCATCATCTAAAGATTGTAGCATTAAAAAAGATTGAAAAAGAAGAAAGAGGTGAGAATTATATAGTATCCGAGAGAGCCTTTTCAGGATATAAAAGAATAATTCCATTACCAGAAGATGCTGATGAAAATTCTATAAAGGCAAAATATGAAAATGGTGTACTAAGGATTGAAATAAGAAAAAAGCCAGGCCATGAAGGAAAGAAAATCAATTTAGAATAGTTTTTTAATTTTTTATAATATAAATTTTTATGAAATATAAATTTGTGGAAGAATTATTATTATCTGCATTTAAAAGGGCAAAGAATAGTGGTAATAAATTTTATGATATAAAGGAAAGAAATATTGTAAAATTACAAACGATATACCAATACATAGATGATAAATTAGAAAAAATGTATAAAGATATAATTTTACCAGAAAATAAATTCTACAAAGAATTATATAAATTATTATTTACAGATATAGATATAAAGAAATTAAGAGAAAGAATAAAATATATAAGAAAAATAATAAAACAGGTTTATTTAAAGTATAAAAATGATATAAAGTTAACAAAGGATAAAAAAATAATAGAAAAATATAGAAGAGAATTTTATGGAAGGATATCTAGTATATTAAGAAGAAATTGGATTGTATTTAAATATTATAATATTTATCTAAATAGAAGAAGAAAAATACCAAATATTAAAAATTTACCTACAGTTGTTATTTCCGGTTTACCAAATGTTGGAAAAAGCACATTATTAAAAAATTTAACCGGATCAAATGTTAAGATTGAGCCATACCCATTTACAACAAAAGATTTAATGATAGGATATATTAAAACGCCATATTTTGATATACAGGTAATTGATACTCCAGGAATTTTAGATAGACCTATAGAGGAGATGAATGAAATTGAAAAAAAATCTATATTAGCACTAAATTATCTTGCGAATTTGGTTATATATATTTTTGATTTAACTGAAACTTGCGGATATAGTATTGAAGAGCAAAAAAATTTATTAAATATGATAAAAAAGATTTTTGATAAGGAAATAATATTGTATTTCTCAAAAAAAGATTTATTTACTGAAAGAGAAGAAAGAATTCTTAATGAATTTATTAAGAATTATAATAATATGATTATTTTTTATGATTATAATAAACTAAAAGAATTTTTAATATCTTATATAAAAAATAAAAAAGAATGGTATATATAAATATATTATGAAGTTAATAGTATCATCTGACATACATAATGATTTCGGAATGATATATAAAATAATAGAATTATATAAAAGAGAAAAACCAGATTATGTAGTAATTTTAGGTGATATAGCAGAATTGGGAGAAATAGAAAGAGGACTAATAAAAAAATTAACAGAACATATAGATCCAAAAAAAATTTTGATAATACCTGGAAATCATGAAATGTCGGAAGATATAAAATTATTAGAAAAAATATACAAAATAAGAAACTTAGATAAAAATTATATAATAAAGGATAATTTTGTATTGGTTGGATTTGGAGGTGCAGATTTATTATTGAATGTAATTGATGAAAAAGAATTTGAAAGTTTCTTAAATGAATTGAAGAAAAAATTTAACAACAAATATATTGTTTTATTAACACATATTCCACCAAGAAATTCTATGTCAGCTCTAAATATTTCTGGTAGTTATATATTGAGAAAGTTTATTGAAAATAATGATAGAGTTATTTTAAATATACATGGACATATACATGAAGCTGGAGGTTTAGAGGATATAATAAATAAAGCAAAGATTCTGAATGTTGCTAGAGAGGTAAAATTGGTTGAAATATATGATAAGAAGGCAAAAATAAAGTAAAAACAAAGAATAGATTAGTAAGAAGAGAAAATTAAAAGAAAAGGCATTAGGCTGGATATTTATAAAAAATATTTATTGATTATCAATGAAATAAATATTTATAATTGTATTTTTAAACATTATAGATAAAGAATTTTTAAGAATTTTTTATAAAAAAGTCAAATGAGTGATGAAGATTTTATAAAGGAGGTTTCTCATAGAAAAAAAGAAGAAGAAATTGTTTTAGGGCAAAAAAATTATAAAATAAAAAAAGTTATTAAAAGAGACGGAAGAATTGTAGACTTTGATCCTGAAAGAATAAAATATGCTGTGGAGAGGGCAATGAAAGCTGTTGGTGCTTATGATAAAGAAAAATTAGAAAAAGTTGTCGATTATATAATAAAAGTATTAGAGGAAAAATATGATGATGTAAAATATCCAACTGTTGAAGAAATTCAAGATATTGTCGAATTATCTTTATTAAAATTTGATTTATATGATGTTGCTAAGGCATATATTTCCTATAGAAAAGAAAAAGAAAAAATAAGAGAAGAAAAGAAAAATCTATTGGGAAAATTCTATGAAGAAGAAGTTGCAAAAAGATTTTCTGTTAATTCAATTAGATTAATGGTAAATAGATATTTATTAAGAAATGAAAATAAAGAATTAATAGAAGGTCCAAAGCAAATGTTTGAAAGAGTTGCGGCATTAATTGTAATACCAGATTTGTTATATGATGAAAGGATATATGATAAGGAAGGAAAACAAAAAGTACATCCAAAGGAAGAATTTGACTTTGTAAAAAATGAGAATAAATATGGATTACCAATAAAAGATCCTAAATTTAAATGGAATAGATATCATTTAGAAAGAATGAAATATTTGTATGATTATTTAAATGAGAGGGGTCATATGAAAATTTCATGGTCAGAATTTATAAAAATGCTAGAAAATGGAGAATTTGACAAATATTACGAGAATTTCTATCAATATTATGATTTAATGGTAAGTAAAAGGTTTATGCCAAATTCTCCCACATTATTTAATGCAGGTGCTGTTTTAGGACAATTATCTGCATGTTTCGTATTAGATATTGACGACGATATGGAATCAATAATGAAATCTGCAACAGAAGCAGCTTTAATATTTAAATCTGGTGGTGGAATTGGAATAAATTATTCAAAACTAAGACCTGAGGGTGATGTTGTTGCATCTACTGGTGGTGTTGCTTCAGGTCCTGTTTCATTTATGAAAATTATAGATACAGTTACGGATGTAGTAAAACAAGGAGGAAAGAGAAGAGGGGCAAATATGGGAATTTTAGAATCTTGGCATCCAGAAATATTTAAATTTATTCATTTAAAAGAAAAAGAGGGTGTATTAGAAAACTTTAATATATCTATAATGTTTGAACCATCTTTCTGGGAATATTTTGAAAATAAAAAAGAATATCCTTTAATTAATCCAAGATTATTAAGGAAACATAATTTACCTTTGCCAGGAGATCCAAATTTTGATATAAATAAAGTACCAAAAGAAGCAATTACAGGATATGTAAATCCAGAAAGAATATTACAGGAAGCATCATATGTTGCATGGGAAAAAGGAGATCCTGGATGTTTATTTATGGATAATATAAATAGAAGAAATGTTCAATATAAATATAGGGGACCAATTAGAGCTACTAACCCGTGTGTAACTGGAGACACTAGAATTTTAACTCCATATGGTCTTTTGAGGGCTGAAACTTTACTTTATTTAAACAATGAAGATGGTAGTGATATCAATAATATAAAACTATTAGTAGATGGAGAAGGAGAAATTTTATATACAACTGTTTATGGAAAAACATTGAGTGTAAGTTCTCCAATATTAGTTGATGCAAAAGTTTGGAGAGTCGGATTTAAACCAACTGTTAAATTAATTTTGGAAAATGGAATGGAGATTGAAGTAACTGAAGATCATAAGATACTTACAAAAGATGGCTGGATAGAAGCAAAATATGCTGAAGGAAAAGAAGTAAAAATAGCAAGAATTGATATTGATAAGATAGAAAATTATGGATTAAAGGAAATTGATGGAATAAAATTAGATAGAGAATTGGGATTTTTATTAGGTTGGTTAGTTGGTGATGGATATGTTGGAGAAAAAGTTTTCTTCTACTTTAATGCTAAAACTGAGAAGGAAGTTTCTGAATATGTAAAAGAATTGCTTGAAAAGAAATTTGGGGTAAATGTTAGTAGGTTTGAAAGAAATAATGAAATATGGATTTATGTGAGTAAGAAAGAAGTTGTTGAAATTTTCAAAAAACTAATGAGAAAGAAAACTATTTTGCCAGAAATTGTTTTCTTAGCAAATTCAGAATTTGTTAAAGGATTTTTGAATGGTTTATTCTCAGCAGATGGATATATTGATAAAGATGGAGCAATAAGATTAACTTCATCTAATAAAGATTTGTTGAAAGAAGTACAACTTTTGCTAACTTTATTTGGTATATTTTCAAAGATTTATGAAAGACCATATAAGAGAAAGTTTGAGTATGTTACTGTAAATGGTGAAAAAAGAGAATATGAAACAAAAGGATATTTTGAACTTATAATCAAAAACTATAGTAGAAAAATTTTTGAAGAAAAGATAAAATTAATAAATTATAAAAATGAAAATCTACTTGACAGACTAAAGAAAACTAAAATAGATGATAATTTTGTTAAGATTGTGAGAGTAGAATACACTGGTGAAAAAATTGTTTATGATTTTAGTGTTCCAGGCTTTAATAGATATATTTCTAATGGAATAATAAGTCACAATTGTGGAGAACAGCCTCTATATCCTTATGAGTCATGTAACTTAGGATCAATTAATCTATATGCTCTGGTTGAATTTAAAAATGGAAAGGCAGAATTTAATTGGAATAAATATGTTGAAACAATAAAATGGGCCTATAGATTTTTAGATAATGTAATAGATGTAAATAAATATCCAATAAAGGAAATTGAGGTATCATCAAAGGCAGTAAGAAGGATTGGTTTAGGATTTATGGGATTAGCGGATTTATTCTATGCATTGGGAATTCCATATACATCTGAAGAAGGATATAAATTATTAATGAAAATAACAGAATATTTAACATATTATTCAATGTTAGAATCTGTTGAAAGAGCAAAAACAAGGGGTAAATTCGATAAGTATGAGCAAACAACATACAAAGATGGAGAATTGCCTGTAGAAGGATATTATCATAGAGAATTGTGGACATTAGATTGGGAATATTTGAAAGAACAAATAATAAAATATGGAATAAGAAATGTTGAAGTTACGTCAATTGCTCCTACAGGTTCAATATCAATGTTAGCAGACACTTCTTCTGGTATTGAACCTCAATATTCATTAGTATATGAAAAAAGAGTAACTGCTGGTGTATATTATTATGTAGATCCAGAATTGGAAAGACAATTGAGAGAAAGAGGATTATATAATAATGAGATATTAAAGAAAATATCTGATAATGGTGGAAGTTTATTGGGAATAAAAGAAATTCCAGATGATTTGAAAGCAGTATTCTTAACAGCATTAGACATACCATGGTGGGATCATATAAGAGCACAGGCAGTTGCTCAAATATGGATAACTACATCAATATCAAAAACAATAAATATGCCAAATTGGGTTCAGCCAGACGATGTATATTATTCATATTTATTAGCATATAAGATGGGATGTAAAGGAATTACAATATATAGAGATGGATCAAAATCTGTACAAGTATATGTAGCTCCTGCTGAGGCAAGTAAAGCAAGATTTGCAGATTACTTTAGATTAATTAAAGAAGGTAAAATAAATAATAGAACGGTTGAAATATTAAAACAATATGGAATAAAGTTACCAAATTGGTATTATGAATTAAATAACAATGTTGAAATACCAAAAGTAAAATTGAATGTAAACATTAATAATACATTAAAAGCTGAAGAAAATGAAAATAATAAAATTGAGAAATGCCCTGTATGTGGATCTACAAGATTAAAACATGAAGCAGGTTGTGTTGTATGTATGGATTGTGGATGGTCAGAATGTATAATTGCTTAATTTTTTATAATTTTAAAAAATAAAAGTGGACCCGCCGGGATTTGAACCCGGGATCTCCGGCTTGCAAGGCCGGCATCCTACCACTAGACTACGGGCCCAATTATTAAATTTCATATCTTATATTTATATATAAAGTTTGTTAGTATAAAAACTTGAGATATTATTCTATAATTTTGTTTAATATTGAAGAAAGTAATTATGCGGCGGAGGGGATTTGAACCCCTGACGGATCTACTCCACTGGGTCTTGAGCCCAGCCCCTTTGTCCGCTCGGGCACCGCCGCTTAATAATTATATTTAGAAATTTTAATAATTTAAATAATATGGATAAGGGGGTATTTATTATATTAGATGGATTGGGCGATAATTTAATTAAGGAGTTAAGATATAAAACACCATTAGAAGATGCTAAAAAACAAAATATTGATAAATTGGTAAGATATTCTGAATGTGGGTTATTATATACAAAAGAAAGAGGACATGTTCCGAGATGTATTGAATCAAATTTATCTTTATTGGGTTATGATTTTAAATATAATGAAATAATATTTAAAGCATTAATATATAAAGAATTAAAAGAAAATCAGTTTTTAATTGAAATAGAATCAAAAGAAGAACCAAAAATAGAAGGAGAATATGATATAATAAAATATAAGGATAATGATTATATTTTGATTTTTGATAAATATGATAAAAAAATATTTGAAAAATTAAAGAAATATACGATAAAAAATAAAACTATATATAAAGGTTTAAATAAAAAAGATTTATTCGAAAATAAATATAAAGTAAAAGCATTATATTTATCATCAAGTCCTATTCATTTATCTATAGCAAAATATTTGAAAATTGATTATGAAAAACCCTTGGGAACTACTGGAAAGAGTAATGAAAATTTATTTTCATTTTCAGAATATGCAATAGCAAACAGGCATAAATATGATATAATATTTATTCATATAAGAGCTCCAGATATTTTATCGCACTTAAAAAACCCATTTAGAAAGAAAAAAATAATTGAAGAAATTGATGAATATTTAGTAAAAAGGATAAAAGAATATTTTGATGCAATACTAATTACTGGAGATCATTCTACTTCATCAATTAAAGGAAGGCATATTTCAGATCCAGTACCAGTTATGATATATTCGAAATATTCAAGATATGGTTTTGTAAAAAATTTCTCCGAAAGAAAATGTGTAAAAGGAACTTTGGGAATATTAAATTCGAAAGATATTATAAAAATATTTATTGATAGATTAAAATAATTACGAACCTTGTTTAGCTAACTTTTCTAATAAAGAAGGATCTATTTTTTCTAATTCTTCGGGTTTTATTTCTGATAAGTCCTTTATTTTTATCCTATCAGGTAATTTATCTGTTGGTTTTAATATCCTAACCTGTACTCCAACTACTCCAGAAGGTAATTTTGCATGTCTTATGCTTTTTCCAATTATTTTATTTAGTTCCCCAGATTTTTTAATATATCCTTTTTGTTCTCTTATTGTAGATGTTCTGTCTCCAATTATTTTTCCAGTAACTCTTACTTCAATACCTAAAGCGCCAGCTCGCATTACTTGTTCCATTACTCTTTGCATTATTCTTCTTATTGCTCTATTTCCATATCTCTCTATTTGAGATGCAATTAAATCCGCAACAATTTCAGAATCTAATAATGGATTTTCTACTCCAACAACTTCAATGATTGGTTCTTTAACATTTGCAACATTTTCCACAATTTTCTTAATTTCATCTAAATTTTCGTTTGCCCTTCCTAGAACTAATCTAGGTCTTGCACAATATATAATAACTTTTGTACCCATTGAAATTTTAAAATATTCGACTCTACTAATTAATTTACCTTTAAATCTATTTTTTAAAGTTCTATCCAAAATTGCTTGTATTTTTTGTTCTTTTATAAGTTCTTCTATATTTTTTGACGCCATTCTTCTAATATTTGTTTAACAATTTGTTTTAAGCTTTTTCTTTTCAACTTCTTAGATGTGTCTAAAGATTCTAAATATAATCCATATATCTTAATATGAGATACCTTTTTATGAACAACAATTAAAGTTCTACTTATACCACCAGGACCTCTTTTTACCTTTACAACTCTTAATCTTCCAGGAAATTTATTTCCTTTAGAAACATTAACAGAAATAATTACAACTTTGTTAGGATCCAATCCCATATTTTTTGCATTGTTTTCTAAAGAATTTAATAATTTGATAAAATATTTTGAAACTTTAATTGGATATCTTCCATATGGAACTTTACCCATTACATTTTTATGGTGTGCTTGTTTTTTATGATATTTATAATATGGAATTGCAATTTTCTTTTCAATAACCATTTGTAAATATTTTTTTGCATATGGTATTGTTAAATATTTAATAAATCTTCCAACCATTTCGGAATCTTTTCTAGATATTGGTAAATTATTAGATGATACAGTAACAATTTTTTTGTTTTCCTTTAATAATAATAATAGTTTTGAATCCATTTACACATCTATATATAAAAATGTTTATAAAATATATAATATATGCTAGACAGGTTTTTTGAATTATTAGTAATTGTTTTTGTAATATTTTTTGTTACTTTATTATTGATGGAGAAAGTTTCTTATATTTATAATGTTAATGAAAAATATCAAATTATATACAACCAATTTATGCACGGGAGGGTTTTGATTAAAGAAATTACAGAGAAATATACTGATAATATTTGTAATTTGACATCAAATAATTTTGATTCAAATATAATGAATAATTTAGCAAGTTTTCCATATGTAATAATATATAAAAATTTAAGTAATAGCAATCAGGAATATATTTTTAGTAATTATAATATAACGAACATGCAAAACAATTATATAGCATTTACCAGGGTTTGCTATTATAATGGCTCATTATTTTTAGTTAGTGTATTGGTTCAATGAGAACCTTTAGTATAGCAATATTTATCGAATTAGTAGTTGTAATAATAGCTTTATATTTTATTCTAACTTCAACATATTATAGTAGTTTTTATATTAGAGGATATAATAAGGAAGATTTGTATGCATCATTGATATCAATAAATTATATGCATCTAAATAATACACAACAATTAAATGATAGTTTATATAAAATTGTTACAAATATTTTACCATATTATTATGTTGAAATAAATGAACAATTAGCATTTAATAATATAGATTTAAATGAAGCTAAACAGGGAATTGCAACTTTTTATATTATTAATGGCTCAATAGATTATGTATATATATATTGGAAATGAGATCGCAATTTATTTTATTATATCTAATATTAATATTGTTTATGACATTGTACTTTATTTCTAATTTACAAAATGATTTTTATTATCAACCGAATATTGGTAAATATATTGCACAAGATTTCTATGTCAAATTATTATTGTATCCAAATTATTCTTCCATCATAAATCAAACATATTATAACATTTGTATGTGGGAAAATATTATATGTTATGATAATGGAACAAATATAATAGTTATAACTCAAAATTCTGAATATATATTAAATAAACCATAGCCCCCATCGTCTAGTCAGGTCCAGGATACGGGGTCCTCATCCCCGAGACCCGGGTTCAAATCCCGGTGGGGGCATCTTGAATTAGTTTTTAATTATGAACTTGAATATATAATGTTCTTTATGAATAGCATAAATAATAAAATTATTTTTAATATTATGACAAATTTAGAATCTTCTTTATAAAATATAAATTAAGAAAAAATTTTATTGACCAGCCCAAACGTATTTTCCACCTTGTTCTTTTATCATTCCCTTATTTACATATCTTGTAATTAATGCTTTTACAACTGATGGTTTCTTTCCCAATTTATTTGCTATTTGTTGTGCTACTTTATCTACGTCGTCCTTTGATACACCCTTTTTAAATGCAGATTCTATTTCTGCTCTCAATTGAGATGGTGTTGCCATAAAGAATATATAGGTGAAATGATTATAAACTTTAAATAAAAAAATTTATAAGTTATTTATTTAAAATTTCATTTTCACTCTTTAATATTCCTAAATCCTTAAGATAAATTAAAATGGCTCTTTTACTCTTAAACTCGTTACTTTTTGCTCTTTTATATAACTCCCTATATAACTTTTTATCAATTATTTTTTTCTCTTTTAATTCTCTCAATAATTTTCTTATTGCCCTTATTCTTTTAATCCAATGTTCTTTTTTACTAAATCTTGCTTTTTTACCTCCTTTTCTAGATCCTGGCCCTCTTCTTCTTCCTTTTTTCTTCTGTTCTTTAATATAATTTGCCCATGTTCTAGACTGGCCTTTAACTTGTTTCACTCTTATTATTCCTTTATCAATTAAATCTAAAATATCAGATCTACTTAAGGCTTTGGATGCTTCTTGTATTTTATTTGGATCTATCCATATTCTATCTTTTCCGACGCCAAGTATTTCGGATGCTAACCTTTTCTGCAATGATAAGTCCATTATTTAATTATTACTTCTCCACCAACGTTTTTAACTTTTTCTATTGCTCCTTCTGATGCTTCTCTAACATATATTTTCATTTTTTTACTAATTTTTCCAGCTCCTAATAATTTTTCAACACCTATTTCATCTAGATCAATTATATAATATTCTCCTTCATTTTTTATTATTCCTTCTGATAATAAATAGTCAAAGTATTCTTCTATATCTCTTAAATTAATTATAGATTTTTCAATATTGTATTTAATACTTGTGAATCCTTTTTTATCTTCAAATCTTTCTGGAAATTCTTTAATTAACTTAATATACTTTTGTTTCTTAAATCTCCATCCAGAGAAACCTGAACCACCCTTATTACCCTTACCTCTATTTCTATCATTATACCCTCTTCTAGCATATCTTTGTCCAATATATTTTCTATATTTTTTCTTTCTATGAGCGACCATAGATAACCAAATATTTTATTAAACAATTTTTAAATTTAATATAATGTATAATTTACCATCTGGATTAAGGGATTTTCCTACAGAAATAAAAATATTAAGAAATAAAATATTTAGTAAAATAGAGGAAATATTTCAAAGATTTGGATTTGATCCTATAGAAACCCCAACAATAGAATATTGGGATACTTTGAAAGGAAAATATGGAGAAGAGGCAGAAAATAAATTAATATGGAGATTTAAATTACCATATTCTGATAAAGAATATGCTTTAAGATATGACCAAACAGTACCTTTGGCAAGATTTTTTTCAAATTATAGACCAAATTTACCATTTAAAAGATATGTAATAGATAAATCTTATAGATATGAAAATCCGCAAAAGGGGAGATATAGGGAATTTTATCAGGCAGATTTTGATATAATTGGATCAAAAGAACCAGAATCGGATGCAGAAATATTAAATATAGTGAATTTTATATTTAAAGAATTTAATTTTTCAAATTATAAAATTATAATAAATAATAGGGAATTTTTAAGATTTGTTTTTGAGAAAAAATTAAATATAAGTGAAGAAAAAATAAAAAAAGTATATACAATAATTGATAAATTAGATAAAATTGGAATAGAAAATGTAAAAAGAGAATTAAATAATATTGTTGGAGAATTGTCTGATAAAATTGTTGAAATAATATCATTAAAGAATCAGGAGGTAATTGATTACCTATCAAAATATGAAGAAATATCAAAAGAAATAAACTATTTTAACAATATTTTGGATTTATTAAATGATAAAAGTAAAATAGAAATAAATTTGTCTCTAGTAAGAGGTTTAGATTATTATACTGGAATGATATATGAAGCGATTGTTGAAAAACCAAAAATTGGATCGTTGTCTGGAGGAGGAAGATATGATAACTTGTTAAAATTATTTACAAATGAAGAAATACCTGCTGTTGGTGGGAGTATTGGGGTAGAAAGATTAATTGATGCTGGAATAGAATTAGGAATATTTAAGATTGATAAAAAAACTTATACAGAAATATGCGTTATATATTTTGAAGATACATTTAAAGATGCCTGGAATATATGTAATAAATTGAGAGATATTGGGTTGAACTGTTATATTGATTTAATGAAAAGAGATTTTAATAAGCAAATAAAATATGCGGTAGATAAAGATATAAGATTTTTATTAATTGTTGGAAAAAAGGAATTATTAGAGAATAGTGTTTTACTACAAGATAGATATACAAAGGAAAGAATCAAAGTCCCAATCAATAACTTGGAAAATATCTACAGAATAGTAAAAAATAGGAAAATAAATAGTTATTGATGAGTCGTTGATATTATAAATATTTTTTACTAGGATAAAGAAAATCTTAAAAATTCTATTTATAAAATTTATTAAAACAAAATTTATAAAATTCAAAAGCGTATTATATTATTTAAAATTTTTGTTTTTGTGTAAAAGGGGTTTATATAATACGCTTTTGAATTTTATAAATTTTACTTTCCATACACAATACCTTTTGTAAAGACCCAGTTAATTATAGCAGCGATAAATATAGCAATAAATTGTGATAATAAGTAATTTATCCCAAATATATAATAAAGTAATAGGGCTGATAAATATTGAATTGGTTTTGATAATAAACCTCTACCTCCAAGAAATAATAAAAATCTTTCTAAAAATTTTCTCTTTTTAGTTTTAAATACAAACAAATCATTTAATATAAAATTCCATATAATTGAAATTAAAATTGCTAGAAAAGAAGAAATATAAAATGGAAAATAAAATATCAGTAAGTATAAAGCTAGTAAGTTAATAACAATTCCAGATAATCCTACTAAATAGAATTTTATAAATTGAGAAATGTTGAACAATAAAAAAACCTGTTTCAAATATGAAAAGATTATTTTTTTACCCAATTTGGATCTTCCATATTTTCTCTCTTTAAATGTATATGGAATTTCTATTAATTTGTTATAATTTACTTTTACCAATATATCTAATAAAACTTTATAGCTAAATGGATCTGAAACTTTGAAGTTATCTAATAGATCTTTTTTTATTAAAAAATATCCGCTTAACGGATCTTTTACTTTTAGTGTTTCTGGTAGAAAAATATATGCAATAAATATTGCGGTTTTTGATATAAATTCTCTTATAATACTCCAATTTTCAATCTTTCCTCCTTTAATATATCTTGATGCAATAACCAAATCATAACCCTCTAAAGCTTTTTCATACATCACCTTTAGTAGTTCTGGGGGGTGTTGTAAGTCAGCGTCCATTAATATAATATATTTCCCATCAGAATATTTTACTCCATCTAAAAAGGCAGATGATAAACCTCTTCTCGATCCTCTTTCAATAAGTTTTATATTTTTATATTTCTTTTTTAGTTTTTCTATCTCTTCAATCGTTCCATCTTTTGACCCATCATCTACAAAAATTATTTCATATTTTATATCGTTTAAACTTTTTCTTATTCTTTCTACTAATTCATTAATATTTTCCTTTTCATTTAATGTTGGTATTATTATTGATATATCAACATTCATTGATTATTTTAAGTTCCTTATTTACTTTAAAAATATTTCTTTATATTATCATTAAATGACAAGATTGGGCGGTACAAATAAAGTAAATCATGTTATATGTAGAAGATGTGGTAGAAAAACATATAATCCTAATAAAGGATATTGTTCACATTGTGGATTTGGAAGAAGTAGTAAAATAAGGGCCTATGCATGGTCATATAAATTTAAAAGAAAATGGTAGAAGAACAAAAAGAAGTTGAGGAAATAAAAAAAGAACAGGAGGCTTTGGAAAAGATAGGGGCAAAAAAGTTTGATATAGAATCTTGGAATCCAAAAACAAATCTTGGTAAATTGGTAAAGGAAGGAAAAATAAATTCAATTGAGCAAATATTTAAAAAAGGATATAAAATATTAGAACCAGAAATTGTAGATGCACTAATACCAGATTTAAAATATGAATATATTAGACTATCATTATCTAAAGGTAAATATAGAAGGCCAAAGTTTGTAAAAATGGTTCAAAGAAAAACGGCTGAAGGTAATAAAACATCATGGGTTTCTGTTGCTGTTGTTGGAAATGAAAATGGATATGTTGGAGTAGGAATGGGAAAATCTTCAGATATTACTCTATGTATGGAAAAAGCATTAAGAAATGCAAAACTAAATATTATACCAATTGCGAGAGGTTGTGGTTCATGGGAATGTGCATTTAAGACCCCACATTCTTTGCCATTTAAAGTTGAAGGATCTTATGGTTCTGTAAGAGTTGTATTATTACCAGCTCCAAGAGGAGTTGGATTGGTAGCACCTGAAGAAATGAAAAAAATATTTAGATTAGCCGGTATAAAAGATTTATGGATGAAATCTTTTGGACAGACTAGAAGGAGATATAATTTTGCAATGGCAGTTTATAATGCATTAAGAAAAACAGTTGAATATAGGATAAAGGAAGAATATGCCAAATATTCTGGATTAAAGATTGGATTCGTATAAAATGGGATTGTTGGCAATTGTAAGGATAAAGGGAACTGTTAAAGCAAATAAGGAAATAAAGGATACATTATATCTTTTAAGATTGAGGAGAAATAATTATGCGGTAATAATGAAAGATACAAAAGATATAAGGGGAATGATAAAAAAGGTAGAACCATGGGTTGCATGGGGCGAAATAGATAAAGAAACATTAAAGGAATTATTGTTAAAGAGAGGAAGATTGGAGGGAAATAAGAGACTAACAGAAGATTATATTAAAAGAACATTAAATATGGATATTAATACTTTTATTGAAAAATTACTAAATAATGAAGTAGATTTAGATGCAATACCAAAAATAAAGAAAGTATTTAGATTAAAACCCCCATCAGGGGGCTATCCAAGAAAGGGTATAAAATTCCCATATGGTCTTGGTGGTGCGTATGGATATTATGGAAAAGATATAAATATATTATTAAAGAAAATGATATAAAATGGCGAAGAGACCCTGGAGAATATTTAGGGAAATAGAAAGACCTTATACAAGATTTTCATATAGCAAATCGTATAACAAAATTCCAGGTGCTCCAGTGCCAAAACTTAGGATGCAGATTATGGGAGTAACAAACATACCAAAAGATCAATGGAAATACGTCGGTCATTTAATTGCACTACATAATGTTCAAATATCCGATTATTCATTAGAATCAGTAAGAACAAATATATTAAAATACTTAGAAAGTGAAGTAAAGGAATTCTTATTCATTATAAGAAAATATCCACATCATGTTGTAAGAGAACATGCATTAGTATATGGTGCTGGTGCAGATAGAATTTCACAGGGAATGAGACACGCATTTGGAAGACCGTATACAAGAGCTGCTCAAGTATTCTATAAGGATATTATTTTATCAATATATTATAATAAGCAAGAATTCACAAATAGAATAAGCTTCTATTTAGATGTTGCAAGAAAAAAATTGTCAGGAAAATATAAGAAATATATAGGAGAAAATAAACCTGAAGAAACTATTTTGTCATCTGTTGTCTAGATATTTCATATTCTAATAATAATAGTTTTTTTAGATCTTTTATATCTTTAGAAATAAACAATCTTCCTCTTCCATATTTTACTATTTCTTTTGCAATTTTTTCTCCTTCACTATTTAATTGTATACCAATTATTGATATATAATAATATTGACTTAATTCTTTAGCTAACTTTAAAGTTCTTTCTACTGGATTTTTTCCCTTTGTTGGTAATGCATCAGTTATTAATATTATATGTCCCTTTTCTCCTTTATTTAATAAATAATTAAATGCTAAAGCAATATCTGTACTTCCATTTGGTATAATCTTCAGTATATCTATTATATCTTTCAACCCTCTAACATTATTATATTCTTTAACAATCTTATCATTAAATAATATTATATCTAATAGATTATTATCTTCTAATATCTTTGATATTAACAATATTAAAGCTTTTTTTGCTTCAAATATTTTTTCTCCAATCATACTTCCAGATACATCCAATAAAATTATATATTTACCACCTTTACTTTCTCTTTTAACATCAACAATAAATCTTACAACATCTTTATTCTTTATAAATTTCCTTATTGTTTCTTTTATATCAATTTTATTATATTTATCTCCTATACTAAAATATTTCTTGTAAAATTCTTCATCATTTCCAATATAATATGACAGATATTTTCCATATTCAAATATTCCTTCAATTTCCTTTTCTATATTTCCTATTAAATATTTAGAATATTCCATTAAAGATTTCTCAGTTAATTCTCCAGTTTCATCTATATATCCCTCACTAATTAATATTTCCTTTAATTTGTTTAGAGATTTTTTAAATTCCTTATTAAATCTATAATCTTTATCCTCTCTTATTCTTTTTTCATCATATTCAGTTAGTTTCGATAGTATATCAGAATATTCTTTTTTATTTTCCATAATTTTATCTATATCAAATATTGGATATCCTTCTTTTATCATCTTTTCGATTAATTCATTTATACCTTTTTTAATATCTTTTGAACTATATTTAAATGATTCTCCAGGTCTATTTATTAAATTTTCCGAATCAACTCCGAAAGTCCTTTCCAATTATGAAAGAACTCCATTGATTTCTTATATATTCTTCTTCATTTGTTTCCATCTTATATGATGGTTTTAATCTTATTCTATGTGGTAATATTGATAATAAAGATTCGAATATATGTTGGATTTCAACATTTTCTTTATTATCCATCATTGCTAATGCTTGGGCTTTTTCATAAATACCAATTGTGGATCTAACTGATGGTTTCTTTTCTAATTTATCATCTTTTCTTAATTTTTGTATAAATTCAATTGTTAATTCCAACAATCTTTCGGGAAAATTAACATCTAAACTTTTCCCATATTTTAATATAATTTTCTTTTCTTCTTCAATATCTTTTGGATAATCTAAATTTATTATATCGAATCTATCTAGTAATACATCAGATATTTTTTCTGTTCCATAATAACTTTCAGGATTCATTGTGGCAATAAATATTATATCCAATGGTATTTGAAATTCATATGTTCCAATTGTTATTTTCTTTTCTTCTAACAATTCTAATAAACTATTTTGAACTTTTGGAGGAGCCCTATTTATTTCATCAAAAAACAATACGCCATGATGTGCCCTAAATATTTTTCCTGGTATAAAAGATTCTAAAGAATGTATACCATATTTTAATGCTTTTGATGGATCAATATCTCCAATTAAATCTTCAACAGATAAATCATAAGAACCTTGTATTCTAATAAATCTATCTTCGCCTTTTATTTTTATAAAAGGGCCTTCTCTCCATTTTTTTCTATATTCTTCTGAGACAAAAGGGAATTCTTCGTATGCCCATAATGGAATTCCATCAGGAAAATCAATTTCTGGCAGTAGTTTTGCTATATTTTTTGCTAAAGTTGTTTTTCCGGTACCTGGAGGTCCAATTATTAATATATTTCTTCCGGAAATCAATGAAGATAATATTTGTCTCTTTGCATTCTCTTGTCCAATTATAGAATCAAGTGGATCTTTTCCTTCCTTAACATAATTGTTAATTATTATTCTTCTTATCTCCTCCCTTATTTTAATCATATTAATTATTTTATATCTTTTTTTAAAATATTATAATTATGGTTATATTTTATAACCTAAAGGGAGTAGCAATAGATTTAGATGGGACACTTATAAATAGCTTAAAGGTTTATGATGAAGCTCGTAAAAAAATATTAGAAAAATATAATGTAAAGATAGAAGGTTCATTAGATAATTCTGGAATGCCTTTAGAAGAAATAATATATAATATAGTAAGAAAATATAATTTAAGCATACCAATTGAAGATTTAAAGAAAGAGTTTGAAAATATAATATTAAATGAATATATGGAAAAGATAAAATTTAACCCAGGAGCAAAACAAATATTAAATTATTTTAAGGATAAAAAATATAAAATGGCAATTTTTACTTCAAATACTAGAAGATTAACAATGGAAATATTAAAACATCTGAATATAGATAATTTATTTGACGTTATAATAACTTCTGATGATGTAAAACAAACAAAACCAGATCCAGAAGGTTATATTAAAATAGTAAGAGGATTTTTACTATTGCCAAATGAAATATTAGCAATAGAAGATTCGATATATGGCGTTATTGCTGCAAAAAGAGCTGGAATAAATGTAATAGGAGTTGCTAGTGGTGTAAATAAAAAAAGAGAATTACTTTCTGCTGGTGCTACAATGGTATTTAAAAATTTAAAGGAATTATACGATTATCTTATAAAAGAAGATAATAAGAATGATCAAAATAATAAATAATATGATTAATAATATAATTGATAGTTGGTAAGAGTTTGATATTAATATTGGTATTGGACCTATTAATATTAATCCGGCAAATTTTGTATTGGACGAATTTGACAATAAATAAATAAATAATAAAATTATTGAAATAAATAAGAAAATAATTGAAAAAATTAGAAATATGTTACTGTTCATCTATCTTTAATTTATAAAATTTTGAATGGCCAAAATGAATTATTAAATCAAACCCATATTTATCTAAATATATTGGTATATCACATCCACCAAAATTCGATCCAAACCAAATATATATTTCAAGATCTTTATATTTTTCCTTTATTTTATCATATATTTCTTTTGAATATGGTTTTAATCCATCAGGAAATTGTAATAATACTTTTTTATATTTTTTTCTATCTAATATTTCAAATATTTTATCTAATTCAAAATCTATCTCCATTTAAATATTTTTAATATATTATCTATAAGGCTATTTCTAATTTCTAAATTTTTTCCGGTTATTTTTTCTGCAATTTTTATTATATCTTTAGATGCTACAGAATTTATATTGTAATCTATCAGGGGTATACCTTTATCCATTGAAATTTGTACATTTTTATCGTAATGAATTATTCCAATTATTTGTTTTTTAAAAAAGCTTTCAGTTCTTACATAATTTACTCGTCCTTTAATTTTATTTAAAACGATCCCAAAAGTTTTTATATCCAAATTATCTAAAACTTTTGTAACTCTATATGCATCTATCAATGATGATTTCTCAACATTTGTTATCAATATTACTTCTTCTGAAGCTTTTAATGCTTCTACTGCTTCTTTGCCAATTCCAGCGGCAGAATCTATGATAATATAATCGAAATCATCATATATCTTCATTATCCCTTTATGTAATTTTTCTGTAGAAATATATATTAAGTCCTTTATATCTAAACTTCCAGGAATTATATAAAAGTTTTCTTTATACTCTCTTATACAGTCATTTATATCAATTTCACCCCTTAAAAATTTATGTATATTGTTATTTTCATTACCTAAGCCAAGATTTATTGATACATTAGGTGTACTTAAGTTAAAATCAATTAATAATGTTCTAAAATTTAATAATGAGAGAGCTCTAGATAAATTTATAGAAAAGAAAGTTTTTCCTACTCCACCTTTTCCAGAGGATATTGTATATACTTTTGCCATTATATATATTTATTAATAATTTTAGAAAATTTTTTAACAGATTCTGTAATATCTTTTAACATTTTTATATTTATTTCAAATTCTTCTCCACCCATCGTCCTAAATTTTATAACCATACTTTTTCTATATTCATTTATTATCTTTGCATCAGCATTTAAAGCAAGTTTTAATAGTTTATAATACTTTAATGATTCTTCAAGTTCTTTGTCCTTTGTAATTTCAATTATCTTTTTATATCTTTTAATTGGACTATCTGGAATTTCATCAATCTTTTTATTTTCATATAGTTTCTTAAAATACAATTCAATTGCATAGTCATAATATTCAATAACTGCTTTTATAAAACTTTTAACCGTTTCCAATCCTTTATTATTTTTCAATGAAACATTAAATATATGTAAAACTTCCTTATATCTTCTATTATATTCTAAATCTTCTTCTAAATTAGGCATGATATATAAATATTTGCAATATATACTAAAGCCGCAAAAATAATTATAAATATTATTATTTTATTTCTATTTAATTTTATTTTTGATTTTTCTTTTCCAAACTTGTATAATCCAACGTATGCAAATAATGGTGCACGGTCTGACATAATTTATATATTTATAAGAAATATATAAAAAGGTGGCCGTAGGAAGGTCTGCTTACCGATAAGCCACCGAGGAATCGGAGGGGGAAACCCCTGGCTACATAACCAGAAATCACGGGCATATACCCGATGAAGATGAAGAGTCAATACCTGGAGGTAACTCTGGGTAAACTTGGAGAGGGTATATGTACCTTGAGAAGTATGTCCTGGCGGTACAAGGCCTGTCCGCTTAGAAAAATATATACTAAAAGCAGCCTACGGCCACACATTAATAACTTTTTCCTACATATACATAATATTTTGCATCTGTATTGCAAAAAATACATTTTTTATTCTTTGTATCCTCCGGTATAACATCAGTTCCTCTTACATCTAATCCATATCTTTCTTTAATATTCTTTGCACATTCTTCTCTCATACAAAAAGGAACCTTAAATCCTATATTTTTATCTAAATTATTTTCTAAATCCTTTAAATTGTCTATTTTTAATATTTTATTTTCAAAATACTTTCTTGCCCTTTCTTTAATCTCTTTATCATATTCAATAATTAACCTATCTAACTCATTTAATAAATTTTCTAGTTTAACTTCATAATTTTTTGATTTACTGTCATATTGCCTTACAGATATTGTAACTGTATTATTTTCTAATTCTTTTTTTCCGATAGATATCCTAAATGGTACTCCCATTAATTCGTATTGATTAAATTTCCATCCAGGACTTTTTGTATCATCTTTATCAATTTTTACTCTATATTTTTCTTTTAATAAATTGTATACATCCTCGCAATATTTTAATATTTTATCTCTTTCATTTTCAGAATAATATATTGGAATAATTATTATTTGAATGTAGGATATTTCAAAAGGTAATATTAAACCTTTATTATCCCCATGTATTGAAATTACTGCACTTAAGGTTCTCATAGATATTCCAAATGATGTTTGCCAAACAAATTTCTTATTGACTAATTTATTTTCATTAAATTTATTTTTAATTATATTATTTATTTTGTTTATTAAATTCTTATTATCTTCAGATATATTTCCATCTAATTCGATCTTTTCTTCATAAGATTTAATTAATTCTTTATTATTATCGTATAATCTTATTTTTATTTTATCTTCAATAATTTCTATTTCATATCTGTAATTATTTTCATTAAAAGCCTCGAATTTGTTTTTATCTATTTTTATAAATGGATGTTCATCTTCGAAAATAATATTAAATGCTTTAGAAAAATTCCTTCCCAATAAATGTGTAGTACCAATTTGTAAAAACTTTCCATCTGGTAATATAGTATCTGCGGCAAGTGTGTAATCTGCTCCGGCAAATTTATCCCAATCTGGTCTTCTTATCCATATGTGTGGTATTGATAAATGATTCCAAAAAACTTTTGAATATATTTCCATAGATTTCTTTATCATTTTTTCAGCATCATCCAAATCCTTATGTACTGTATGTGCTTCGTTCCATAAAATTTCTCTTCCTCTAATCAATGGTTTTGTTGCTTTAGTTTCATATCTATATACAGTATTTGTCATGTAAGTTAATAGAGGTAGATCTCTGTAAGATCTTATCCATAAAGAAAACATGTAATACATTTCTGTTTCAGATGTCGGTCTTAATATATATTTTATTTCTTTTTCTTCTTCTACAGGTTTTGATGGAGTAACATAAAATACTTCAGATTCAAAACCTTTTATGTGTTCACTTTCTCTCTTAAATATTTCATATGGAATTAATATTGGGAACCAGTAAGGTTCAAATCCATACTTTTCTAATTCATTTTCTAAAATATTTAATATTTTCCTAATTGCGAAATATCCATTTGGGTAATAGACAGGCATTCCTTTTATAGGATATCTATCATCGATGATTTTAGAAATTCTTATTATATTGTTATACCATTCAGAAAAATTGACATTTTTATCTGAAATGCTTTCTTTCATAGTAGAAAATCACGGTGATACATTTTTAAATATTACATTATTTAATATTATGTATATGATCTTCTCTACCTAAGGTAGAGAAGTGAGCCTGATGATAATAGATGAGGGGGATGAGAGGGAATATATAGTCTCAGGAACCCGCCCGGTGGATGCCTTGGCTCGGAAGCCGAAGAAGGGCGCGGCAAGCTGCGAAAAGCCGGAGGGAGGTGCATGCAACCGTTGATCTCCGGATTCCCGAATGGGATATCCTGCCGAAAGGCATCCCGTAAGGGAGGGGAACGCGGGGAAGTGAAACATCTTAGTACCCGCAGGAGTAAAAAACAAATTGTGATTTCCTGAGTAGGGGCGACCGAAAGGGAAGAAGCCTAAACCGAATCCTCTAAAGTAATTTAGAGGAGATGTGGGGTAAAGGAGCGGGAGCTTCCCGTTATTGTATTCTCAGAACTCCGGTGGAAGTCCGGGGCCGTAGAGGGTGACAGCCCCGTATGGGAATACAATAACGGGATTTCCCGTTTCCGGAGTACCGGCGGTTGGATTTCCGTCGGGAATTTGGGGGAAACTAGCCCCCAAGGCTAAATACTCTCCGAGTCCGATAGCGTATTAGTAGGGCGACCGAAAGGTGAAAAGAACCCTTGGCAGGGGGTGAAAAGAGCCTGAAACCGGGTGGGGATAGTCTGGTAGGGCTAGTTAAGCATCCTATCTGGGAAAATCTGGTGACAGATGAGTACCAGATAGGATGCTAGCTAGTTCTACCGTGAGTTTTGAAGAACTTGCGGGGGAGTATACCCGAGTGGCGAGGTTAAGGTTTATACCGAAGCCATAGGGAAACCGAAAGCCCGCAACCTGGGCTTTCCCAGGTGAGGGGCGCTGTCCCATAAGGGCGGTTTAGTCACTCGGGTATGACCGGAAACCGGGCGATCTACCCCGGGGCAGGGTGAAGCGGGGTTTCCCGTGGAGGCCCGAAGAGGTGGAGCATGCTCCTCTCATGACCCTGGGGTAGAGGTGAAAAGCCACTCGGGCCCGGTGATAGCCGGTCCCCGCCGAAACTGACCCCAGCCAGGTCTCGGGTTAGGATCCCTATGGTGTAGAGCGACGGATTCTGTACGGGTTTCCGTACAGAGTCCAACTCCGAAGCCATAGGGTCCGAAGCCCGGGAAACGGGGGTTGCGGGAAAGCCGCAACTCCGAGACGGGAACAACCGAGACCGAGGTTAAGGCCCCAAAGTGCTGGCTAAACGATGTTGAAGGAGTCTGCCCTCTAAGACATCGGGGATGTGGGCCTAATAGTGGCCATCATCTAAGGAGTGTGTAACAACTCACCCGACGAGGGGGTAGGCTCCGAAAACGGACGGGTCTAAGCCAGCCGCCGAGACCTCGGTCCGCTGGCAAATGCCAGCGTGAGGTAGGCGGGCGTCCCGATGGCCTAGAAGGGTTCCCGAAAGGGAGCCTGGAGCCGTCGGGAATGAAGATCCCCGCGGTAGTAAGAATCAGACGGGTGAGAATCCCGTCGGCCGAAAGGGGAAAGGTTTCCCAGGCAATGAAGATCAGCCTGGGGTTAGTCGATCCTAATCCAGGCTCCGAGAGGAGTCTGGAGAAAGGGAAAGGGGTTAATATTCCCCTACCGCTCCGATAGATGCGGCAACGCAACGCTCTTTCCCGACCCGGAGGGCTAGGCGTACATGGGGGTGGGGTAAGACCCACTTACCATGCCAAGGGGGATAAGACCGGGGAGTACCGTCATGGTGAGAACCGGTCTAAACCCTGATGGGCCCGAAAGGGTTACGCCGAGGCCTTCCGGCAATGAAAAGGGAAAGGGTGCGATTCGGAGCGATCGTACCGGAATCCAGCATAGGTCCCCTGGGTGAGAAGCCTAAGGCCGTGGGGGTCAAGCCGGTCCAGGGAACTTGGCAAATTAGTCCCGTAACTTCGGGAGAAGGGATGCCTGCGGTGTGGACCGCAGGTCGCAGTGACAAGGACGGGCGGACTGTTTACCAAAAACATAGCTCCCAGCAAGCCCGAAAGGGTTTGTACTGGGGGTGACGTCTGCTCGGTGCCGGTATCTGAATCCCCCGTTCAAGGGGGGTAAGGACCGGTAAACGGCGGGGGTAACTCTGACCCTCTTAAGGTAGCGTAATGCCTTGCCAGTTAAATGCTGGCTCTGCGAACGACGTAACTAGCCC
>Ga0209739_100135_pt1 | contig 33214 bp, 35 predicted proteins | sample JossMetagenome_2_FD_184729 | JGI IMG/M metagenome (GOLD analysis project Ga0209739, IMG submission 184729) | Hot spring sediment microbial communities from Joseph's Coat, Yellowstone National Park, USA - JC3_ASED (SPAdes) (version 3) | ecosystem: Environmental > Aquatic > Thermal springs > Hot...
CGGTGCTCCTCAGCGTCTTCCTCCTGGCTACAATAGGGGCTTGGCACGCGCTCTTCTACCCGCTCGTGTTCAGCTTCACGCCGTACAACTTCAAGTTCCCGCCCGTGGGGGCGCAGACCGTGACCATCTACGCCCTCACCGCAATACAGGAGTCCTCAATAGAGTGGGGCCTCCTGGCATCCATGGCGCTCATGGCAGCGCTCCCGCCGATGGTCCTCGACTTCATATTCCTGTCAATGATATCAAGGGGAGGGCCCTCGGGCGGCCTCAAGTTCCTCTGACAAGCGGGCCTCTGACCTATGGCGCTTTGTGAGCTTAGAGGCCAGGGCAAAGCTCTCCGGCCTTAGGCGCCAGCGACTTAAGGGGAACGCCTAGCGAGTGAGGGGGCGCAGACCCCAAGAAGTGGTGCAGCGGCCGGGACCTCCGGCTTGGAGGGCTTATTTCTAATGGTGGTTGGTTCACGATCGGTTTTTCTGAGCATGAACTCTATTTCCAATTTGAAATCCTTTATTATTTCAATTGCTTATAGGTAATTAAGTGTGAAGTATTGGTGGGTGCAGTTGCTTTAAATACCCCCTTTTCCCTAGATTAAGGTAGTTTCATTGGTAACAGCACTGTTGAGCTCATATCTAAGGGGCTTATACCACTGGGACCTAAGAAGATCACCAGGACGACCACTAACCCGGAGAAAGAGCGTTACTTAATATACCTACCGCTCGAGATTATGTGGAAAAATGTTGCCTGGATGTCTTGGTTTGGCAAAAGAATACGGAAATGAGTTTTGTAAAAAGTTTAACTTAGTCTAATTATAACTGTGGTTTTTGGCTCACAGAGGCTTGGCCAATAAGTCATGACGAGCTCTATTGGTTTTTCAGTGGTTGGAATAAGGTACATGAAGTCTCCCTCGATGTATGTGCCCGGTGCTACTTTCGCGAATACATCTAATTCTCTGTATTCTACAGCGCTCTGCTCAATTTCCTTAGTAACTTCATAAGAATATATGTATTTTAATTGGTAAGTGGAGGTGTAGTCATAGCTCCTATTGGCGTCAGTAACGAGTGTGGGCGTGCTGATGTCTCCAACTCCAAATGGGTATCTAACATCCGTTCCGGTATTTTCGACCCTCACAGTAATAATAATAATCTTCATGCCCTCAGGTGCTTTGTAATAACTCCAAGTTCCGAGCTCGAGGGTCTTTACGTATACAGCCTCTTTAGTATCTAAAACAGTTAGCCTCCAGGGCCTCAATGCCACGACTTGTCCAGGAGACGCCTCAATGAAGTGCTCTGTTGACGTCGACGTATATGTTATCGTGGTAGTTACCGTTGTGGTATAAGGGGTGTACACTGTTATGGGGCTTGGTATTGTAGTCGTCACAGTAGCTACTTTACCTCCACCGAGACCGTAGCCTACAAGGACGCCTATAACGAGCACTACAATTATTACTAGTAAAAATGTTAAGTTCTTAGGAACCACTTTTGTATCCCCAAGAGCTAATAGCATACATTAAGGTTAAAATATATTGCTCAACGAGTCCCTATATTGTCAGCATCCTTGGGTTTGCCCGAGTGTTTAATTTATGCTTATCGAGAACACTACGAGCTCCTCAGTCGGCAAGACCTGAATCGTAATCCTCTTCCTACCCGCTTTGAGTCCCCCAGAGCCCACGGGTGCGTTCACGAGGTACTCCACCTCCGAGTCGCTTAGCTCATATATCTCCTTGCATGCGTCACAGCCCTCTGGCTCCTGTCTAAGTATTAGGACAGTTGCATTCTGCTCTAGCATTGTCCTCCCTTGTGGTGTCCTGGCTAGCTCCTCTGCTCTCTGTGTTATGAGGAATGCTACTTCGTGCTTTCTACCCCTTCTCGTTAGTTCTTGAATAGTGAGACTATGCTAGGGGTCTCCAAGCAGTTCACGCTCCCACCACGGGAGCGTGAACTGTGGAAAGCAACCCCATAAAATTTATCTGGGCATCTAAAGGAGGTGTGCGGCGGCCGGGATTTGAACCCGGGACCTCCGGCTTGGAGGGCCGGCGTCCTAGTCCAGGCTAGACTACCGCCGCACCGCTGACAGTACCGGAGGGCAGGCTTAACACCTTTTCGGAGCCCTCAGCAGGTGAGGAATACCTCAAGCTAGTTAGCCGATACCAGGGCCTACCTCAGCCTTTTTATTCCCCTTAAGCACGTGTAGCCCGGGAAGGCCTTGAGCTCCATTGAGAACCTGGCCAAGAAGCTTGAGGAGGAGGCGCTGAGGAAGCTTGAGGAAGTCCACAGGAAGGGCGTTGAGGAGCTGAGAATGCTGAGGGACCAGGCCGCTAACGAGGTCAGGAGGAGGCTTGATGAGGCTGCCAGGAGGTTCTCAGAGAAAGTAAGCTCCTAGGTGCCGCCCTTGAGGAAGTGCGTAGTTGCCAGCGGGGTCCTAGTGGAGGACGGACGCGTCCTCCTGATAAGGCATGAGAGGCTCGGCGTCTGGCTCTACCCAGGCGGCCACGTGGAGCCCAACGAGACACCGAGGGAGGCGGCCGAGAGGGAGTTCAGGGAGGAAACAGGCCTTGAGGTCAAGGTCGTGGGGCCCACGTACAGCCTTGGCTCCGGCGACGTGTGGGACGAGCCCATGCCCTTAGCCATACTCCTTGAGACCGTCAGGTACCCCAACGAGGTGCACCTCCACTACGACCTAATATTCCTCGTCAGGAGGGTCGGGGGCTCGCTGAGGAGCGGAAGGTGGTTCAAAGCCGAGGAGATCGAAAACCTTGAGACCTATGAGAACGTGAAAAACTTGCTTAGGCTCGCCCTTAGGGCCGCGGGCTCACCTTGAGCTCAGGTACCTTATTATGGCGTTAGCCGCGTCCATACCGCTCTTGAGGGCAGGGCCGAGCTGGCTAGGCCCGTGGACTACGTCGCCGGCCGCGAAGACGCCCTTCCTGGTCGTCATGTGGTCCTTGTCGACAACTATGGTGCCCCACTTCGGGTCGAGCTTTATGCCGCAGCACTCCCCCTCGAAGGGCGGCGTGGCCCTCTCCCCTATCGCCTCCAGGACGAAGTCAAAGTAGGAGTCGAACTCGCTCCCAGGTATGGGCTCGGGCCTCGGCCTCTTCTCGCCCGGGACCTGGACGAGCCTGTTCCTTATTATCCTGGCCACTCTCCTGCCTGCCTCCTCCCTGTAGGCTATGGGCACCGTCAGCTCCCATACCTCGACGCCGGAGGCCTCAATGTTGGCCATCTCCCTGGGCCCCATGGGGGCCTCGTTCCTGGTCCTTCTGTAGCTTAGGACCACCCTTCTCACCCTCTCCTTGTACTCGGGGTAGGTCCTGGGCACGTAGGCGGCGTCCTCAGCCGTATAGCCTCCCCCTACGACCAGCAGGTCCCCCTTGACGTCAGGCACTATCTCCCATGGCCTGTAGCCGAACTTCGCCAGGTGGGTCGCCACGAGGAACTCCATGGCCGGGTAGACCCATGGCAGGTCCTCGCCAGGCACATTGGACTTATTGCTGGTCCACGTGCCCGTGGCTATGAGGACGGCGTCGTGCGACCTTATTATGTCCTCGAGGTCCACCACGTTCTTGGGCTTCACTACCTCGTCCATCTTCTCCAGGCCCCTGTTGCCTACCTTGGTGTTCAGCACGAACTCTACGCCGGCATCCATGAGCTCCTTAATGCCCTCCCTGACGGGCCCCTTCGGGATCCTGTCAACGTGTATGCCGAAGATCAGCATCCCTCCGGGCTCAGGGAGCATGTCGTAAATAGTTACCTGGTAACCCTTGCACCTGAGCACGCCAGCTGCGCCGAGGCCGGCGGTCCCCGCCCCTATTATGGCCACCTTCCCGCTGACGCCTGATGGGACCTGGCTCGGCTTACACCTGAGGAACTTCAACGGCTAGCACCGGGCTCCCGTGTAAGGTGGGGGATTTATAACTGACCTCCTCCTCCGCCCTTAAGGGCGAGGACTTCCCAGGGCCAAGAGGGATGACCCTATGGCCTGCAGGAGGGGCTCCTCTGAGGAGTGCTCGGCCACCTGGATGATATGTGACTCAGGCCTGCCAAGGGAGCTGGGCGACGCGGCCAGGGCCTTCAGGTACCTGAGACCGGGGACCCTGGTGCCAGCCGTGTCAGGCGACATGGAGTGGGCGTACTTCGTCTACTTCAACGAGTCAGGGGCCGGCTTCTACCTGGCCATGAGGAACTCCTCCTTCAATGACCCCGCCTGCTCAGCCATAGTAAAGCAGGAGCTGCTGAGAGGGGTCAGCGAGGTCCTCGCACTCGACAAAAACAGGCCCCTCATAGAGTATATAATATCAAACGCAATGTTCCCTGCATAGATTCACTATTAAAAGGGTAGCTCATGTTCTATTCATAGAGAGGCCATGCAGACCTATGACCTTAGGGGCAAGGTGTGCCCAGAGGGCTACGTGTTGACCATGAGGATCATAGACAAGCTGAGACCTGGCGAGAGCGCAGAGGTGCTCATGGACTCCTTCGAGTGCGCCGCCATGGTCGTCTACGCGCTCAAGGAAGACAGGAGGGTGGTGGCAAAGGTCGACAGGTCAGGGAGCTTAGTAAGGTTCACGTTCACGAGGGTCTAGGGCCCTCAGCCACGAGTATGCCCGCGAGCAGCGGCGTCTTTACGAAGGTGGCCCTCCTGAACCTCCTTCTGGCCTCCCTGACGAGCTCGCTGGGGGTCATCATCCTCATAACAGTGTAGTAGATGTCAGCGAACTTCAGCCCGTCCAGGCCGCAGCCGTAGGCAAGCCCCAGCATTGGCCCTATCACCTTGAAGTGCCCTATTGAGGCCGCCAGCTCAAGGGGGCCCTCGGGCCTGTAGAGGTCAAGTATCACGAGCCTGCCGTCCGGCCTCAGCACCCTCCTGGCCTCGTCAAGGGCCCTGAGGTAGCTTGAAACGTCCCTGAAGGAGAACATGGCCACCAGGCCGTCAAAAGTTGAGTCAGGGAAGGGGAGAGACTCGAAGACAGCCTGGACGCAGCCCGAGGGCTCCCTAACCCTCCTACTGGCGGCTAAGAGGTTGAAGGAGGCCGGGTCAAGCGCGAGGACCTCGGCCTCGGGGTAGAGGGCCCTGAGGACAATCGTTGACGTGCCCGGCCCACAGCCTACGTCAAGGATCCTCGAGGGGGCCCTCCTCCCGTAGCCGAGGAGGGCGGCCGCGAGGACCCTTAGCTTAGGGGCAATGTAGAGGCTTAGGGCGTCGCTCACTGACTCGTAGCAGCCCTTCCTTGAGAGCTTCTCTATATCATCCTTTATCCTGCCCCACAGCCCCTCCTCCAGCCCTGCCATACCGTCGCCACGGAGGGGCTACATGGACGAGAATATAGGCTTGCCAAGAGACACATGTATACACCTTTTAATACATGGTAAAACTGTGGGAAAAGCTTAAATCTGTCAAGGCCTCCGAGGGTCCCCAAGAAAGATGTCGCGGGGCTGCGCCAGGGCGTGGTCAAGCAGCGCGAACCTCGGCCCAGGCTTCGACTCGCTTGCGGTAGCGCACAGGGCCTACTTTGACGCGGCCTGCGTCGAGGCTGAGCCCGGCCCTGGGAGGGTGAGGCTCAACGTCACGGGCCCCTTCTTAAAGCACGTCAGCGCGCCTAACACGGCCGAGGTAGCCCTTGAGTCCCTACTGAGGTCGATGGGGCTAAGGTATGACCTCAGGGTCACCCTATGGAAGGGCGTGCCTGTCTCGGCAGGCCTTGGGGGAAGCGCTGCCTCGTCTGTCGCCGCCCTAGCGGCCGCCTCCGAGGCCCTGGACCTCGGCCTGGGCCCAGCAGAAGTGACGAGGATAGCCGGCGCGGCAGAGGAGGCGGCGGCAGGCTCGCCTCACTTCGACAACGCGGCAGCCAGTTCTTTCGGGGGCCTGGTGGTGGTCCTGGGCGACGATGAGGAGGTGAGCGTCAGGAGCTTCAGGCTTGACCTGAGGCTGCTTGTCCTGAGGCCCCTGCTTAAGCCAGTTGAGCAGAAGACTAAGCTCATGAGGTCAGTCCTGCCTTCCTCTGTGCCCTTCAGGTCCCACGTGAGGGACCTCTCCAGGGCCCTCTCGCTCCTGGCCTCCCTCCTCTCGGGCGACCTAAGGTCAGCCGGGAAGGTCATGAGCGACGAGACCGTGACCCCCTACAGGGCGCCGCTGGTGCCCTGCTTTAACGAGGTCAGGAAGGCGCTGACGGCCGAAGGCGCCTACGGGGTGGCCATAAGTGGGGCAGGCCCCTCCCTCATAGCGCTGGGGCCTGAGGAGGGGCTGGAAAGGCTCGCTGCGGCAGGCCTCAGGGCCTACAGGCTCTGCGGCCTTGAGGCCGAGGCCAAGGTCGTTAGCGTAGCTGGAGGCTTTGAGCCCCTGTCGCCCTCAGAGATGAGCAAGCTTACGTCCTACAGCGGACCCTAGGCCCTCATATTGGTATTACGGGCGCGTCCCCGAACCTCCCCAGGTCTACCCTGTCGCCCGGCTCCGCGCCCTCCACAGGTATCAGCCTGACCCCGAGGGCCCTGCCCTTGGCCAACGCGTAGGCGGCCACGTCAAGGAAGAGCCCGGCAACGTCGTTAACGGAGGCCGGAACCGGCACCATGTCAAGGCCTGCCACGCACACGCCGCTCAGCATCGCCAGGTACCTGGCTGTTAAGTCGCCCTCCGACGCCCTGGCCTTGAGCTTGGAGTCCTCCGCCAGGGGGAGCATGAGCTCGTTGAAGCCCACTGTCTTAATACTTCCAGAGGCCGCAGATATGGCCTCGTTTATCGCCCTAACGCCCAGGGCGAAGCCAGGCCTTGGCATCCTGACGCCCGAGACCAGCTCTGCCAGCCCCAGGCTTGAGTCCTCCATCCACGGCGAGACGCTGAGGTCAACCCCTCCTGCCTCGAAGCCCGTGAGCCTTGAGACCTCCTCCACGACCGCCCAGGCCCTCGACCCCGCCTCAACTATCGCCTTCCTGAGGCCCTGAAGGCCCTCCCTGGAGTAGGCCTCGGCCAGGTAGCTTGGGTACGTCAGGGCTGCCGTAACTATGTCCCTGCCCGGGACCGCTGAGGCGAGCGGGTAGTAGGGGGTTATGAGATGAGCCTCCCCAGTTACGTTAATCGCCACCTTCGTTGCCAGGACTGGGTCTGAGGAGGAGAGGGAGTGAATGAAGGCTGAGGCCCTCCTTGCCTCCTCCCAGGTCCTCTCGACCAGGAGTATTGAGAGGTAGGCCCCCGACCTCGGCACGTCAACGAGCTTCTCCAGGTCCGCCGAGGCGGGCCAGGCGCCCGCGTTCAGCAGTAAGTCAGAGCCGAGCCTCTCGGCCACCTTGGCCACGCGCGAAGCGTCTTCAAGGCGGACCCCGGGCAGGGCGACCCTGACGTAAGTCGGCCTCAGGCCCGTGGCGGAGCTGGCCGAGTCCACTGCCTCCAGGGCCCTCTCCGCCAGCTCCTCAAGGGAGGACTCGAGCTCCTGCCCGCTGGCAGAGAGAGTCCCAGCGTGAAACGTCACGGCCCTGACCTCGTAGCCTGCCAAACCCCTTCCCGGGCTGTTCAGCCCCGTGAGGTTATTAGCCTCAAGGGCCCTCCGCGCCCAGAGAGGGCTTGGTGCTAGAGGGGCTAAGGGAGGCCGTCAGGAAGTTCCTAGGAGGGGGCAGAAGCTATGAGGAGTCCGTGAACGAGTTCATTAGGGACCTGCAGAGGGAGCTCATAAGGGCCGACGTGAACGTCGCCCTAGTGAAGCAGCTCACCGACAGGGTAAGGGAGAGGGCGCTTAAGCAGGAGCCACCGCCTGGGGTCAGCAGGAGGGACTGGTTCCTCAAGGCGGTCTACGATGAGCTCGTCTCGCTCTTCGGGGGCGAGGGGGAGCCCAGGGTAATGCCGAGGAAGCTGCCGTGGGTCATCCTCCTTGTCGGCGTCCAGGGCTCCGGCAAGACCACCACGGCTGGCAAGCTGGCCAGGTACTACTCCTCGAGAGGGCTCAGGGTCGGGCTAGTCAGCGCTGACACCTATAGGCCAGGCGCCCTTGAGCAGCTCAAGACCTTGGCCCAGCAGGCCGGCGTCATGTTCTACGGTGAGCAGAGCGGCCAGGCCGAGGAGATAGCTAAGCGTGGAGTCTCAGAGCTCCTGTCCAAGGGGGCCCAGCTTGTCATAGTTGACACGGCTGGAAGGCACGGCTACGGTGACGAGGCAGGGCTCCTCGAGGAGATGAGGAGGGTGGCCGAGGCCGTGAGGCCAGACGAGGTAATGCTCGTCATAGACGCGGCCATAGGTCAGAGGGCCTACGACATAGCCAGGAGGTTCCATGAGGCCACCCCCGTAGGCTCCATAGTTGTGACAAAGCTTGACGGCACTGCCAGGGGAGGCGGCGTACTCTCTGCCGTGGCCGCCACCGGGGCTAGGGTCAAGTTCGTCGGCACAGGCGAGAAGATAGAGGAGCTGGAGCCCTTCAACCCCCAGGGCTTTGTCGCCAGGGTCATGGGGTTGGGCGACATAAGGGCGCTTTTGGAGAGGGTCAGGGAGGCCGAGGCTGAGGAGAGGGCTGTCAAGGTCGTCGAGGAGGACATAGCCAAGGGGAGGGTCACCATGAGGACCATATACGCCCAGCTCAAGTCAATAAGGAGGCTCGGCCCTCTGAGCAAGCTGCTCGAGATGCTGCCCACGGCGTCGCTGCCAATCAAGGTGGGAGATGAACAGGTCAAGCTTGGCGAGGAGAAGATAAGGAAGTGGCTTCACATTATAGAAAGCATGACATATGAAGAGCTTGACGACCCTGACATAATTGACAGGAGCAGGATGAGGAGGATAGCCCTGGGCTCTGGCACAACGGTGGCTGACGTGAAGGAGCTGCTGACCTACTACAGGTCAGTTAAGGCCATACTCAAGAGGTTCAGGAGGGACAGGTCGCTGCTGAGGAGGCTCGGCCTCACTGAGGAGTAGGGCTCCCCTGGGCCTGGGATCCAGGCCTTCTGGCTATAACTATCTCAACGCTCGGGAGCCTTGCAATGCCCTTCTCGGTCTTAACGTCCTCATAGGACGCTGAGAACGACTTGACGTAGATGTCGCTGAAGTACCTGTTCTTGACGGCGCTGACGGCGTTGACGGCCTTACACACGGCTCTGCCCCTGGCCTTCAACACGACCGTCGCCGACGGGTTGTTATTGAAGGCCTCTATTATGGCAAGCATGTAGTTAACTATGGGCTTCTTGCCCACCAGCACCTCTACCTGCTGGGCCTGGGACAAGCTTTCACCAGGGGTCTCCTTACCCCTTAGATTATAAACGTGACCCTCTCATGAGGTCATAGACTACCGCCACCACTACGAGGGCCGCTGAGAGCGCGAAGGCCCCCTCGTTGGTGAGCCTCGAGTAGCCTGTCACGTGGTACCTGACCGTGAAGGTCACAGTCTGGCTCGTGTTACTTGGGACGGCCACTACCACGAGGTAGCTCGAGGGACTGACCTGCTGAGTCACTGAGTAAACACCGCGGCTGGGGCTCGCTGACTTCACAACGCTCTTGAAGGCCTGCTCGACGAATATGGGGTTGCCCTGGAGGCCTGCCACCTCTATTACTACCCCAGCCCTCAGATCGGTGGTCACCTGCATTGTCGTAATCTTCAGGCCGAGGCCTCGGACTTCTGGGAGGAGCTGGATGGGGTTGGTGTCGAGGGACAAGTAGAGGACCTGAGAGGCCCCCTCTACGTTAACGGTCGCGACGCCGCTTGCTGAGGTCGGCATGATGACAGCCACTGCGGCCCCGACCTCAGCCGAGGGTACCGTTGCGTTGTATGACGTGCCGAGCTTGACGCCGTAGAGCGCGCCGAAGGCCACGGCCACGAGCAGGGCGACGGCCGTGTAGAGGAGGAACCTTGAAACGGCTGACCTGAGCCACCTCATGTTGGCTCAAACCCCCTTACCATGTAGGTGAAGTAAGCGGCCATCAATACGACGTAGATCGCCGGGACCAGGAAGAGGGTCCAGACAGGCTCCCCCTGGCCTGACATGTGGTAATAGAGGGCGTAGTGGAAGCCCATGGCGTCGGAGAGCCAGACCAGCTGCTTTACGTTATTTAAGAGGCCTATTACGTCAAGCAGCGTTGAGAGTGCGATGTAACCGAAGTAGAATGACACGCTGGCCACCATTGCCGTGCCCGACGACCTGAGGCGACTTGACATGAGGAGGAAGGCAGCGCCGTACATCTGGCTCTGGAGCAGGTACGAGGTCCAGAGGGCCAGGTAGATCGGGACATCCTTGGCCACCACTGGATAAAGGACTATGCCAACTATCAGGCCTGGGAGGCCCAGCAGGAGGGCCGCAGGCAGCAGGACCCTGGTCACGTAGAGCACCGTGGCCACTGTGACCCTGGACACCGGGTAGGACATATAGACCTGCATCACTCCGCTCTGAACTACGTTGACTAGGTCGCTTGAGCCCCTCAAGGCAACGTAGAGCACAGCCACGAAGAGCGAGAGGTAGACCGGGTTAAGGCCGTTACCTGGGGATATGGAGGCCTCTGCTGAGGTCACGGGCTCCATCACGGTCAGGGCCCCGGCCAGGACGGCTACTACGAGAAGCATTATGTCAAAGGCCGGAGGCCTTAAGGCGTCCCAGAGGTCCAGGTAGAGCAACTCAAGACCTCTCCTCAGGCTCACTCCCTGAGCACCTCCTCAAGGCCTGGCTCTACGAGGTCGATGCCATAGTACTTTAGCCCCTTCTGGACAGCGTCAGCCAGCGCGAGGAGAAGCTCCCTCTCCTCCTCAGGCCCCCTGAGCCTCACGTAAACGGAGTTAACGTCAGCCCTGGCCTCAAGGCCCCTCTCGGCCAGGACCTTGGCGAGCCTCTCAGTATCAGGCGTCCTGACCCTCCCCACCCTGGCGCTGGAGACAACCTCGTCAGGCGGGCCAGCTATCACTATGTTCCCCGACTTAATTACTGCAACCCTGCTGACGACCCTTAGCACCTCGGACAGGACGTGGCTTGACAGGAGCACAGTTACGCCCTCCCTGTTGAGCTCCGCCAGCAGCCTCAGCACCTCCCCCCTCCCAACGGGGTCCAGGTTGCTTGTAGGCTCATCGGCTATCAGCAGCCTGGGCCTGCCTATCATGGCGTGAGCTATGGCGGTCCTCTGCTTCAGGCCGGCGCTGAGGTTTCCAAAGGGCTTGGACTCGTATCCCTTCAGGCCGGCCAGCTCTATGACCCTCCTCACCTCCTCCCCCGGGACTTTATAGATCCTCGCGGCCCTCTCGAGGATCTCCATGACAGGCATTGAAGGCAGGAAGCTGGGCCTCTCGAAGACTACCCCCACCCCCTCCCTAGCCCTGGGCTCCCTGAAGGGGTCAAAGCCCATGAGCCTCACGGTCCCCGAGTCAGGCCTCAGGAGGCCTAGCGAGACCCTTATGAGGGTTGTCTTGCCGGCCCCGTTGGGGCCCACGAGGCCCAGGAACTCGCCCTGGCCCACGCTAAGCGTAACTGACCTGAGGGCTACGGTGCGGCCGAACCTCTTGCTTACTTCGTTAAGCTCAAGCACGGCCTCAGCAGGCAAGGCCTGTCAGGGGCGCTAGCCATTTCTAACTTAATAAAGGACACCCCCTTACGGGGCGCGGGCAGTTGTCCTGCAGGGCCGTCGTAACGGGGGCCACGAGCGGCGTAGGCCTAGCGGCCGCTGAGGCGCTGGCAGAGGAGGGCTGCGATATCGTAGTCTCCGCCAGGGGGCTGGACAGGCTTGAGGCGCTCGCGAGGGACCTCTCATCAAGGTTCGGGGCCAGGGTAACCCCGGTCCAGGTTGACCTAACAAAGGAGGGCGAGGCCGCAAGGCTGGCAGGTGAGGCCGTGAAGGCCCTGGGAGCCGTTGACTTCGCCTTCGTCAGCTACGGCAACCCGCCCTGCGAGCCCTGTGAGCCCGCCGACGCCTCCTGGTCGGACTGGGAGGCCGCCTTCAGCATGTACGTGGCCTCCCCTGCGGCCTTCATGTCAGGCCTCATAAGGAGTAACCCTGCCAAGGCCACGGTAGTGCTGGTCTCCAGCTTCTCCTCGAGGGCCCCCATGTGGCCCACAGGCCTGGCTGACGTGGTCAGGGCCTCGCTCCCCGCCCTCGCTAAGCTGTTCTCGAGGAGGTACCCCGAGAGAATTAGGGCGATAGTTCTGGAGCTGGGCAGCTTCAGGACGCCTGGCGCTGAGAGGCTCATAGGGACCCTCGCCTCAAGGGAGGGCGTGAGCCCTGAAGATTTCTGGAGGGAGAGGGTCGCGGACGTCTCACCCCTAAGGAGGCTCGGCAGGCCCGAGGAGCTCAAGGGACTAGTGAGGTGGCTACTCAGGTCCCCTGAGTACCTCACAGGGACCACGATACTCTTTGACGGGGCCACCCTGGGCTGCGTATGACATGTATCCTCCTTACATGGAGAATCTATGCAGAGACTAGTTGAAAGACAAAGAAGTTCCTTCATGTATTTTCCCTACAAGGACTGCAAGCCTTAAAGCCCTTAGGCCTAAGGCGAGAGGGGGTCAGGTTGGCAAGGCCTAGGAGCCTCCTTGATGCCGTCAGGGGGAGGAAGGTCCTGGTCTTCGGGGCCGGCGGAGGAGGGGACGTAGTCGGGGCCCTCTACATGTACCTGAAGGTAAGGAAGATGGGCGGGACGCCGATACTTGGCGCAGCCGTTTGGGAGAGGTACTCCGTCGACCCCTACCCTGGCCCCATACCCCTTGAGGCCATGGTGAACGTAGAGCCCATAGGCTGGTCAGCGGCCCTCGTGACTGGCTCTTCATACGCGCTCAGGTTCGGGAGGGAGGTGAGGCCTCAGCTTGTCAGGGTAGCCTCAGCGATAAACGAGAAGGCCCTCTTCATAGACCTGAGCAAGGGGGCCGAGGGCGTTAAGGAGGCCATAGAGGCCGCTAAGGATGCGCTGGGGGTTGAGGTGGCGATAGGCGTTGACGTAGGGGGCGACATACTTGCCCTGGGCTGTGAGGAGGGCCTCTGGAGCCCCCTGGCAGACATGGTGTCCCTGGCAGGCCTTCACGCCTCCAGCGTCGACAGGCTGCTGGCCGTCCACGGGCCAGGCGCCGACGGCGAGCTGTCGACGGAGCTGGTGCTCTCCTACGTAGCTGACGTGGCTAGGAGGGGAGGGCTCCTGGGGGTCTACGGGCTCGAGGCCGACGAGGCCGAGCTCCTGGAGAGCGTCGTCAAGGAGGTGGTCACCGAGGCCTCCCTGATGCCCATCCTCGCCTTCAGGGGCGAGCTGGGGCCGAGGAAGATGAGGGAGGGAAGCAGGCAGGTCAGCCTGTCGCCGGTCATAGCCACCACGTACGTTATGGACGTTGACGCAGTCTACGAGAGGAGCCAGCTTGCCAAGCTCGTCGACGGGACCAGGGGCATATCGCAGGCCAGGCAGGCGATGAACGAGAGGTGCATCTACACGGAGCTCGACCTGGAGTACGACCTGTTTGAGCTGAGGGGAGAGGCCTCAGCCAGGCCTAAGGGGCTAGCTGAGATCAGGAGGGAGGGCATAGGGCGTCTGGTCAGGTCAGGGTGCTCCCCGCTTAGGTGTTAGGGCTCGCGCTCTCCTGCTCAACCACGCCGAGCGCCCTCTTGGCCTTAACCTCTGATATCATGTCCTCAAGGCCGTCGAGGCGCTGTAGCACGTACTCAAGGGTCTCCTCGAGCTGCCTGTACCTGCCCTCCATCATCGTCACCTTGAGCTTCAGCTCCCTCTCAAGCTTGTCGAGCCTGTTGGAGACGTTAGCTAGCAGCGCCTCGTCGCTCTGCCTGGCGGCCAGGCCGCCCTGAAGGCCCATCTTTATGTAGAGCTTTATCAGGTCAGTCACCTGGATCCCTATCTCGTCAGACTTCTCCTTTAGCTGCTTATACATGGCATCGCTCAGCGAGAGGTGCACAGTAGGCACGGCCTGTCTCCCAGTTACAAGAGAAATACAGAGAGAGGCCTAATATACTCTTATGCTACATGGATTCCTCTTGCCAGATTCCTCTTGTATTCTAGTCTCCGCTTTCAATAAATGCTCTCGCACACTCCAAGAGTAATACGGCCTGGGAGGTGTCCAGGATGAGGGTGCTGAGCTTCAAGGTCGAGGATGACCTGCTCGAGCTCCTGGAGGAGTACGCCAGGAGGAGGAACATACCCAAGTCAGAGGTGATAAGGAGGGCCCTGAGGCAGTACATAAACTCTGACAAGGACAGGCCCTACGTGGGGAAGTACATAAAAATATACTCCTGATGAGGTTTTTGTCACTCCTCTGGCAGCTTTATAACGACGGGCTCCTGCTCCATCTTCTTCAGGTCCACGCCGGGCAACGTCTCGGCCTCAGGCGGCAGCGGTACCCTCTCGCCCTTCTCCGGCGGCGGCCCTATGATCTTGCTGACCCTCCTCTTGTAGAGGCCCATCCTGTACTTGAACAGCTTGCTCCTCAGCATCTGTATGGCGCCAGCAGGGTCAACAGCCTTGGGGCAGACAGCGCTACATGACGCGGCGAAGTGGCATCTGTGACAGCCGTGCTCGGTGTCAACTATGAGAAACCTCTCGGCCCAGCCCTCGTCCCTTACGTCATTTACGAACCTGAACGCGTACATCAGCGCCTGAGGCCCAAGGAACTCCGGGTCGGCAGCCACGACGGGACAAGCAGCGTAGCAGAGGCCGCAGTAGATGCAGTTAGTGTACTGGTAGACCTGGAAGTACTCGTCAGGGCTCATGTCGTACTGTCCCTTGGGGTTCTCCTGCTCCTCCCTGTCCTTCCTTATGAGGTACGGCTTGACGCTCCTGTGCTTGTTGAAGAAGTCCGTGAAGTCAGTCACCAGGTCCCTTATCACTGGGAAGTTGTAGAGGGGCTCAACAGTAATGACCGGGTTCGCCTCGCTCGCCACCTCGCTGATCTGCGCCTGGCACGCAAGCCTTGGAGTCCCGTTAATTACCATGCCGCAGCTTCCGCACAGGCCCATCCTGCAGCTGTACCTCAGCACCAGCGTGTGGTCCTGCTCCTCTTTTACCTTGAGCAGGGCGTCAAGGACTGTCATGCCCCTGTGGGTCTCGACCTTGTACTCCTGCCACCAGACGCGCTTAGCCTCGGGGTCGTATCTCCTGACCCTGAGTATGACGACCTTGGGCGGGGTCCTCCTTGCGGCCTCTATATCCATCGCCATGCTTCATCACCTCATGGGAGAGGTGGAAGCTTGACCACCGTGGCGGTGGCTATGGCGGCGAACACTATGAAGAATATCCAGAACAGCACGTTGATAGTTATCTCGTAGAGCTTTCCCTGGTGAAGCTCGAGCAGCATCCCCCTCACCCCGTTAAGGCCGTGGAACAGGGCCACGTAGGCTAGCAGGAGCAGGGCCCAGCCATAGGAGACGTAGTCATGGTAGACCCAGGAGGACGTGAGCGTCTGGTCCATGGTGGAAAAACCCCATATCCATGGGACCCTCTGGAGCAGGTGGAAGCCGAGCAGCCCGATCAAGAGTATTGCAGTTATGTACTGCCAGAGCTGAATACTTGAGGCCCTACCAGCCATCCACCATCACCTCACGTGAATATTATCACCCCAGCTATGAGCCACAGGACTATCCAGACGACAAAAACTGCATAAAGCCACTGGCGCTGGGCCGCCCTGAACGTGCCAGGCACGTAAGGCGGCCTCGGCTCGCCGGGCCTCCCAACCCCTACCCCGAAGAACTCCGTCAGGAGCAGCCTGACCCCGTTGGGGGCGTGGAAGAGCACGGAGCCAGCCACTATGAACTCACCTATCCTGAACGCCAGGCCTGACTCTATAGCCATTATGTGAGTCCACAGCGCCCAGCCTGAGAGCCCACTATACGGGAAGTACTGGGACCAGACAGGCGAGTCGGTCTCAAGTATGTGGGCCAGCAGGAAGAGCAGTATTATGAAGCCCGTCACCCTGTGGAGCACGAAGGCGACCCTCTCGGGGTTGTCCCTGGTCCTGACCGTCCAGGGGTTTAGGCTTGACCTCCAGAAGCCAGGCCTGTTGGGGAGCTCCTTTGAGTTCCTCTTGCCCTCGGCCAAGATAATCACCTCAGTACTTCCTCTCCACAGGCTTCCAGGTCGTGATCCTTACGGGCCAGTATGTAAACGAAACGCCAAGGTTCGTACTTACGTCCTTTACTATAATTGTGTGCTTGAGCCAGTTCACGTCGTCCCTCTTGGGGTAGTCGGTCCTGTAGTGGGCGCCCCTGCTCTCTGTCCTGTTGAGGGCTGCCGCCGCGACGATCACAGCGTCCTGGAGCATGTTGTACGTCTCCAGGGCGGCCACCAGGTCCGTGTTGTAAATGGTGTCCTTATCCTCAATGTAAACCGAGCTCAGGAAGGAGTCCCTGAGCTTGAGGAGCTCTGAGAGGCCCTCGCTCATGTTGGTGCCGTCCCTGAAGATGTAGAAGTCCTTCATCATCGTGTTCTGAATTTTCTTCTTCACCTCATACGACGGTGTGCCGCTCTCCCTCTTCACCAGGCCCCACACGAAGTCCTCCTCCTGCTTGCTCCTTGTGGGGTCAGGCGGCGAGGGCTCAGGCGCCTTCAATGCATACTCGGCCGCGAGGGCCCCGGCGATCCTGCCGCTGGTCAGGCACTCAGCTGTCGAGTTGGTGCCAAGCCTGTTGGCCCCGTGTAATGAGGCCGCTGACGCCTCGCCGGCCACGAAGAGACCCCTTATCCACTTGTTGTCAGCACTCATAGCCCTGTAGAAGGAGTCCGTAGCGATGCCACCCATGTGGTAGTGGGCTGCTGGAAATACTGGCAGAGGCTCCGAGGCTGGGTCTATACCGACATACCTTATGCCTATCTCCCTTATGCTCGGCAGCTTCTCGTTTATCTTCTCTTCCCCTAGGTGCGTCAGGTCAAGGAGCAGGTAGGGCATTCCTGTGGCCTCGTCTATGAACGCCCTGCCCTGTAGGTACTCCGTGTACATGGCCCTGGAGACCACGTCCCTGGGCGCTAGGTCAAGGAACTTGGGCGCGTACCTAGCCATGAACCTCTCGCCGTTCTTGTTCCTGAGTACGCCCCCCTCGCCCCTGGCGCCCTCCGTTATCAGTATGCCAGTAGGTACAAGGCCCGTCGGGTGGAACTGGACGAACTCGGGGTCCTTAATGGCTATGCCGGCCCTGTAGGCCGCAGCCATGCCGTCGCCGGTTGCTGTGTGTGAGTACGTCGTGAACGAGTAGAGCCTGCCTATGCCGCCCATGGCTATTATGGCCGCCTTGCTCCTGAACATGTACAGCTTGCCGTCCTTGAGGTTTATCGCGTAGAGGCCCTTGTAGGCGCCGTCCTCTATTATGAAGTTCGTCACGAACCACTCGTCGTATCGCTCCCAGCCGTCGTACTGGAGGAGCTTGTTGTAGAGAGTCCTCATCTCCGCGTGCCCAACCTTGTCAGCAGCCATAGTGGCCCTTGGAAAGCTGTGGCCTCCGAAGGGCCTCTGCATGATCCTTCCGTCAGGCCTGCGGCTCCACGGCATGCCCCAGTGGTCTAGCAGCATTATCTCCTCAGGCATCAGCTTCGCGAAGGTCCAGACAACGTCCTGGTCAGCAAGGAAGTCGGACCCCTTTACGGTGTCCCAGGCGTGCAGGGTTACGCTGTCGCCCTCCTGGGGGTAGAGGGCCGCTGCCGTGCCGCCCTCGGCGGCCACGCTGTGACTCCTCATCAGTTGGACCTTACTTATTATTCCCACGTTAAGCTTGTCGCCGTACTTCCTCTTTATCTCGACGGCGGCCCTGAGGCCCGCTATGCCGGAGCCCACGATAACCACGTCATGATATATGGTCTCAACTGGCAAGGGGCTTGCGCCCTCGCTAGGCCCTTTCTCCTGAGATTATAAATAGAGTTAAGGAGAAGCTGTATGAACGTTGCTTAAAGCTAGGACGACCTCTTCTTGACGCTCTCAACGTAGGCCCTGTGGTCAAGGAGCTTAGACTTGTCAAGGGGGTTGGCGGGCTCTATTACAGCTATCCAGCCGCCGTCGTAGGGCTCCTTGTTTATAAGCTCGGGCTCGTCCAGGAGCCTCTCGTTGACCTCTACCACCTTGCCCGTCACAGGCGAGTAGATCTCGGCCGTGGCCTTCACGGACTCTAGCACTGCCAGGTCCATGCCCTCGTTGACCTCCTGCCCCACCTTAGGGAGGTCCACGCCGACTACGTCCTTCAGCTGCTTCTGGGCGTAGTCAGTTATGCCTACCCTGACCCTGCTGCCCTCTACCCTCACCCACTCGTCGGTCTCCGTGTAGAGCAGGGAGTCGTCAACGACGAAAGACACCTTGCCCAGGCTGACCATGTACCTGGCCACGTCAGGCTCCCCCTGGGTGTACGGGCCGCTTGGTATTAATGCTAGTGCCCTAGCCAGACCAGGGGTCCCCTTGCAGGAGGTCCTCGTGGAGGCCGAGAGGCTGGGCGCAGAGTTCGCCGACCTGAGGTATTATAGGGCCAGGACGCTTGTCGTGACGGCAAGCGAGTCAAGGGAGGTCGTGAACAACTACGGCGTCTCAGAGGGCTACGCCCTAAGGGTCCTCGTCAGGGGGGCCTGGGGCTACCTTACCGCCAACAGGGAGCTGAGGGCCTCAGACGCCCACGACGCCGTAAGGAGCTCTCCTGGCCAGGGAGGCGTGAGGGTGGCCCTGCTTAAGCCTAAGGTCGACAGGGTCACGGTGCCTGTCAAGCACCCCCTGACAAAGTCCCCTGACGAGGTCATGGAGGACGCCAGGAGGCTCAGGGACCAGGTCCTTAAGGCGGACCAGAGGGTCAGGGCGGTCACGGTCTCATACTCTCAGGTGGAGCTCAGCAAGGGCTACTGGAGCACGGACGGCAGGGACCTGGAGATGAGCTACACTATCTCCAGGCTCTCCATAACGGCCACCGCGAGGGAAGGGGACGTAGTGGCCAGCGCCTACTCGTCGGTCTCGACCTACACGGGCTACGCCTTCGAGGCCTTTGACGTCAACGAGCTGGCCGAGACCGTGCTCAAGAGGCTGAGGGGCCAGCTGAGGGGTGTGACGGTGAGGCCCGGCGAGTACACGGTGGTCCTGGGCCCTGAGGTCTCAGGCGTGTTCGCCCACGAGGCCCTCGGGCACCTGGCCGAGGCCGACCTGGCGACAGAGGGCATACTGGGCAGGCTGAGGGGGAAGAGGATAGCGAGGGAGTTCGTTAACGTCTCCGACTCGCCCTCCCTTGACCACCCCATGGCTATAGGCCTCACGCCGTATGACGATGAGGGCGTTGAGGGGAGGGAGGTCAAGATAATAGAGGGGGGCGTGGTCAAGGAGTTCATGAATGACAGGACCTACGCAGCCTCCCTCGGCGAGCAGCCGACTGGGAACGGGAGAGCCGAGGACTTCAGGAGCAGCGTCATAATAAGGATGAGGAACACCTACTTCAAGCCTGGTAGCCTAAGGCTTGACGAGCTGCTCAGGGACGTGAAGGAGGGCTACCTCATGCTCTCGGTCATGGGCGGCCAGACGAGCCCCGACGGGACGTTCCAGTTTGGGGTCCAGGAGGGCTACCACGTTGTAAACGGCGAGGTCAAGGAGCCCATAAGGGGGGCTGGCATAGCCGGCTACACCATAGAGACCATCTCAAACATAGACGCCGTCTCGAGGGACTTCGACGTGAGGCCCGGGGTCTGCGGCAAGTCAGGGCAGAGCGTCTTCGTCGGCACAGGGGGGCCTTACGTGAGGGTCTCCAGGCTGAAGGTGGGGTGACGAGGATGGCCGAGCTCAGCCTAGAGAGCCTCATCTCCAGGGCCAGGTCGCTGGGCGTCCAGGCGGAGGTCATGGTGGTTGACGTGAGCACCTACGAGCTGTCCTGGGAGAAGATGAGCTACTACGGGCTGACGTACAGGGAGGTAGGGTATGGGGTTCGGGTCATAGACGACCAGAGGAGGCTCGGGTTCGCCTACGGCAACTCCCTGACGGAGGACCTCCTCGAGATGGCAGTAAGGTCAGCGAGGGCGGGTAGGCCTGACCCCCATAACGCGCTGCCATCCCCTGAGCCGGTGACGCCCCTTGAGGGGGCCTACGACCCTGCCCTTGAGGAGCCCTACGAGGCCGTCAGGGACCTCGTGAACGAGGTCCTCTCCTCTAGGCCAGGCAACCTCAACATAATAATGACGAGAGGCTGGGGAGGGACCTCCAGGGTCAGGGTCGTCAGCACTGAGGGCGTTGACGTGCAGCAGCAGGCATCCTTCGTAGGCCTGGCAGCTTCAGCCAACTACCTCAGCGAGGGCTACGTGGGCCCTGAGGTCTATGAGTTCGTTGACTCGAGGACTGTGAAGGGGATAAGTGCTGAGGCGCTCGTCAAGGAGCTCCACGAGAAGGTCTCCATGACCTCCTCAAGGAGGAGGGAGGACTTACGTGGCAGGCCTATTGTGCTGACGCCGAAGGCCGTCAACGAGCTTCTCTTCCCCCTCCTCAACCACGCCGTCAGCCTTGAGAACGTGCACAGGGGCAAGAGCCCCCTGAGGCCAGGGGAGGACCTGGGGTCTAAGGTGAGCGTCACCGATGACCCCAGGCTGCCCGGAGGCACCTGGTCAAGGGCCTTTGACGGCGAGGGCCTCCCCACTAGGGCCGTTAACGTCGTGGCCTCTGGCGTCTTCAGGACCGCCCTCTCAAACACATACTGGTCAGCCAGGGCAGGGGCTGAGAACACCCACTCGTCCTGGAGGACATACATGACCCTCCCGGCGATCTCAGCCACATACATGGTGGTAGAGGCGCCCCCGCTCAGCGACGTAGGCGACGCAGTAGTGGTTGACCAGGTTGAAGGGGTTCACACGAGCAACTTCGACACAGGCGAGTTCTCGGTGACGGCCTCCGTGGCCTGGGACGGCAAGGGCGGCCTGAGGGAGTTCGTCCTCTCGGGCGACCTGAGGTCCCTGCTCAGGGGGGTAGCCGGAGCCGCAGGCGAGAGGAGGAGGTACGGAAGGGTTGTCAGCGCCCCGCTGCTAGTTCAGGGGCTGAGGGTCTCCTCTTAAAACCGCGGGGTCAGGGAGTCCGCGGGAGCCTTGGCCGCCTCAAGGGCCCTCGCGGTATTGCTTATAGCGGTCTTCCTGATAGCCACGTTCTCGGCCCTGGCCTACTACGCCTCCCAGGCCCCCAGCGGCCGCCAGAGGACGACCACTACGTCGACCCACTTCACGTCAACTACCTCAGCGCCAAGGACAACGACAACTACTACGTCTTCGACCACGACCAGCCATACCCCAGTCGGCAGCAACCTCTCAATAGTTTCTGTGAGCCCTGAGGACGTGAACGGTGAGCTCAAGGTCTCAGCCATACTCTTTTACGACGGGCCTGGCGAGGTCAACATAACCTACGCCCAGGTGACCTGGCCTAACGGGACCCTGGCCTGCTCCCAGCGCCTCAGCGTGCCCATAAGGCACTACTCAAACGCGATGATAGACCTCAACTGCGGGGTCCGCTACGTGGTGGGCGACGTTATGGTCCTCACAGTCAGCGACTCCGCCGACGAGAACGCCACGGCCTCCTTCAGGCTTCCATGACGCGGTGAAGTCCCTTAAAGGGGCTCGCCTAACAGCTAGGCTGAGAGCTTGACGCCCCTTAAGCCTGCTGTGTCCCTGGCCGTGCTGGCGGTCTCCCTGTGGCTCCTCATGAGCAGAAGGCTGAGGCATGACCTTGTCGGCGTGCTGTCCGCCCTAGTGCTCGTCGCGACAGGCGTCGTGACCCCGCTCGCGCTCCTTCAGGACCTCTCCTCGACGGCAGTCATAGTTCTGGCCAGCGCTATGATACTGGCCGGCGTACTGTCCGAGTCGGGCTTCCTCGACTTAGTAGGGGACAGGCTGGCCATGGCCATAGGGAACGAGTACGCCTCGACCCTGGTAGTCATGCTGCTTACAGCCCTCCTCTCGGGCTTCGTCAGCGACGTGGCGCTCGTGTTGATGTTCATGCCCCTCATCTACTCCCTGGCCTCGAGGTTCAGGAAGCCGGCCTCCAGGTACCTCCTGGCCCTCTCCTACGCGGCCATACTGGGGGGCAGGTACACGATGATAGGCACCTCCTCAAACGTCGTCCTGGAGTCCCTCTGGATCCAGAGGTTCGGCAGAACCCTTGACATATTTGCGCCCACGGCTCTCGGCCTCGAGGAGGCCCTCCTGGGCGCCCTGGTCGCCGCCCTGGCGGTGCCCCTGCTTGTGAAGTCAAGTAGGGGGGCCCAGCCAAAGCTTGAGGAGCTGGGGCCTCGCTCCTACCTGATTGAGGCCGAGGTCCCGAGCGGGAGCCCCCTCGTGGGCATGACCGTCAAGGAGCTGAGGAAAAAGCTCGGCGTGAGGGTGAGGAGGGTCAGGAGGACGGGCCGCGCCATAATCTTGAGGGGAGGGTCAAGCGTCCTCGGAGAAGGGATGACGCTGCTCCTTCAGGTCCCTAAGGACAAGGTGCCTATGCTACTCAGCGAGAAGGGCCTCAGGACCCCACTGACCGGCAAGCCGCTCTACGAGCTGCTGGTCCCCTCGGGCTCCCCACTTGTCAACAACACAGTAAATGAGGTCAACATGAGGCTAGGCGAGGTCAGGGTCATAGGGGTCTCAACTACTAGGAGCGTGAGGAGACTTAGCTCGTACCCGCTGGCCCCAGGCGACGCGCTCCTCGTAGAGGGAGAAGAGGAGAAGGTGGCCAGGGCGGCCTTGGCCTACAGCCTGATGCCTGTCAGGGGCAGGCCCCTTAAGGGCCTCAACCCGAGGCTCGCTGTGGCCGCGGTCAGCGGCCTGGGCCTGGCCGTGGGGGCCTCGCTGGCGGGCCTCAACATGGCCCTCAGCTTCCTCGCCGGCGCCGCTGTGGCTGTCGCCTTGGCGCCGGCGGCCCTCAGGAGGGCCTACACTTACATAGAGTGGCCGACGATAGTCTTCGTGGGCACCTACGTGGCCGTCGGGCAGGCCCTCGTCCTCTCAGGCCTCTCCTCCTACCTGACCCCCCTGTCCTCAAGTCCCTTCCTGCTCTTCCTGACCTCCCTCGTACTGGCTAACCTAGCGGGCAACGTGGCCTCGGCCGCCCTCCTGGGCCCGCTGGCTGTAAGCTCCCCTCACCCGATTACATCGGTCCTCGCTGTGGCCATGGGGGCCTCCTCAACATTCCTCACGCCCTTCTCCCACCCGGCCAACCTGATAGCCTACTCGGCGGGCGGCTACGAGCCCAGGGACTTCGCGATAGCCGGGACCGTTGTGGTGATCCTAATAGGCCTGCTCACGGCCCTAACGCTGCACTGAAGGCTATTTGCCGACAGCCTTTGAAGGGCCTGCCTGTGACCTGGAAGAGATTATGGCAGTTCAAAAGGCCCTTTGACGAGCCAGTTTGGCCTGAAGGGCGCTACGACCTTCCTGGCTGGCACGCCTTGAGCGCCCTGGCTATCTGGGACGCGGCCAGCATAAAGCCCCTTAGCGTGTGCAGTGCCAGCGTTATAGGGACATAGGGGGAGTCGTCCTGATGCGATGGCGCCCTAGTCCTCCCCGGCCAAGTGACCCTGAGGCCGCGCCCTGGGTGATCGACTATGGCAGGCCCTGCGCGAGGACGCTTGAGCTCAGGCAGCTCGTGCTCCGGTCATCGCGGCCCCGCGCTCACCAGAGGTGCATCCTCTTCATCGCAGGGTTAGACCTTCTCAGCAGCTTAATAAGCCTCAGCTGACCTCAGGCCCCCTGAGGTACCAGGCTATCGACGCCGCTGCCCCCACGCCCCAGAGGCCCACATTGTAGACCATGTACTGGAGTTGCGTGAAGTTCGCCAGGTAGAAGACGGAGGCCGCGTAGAGGGCGTACGGGACGACCCTGACTATGGCTATCGCCGTGCCCCTGTAGCCGACTGGGAAGGCCAGGGGCTCAAGGATGACCCTGGCGGCCCAGGCCATCTCGCCGAAGACCCCGTTGACGAGCAGGAGGTAGCCGAAGAGCGTGAAGCTATGGGCCATGTAGCCCAGGGCGACGGCTGCCAAAGCCATGGTCAGAAGGCCTCCCACGTAGCTTAGCGCTGTGAGGCCCCTGCTCCCCAAGGGCTTAAGCAGGGCCAGCGCGATGGGGCCCCCTATGAGCTCGCCAACGTTGTAGATCACCAGCAGGAGGCCGGTCCTGTTGGGGAACAGGTAGGGCCCTATTGTTAGCGCCAGGAAGGCGTAGGTCAGGGCTGTAGCTATTACGAGCGAGGTTAGCACGGCCACCCTGAAGGCGAGCCCAGGCCTCTCGCCGGGCCTCGTGATCTTCCCCCTCTCAGTGGCAGGCACTGACTCCCACTCAGGCGACTCTGGGAGCATGAACCTTGTGACAAGTATCACCGCCACGATGGCTATGAGCGCTAGGGCTAGTGCATAGACGGCGCTGCTCACAGGTATCACGCTGCCCTGGTAGAACATCATGGCGAGGCCGTCTATCAGGACCCCCAGGTTGGCCACGTCAGTTATGAGTATCAGGGCCGCGGCCCTGCGCCAGCCCCTGAAGACCTCCGCCAGGTAGGCCAGCACCGCTGGCATCTCGCCTCCCAGGCCCACCTGGGTGACCGCGAGGCTGGCCAGGAGGACGTAGAGGGGCCACCCGAACCTGAGCGACAAGAGGGCAACGAAGGAGCCGAGGCCGTAAAGGGCCAGGGTCACCATGAACGAGGGCTTCCTGCCTATGATGTCCGTAAGCCTGCCCATTACCGCGTTGCCGGCGAGGGTCCCAACCGGTATCGTCAGGAACATCGTTATAACTGCCCACTGGGGAGCCGAGGACCATATGGCCACGTCAGGGATCAGGCCCAGGACCATGCCGTAAGCTATCATTGAGACCGTCATTGAGACCACTATGAGCCTTCCGCCTCCCCTCAAGGCGAGCCCTGGCCTGAGGCCTTTAGGCGTGGGAAAAAGGCCCTGTTGAACGTTCAGTACCTGAAGCCCTCTAGGGCTACAGCCGATGCCTCCTCGGGGCTCACTTTAAGGCTCAGATCCCTGAGGGCTGAGCCAAGGGCCCAGAAGGCCCTGGCCAGCTTCTCAGGTGAGGCCTGGACGCCCATGTGGCCGACCCTTATCACCTTGCCCTGCAGGGGTCCCCAGCTGCCGGCTATCATCGTGTTGTACCTCCTCCACGTCAGCTCCCTGACCTTGGCCTCATCAACTCCCTTGGGGACCTCCATGGCTGTGACCGTGGGGCAGCTGTGCTCTATTATGTCAGGGTAGTGGGCCAGGCCCAGGGCGTCAACGGCTTTCCAGGCGGCTGCCCTCGCCGCCAGGTGCCTCCTGTAAACGCCCTCAAGGCCCTCAGAGAGTATGAGGTCTATGGACCTCGAGATGGCGTGGAGGAGGGGCTCGCTCATGGTGTAGGGGAACACCCCCTTCTCGTCAAGCCATGACTCCCACTGAAGGAGGCTCATGTAATAGCCCTGATAGCTGACCCTCCTGGCCCTCTCCATGGCGGCCTCACTGACGCTCATAAGGGTCACCCCGGCAGGCGCGTTGAGGGCCTTCTGGCTTCCCCCTATAGCTATGTCAACTCCCCAGTTGTCAACGTCAAGGGGTATAGCCCCAAGGGTCGAGACTACGTCAGCTATGACGAGAAGCCCGTAGGACTTGGCCACCTTGGCCACCCCCGCCAGGTTGTTGAGGAGGGCTGAGGGGGTGTCGCAGTGCACGACAGTGACGGCAACGGCTTCACTGTTCTTCTCTATGGCCCTCTCGAGCTGGCCCAGGTCGACAGCCCTCCTCCAGTTGGCCCCCAGCTTGACCGGGACCCCGCCGTACCACCTGACCAGGTCTGCGAAGGAGTCGCCGTAGACGCCGTTATCGATTACTATCACCCTGTCCCCCCTGCTTACTAAGTTAGCTACAGCTGCTTCCAGGCCAAGCATGGCCTCCCCTATCATCAGGTAGACCCTTGACCTAGAGGCGCCGAAGAGCCTGGCAGCCCTCGACCTGAGGTCGTTGTAGAAGCTGAGGAACTCAGGGTCAAGGTCAGAGTTCGTCTCTGGCGTAAGCATGGCCGCCATGACCTCATAGGGGACCTCTGTGGGCCCAGGGGTCATTATTAGCCTGTCAGGGAAGCTCAAGACAGGTCACGTAACCCTTGGCTGGGCGGCAAAAACGCTTTGCTGAACGTTCAGTCCAGATGCTGGCCTGCGACTGTTAACGTGGACGCGAGGCCCAGGGACGCCTCGACGAATGAGGCCTTAGCAGTAAGCTTTTGAGTCCTGGCCGCTATTCAAACAGAGGGCTGGGGCTCAGCCTGGACTGGGTTCATCATGATCAGCTGCCACGCAATACATCATCGCCCCAGCCCCTTGTAATTGGCTGTAGTACTCTATAAGGCCCCTTGACTACCAGCTCTGGGCGAGTTCAGAAGCGGTCGATAGTTGACGCCTACTTGTCAATTATCCTTGACCTTGCAAGAGAGACCAACCTCCGTTTCGAAGAGGCCTTCGTATGGCAGAGCTACAGCGGTGGCGTCAGCGCTTAGCCCAGCTCGACCATCTTTATGTCTGCTAACAGGTTGAAGAGCTCTGTCAGCCTCTCAACAGAGACCGCGGCGGTCCCGTACTCAGCCGCGAGGAGCGACGCCACCTCCCCGAGCGTCCTGTCGGGCGTGGCCAGGAACACCCCCTCCAGCAGGTAGACAGTGTAGGCCTGCTGGCCCGCCGCTGCCATCATGCCGGCGACCCTCAGGGCTGCGTCAAGGGACCTCCTGGCTATGGCCCTCAGGCTCTCTATCATTGGCGGCCTCGACTTAACGGTAACGTCAACCTTAGGCGGCCAGCCCTCAGGGGCCCCTGAGGACTCCTGTAGGCCCATGGCCCTGGCCATAAGGCTCCTCGCTAGCCTGGCCGCCACCTCGTCGCCGGAGAGCAGGTGCCTCGATACTATTGTGTTGAGGAGCTGGGACCTGAAGGCCCTTGGGTCAGGTGGGGAGGAGGCCAGGGCATAGACCGACGCGGCCGCAACGGAGGCCGAGAGCCTCAACATCCTCCTCGAGACCCTATCGAGGTCGTCGAGGTCCGTGTGGTAGTTCACGTCGGGCCAGCCGTTGAGCATGGCTGACGGCATGCCGAGCGCCGTGGCAACGTCGTGGTCGCTGCCCCCGTCATAAGCTACCAGCCTGTGGCCCTCGAAGCCCAGGGCCTCAGAGACGAGGTCCGTGGCCTCCGCAAGGGCGGCGTCCGCCTCCCCCATGGCTGAGAGGCTACTCGCTACGACCCTCAGGGGCCCGTTGCCGTTCCCCGGCTCGACGCCAACCATGTCGAAGTTCAGGACCTGGGTTATGAGGCCCTTGAAGGTCTTAGTGAAGGCTACTGAGCTCCCTGTGTACTCGGGTATCCATATGAACCTTATGGTCGAGCTCGGCTGGGCGAGGGCGCCCCTGTCTATGAGCTTAGAGAGAGCTATGGCCGCCTCGACGATGGCCGCTGAGCCGCTGCCGTTGTCGTTGGCCCCAGGCGTCGGGTGGCATATGTGGGCCACGGCCGCGGGCCCCTTTCCGTCCCTGTCCCCTATCCACGCCACAACTATCGGGAACCCTGGGTCCTTCCTGACGTCGCTGTCTACCCTTATCGTGAGCCTCCTGCCCTCCCTGAGCGGGCCCAGGAGCGACCTGGGTATTGAGACGGCCGGGACGGTGCTGTTGGCCGCCTCGTTCCTGCTCAGGAAGAGACCCTTGTAGGGCACAGCGTCAGGGGGCGCGGACTCGCTGTAGAGCGCTACCGCGACCGCTCCGGCCTCGGAGGCCAGCCTGTATACTATGTATGGGTTGCCGGGGCTCACCACTACCCTGCCCTTGGCGTTGGCGTACGACTCAGGTCTCCACCACTCCCTGTCAACGATCAGAGGTTCCCCGCTCACCTCTCCCCCGCTCGGCGGCGTGTGGGCAGCTGCGAGGGTCGGGTGAGCCTCAAGGCTGAGCTCAGTTTCCCCCTCGACCTTCACCGAGGCCTCGTGTATAGCCCAGCCCGTTGGCGCCGACATCCAGTCAGGCACGTTGGTCCCCCCGAACTTTATCAGCTCCACCTCAAGCGAGTCGCCAGCCTCCTGAAGCAGCACCTCCTGGACGTGCTTGGCCGCGTCGACGAGCCCTATGGTCCCCTGGACCCTGTTGTATGAGGTCAGCGAGGCCAGGACCCTCATGGCCCTGTGGTCGCTAACGGCGCTAAGCACCGCCCTAACGACGGCCTCCGTGGACAAGCCTACCCCAGGGCCGTGAGCGGGCTAAGGACTTTAAAAAAGGTGGACCCCAGGACGCGGGGGGCGCCGTGAGGGCCGAGGGCTTCGCCCTCTCATATGAGGTGAGGGGAGAGGAAGTAGTCATCAGGACCCCCTCGGGAGAAGTCGTAATGAGGGGAAGAGCAAGGCCTGGCAGGGCAAGCATCGGGGGCGGCAGGGCTATCGCAGCCCTGGCGGCCTCCCTCCTCATAATGGCGCTGCTCCTCACCTCTTACCCGCCTTGGTCGCTGAGGGCCGGCTTCGCCATCACCATAGCCTACTACGGCGTCCTCCTGGCCCTTGCATTCGCTGCCTACCTCTCGGCAGACGCGGCCAGGCCCAGGAGGGCTGTGATAGTTGAGGGGCCAGGCTACAGAAGGGCATTCATAGTGACAAATAAAGTAGAAGAGGAAAAAGACGTCCCAAATAAGTAGCGTCTAGGGCTAGCTGGTAGTCGTGGTTGTGCTGTAGCTGCTGTAATACGTTTCCACAGCCCTAGCCAGGGTGGCAGCGGCCTCCTGGAGGGCCTGCATGGGGTCCGATATGCTCCCCGTTATGTACTCGTACAGGTAGTTCCCGGCCTGGTTATAGACGGACCCCGTTAGCCCAGGGAAGTAGTGAGGCATGTAAGCAGTTGAGTTGGCGGCAGTTAAGGCGGCCTGGGCCCACTGCCTCAGGTAGAGCGGTATTGAGCTGTTCGACAGTATCAGCTTGTAGGCCTGCCTGGAGGACGGGAACACGTAGGTCTGCACGAAGGCTATCTCCTGGAACTGAGGGGACTCGACCAGCTGGAGGAACTCAAGGGCGAGCTTCTTGTGGACTGAGTACTTGCTGACCCCTATGTAGGTTAGCCCTATCCTAATGGTGTTCCCAGGCAGCGGGGCAACTCCTACCATGCTGGCGTTGGGCGTGCCAGCTACCTTGGGCAGCTGGCCCAGGTAGCCCGCTATGGCCGGGGCCTGGCCTGTGAGGAGGAACTGAAGCGAGTTGTCGAATGACACCTGGAGCTGAGCTGGGTTAGGCTCATAGCTGACCAGCTCCTTAAGCATCTCAAGGGCCTGAACGCCCACGCTGTTGTTGAAGGAGGGCGGAGGGAACCTCCAGCCGCTCGGTATACAGCCCATGTAGAGCGTGCCGAAGCCAATGACGCCGAAGGGGTTGCCGCAGTTCAGGGTTGAGTTGTGCACGTAGTAGTAGCCAAAGACCAACATGAAGGAGTTCTCCGGCAGGCTGCCTGGGACGGTCTGCAGGAGCACCCCGTACTTCGTTATGTTGTGCGATGTGAAGAACTGGTCAACATAGAGCACAGTGGTCCAGTTGCCCCAGGTCCACGGGTCAAGCTGCACGTGGTACTCACTGTAGAACTCCTGCTGAAGGGTGATGTTGTTGAACAGGTTCTTGTTGTAGAGTATAACGATGCCGTCAGTCTGTATAGGCACTCCGACCCAGGTAACGTTGCCCGTGAGCGGGTCACGGTAGAGCCCAGCGGCCTTGAGGTCGGGCGGCAGTATGTCCGTCTCGTTTATGACGGAGGAGTTCAGGGGCAGCAGGTAGGGGGCCAGCTGACCGACGGTGGTGGTCGTGTAGGTCACTACGTCGTACTGGTTGCTCCCCCCTGCCGCGGCCGCCCTGAGCGCTGTCAGCTCGTTGCTTATGTACTGGCCGTAGGGGAACGTGACCACGTCAACGGTGACGCCTGGGTGCTCCTGCTCGAAGATAGACGCGGCCAGCCTAAGTATAGGTTCAGCCGGCGCCCCCGAGTAGGTCGCCACGACCAGGGTCACGGCGCCTGATGGCGTCGACGTCGTAACTGGCGTGGTGGTAGTCACCGGTGGCGTCGACGTAGTTGTAGCGGGCCTCTTACTGATCATGTAGTAGGCTGCTGCGCCGGCCACCGCGATAACAACAATAATTACTACTATAATGGCCGTAGCCTTGGCTGAAAGAGCTCTCATGTTTTCGCCATTATGAAACGTATAGTAGTAGTTTTTGAGTCTTTCGCTTTATAATTATGAAATCTTTTACAAGATCATGATAACTGAGATAGAGATACGCAGGCCAGGAGGGCGCCTATAGGCCCATGTTACAGGGGATTCTTCGCGCGTGGGCAATGATGACAACAGTAGGTGGGCCGCTAGTCCATGCCTCGTTAGCTGTCATATAAGGATAACGGCTTCCCAGGGAAGCAGGAGCTGAGAGCCTCTTGTCGCTGCGAGCGGCAAGAGGACCCTCAGCGTTAACCCTAAGGCGCTGCACGCCATGGTTACGGTAGGACTTCAACTGCGATGTGGCCGTCCCAGTAGCACGTGCCCAGTGACGTGCAGCGTGAAGCGATAAAGGACAGGACTAAGGGGTTATATGCAGCTTGCTTTAATATCCCCTCAAGACATCTGACAGAGGCGATGGGCTTGGCCATAAGGGTTGAGAGGACTGAGCACACTTCCTGGGTCATAGTTGACAGGCAGGAGGCGGCCAACGCCCTCGGCTACAGCGATTTCCTTGAGCTCATTAAGCTCCTGTCCGAGGAGTGCTCAAGCGACCGCACGGCCACTGTGGCGATAACGGGGGCCGGTGAGAGGTACTTCATAGGGGGAGTTGACCTAAAGGAGACCGCCAAGGCCACGACCGTTGACGAGGCATGGAGGCTCATGTACGAGGGCCTTGGGGGCTTCTGCAGGGCCGTCTACGCCTGCAGGAAGCCAGTCATAGCTGCCATCAACGGTTACGCCCTGGGGGCCGGCTTCGAGGTGCTGTACGCCGTCGACCTGGCGTACGCGACCAAGTGGGCTAGGTTCGGCCTGCCCCCTGTCAGGTACGGCATGGTGCCGCCCGCCTCACCGACCCTTGGCGTCTTCCTGGCCAACCCTAAGCTAGTGGCCTACCTCGCGCTGACGGGCGAGATGATAACGGCTGAGGAGGCCCTGAGGTATGGCCTGATAAATGACGTGGTTGAAAACACTGAGGAGCTGAGGAGGAAGGTCGAGGAGGTGTCAGCCAAGATAGCCTCTAACGAACCCGAGGCCGTCAAGGCGATAAGGGCGCTGATGGCCGAGTCCAAGCTGAGGCTCCTGGGCGACGAGGGCCTCAGGACGCTAGCCGCATTCACGGCGAGGCCTACAGTGAGCAGGAGGATAGAGGAGTTCCTGAACAGCAGGAGGGCTAGTCGGGGCTGACGCCCAGCGACCTGTCGCCCGCGTCCCCAAGGCCTGGGACTATGAAGAAGCGGCTGTCCAGGTCAGGGTCGACGGCGAGCGAGTAAATCATGACGTCCGGGTGCCTCCTGCCTATGTAGCTCAGGCCCGGCCTTGAGGCTATCACTGAGCCGACTATCACCTTCCCGGCCCCTATGGACTTGACCTCCTCGATGACCCTGTCAATGGTCTTGCCCGTAGCGAGCATAGGGTCTAGGACGACCGCCGAGCCCGTGTGGACCCTCGGCAGCCTCCTGTAGTAGAGCTCCACCCTGACCCCTCCCTCGCTCTCCAGCCGCCTGGCCGCCACGAGGCCTATCCTGGAGGACGGGAAGACCTCGGCGTAGCCCTCAACAAGCGGGAGGGCCGCCCCGAGGACGCCTACAACGAGGGGAGGCGAGGCGAGCTCGAGCTCCTCGGCCTGGGCCCCGAGCGGGGTGGTGACTGAAACCTTTACCCACTCGAGCTCGCGGGAGGAGTAGATGGCTAGCAGCCTGCCGGCCTCTCTCATGTATCTCCTGAACTCCTCAGATGACGTTGACCTCTCACGGAGCCTCGCCAGGAGCCACCTCGCGTAGGGCACCTCGTCCCCTATGACCCGCACGCGCTCCACTACCAGACGCCCTAGGGTAGTGCCTGGCGAGGATTTTAGAACTATCCGAGGGTACTTGCGACGCTTCTTGAAAGGGATTTAAGGGGGCCCTGGTCAAGGGCCAGAGGAGAGGCATGTCAAAGGAGGCCGTGAATAAGCTCCTAGAGGCCGTCATAGAGCTTGAGAGGTCGATAAGGGAGGCCGAGTCCTACGTGAAGTCAGTCCAGGCTGAGCTGGTCAAGAGGGCAGACTCGATCGCGGCCCAGCTCTCCCAGGAGGCCGACGTGATAGCCTCTGAGGCCTCAAGGCAGCTCGAAGACCTCTACAAGACCGAGGCCTCAAGGATAGAGGCGGACCTGGCCAGGAGGCTTGAGGAGGTCGAGAGGGACCTGAGGGGGAGGGCCGACAGGAAGTTCGAGAGAGCCGTGCAGGCGGTCGTTGAGGCCGTGAAGAGGATAGCGTCGGGTGGCTGAGGCCTTGGGGTCCCCGTCTGCCTACGCTCAGATCGTCCCAAGGCTCAGGCTCCTGAAGGCGGGCCTCCTGGGCCCAAGGGTAAAGGACCTCTCCCCTCCCCTGGCTGAGGCCCTGGCCTCGCTCAGGGACACCATGTACTCAGGGATCGCCGAGGCCAAGGAGCTGAGGCTTGTAGAGAGGAAGCTGGCCCAGCAGTACTTCGGCGTAATAGATGAGCTGGAGGGCCTCGCGCCCGACGAGGCCAAGGGACTCGTGAGGGCCTTCGCTGAGGTGAGGGAGACAGAGGACCTCATGACGCTGGCCAGGGCCCTCGCGGAGGGCCTGCGTCTCCCCGCCTGGCTACCCTCCCTTGAGTGGAGCAGGTCCTCAATCAGGGACGTGATGCCCGAGCTGGAAGCCTCACCCTCATTGACAAGGCTGCCCGACCTGCTGAAGGGCGGCCCCCTGAGGAAGACTATGGCCGGGGCCCTTGAGGCGTTCTCTGAGGTCAAGTCTCCCGAGGCCTTCACCTGGTACTCGCTCTCGGCCAGGCTCGCGGCGATCCAGGAGGCCCTTGAGCCCATAGGCGGTCAGGACAGGGCTGACGCCGAGAAGGTCCTCTGTCCCCTGGTCGAGGAGTGGGCCTCGCTGGCGGCCCTCCAGGCCTGGGCGCTCAAAGTAAACCCAAGGACCTTTGCCAGGGCCCTGCTCCAGAGGCCTCTCTGCGGCGTTCAGTGGGCCTCGCTGGCGGAAGCCTATGAGAGGAACCTGAGCGAGGACATAGCCTCTCTCGTCACTGAGTTGTCGAAAATGGTGAGGCGTGTGAAGGTGGAGGGCAGGAGTCTTAGGGACGTCATGAGCTCGGTCAGGAGGTCCGCTA
>Ga0209739_100139_pt1 | contig 32841 bp, 42 predicted proteins | sample JossMetagenome_2_FD_184729 | JGI IMG/M metagenome (GOLD analysis project Ga0209739, IMG submission 184729) | Hot spring sediment microbial communities from Joseph's Coat, Yellowstone National Park, USA - JC3_ASED (SPAdes) (version 3) | ecosystem: Environmental > Aquatic > Thermal springs > Hot...
CACGTACCTCGCCGCCAGGTCAACCGCCCAACGCATAAACCCCTCCACCTCCCCAACCCCCCACCCAGCCTCCAGAAGCCTCACACACTCCGCCGGGTGAAGACCCACCACAGCCCCAGACACAAGCCCAGCCCCCCTAGCCACCTCTGCGTTCCTCACCGCGTGGTCATACAGCCTCACCACCCACTCCCTATCCCCAGGCCTCCCCCCAATAGACCAAGTAAGCAAAGCCACAAACACAATACCCCGCCCCCCGGCGGCCCTAAAACGACGCGTCACCTCCACAACCCCCCAGCCGGTAAATTCATTAGCATGAGCATGATTATCAAAAACTGCCATGACCACCGCGAAAACCCATCACATATATGCTTGATTTACTGGCGCTCTTTTTAAAAAGTATTACGCAGATTCGCCCCGGCGGCCTGGAGAAGAGATGTACATAGTTTTATGAAAGTCGTCAAAAAATTCGAAACAGTAACGACAGTGATAAGATACATGGTGTTAGCACTACCGATAATTCTAGCGCTTACGGGCATATTGCCAACAAACGACGCTGACGTAAGGTACGGAATATTCTAAACATATATAGATTCGACACAATATTTTTCCATCTTCTGTGTTTCATAGCGGGGTCCTATGCTCACTAATAATAAATAATCTGCATAATCTAAAAAGCCGTAAGTAGCCATGATATATTCTGCCCGATCCTCCTCGCTTAAGTTTAGGAGCCCGCCGATTACGACATATCTCGGTCTTAACTTGCCTGTAGCCAATAATTGCCAAACCATAAAGAAGTCATGATATGTTTTTATAACAATTTCTTGCTCGTCTTTAAGTTTTAATCCCTTAAAAGCAGTCCGATAGCCAGTTTTTACAAAAATCGACTCCTCCCTTATTTTCTCCAGAAACTGCATTAGGCTACTTGCTTTTTCTGAATGGATACATATTGTGCTTTTCAAAGGCGCCGTGGCTCAAAGTTTTTCATCTTCGACTATCCTAACTTCTTTGCGTCCTCTAATCGGATATAAATACGCTATGCCGGCTCCTTCTACTATGTCGAATATGTAGCGGGGGCCGGGGGGGCTTGAGTCTGGATTTTTCAAGTTGTATGTATCGTAAGTAGTGGCCTAGGCTGTTTTTTCTGTACCAAACGTGTATTACGTGGTCTGCTATGTAGGCGACTGATGGCGTGTCTTCTTCCGCGATCAGAATTATTGGTTTCTCCTTGGCTATTTGGTAGAGGACTGAATGGGTGACTACGTCTATGGTCTGCTTGGTGGTCATACCTGTGACGGAGTCTACCACGGCGGCGCCGTAGTTGGGTATGCGGTCGAGTATGTACTTGGCTATGTCTTGCCGGAAGGCCCGTGGGAAGTCGTAGAAGTCGAACTGGTTGGGGTCTGCGCCTACGCGCTTGGCGGCTTCGCGGAGCAAGTCGGGGCCCTCGGTTGTGGAGATCCAGAGGATCTTGTCGGCGACGCGGCTGGCGAGGCGGATGGCTATGGAGGTTTTGCCTGAGCCGGGGGGCCCGTAGATGAGGGTCATCCCGCGTCTGGCGACGTCGGCGATCTCAAGCACGGCCTCTCCGAGGGGGCGGCTTAAATATTCTTTGGTGTATTCAGGGAGGTGCAACGTCGTCAGCCCTCTCGAGCTGTCTTCACGCCTCGGCAGCGCCTGGCGTCATCACTGGCGTCTCTGCGCCGCCGCTTAAAAGCTTATCCACGGGGGGTCTCGGCGGCTGTAAAGTAAGGTATATAAAGCGGTGCCGGTGGCGGTTTGTGGAGGCGGAGGAGCTGTTTCGGGCTTTCTACTACTCCCTGGGGCTTCCGCTGAGGTCGGTGATTGAGTATAAGATACGGAGGAGGGGCGGCTCCCCCTCGGAGGTTTTTGAGAAGCCGTGGCTTCTGCTCCACTACGTGGGGCTGGAGCTGGGTCAGCACAACGCGGAGCTCGTGGGCATGCTCTTCGTGGACTTCGCCAGGAGGCATAGGGTGGATCCTAAGGTGGCGGCTGAGGCGCTCCGCAACCCCGAGGGGTGGCGTAAATTTGCAGAATATGTAAGGGACTTATGAGGGAGTTTTTCCAGGGCTTTACCCTCGTCTATGGGCCTCCGGGCTCCGGCAAGACCTCCCTGGCTCTGTACGCGGCGGCTCAGATGGGGGATAGGATTATGTACGTGGGGTTTTATGAGACCGGCGACAAGTTGCGGGGTAAGATCAGTGGGCTCGGGCTGGACCCGTCGAGGTTCGTGGTGTTGGATTACCTGTCTGTCTCCGACGTGGATGTCTTGCTGTCGAGCGTGGTGGATGAGTATCTGAAGGCGGCACCTGACGTGGTTGTTCTAGACGGCATAAACGCCCTCCCGCAGTCTAGGGAGGCTGCGTCTGCCATCTACCGCGTGTTTCAGACCCCCACCATCGCTATTGGGGAGGAGCAGATCGGGGGGTCCCACTTCGCCTACGTGGCGGACTCCCTCCTGGAGGTGAGCCAGATTCTCCACCGGGGGCCCGCTACAGGTGGGTCAGGATTGTGAAGACCAGGCTGGGGCCCAGCCCCGGTGCCGAGTTCTACTTCACCATCTCTAGACGCGGCGTCCACATCATCAAGAGGTGGTCTCAGAGCCGCCTAGGTGAGAGGGCTGTGGCGGCGCCTTCTGGGAGGCGGGTCGTCTTCGCGGAGGAGGTGAGGAATTCTCTTATGCGTGTTACGCCGGGACATACCAGGCCTGGCGTCTTGGCTGGGAGCAGGTTAGGGGCGTTTATCTACGAACACCCGGCGTGTCTCCGAATAAGCGCAGCGTATCTATGTGATTATTTGGACAACGTGAAGGTGGGCGTGGTCTCCACGTACCGCTCCATGGGGGCTGTGGCGGCGCAGATGGGTTGCGGCGTGGAGGAGGTGGTGGTGCCCGCCTCTGCGCTTGGCGAGGATTTGCCGCTTGAGGAGGCGCTGGGGCGGGTGGGCGATGTGCCGGTTGTGTTCCTATATGGGCTTGAGGAGGTGTTGCACATGTACGGCGTGGAGAGGGTGTCGTATGTGCTGGACTTCGTACACAGCGTTTTGCCGGAGTCCGCCGTGGTGGCCACGTTTAGGGGCGTGGAGCCCGTGCCCGAGTTGCTTAATATATTCAACACGGTGTGGCGGTACTTCCCCGACCGCGCCGTGGTGGTGAAGTCGGCGCTGGGGTGGCCCGTCCACGAGCTCAAGATAAGGGAGGAGGAGGGTAGGGTTGTTTTTACCCTTTAGGGGTAGGTTAATAAATAACTGTAGTTTCGTGTTTGTGAATAAGGACCCCAAGGCCACTATTTTGGAGATTTTGCGCAGGGAGGGCCCCGTCCCGGTGTATATGCTGGCCAAGGCCTTGGGCCTCTCCTATGGGGCCATCCAGTGGTACATATTTAGCCTGGAAAGGGGGCTTGTCCACGGCGTTAAGCCCGACATGACCCTCCGCGAGGCTATTGAGGTGCTGGAGAAGAAGGCGCCTCACATCGCCGAGCTTCTCCGCAAGCTTGTGGAGAAGACGTGAGGATCCTCCTGGCGGTTCTGGGGCTCGTCCTCATAGCGCTGGGGGTTGTCTCTCTTGTCCAGCCGGGTTACGCGCCGGGGAGGGCGCCGCCTTTTGGGCAGGGGTTCTCCGCGGCGCCGTCTACCCCCGTCGTCAGCGTCTCCGGGGGACTCTACTTCAAGACTCTCCTGAAGGCGAGGGGGGCCGGAGGGGTTATGTACCTCCGATGCTTCGTGTTTGATAGATACGAGGGAGGGGCGTGGGTCTACACCGGAGGGGGCGGAGGGGCGGCCTTCGGCGACGGCTTGGTGACTGTGGGCGGAGGCCTCTTTGTAAAGGGCGGCGAGCTCAACCTGACTGGTGCGTTGATGGGGGGTTGCGTCCCCGTGGCGTCTCCCTCTGTGGACGACTTCATGCTCGGCGCCGTGCGGGTTGTGGCGCCCGGCGTGGCCCTCTCCGCGGATCTAGAGGGCCTCTTCGTCCAGGCCCTCCGCGGGTCGCCTGGGTACGTGGCGGCGTATGTGGCTCGGGGAGGCTCCGCGGCGCCGGATGAGAGGTATCTCCAGGTCCCGCCTCAGCTCGGCGGGAGGCTTGTGGAGCTGGCGGCGAGCCTCACGGCCGGTTGCGCCGACGCCTCGTGTAAGGCCGGGAGGATTAAGCAGTTTCTTCTGGCGAACTACAGTTACGACGGCACGTTGGACGCGCCGTGGCCCCTGATCCCCCCCGGCGCGGATCCGGTCCTCTGGTTTCTTGAGGAGGGGAGGAGGGGGGTTTGTATACACTTCGCCTCGGCTTTTGTGTTGCTGGCTAGGGCCTCCGGCGTCCCCGCGAGGCTTGTGGTGGGCTACTTATCAGACGGGCCGGTCCCCGCCGAGTGGTCCACGGTGGCTTTCAGCCCCCACGCATGGGCCGAGTACTACAACGGAAGCGGGTGGGTCGGCGTAGAGGCGACGCCGGGCGGAGGCGTCCCAGCTCCGCAGTTGCCGGCTCTGCCTCCTGCCGTGGCCTCCCTCCCCCAGCTTCCTCAGCCCGAGACCCCGCAGTTGCCTCCGCTGACCGGGGCGTCTCTGCCTGGGTGGATCCTCCCCGCGGCGCTGGCGGCGGCTGGCGCCGTCGCTGTGTTGGCCTCGCTACGCCGCGTCGTCACGGTGGCGGTGGGCGAGGAGGTGGAGTTTAGGAGCCCCCGCGGCTTCTCCGTCTACGTCAACAGGAGGCTGGTGGGGAGGGCGCCCGTCAGGGTGAGGTTTGAGAAGGCCGGGACGTATCTGGTGAGGGTTGGGCCTGTGGTCTACGTGGTGCGGGTGGTGGACTACCGGAGGCTGGCGGGGGCGCTGTTTCTAAGGCTTCTGCGGAGGCTCCGCCTGCCTCCTACGGTGACTCCTAGGGAGCTGGCGGCTCTCCATCCTAAATATGCGGAGGCCGCCGATTTGTTTGAAAGGGTTAGGTTCGGCCCCGCGGCGTCTAGGGAGGACTTCGAGAGGCTGAGGCGGGCCCTATGATTTACGTCGCGCTGGGCGCGTTTCTCCTCCTGCTAGGCTACACGGAGCCTGTGTATAGATTCGCCGCGTATCCCCTAGGCGTGTTTTTCTTGCTCCACGGCGTCGGCGGGGTCCTCCACAGGCGGAGGCGGCACGTGTGGGGGTACTTCCTCACCTTTCTAGGCGTGGCCGCCGCCCTGTATCTACTGCCCCTTCTGACGGCTACGCATAAGGCGCTTCTGGCCGCGGTTGCCTTCGGCTTCTTCCTAAACGCGGCGCGTCACTTCGCCGGCCGCCTCAGGCGGCCTCTGGCGCCTCTCTCCATCGCCGTGACGGCTTGGGCCCTCGGCGTGTTTCTAGGGCTTGCGCGGGTGCCCCTCCTCCCCCTGGTTGTCTGGGGGGCGGGGGCCGGGGCGGCCGCGGCCTCTGCGCTGGGCCTGCTGGGGGGCCGCCTGAGGAGGGCGGGGAGGTTCTTCGCGCGGCACACGGCGTTTTTCGGCCTGCTGGGGGGCCTCCTCGCTGTGGTGTATTACGTGTCCGCGGCGGTCGGCCGGCCTTGGCTCTTCGCCGCCGTGGCGGCCTCCTCTGTGGCCGCCGTGCTTCTGCTCGGCGGAGACGTGAGGAGGAGAACGCCGGTGCGGCTTTACGACGACCCTGACGTGTTGGAGGCGAAGAGGGTGGAGGCGGAGTTCGTAAAGACGGGGGACGTGGCGTTGTTGGCGGCTTACGTGGCGTATCACCTGGCTAGGGGAGGCGTGGAGGAGGTGAAGGTGGTGGAGGCGGTCAGGATAGCTGTGTCGTACCGCGACCTGGAGCCCTCACCCTTCGCGCCTCCCCTCGTGGTGAGGCTCGTGGAGGGGGTAAACAGGGGGAGGCGGGCGCGCCACCTCCAGAGGGTTAAGGCGGCTCTCAGGGCCTATCTGTAGGGTATCGGGGTTTTGGCGAGGGCCTCCCTCACGAGGTCGCGGGGGTCCCCGTCTTTCGGCGCGATTCTGTGGGCCAGCACAGCCACCGCCGCCTTCTTGACGTCGTCTGGCGTGGCGTAGTTGCGGCCGTCGAGGAGGGCGAGGGCCCTGGCCGTCTTGAGGAGGGCTATGGAGCCTCTGGGGCTTGGGCCGTAGGTGTTGAGGGGGTGGCGCCTCAAGGTCTGCACGATGTTGACCACGTACTGCACCACCGCCTCGTCTACATACACCTCCTCAGCCCAGCGCATCCACTGCAACACCTCCTCCCTTGTGAGGACAGGCGTGACATATATGGAGGGGTCGTCGCCGCGCCAGGATATGCGCCTCCTCAAGATCTCGGCCTCCTCCCTAGGCCCCGGGTAGCCCACCGAGAGTTGCATGAGGAATCGGTCCAGCTCCGCCTCGGGGAGGGGGTACACCCCCCTATACTCCACGGGGTTCTGCGTGGCGAGGACTATGAAGGGCTCGTCGAGTTTGTAGGTGACGCCGTCTACCGTGACCTGCCTCTCCTCCATGGCCTCCAGAAGCGCCGCCTGCGTCTTCGGTGGGGCCCTGTTTATCTCGTCGGCGAGGAGGACGTTGGTGAAGACGGGCCCCCTCACGAACTCGAAGCGGGCTTCGTGGGGCCGCCACACGTTGACGCCTATCACATCGCTGGGCAACATGTCGGGGGTAAACTGGACGCGTCTGAAGGCGAGCCCCAGCGACTTAGCCAGTAGCTTCGCCAGGGTGGTCTTGCCCAGCCCCGGCGGGTCGTTGAACAACACGTGGCCCCGCGCGACCACGGCGGCGAGGAGGAGCTCCAGGGCCGCCGGCGACGCCACGTAGAACTGAGTAAGCACCTCCAGTATCTTCTTCACGGGGGAAAATCGATATATTCAATAAAGTTTATCCCCCCATGCGCCCCCTCCTCCTCACCGCCGCGGTCCTCCTCGCCGCGGGGATACTCGTAGAGAGCACAGACGTGGCGTTGCTGTCGCTCATGCCGCTTGCCGCCTACGCCCTCAACGCCACCCTGGAGCCGCCCAGATTCGCCGTGTCTAGGCGGCGGGTCGGAGGCGCGGTGGAGATAGTTGTGGAGTCGGACTGGCGCCCCGGCGTCTTCCACATCTACGAGTCGACGCCTGTGGAGTCCTCCGCGGCTCCTCCAAGGTGGAGGCTGTTTAAGCCGCCGTTTAGGCGCAGGCTAACGCTGAAGTACCGGCTCGCGGAGAGGGCTGAGCCGCTTCCTCTCGTGGTGGAGGTCTACAACCCCGTCTTCACTAAGCGGCGCGTCGCCACGTATCTGGAGGAGCCTAGAGCCGTCGCGGAGCCGGCGCCGCTGGGACCCGGCGCCGAGGAGTTCCAGGAGGTGAGGCCGTATCAGCCGGGGGATTCCATGCGGTTTATAAACTGGAGGGCCCTGGCCAAGACGGGCGAGCTCTACGTCAACAGATACCTGGGGCCTGAGGCGATGACGGCGGTTGTCGTGGTGGACGCGCGGCGGCTACGGGGGCTTGTGCTGTCGGCGGCCGCCGAGGCGGCGGGGATCCTCGCCGAGCGGGGCTACTCGGTGAGCTTCTACGTGCTGGGCCATGGCCCGGCCCAGGCGGTGCCCAGGTCCTTCACGCCGTCGTGCTCCGGCTCCCCGGCCTGCGGCGACGTCACGATATACGTCGGCTCCCTCCGCGACGTCTGCGCCGTGTTGAGGTGCCCAAGGACGTATTACATAGACGTGGCCGCCTCCAACCCCCTTGTGGCTGTCAGAAGGCTGGGGGTGTACCGGGAGCTCAGGTCGGCAGGCGCGGTGGTGCTTAGGGAGGCGAAGGAGCTGGGGAGGGCGCTATGAGGCCATTTATAGGCGCGGCGGCCGCCGTCCTCCAATACCTCATGTTCGTGGGGCACCCCGTGCTTTCCCTCTACCCCCGCCTAGTCGACGGGGCGCTGGGCGGGGGCGCCTTCGCCGCCGTATTGCTGACGCTGAACCTCGCCGTAGCCATGCGCTTCCCCTACACAGCCGCCTTCTCAACGGCGACGCTCTACTTGGCGGAGGCGGTGCTGGCGTCCCCCCTCCTCAGAACCCTTCTGCCCCTCCCGGAGCTACCTGCGCCGGACATCTGGCTCGGCGCGGCCGCGGTCCACCTGCTCGTAGCGGCCTCCGCGAGGGGGCTACACGGGGCCTACCTCGCCGCCACTGCGGCCCCCGCCGCCGTAGTCCTCTACCTGAAAGATGCGGCCCCCAGGTTAGATGCGGCGGTTGCCGCCGTGCTTCTGGTGGCGGGGGCGGCGTTGCTTGTCTACGCTACAAGATCTTCCCGGGGTTGAGGATGTTGTGGGGGTCGAAGATCTGTTTAAGCTCCCTCATGTAGCTGAGCAAGGCCTCCCCCAGCTCAAGCGCCACGAGGTCCTTCTTCAACAGCCCGATGCCGTGTTCCGCCGAAACTGTGCCGTTGAGCCTCAGCACGAGCTGGGCCATGTCTCTGAGGAACCTCTCCACCTTCTCGGCCCCCTCGCCCCTCCTGTACCAGGTGGCGGGGTGGAGGTTCCCGTCCCCGATGTGGCCGCCGAGCAGAAGCGGCACGCCGTGTTTAGCCGCAAGCGCCTTCAGCCCGCTGACGGCCTCAGGTAGCTTAGATATGGGCACAGCCACGTCCTCAACAACCAAGACCCCTCCCTCCCTCTCAGCCGAGGCCACTTGACCTGAGAACAGCCTCCTCCGGGGCTCCAGCAACTTCATGGCGCCCTCCCACCCCACGGCCCTCTGCGCGACCTCGCCGCGGACTATCGACGTAAGTCTCTCCAACAGCCTCTCCTCGGCACCTGCGTTGACATCTACTCCGAGAAACAGCGCGTTCCTCTCCTCCAAGCCCACAAGCGCCGAAGTCGGCGCGTCGAGGAACTCGGCAAAAAGCGGCCATATCCGGCTCGTCTTCACCCTAACCACGTCCTCCACAAGGGCCTCCAAGTCGTCGTAATACGCCAGCAACGCCACGGCGGACTCGGGGACTGGGGCGAGCTTAAGCACCGCCTCGGTCACCAGCCCCAAGGTGCCTTCGCTACCCACAAAAAGCCTAACCAGGTCGTAGCCGTTTCTGCATTTATACGTCCGGCAACCCAGCTTCAACACGTCGCCGCGGCCGGTCACCACCCTCAGCCCAAGCACCCAGTCTCTCATCGTGCCGTATTTCGCGCCCCTCATCCCACCTGCGCCGTTGGCAACCGCGCCGCCCACAGTGGCGCTTTTCACAGAGCCGGGGTCAACAGGGAAGAAGAGGCCGTAACGGGCAAGCTCGTGGTTCAGCTCCTCAAGCCTAACCCCCGGCTCAACCACGGCGACGCCGTCTACGTGGTCGACCTCGACCCGCGTCATCTTTTCAAAACTCACCACGACCCCCGGCGACGTGGCTACGGCATTGCCAGAGATGCTGGTGGCGCTCGCCTGTGGAAAAAGAGGAACCCTCTCTGCGACGGCCCACCGGACTAGCTTTACCACCTCCTCTTCGTCAACAGGAAAGACGACACCCAACGCCTTCGCTCTTGATTCGAGAATAGACGCGTCACGGACATATAGTAAAGCCACATCTACGTCCTCAACAAACCGCTCCCCGAACTCACGCCTCAAGAAACTCAGATCCATAAAAGGGGGTCATCTCCGGGATTTAACCTTATCCGAGAAGTGTTTAACTGGAATTTCCAGTTGACGATGCCGGCTTTGTACAAGGCCTCAACATATGTAACTGTTGAAGATGCAAAACACCTCAAAGTCCTACGGAACACTTACACTAATGAGCAAAACACAATTGACAGACATGAAGTTGAGGGGGGTAAGGCTTATATAGCAAAGCAAAAAGAAGTGACATGGATAAAATTGCGACTCAACATGCATTACGGCGTTTAATGCGTTATGGAGTTGAACAAAATTAAACAACGTCTAGAGCTCGCACTGAGACCTGTTGAGAAGCCGCCGACTATCGAAGAGGTGCTTGAGCGAGTTTCTAGACGCGGCGTCTTGCGGGGACCTGTGGACTGGGTATTTCCGGGATGGATTACCTATGTCGAGTATGCGACACAGAAGATCGCCGAGGCATTTCCGTTATCGGAGGAGGGGAAGAGACAGCTTTTCCACTTCCGGGACGCAATGAGGCGGCTACTGCTGGAGGCATGGACGCAGACGAAAGAGAAGCTGACGACGCTGTACAAAGCCATTGTTGAAGGCACCTACAGGTTGGAGGGGAAGAGGCTGTATGCGCCAGACGGGACATGGATTTACATAGATGGAACTACACCGCATCTTAAAATCCATGGTATCAGCGCCTTGGCGCATTTTCCCGACTTGCTGAGACTTCCGCGCGAGAGGCTTGAGTTGTTCCAGCTGGGCTGGAGGGCGAGCGACGAAGGCGAAACACGCAATCGACCCATCATGCAAACTGCACAACCTTGGCAGGTGTTCGCCTGGACGGCTGTGAGATATGTAGCGCTTTACACACGCATCGCCTCGGTCAACCTGACACGTGAGGGGGTTAGCGTATTGGTACGTCTTAGAGCAAATAGCTGGAAGCAGAGGTGGGACAAAAACGAGGCTATTGACCTCGTCGCGAGCCACCTCAAGCGCGGCGAGTGGGCAACCCTCCTCACTGCGTGGCTGGGGGATGGGAAGGTTAAACGGAGGGATGTATTATGTGGCGAGTACAAGCTTGTTATTGCGACAAAGGAGCCTTGGAGGCTGGGCTTAGACGTAGGCACAAACGAGGCCCTAGTCGCCACGGGCAGAGAGGCGTATTTAAAGCTTAAGGAGTCGGCTGGCGTATACGGCGCTTTGCTTGATCTGCTGAAGGCGCATAAGTGGATGTACATAAAGTTGACAACCGACGACGGTTTTAGAGCCGCCTACAAACTGAATAGAAAGAGGGGCATAGACAGGCTTAGGGAGGCGTATAGGCAAAACAACGGCGAGACTCCCACTGTCTCACACGCCGAGGCGAACAAACCGGGCGCCGTGACAGTGGTGGGCGTTGCGATGTACTTGCAACTCGTCAGCGGTAGAGGTGGCTCGCTCTTGGCCAAGCGCTACGTCCGCGATGTCGAAAAGGCGCTCGCCATAGCTGGGAGACTTGAATCGGCGGGGCTTAGGCCGAACGTGGTTCCTGTAGGTTCCTACTACATGGTGTATATAGCCACGGCCGACCTCTTGAGACTGGCAGAGAGGGACGAAACCATCAGAAAAGCCATAGCGCTCTACCTCGCCGAAAAGGTGAAGAACGGCACGCCGAAACAGAGAGAGATCGCGGAAAAAATCCTAAAAAGACACCCCTCTTTTTCAAATCCAGCTACTGGAGGCCGACATCTTAAATTGGCTATGGATAAAACGCCAAGACAACTAAGGTAAGCATATCGAATTGATGCGTTGAACTCGTTGGATGTCAGATGCCAACCCGGTCAAGGTAAAGAAAAACTAGACTGGCGGGCCCGGTGGGATTTTTAGGCCGGCTCTCGCCGTGAACCCACGACCTACGGCTCCGAAGGCCGCCGCTCTACCGGGCTGAGCCACGGGCCGGTTTATTTTCTGCTCCGTATTTAATTTTTGTTGTTAAATATGCGTGGCTTATGGCGTCGTGGGGGTAGAGAGCCGCATATTGGCTCGCCGCCATCGCCGTAGTCGTCGGCCTTCTCTTTTGATTTCGCTTTGGCGAGACGCTTGAGTTCATGGAAACGGCGCTGAGGGAGAAAGGCCCCAGAAGTCCTCTCCGGGAGGTCTTCGTGAAGTTTTGGTGGGGCACCATAGTGGGTATTGTGCTCGCCGGCACGGCAGGCGCCATTTTTTACTACGGCAATACCTACTCCCCGAATCTCGCCGTGGCGCTGAAGGCGGTGACTTCACAGGAGCAGTTCTTGGCGGTGGTGGTGTTTGCATTGATTGAAATCGTGGGTGTAGTTGTAAGCGGACTTCTCTCCGAGAGAATAGGCCCCAGAGCGGTACTCTGCTGAATCCGAAGAAGCCGGCGGCTGTGTCGGGCGGGAACCTGGAGACGAGCCAGAGGGTTGCCGACGTGGTGTTTAAGGCATTGGCACAAGCCACGCCGGAGAGGGTGCCCGCGGCCGGTTCCGGCACCATGATGAACGTGATGATGGGCGGGATGTACGGAGGTAAATACTGGAGCTACTACGAAACCATAGGAGGGGGGACAGGCGGCCGGCCTGGGAAGGACGGCGTGTCGGGCGTCCACGTCAACATGACAAACACTCTAAACACGCCGATTGAAGTGGCAGAGAGGACATACCCACTGCTCTTCACGGCCTATAAGATCCGGGAGGGAAGCGGCGGAGCAGGTAAGTGGCGCGGCGGCGACGGTATAGTAAGGGCGTTCAAAGTCCTAGCCTCCACGAGGTTAGCCATACTAGCCGACAGATTCGCCACCGGCACCTGGGGCCTTAACGGAGGCTCGCCGGGCAAACCCGGCAGGGTATATATTAAAAAGAGAGACAACGGATTGATCGAACTCGACAGCAAGACCGCAGTAGATCTAGAGCCCAGCGACGAAGTGGTGATAGAAACGCCGGGGGGCGGCGGCTGGGGAACACCTTTATAAACACTGACAAATATAGACACGGCGGGGGGCTGCACGGCGCGCCGGCCGTGCGCCGCCGGAAGGCGGCCCTAGGCTTAGGGGGCCCGAAACCGGGGCCGGGCGGCGGCTTCGGCGGCGTGCCGCCTGGGCTTACCGACGAACCCCGGTCCGGCGGGGCGTCGGTCCCCAGGATACTCCGGCCGTAGGGCCGGGGGGACCTGGGCATGCGGGGAAACGGCGGAGGTCCGGGAGGGAGCACGCCTAACCCGCAGCCGGCGCGTTCGCCGGGGCGCCGGGGGGAGGGACGCCCGGGCGGGCGCCGCCCGGAGTCGTCGTCGGTCCCGGGTCGCCGCCGCTTTAGAGCGCTCGTATAATCTTGCCGAGACCTCCTCTGCGGGTCGTCAACAGGAGCTGGAGGAGACTCAGCTGGCATCTTCCGCCTTTGGCAGACTCTGCATCTGTCTCTTTGTATAGATCCATGTCAACGCCGCAACGAGCCAGGCGGTGGCGGCTCCCTGCAACCCCACGGGGCCCCAGAGCCACCTATCGGGCAATGACTGGGGGTACAGGACGTAGTAGATGACGGCCCAGGAGTTGATGGCTCCGTGTGTGAGGGCGGCTCCCCAGACCCCCCAGCGTAGGTAAACGGCTGTGTGTATCACCGCAACTCCGCACGTGACTGGGATAAAGAGGAGCACTCCCTCAGGCCTCATGTACCAGCCGTATTCGTAGCCGAAGAGTATGCCCGGGGCATGCCAAACCGCCCAAACCACGCCGACTGCCACAGAGGCCCAGAACCACCCCAGCCGGCCGGCGAGCTTAGGCGTCAAGTAGCCGCGCCAGCCGTATTCCTCGCCGAAGGCTCCCAAAAAGGCCACCACAAACGGCAGAAGCGGCGCCTGCGCTATCCACAACGCGGCGGCGACCTCGGCCGGGTACAGCGGGTGCCTAAACGGGGCCAGCGTCGGCGAGGGGAGGTAAAAGGGCAGGGTGGCAAGCACCGTGAGAGCCAGCCAGAGGAGGACAGGCCAAGTCGAGCCGATGAAAAGCCTGAGGAGCCTCCTGCTAGGCGGGTCCGTCTTTGGGCCGGTCCACCACTTGGGCATTAACCTGTGGCCCTCGGCTAAGGCGCCCAGCGCAGGCGTCCACATAGCCGCGGCAAGCCACAACGTGGACTTAGTAAGGCCAAACGCCACTTGGAACAGCCAGCTGACGCCGAAGGCCACCAGCAAGAACCTATACATGGCACTTCTCCCTGTCTCCCTCCTCGCAACAGACGAGGTACTTCTTTCCGTTGCTTTCTATCATGAGCCACACGCCGGAGCACCCCAGCGTAGACACCACAGTAACCCTGCCCACATCTGAAAAACATATGCCGTAGAACGAGTAGTCAAACGAAACCCGCCAACCCACCGGACAGAAATCCATCAGCAAAATGACATCCCGCGTAGACAGCACCTTCGCAACACGCCCAGAGATCCTCACCCTCCTCACACCCACCAAAACCTCGACAACGCCAGGCCCCACCACAGAGACGCGCCGAGGCAAAAGAAAGATAGGTACAAGAGTTATTACTATGAAACCTCCAACAAGCGTCAGCAGAAGGCCTTGCGGCATATTTGTGCCGAATATATACAGACTGATTAGAAGAAGTGCTCCTAGAAGTATATAAAACGGAACGATGTGTAAGATAACCTTATTCTTTCTCCTTCTCAGATGGGACATAAAGCTTAAAAATTCACGGAAAAAAAACTTATGTCTCCCGAAGGCCAAACCTCCCCATAACCTGAGGTCAAGGAGTGGAGCGATGTGCTATCTCGGCGTGAGGCGTTGTTTAAGATGGCCGTTGCAAGCGCATTAGCCCTAGGCCTGCAACCAATACTAGCGCTTGGCAAAACAGCCGGAAGGTGCTGAAGCAACAGACTAGTAGAAGGATTGTTGTGGAGATTCGAGATGCTGAACTTTGGAAGGATCCAGACGCGGCCGTTCTGCATATATTACTCAATGCGAGCGCCGATAGAGAATAGTCGTATCTGCATAAGTTGCGGCGGCATAATCACATTGCTCGCGGCTACTTGGTCTACCATTGTTGGGAGATCCCAACAGGGTGTCTCCCGTGGATGTAGTTAATTAAGATGAGAAGAAACGCGCCTACAGTATCGCTTAGGTGTGCCGGGCCTCTTAGGATGCTGAAGGCGCTGGGTGAGGCAAGTCCGCTGTGCGAAGTCTGCTACTACATAGCGACACGTAAGAAGGAATAGCTGAGGCAACTGACGGTGGAATCTTTATTAAGCGCGGTCTTTGGGGAGATGTGGCGTGGGATGTTGTTGCGTTCTACGTCTGGAACGCCTTGATGCTCTACGTCTATAACGAGGTGTATCCGATAGTATCTAGGCGCGCCTTGCTTTACTTCTTGGCTGGCGCTGGGGCGGCGGCGGGGGCGGTCGCGGCGTTGTTATAAGACCTCGGCGCCTTGGTCGGTTATGTGGACATCGATTTCCAGCCTGACGCCGAATTTGCCGGGGAGGTAGACGCCGGGCTCTATGGTGAACACTGCGCCGGGCTTTAACACGTCTCTTGAGCCGGGGGAGACGTCGGGCGCCTCGTGTATCTCCAGCCCCAACCCGTGTCCAGTCCGGTGGATGAAGTAGGGGCCGTAGCCCCTCGTCTCTATAACGGAGCGGGCGGCTCTGTCCACCGCCCCCGCCGACGCGCCCGGCCTGGCGCTCTGCAGGGCGGCGCGTTGCGCCTCCTCCACTGCGGCGTATACCGCCTTGTACTCCTCTGGCGCCTCGCCGTAGAAAAACGATTTCGTCAAGTCGCCGAAGTAGACCTGGTACGCCGCCGAGACGTCTATCACCACGGCGTCTCCCCGTCTGAGCCTCTTGTCCGTGGGCTCTTGATGGGGCAGGGCGGTGTTGGGGCCGAACTGGACGAGGATAGGCCCCGGCGAGAGCCCCGCCTCGTACAGCGCTAGGTATATCCTCGCCGCCGCCTGCCTCTCCGAGACGCCGGGCGCGAGCTCCAGCTCCTCCATAGCTCTCCGGATAGCCGACGCGGCCGCCCTTATCTTCTCCACCTCGTCCCTCCGCTTGACTGCGCGCCACTCGCGGAAGATGTGGTCGCCCAGCCTGTACTCCGCCCCGGGGAACGCCCTCTTGACTATCTCGAAGTGGCGGAGGGCGGTGCCTCCGTCTATGTAGATCACGGAGACGTCGCATCCGGCCGCGGACTGCCTAAGCGCCTCGGCGGGGTCCTCGCCGTCGCGGTAGCTGTACACCTCTCCGGGCACCCTTCCCGCGTCGAGGGCCGGCACCACGGCGGCTAGGCGGTCGCCGCACTTCACGGCGGCTTTAAACCGCTCGTACGTCTCGAGCCAGACCCCCGTGAGATATGCGAAGTTCACCGTGGTGGTGGCTATTATCATATCCACTCCAGGTGCACCGGCGCGGCCCTCCCCTCTTTAAGCCTCCACGCTACGGTTTCCCAAGTGTAGACGTTGGAGATGACCCAGGCGACGGGCCACAGCCTCATGTATCTAAGGTCGAGAGGGCTGGGAGCAGGGGGGCCTGGGTGAGTGTGGAATATGGCCACCAGCTCCAGCCCAGACGCCTCCGCCTCTGTGATGGCTCTATACATTTCCTCTGGGTCGAGCAGAAAGGCTGCGGGGCTGTTCAGCACGTTGCGGAGCCAGCTCCAGGTTAAAACAGTTTCTTCCCTGCCGAAGAGGAGGGCGGGGCACTCGGCGTCTGGGGAACACCTCTGTCTCGCCTCTTCTAGGAGCCTTGCAGGTATTTTCACAAAAGCGGCACGTAACGCGTGAGCTTAGCCCTTTTGGCTACCTCAAGCGTAAGCTTCTCGATTTGGTCGCCGTCGCCTTTAACCACCACGATTGTTAGGCACCTCCCCTCGACGTGTAGGTGCGTGTAGGCCACTATGTGGGCCCTGTTTTCCTCTATGGCGTCGCCCACGTCGGAAAAGGCGTCTGTGACCGCCATAACGACGCCGAGGCACTGATGGCCGGGCTTCTTGTGGTCTTTCTGCATCTCTAGATACTCCTGGAGGGCGGCGGCGACCACCTCGCTCCGGGTGGCGCCGGTCTCTTGTGAAATCTTGTCGATGGCCTCTGCGAGCTCCTGCGGGAGCGAGACGCCGAAGCGCTTCACGTAGGTCTGTGGAGAGAGCTTTATATAGCTGTTGTTGGCCTCGTCATGGGCTGTATAGGCGTAGTTGATACCACCTTCGCCAGGGTAGACATGGGCGGCGTCGCCATTGAGGAGCTGAGGAGCTTGATGCCAAATGCCGTGGTTAAGAGGGTCACAGTCCCCGGCATTAAAAACACCGTGTGGGGCGCCTTGAGGCTGGTCAAGGACGGATGCGACGCGGTGATTGTGCTTGGGTGGGTGGGCCCCACCCCGGTGGATAAATACAGCTACTTAGCCACTTCGGTAGGGCTTATGCAGTTGCAGATAGCCACCGGCGTGCTTGTACTCGACGTGACGGTCCACGAGGAGGAGGGCGGCGGCGACGAGAAGAAATTGAAGGAAATCGCCGTTGACAGGACGAGGAAACACGTCTGGAACCTTGTCCAGATGCTGACGGGGGGGCTTGAGCGGTATGCGGGGAAGGGGCTGAGGCAGGGTTACCCCCACGCGGGGGAGATTACATAAAGTTTTGACAAATCCCAGATATATAACATATATAAAGTTTCTATGTATAAATAAAGAGGATGCCGTGCTTCCCCAAAACTAATACTATTGTATTTTCCATTATTTTATTAATTGCCTGCAGTTTTCGTTTTCCTAAGTAAATCTATTTAAACCTAAGCCAACTTAGTGCCAGGGCGGCTACGGCAACGCCACCCCCCACGCCCCTCGCTGTTGCCGTAGTTCCGCCTTCTCTCTAGAATAGTCTTGACAGCAGTACTGCAAGCACCCCACTTAGGAATATCCCGTCGAATACGCCGGCTCCTCCTATCGAGACGAAAGGCGGCCTATGTCTCAGCACCTTTTTCATGTTCAGCACGTCGGCTCCTATTATCGTGCCGTAGACCGCAGTTATATACGTCGCCACGGGGCCGCCTCCCGCTATGAGGGCCGACAAGGCGGCTATTATGGGCGGCGCTAGAGCCGGCGTAACTACGCCGACGTTGGGCACCACCCGGCTCACGGCGTAGATGAGGATAGACGCAACGGCCACCGCGGCCAGTAGGGCAGGACTGAAGACGTGTGCCGCGAGGTATGTGGCTACGGCCAGCGGTACGGCGGCTCCCCCCACGTTTACGGCTATGTAGGACCTCTCCTCCTGGAAGACGATGCGCGGCGTGGGGATGGGCATGCCGAATACCACCACGTAGTCCACCACAGGCACATACTGCCTCCGGGAGAGCGTGTGCACCACGACGTTTATGGGGCTGGTCGCGAGGCTGAGGAAGGTGACCGAGCTCCCGAGGAGCAAAGCCGCTATGGGATGCATACCCACTGACCTCAGCACGTCTACGAAGGAGAACATGAAGAAGGGGAGTAGCAAAACCGCCAGCCCCGCGTAGATAACCCCAAAGACGCCGTAGAAGGGGAACGCTATTATTATCCTCATTGACGGGTGGCTTTTGAATACGCAGCCTCCGCTATGTCTGCTGCGAAGCCCACTATGGAGGCGGCTTCGTGCATCACCGCGGCGGCCTGGGGGCATATCTGCTGCAGGGTCTCTCTAGCCAGATCTGCGCGTTGCACCAGCACGGCCAGCGCTTTGTTCGCGTCGTTGCTGTAGAAGGCGTTGAAGGCGTCTTGCATGAAGCGGTACACCTTCTTGAAGACCTCCGTAGCCTCTGCGACGCATTTTATCTCGTTTTGTAGGTAGTAGTTCGTGGCGCGGTCTATGGCGTCGCCTATATGTTCAAGGTTCTTTATCGTTATGACGTAGTCCACATAGTGTTCGGGTCTCTGGGCGATGTTCCTCTTCACCGTCCTGAGGGAGAAGAAGTAGAGCCTGTCAAGCTGGTCGTCCAGCCTCAGGATCTCCTCGGCTAAGTTGCGCCTCACTTGCGTAAGCATTTGTATAAATAGGGAAAACATGGCGTCTACCGTAGTGTACATACTCCGCACGGCCTCGTCGATGTTTATGTCCTCCCTAGTCACTATCCGAAGCTTCAGAACCCCGCCGACCTCCATCAAAACAACACCTGGAAGCTTGCCCTCTATCTTAGTCACCACGGCCGAGATGTTTCTGGTCTCCACCTCCAGCTCGTCGACCCCCTCTATGTAATACGCTATGATGTCTCGGACGAGCTTCTCCACGTTGTCCCCCTTGATTTTCGCGCGCCTGACGCCGGCCGCCTCCGCCCCTGGAAATAGAGTGACCTTGTTTCTGTCTACGATGATGCGGACAGGCGAGCCGACCCCCAAGCCGTGTAGCTCTACCCACTCCTTGGGCAGAGTAATCCCAAAGGACCTCTCGCCTACCCTGATAATTCTCCTCATCTCCATAGTGTACTCCGGTTCAACTAGTTAAAATGCGTTGTGGGTATCAGCCTGGGACGGCCTTCTCATATGTCGACATCGGATGTGGTCATCACACGTCTTGCCTAAGTAGCGCCTTTAAATACTTGGCGAGGGGGTGGAGCGTCTCCGCTCTTATGACGGCCTTGGCGGCTCTGGCCACCTCCTCCGCGGCCGGGTTGAAGGCGATGGGGTAGCCCGCCTTCTTCAGCATTGGGAGGTCCGCCTCGCCGTCTCCCACAACCACCGCCTCGCCCCAGTCGAGGCCGAGGAGGCTGAGTATCTGCCCCGCTATCTCGTCCTTGTTTCTGTCGCTTACGGACACCGCAACCGTATAGACCGCGCCGTCTCTGTAGACCAGGTCGTTCACGACGTAGAAGTGGAAGCAGTGGGATATCCGGCGGGTGTAGCCCAGGCCTGCGGAGAGGGCTACGGCGTATACGCCGGCCTCCTGCAGAGCTCGACACAGAGCGTCCAGCCCCCTCCTGGTCTGGAAGCGGGCTTCCGCAATGCCCCGGGGAACGCCGCGCCAGAGCAACGTGTCGTAGAGCCCCCACTCGTAGTAGTCTATGGCCCCCAGCTTGTAGAGCTCTCTGTTGAGTTGGGCGTCTGTGCCTAACACCGCATGCAACCTCTGCCAAGCAGAGCGGAAGGGCGTAATAACGCCGTCAACGTCTAGAATCACCGCGCGGTACCTCATTCTTTATACACCCGGATGGCACGCGACGGGCAATGTCTCTCGGCCTCCTTGACCTGGTCGTAGAGGTCGTCGGGCACCACGCCCTCCTCCACGCCGTTTGCGGCATATTCGGAAGAAATGAGAGGCTTACCGCCGTCGCCGGGGATGAAGACCATGGGGGCGTAGAATAGGCAGAAATGCGCCACTACACATTTCGACCGGTCTATCCTCACTTTGACGGGCATTACGTACCTTCCGAAGTCAGTATTTATGTATTCCCAAGCTTTGTAGCACCGCGGAGTATACGTCCGAGACTGGGCTTGGCTTCACCAACCTGCAGGGCTTCCCGCCGCATAGAGCCCCCTCATACGTCAATAGGGCCCTCTTGATCTCCACGCCGCCGGTGTATCCCCCCAGGGAGAGGTCGCTCTTCACCACCCGGTGGCAGGGGAGCACCACCGGCAACGGGTTAGACGCCATGAGCCGCCCCACGTGGCGGGGGCTCGTGCCTACCACCTCGGCGTAGAGCTTATACGTGGTGACGGAGCCCCGCGGCACGCCGAGCAGATGCAGAAGCCGCCTATCCACGTTATCCAGCTCTATGGAGTGCACAAAAGCCTCCAGGTCAACCCACCTGCCACACGTGGCGGGGGCGACGCGTGCTCTGACGCCGTCCCACCCAACCACGACGGGGCCGTAGCGCGTGCAGAGCACCGCTGGAAAAACGGTTTAATATTAAAGCACATATTCCGCAGTGCCCAGGGTCAAGCTTGCCGGCGTGTTGGTAGCGCTGGCGGGGGGCAGGGCGGAGCTGGAGGTGGAGGGCGACACCGTGAAGGAGGTGCTGAGGAACCTAGCCTCCGCGTCGCAGAAGCTCTATGAGAGAGTTGTGGGCCCCGACGGGAGGCCACGCGCCGACATATACATAGCCGTAAACGACGTCGACGTGAGACTCCTCTCCGGGCTATTGACGCCTGTGAAAAAAGAGGACGTGGTTCTCCTACTGGCCTACATCCATCCTGGCTAGTTTTTCCTTTTCCTATTGTCCACCACCACGACCGGGGTCCTCTTAGCCTCAGCCTGGGGGGCGGCAGTTGCCGCCTCCGGCTCCGCGATGACGACCTCTTGTCTATAGTATACCACGCCACGCGGCCACTCCTCTCTTACAAATATAGCCCTTAGGAGCAACGCAGAGCCGAAGAAGAGGAAGGTCGCCATGCCAGTGAGGACGGCGCTCCACACTGTGGCGTATTCCAGATACGCCTCAAGCGGCGAGAAGGGCAGTATGAGCCTCTCCCCCATCACCTCCCTAATTGCCCACAGCCCGTTTACCACGAACCAGACCAGTATGCCCGAGAGACCCCATCTAATCAGAAAATCGCCGAACCAGCCGGCCAGGGGACGCCGCGGAGGCATCGAGGCTATGAAGGCTATCGCGAAGGCTATTATCATGAACCAAACCCACCCCCCTGCCACGGGGTGGCTCATGTACTGCGACACCGGCTCTATGAGTTGTCTCAAGTCCATCTTCTCTCTCCGCCGGGGACTTTATGTAAGCAACGTTCAGATTTCAGCTTTTATTTAGTAAACGAGTTAATATGCAGAGTCGGTGATTATGGCAGACGCGCTTCGCCCCCTTGCCAGGTATTTAAAGGGGTTGCTTAGGCGAAGTGGGTGATGACCACATCTGGTGTCGACCAGTGATAAGGTTTCACCGGCTCATTGGCCCGCCTCCTCTAGCCACTTCTCTATGGCGTCTGCAAGCTCGGCGAAGCGCATGAAGCCCTCTAGGTGTCCCCCGTAACACTCTATCACTATCGTGCCGTCCTTTATGCGGCGTATGTTCGGCTTTACGCCCGTCAGCGCCTCAATAAGCGCCGAGAGTCTCTCGGCGTCTGCCTCTCTGCCGTCAGGAGCGTCGGCCCTCGCCGTGGCGAAGCCCACAACCGCGTTGTTGCCATATCTGCCGAAGGTGATTGTGTACTCACGCACCACGCGGTCCACAATCGTGTGCTCGCCCTCCACGCGGCCCACCTCCGCTGTTATCCTAATCCTCAGCAACTTCTTGCCGCTTCTGCCCTTATCGAACTCGGCCCCTCCGCCGATAACCTTTACTACGTACCTCCTGCCGTCCACCTCGACCTCCTTCTCGAAGCCCTCCAGTCTCAGAGAGCCTCTCTCCTTGCCCTCCTTCACGATCTCTTTGGCTTTTTCGTAAACCTTCTCGCCCTCCTCCTCCGCCCTCTCCAGTATATATCTTATGAATTCGGCCGCCAGCTCCCGTTGCCTCCCAGAGCCGTGTTCAGACAGCCAGGCGGCGTACGCCAAACCCTCCCTAAGAATCGAGACGTAGCCCTTCTCGCCCCCTTCCGGCATCCTCGCAGAGAAGTGGACGCCCTCCTCAAGCCCCATCTCTCTAAGCCGCTTCACTTCCCGCTGTATGCTGTCTGGGTTAGGTGATCTGAATCTGACCCTAAGCGCGCCGCTACGTGCAAGCTCCATTTCGTACCTGGGCCAGCCCTCCTTTAACACGCGGCCCCCCTCCAGCTCCTTCAGCCAGTCCCCAGCCTTCTTCTCATCCACCCAGCCTCTCGTGATCGCCTCCCTAACGATCTCGGCGAGGGCGTTCCTAAGCTCCTCGCGCCCAGCTATAAGCATGCCGGTAGTGGCTCTGACGCGCCATACGTCCATGCTTTCCTTCTTCATAACCTCCGCGCCGACGCCTGCTAGCTTGAGGAGACGTGCCGCAAGCTCCACGCGTCCCCGATCCGTCGATTGGAACTCGAGTTCGATATTGTCCCTCCGCAGATAGACGTTGTATTTGTTCTTAATATCGCCCTCCGATATTGTCAAGTCGGCGGCTACGTGGCCTCTGTCTGTCCTCCTTAGCCCCTCCCAGCGGATGTCAAACCGCTCAGCCCCGAGCTTCAAGGCTTCAGCCAGCTTATAGTTAATAACTCCTTCATCCCCCTCAAGCAGAGGAGACCCGTAGAGGAAGTATAGGCCGGCCAGCCTGACGGCATCATCGCCAGACACAATGACTTGGAACCCGAGTACCGCGTCACCACTCCAAACCTTCCTCACCTCCGCCTCAATGCCGTAGGCCGCTAAGACGGCCCCCCAGAGCAAGGCGACTCCGCGCTTGCCGCTGGCTAAGCCAATTTCTTTCCGCGCCGCAGACACGTGTCCATCGCCATCTATTACGCCGGAGACCACCGCGGCGAAATACCTCAGTGTTGTTTCGTCTACGCCCAGCCTTTCCGCCTGGATAAGCAGAAGAGCAGGAGCCACAACCTCCCTCGCGATTTTGTCATCGTTCAGCCTGTCCCTCAGCGCCTCCAGCTCGCCCCGAACCTCCTCGCCCAGCCGCCTCACCGCGGTCTCCTCCACGATGCCCCAATAGTCAGCAACCCACCACTTGAGGTCGTCCCAGCTCTTCACGTCCATGAGATCCTCCAGCCCCGCCTTAGTTCCCAGCATTCTGAGCCACCCGCCCTCCGCGCTCCTTCTGATTGTCTCGTCGAGTTTCTCTAGAGAGGTGTGAGCGTGGTATTGTGGCTTCGGTCCCTCAAGAGTCAAACCCACGCTGGGCACCGTGATGTAGAACCAGTCGAAGAAGGCATGAGTTTCAGCCAACTGCCACAAGTGGGATGTGCCCATCTGCAACAGTCCTCCACTTATCGCCACGTCTGAGTCAACCCAGCCCAGCATGTAAGGGAAGCGGTCCTCCACGGGCAGACGCCCCCCAACCACCTCCGCCGCCTTCACCCCCGCCTCAAGCTCTTGCTTGAAGAGCTCTTGCCACCTCTCCACATCCTCGAACTCCAAGGCGTAAATTATGCTCTCTCTCATCTTCTCAATCTTCAGCTTTATGCCCAGCTCCTTGAGCCCGCCGCCCTCCTCAAGCTTGAATAGCTTAAACACGTAAGACTCGGTCTTCTCCTTAGTCTTCTTCTCTTCAAGTTCCAGCGCCAGCTTGCTACCCTTCGTGAGCTCCTCAATGAGGCGGCTGTAGTATTCGGCGCCGGGCTTTAGAAACAGGCGGCGGAGGGTCTCCGCCACCATCTCCTCCACTGCCGCTGGCTTCTCCACCTTTGCCTTCTCGGCCTTGAGGTACGCCGTCCTCGGCGCGTAGTAGAGGAGCCAGGCAGACCCACCCACCTCAAGCCAGTGCCAAGCCGCCACACCGAAGACGCCCCCCCTTGCCCAGCGCGTATTCCCTATACGCGATTAAAGCCGCCAAGGCCTTCACGCTAAAGCTGATGTCTTTGAAAATGGGGAGCTCCCGGTGCTCCGCCTCTGCCAGCCTTCTGGCCACGTCTTCATCCACGTCTAGGAGGTCCCTCACACTGTACTTTACCGCATATTCGTTCAACCTCTACCTGAGAGCACTCAAAGCGCTTTCGAAGGCCGCCTCCTCTTTCTCGGCCAGCTGTGCTAGACGGCCGAGGTCGGCCATGTACACAACCCGCTTAAACGGCCCCTCCCCAACCTCCCTCTTCTCCACCACCTCCCTAAGCCCCTCCACGACCTCTTTTAACGCAGGTCTGTAGACGCCAAAGGCCTCCTCCAGCGCGAACGCCGCATAGAAAAGGGCACGCTTGTAGTTCTCGTTTTTAAGGTATTGAGAACACAGCTCGGCGCCCCTTCCACGCATAAGCTCCCTCTCCTCAGAAGGCTTCGGCAGTATCAACACCCTCAACGACTCCCAAGGCTCCGCCAGCTTCTCATTCTTGGCGACTGCCGCCTTGGCAATCTCCTTGAACTTCTCGTAGGGATCGGAAGCCTCCCTCAAGATCTTAAACGTCTCCTCCCTAAGAGGACTTCTTAACGCCAGCCGCCACAAACGGCGGCAGAGACGCGGCATACGCCAGCTTCTCCAGCTCAATCAAGCCCCACATATTTAACGCAACAGACAGCGCAACTGCGCCTATAAGCGGGGGGAGGGTCCACTTGGGGTCTCCCCTCAGCAACATCACGAAGACAGCTGTGGCTATCAGCGTGATTATGCCTAGGTCCAGCATTTCACTCCAGCGAACGTGTTCCTTGGCTGAAGAGGCGCGGCCTGCCCAGCCGCCGGAGCGAACGTCTCTACGCGTCTCCAGCTCAACAGCTTTTCCCAGGCGCGGGGGTTGCGCTGTGTTAATATAGCCGGATCTACACGCGGCTTACGCGCCAAGACCCCACATGTGTTAAACACGCCAGACGGCGGCACAGCCAGCTTCGCCGCCTCCAACGCCGACACGCCGCAGCGCATGGACATATACACACTAAGTAGACATTCTCTAAAAATACACTAGTTATATCAAATAGAGGCAAGACACACCTCCCCAAAACTTCCTAAAAACACAGTATAGAAATGTATCGTATGAAGCTTGATAGTTTTTACAAGGCGTCTCCCCCAGTAGAACCGCCGCATAGATGCTGTTAAGTCCGCCGGCGGCGTCAGCTGGAGAAAGTGAGGAGGGAGTTCTCCAACCTGCCGGCATACGTAGGCGTTGAGGACGGCTACATGAAAAGGACAGCGCCCATGGACAAGAGACAGTTCAAGAGATAGAGACGTGTAGGAGGCTGGGCTTCGACCGGAGGGGGAGAGGTGGGTTAAGCCGCTTGGGGACCAGGCCTTTTTTCAACAGGCCAGCCCAGCTGACCACCTCCGCCTCCCACACGTATTGAACCAGCCCCCTCTCGCGTAGCGTATACGGCTTCTCTGACGGCGGCCACGGCCCGCCACCAGGTGTCTGTGCCGGGCGTGGGTGGAGCAACGACTCCCCTTACTACCTCCGCGGCGCCTATCTCGGCGAATATGTCCAGCCTACGCCGCGTAAGGTCGAGCGTGAGGTGGAGCAAGCCGACGCTCTTATGTCGGGTACTAGGCTACCGCCTCTATCAGCCTGTCTATAAAGAGGAAGGGAGGAGCTTTGCAGGCCGGGTGGAGACATGCGTTGGGTTTCCGGCCTGTGTGGGTCTGTATGGGAACTGGACCTGGTTTATATTTCTAACGCTTAAGACGGCGGCGGGTGGGGATGCCGCACGGCGCCTTTCAACTAGGTTGAGCTGTAGCAACAGCCGCAACCAGCAGAGGCCGAATTCCCCTCGTTAAACTAATTTGTCAATTTTGGAAATTCGGCGTCTTAAACTGCGTCTCTGCGCCAGCTTAACAAAATGGCAGAGGTGGAGGATGGAGGTTGAAAGAAGTAATGAGGCTGGGTGGTAAGCTGTCTATTGAGGATTACGTGGGTACGCTGGCGGCGAGGGTTAATCTGCCAGCGCCTGTGGTTAAGTCTGCGGTGGATGTTCTGGAGAGGAATAGGAGGGTTCTGTTTGGCAAAAATCCGTGGGTTTCTGCGGCGGCGTTGTGGCTGGCGTCGTTGAAGAAGCTGGGGCTTCTGAAGGTGTTGGCTGTGGCGTCGGGGGCGACGACGGTTAGCATTAGGAAAGCCGCTGGGAGGATGAGGGTATGAAGGTCTGGAAGATTGCAGTACCTCCCCGCACTGCTTCTGTACATGCAGAGGCGTTTGGAGGGTGGGAGGGGTGTCGTGGTGGCGGTGAGGACGCGGAATGTATGCGGGGTGGATAGGAGGTGTGGGCAGGCGGTGCGTAGGGTCATAATGAGTCTGGTTGCGAAAGGCCTCGCGAGGCGGCACAAGAAGGGGGTCTACTTAATCGAGAGGAGGGCTGTGGAGGAGGTCTTAACAGCCTTGAAGGAGTGGATATGACGACGGCGGCCAAAAAGATCAAAACCACGGCTCTGTTTTTTAGGGATAGGTTAATCGAAATCGTGAAAGTTATGCGCGAATATCCGTATGCAAAGGACAGGTTGAGCTAGCTCACGTCTATCTTCACTACCCACTGCAGACAATATGTGTATAATGTTTCATTTTGCACGTTTACGGATTTTAAACCGCCTAGGTGAACACATGATTCTGGCAAACGACGAGCTGAAGAAGCTCATTTCGCTGGGCCGGCTCAAGGTGGACCCCCTGTATCCCGACACCGTGCGGGAGAACGGCCTCGACCTGCGCATCGGCGGGGAGTACGCCATATACGCCTACGAGGGGACTGTGGTGCGGCCCTGCGAGCTTAAAGACGCGAGGCATCTCTTCCGCGTCGTGAAGGCAGATGAGGTGGTCATCCCGCCGAGGAGCTTCGTGCTCCTGACCACGGAGGAGTACGTCAAGATGCCGGAGGACGTGGCGGGGCTGGCGAACCTCCGCTCAACCCTGGCGCGGTACGGTTTATCTGTGCCGCCCACCGTAGTCGACGTGGGCTTCGAGGGCAACATAACCATCGAGGTGGTCAACGAGTCGCCTAACACAATAGTGCTGAAGAGGGGTGTGAGGTTCCTCCACCTCATCTTGGTAAAGGCAGAGGGGAGAGCCGCGTACGCCGGCACGTATCAAGGCCAGAGGGGCGTCACGCCGCCTAAAGGGCTCATGGGCGAGTGTTAAAATAGGTCTAGGTCTTCTGGGCATTTGGCTGGTTGCTTTGTGGCTAGGTCTAGCACTTCGATTTGTTTATCTACGACAGCTATTCTGGTCTTGGTTCTTCGGTAGGGGCCTGCCGACGACGTGAATATTGTGATGACTGCGCCTCCGTGATGTGCCGCGCATCCCTCCGGGATGTAGGTGTGTCCTCTTATGAGAGCCGCCGTGCCGTGTTTTCTGTGGAAGAGCTGTGTTATTCTGCGGCCGAAGAGCCACGTGCCGGGCCCCCTGGGGCTTGGGGTGTAGTCCTCGCAGGCGCAGGGGTCATTCCACAGGGTCTGAAAGGCTAAGGGGTCCGTGGGGATCGTCAAGTCGCCCGAGGCCTTCCCTATCTCCTCCAGCGTCGCCGGGGTCATGTCGTCTCTCAGCGGGATCCCGCCGTGGAGCGCCACGAACCTGCCGTTGACTAGCGCCGCGAGCGGAAGCCTTGCGAATGTCTTCTCGAACTCCCTGTAGACTGCGCCGCATCTGCCCCTCCCCAGCTTGTCGCACAGCTCGTCTAGGAAGCCGCCGTCGATGTTCATCGTGGGTGACTCGTGGTTGCCGCGGAGCGCCACCGCCTTCCCCTCGACGAACAGACGAAACACCTCGGTCACCACCTCCAGCCCGTTGTCCCCCCTGTCGACGTAGTCGCCGAGGAAGAGGTAGGGGCCCTCCCACTCCCTCAGCAACTGCTGGAGGGTCTTGTAGTCGCCGTGTAGGTCGCCCACAGCCACGTAGCGGCCCTCCAGAGTCGCCACAAGGCCGGGCGACTTCTCCCGGACCTTGGCTAACAAGTCGGTCAGCTTCTCCGCCATAGCCTCTTGGCGTTTGTCTCCACCACCTCCCTCACGTGGTCCTCCGCGGCGTCCCAGAGCTCCGCCAGCTTCTCCACGGTCTTTAGTATTGCAGGTGGCGTCAGCCGCATCCCCCTGTATTCATACGGCCCGTCGCTTTCCACGAGCACAAAGCGGCGGTCCGCCGCCTTGGCCGCCTCCTGGTGCTTCTTCTGTATCGTCACGGCCGGGTTGATAGATATGTAGTAGCCGAGGTCTCTGATTGTCTCTAGCAGGTCGAGGGGCCCCGTGTACCAGTGCATCAAGGCCCTGTCTACGTCGGCTTTCCGCAACTCCTCCACCGCGTCTGTCCACGCGTCGGGCGCGTGCACGTTCACCACGAGGTCCAGCTCCCGGGCCAGCTTAAGGAAGGCGCGGAAGTACTCCCGCTGCTTGTCGAAGCTGTGCGGCACGAACCTCCTGTCTAGCCCCACCTCGCCTATACACGGCGCCTCGGAGCGCTCGATTAGGCGCAGAACGGCTTCAAGATCCCCGGGCTCCGCCTTCTCCACCTGCCACGGATGTATGCCGAGGCACTTGATGACGCCCTCAAGCTCCAGCGTCTTTCTGGAGGACTGGAGGTCGTCGGAGACGCAGGCAAGGGTCCACTCCTTGACGTAGCCCTCCAGCTCCTCCCGGGGGAACTCGTGGCAGTGGACGTGGTTGTCGAACACGGAGGGTTGTGATTGTTAGTATTTATCTCTACAAGGCTCGACTTGGACATATGTGGTGTAGAGCTTCGGCGTGCCGCCGTAGGGCCCCGGCTCGCCCCTCGCCACGGCGTTTATCGGGATCCCCCTGAGGTCTCTGCCTATGCCCACGTAGACAACCATGCCGCGGGGCACCTCCGGATCCGCCACGGCCTTTACATGTACCTCTCCATGTTCGTTGCGCAGGACTACGCAGTCGCCGACGTAGTCCGCCGGGTTTACGCGCACGGCTGGGGGCGGCTCGCCGTAGATGTCGCGGAACTGGCTGTTGGTGTAGAGGGGGCTCGGGGGGAATGTCAACACGTGCAGGCTTCTGCTCGGCGGTTTGTACTGAGGCAACGGGGGCAGGCCGCGTCTGAGGGCTGTCTCGCTGTAGAACTCCACCTTGCCCGTGGCGGTGGGGTATGTGTAGTAGTCAGGCGTCTTCAGCTTGACCACGCCCCGCTCTCTGAGCTCCTTAAGCGTGAACCCGGTCCCTCTTACCGCGGCGTCGACGGCGTCCCAGGGGTCCTCCCTCATCAGCGGGTGGCTGGATACGCCTAGCATCTCCGCGAGCCTCCTCACCAGATGCGTCTCGCGCACGGCCTCGCCGGGGGGCTCGGCCACTGCCGAGTTGTACACCAAGTAGTTGTGCCAGTAGCTGTAGACCACGTCGTCTTTCTCGAGGTAGGTGGGGGCGGGCAACACGATGTGTGCGGCTTCGGCGGTTTCGTCCATAAACGGCGTGTGAACTGCGAGCGTTACGTCGCCTCTCTCGGCCGCGGCCGCAATTCTGTCGCCCTGGGGCAGGGTGAGCACGGGGTTGGCGTTCCACACATACACCACGTCGAACTCGGAGATCCTGGCCCCCACCAGGCCCATGGGCACCACCTTGCTGGGCTTAGCCAGGTGGAGGCCGCGGAGGTAGGCGAAGTCTATGCCCCAGGCGCCGGAGTTGGAGTAGTAGAAGCCGGCGGGGTCGCCCAGCAACGCGTGTATAAGCGATATGGCGCGGGCGGCGTCGCCGCCGTTTTCAGTGCGGCCTATGGCGAAGCCTATCACGGTGATGGGACGGCGTAGGTAGAAATCGACAAGTTTGTAAAAGACTGTGCGGGGGACGCCGGTCTCCGCCTCTACGTACTCCGGCGTGAATTTGTCAACGTACTCCATGAACCTATCAAAGCCGTAGGTGTACTTCTCGACGAAACCTGCGTCGTAGGACTTACGCTGTATTATCTCCCGCGAGACGCCTAGGGCGAGGACCACGTCGGTGCCGGGCCTCACCGCCACGGGGAGGTCGGCGGACTTCATGGTCTTTGTCCACACCACATCCACCGCGGCCACCGGGTTTTTCGCCCTCTTCGCCAGCGCCCAGCCGTGGATAAAAGACGTGGCCGCGTCGAGGGCCCAGAAGACCACCGGCCTCTTCGACAGCTCCTCCGGCATGGCGCCGTAGGACCTGCCCCAGTGTAGCTTTATCGCCTCGCTCCCCTCTGCGCTACATATGGAGTAGTCCGTGGAGGCTGTGCCCAGCAGGTTGAACAACCTCGCCGGGTAGTACCAAGTGAGGAGGCCTTGGTTGCCGTCGTAGTCTATGTGGATGATGCGGGAGGGGTCCGCCGCCTTCAACCTGGCCGAGAGCTCCTCCAAAGCCCTCTCCCAAGACACCTCTAGAGTCTGCCTCTCCCCCCTGAGCAACGGCCTTTTGACTCTTCTGGGCGAGCTGAGCCGCTTGACGTCGGCGGCGCCTCGGGCGCATGTGAAGCCGAGGGTTGGGAAGTCCCCTATGGGGAGAAGTCTCGCCAGCCTCCCTCCCTCGTAGATAGGCCTAAAGATGCAGGTGTCGTAGCAGTCGCGTGTACACGCGAGGAGCATGCCGCCGCTCCGTTGTTTGTTTAAAAGGTTGTGCGTCTATGTAACCTCCTCAGAAACTGCCGGAGGCGCTCCGTCTTGGGGTTGTAGAGTATCTCGGGAGGCCCCTCCTCTACTATCTTTCCCCCCTCGAAGAAGAGCACCCGGTCTGCCACGTCTTCTGCGAAGTCTACTTCGTGGGTGACTATGAGCATGGTGGTGCCGCGGCGGGCTATCTCCTCAAGCACATGCAGAACCTCGTCTACCAGCTCTGGGTCAAGCGCCGAGGTGGGCTCGTCGAGCATCAGAACTCTGGGCCTTATGGCCAGCGCCCTGGCTATGGCGACTCTCTGTTGCTGGCCGCCGGAGAGCTGGAGGGGGTATGCGTTGGCCTTCTCCAGTAGCCCCACCATCTGTAACGCCTCACTGGCCCTCTCCACGGCTTCGTCGCGGGGGATGTCGTGTACCTTGACAAGGGGGAGGACTATGTTGTCTATGACCTTGAGGTGTGGGAACAGGTTGTAGCTTTGGAATACGAACCCCACCTTCTTCCGCACCTCCCTAACCGTGTCGTGTTTAACCTCAACGCCGTCTATCACGATGCGTCCCCGCCTCGGCTTCACCAGCCAGATCAGCGACCTCAAGAAGGTGGATTTCCCAGAGCCCGAGGGCCCCATTATGACTATCTTCTCCCCCTGGTGGACGTCAAGGCTTACCCCCTTCACCACCTCTAGGTTTCCGTAGGACACCTCCAAGTCGCGTACAGACACTATGGCCGACATGGCCTAGATTATTCCCCTTCTTAAATATCCAGGTATGGCGTATTTATGCTCTATGTAGTGGCTGAGCTTAATCATGGCGTAACAAAGCACGAAGTAAACCGTGGCGGCGGCGAGGTAGGCCTCGAAGTAGGCGAATTTCGACGCCGAGTAGTAGTCCGCCCTCCTGAATATGTCCGGCGGCGTCACGCCTATCACCGCAACTAGGGAGGAGTCCTTTATCAGGAGGACCAGCTCGTTCATCAATGCAGGCAATGCGATTCTCAGGGCCTGGGGGAGGATTATGTGGCGGAAGGTCTGCGTCTTCGTCAACGCGTAGGCCTCCGCAGTTAGGTACTGCTCAAGCGGTATTGCTTGGACTGCAGATCGGAAGATCTCCGCCTGGTAGGCGGCGCTGTTTAGGCCGAGGGCTATCACGCCGGCGGTGAAGGGGTCTATGTTTATGCCGTAGCTTTTGAGGTAGCCGCCTACGCCGAAGTAGATTATAAAGATCTGGACAAGCAGGGGAGTTCCGCGGAAGGCCTCCACATACGCCGAGGCTAGCCACGGCAGTGGCTTCGGTAGGAAGAACCTGACGAGGAGGAGGATGGAGCCGAGGGTTATTCCTATGAGGAAGGCGAGGAGCGCCAGCGACAGCGTTGTCGGTATGCCCCACACCACATATGTCAAGGCCTCTACATACTGCTCTAGAGCCATACTGCGCAAGACAGCGAATATTTATATCTTTATAGTTGTTTAGAGACCGCCAGGCGGTTTTTATAAATATGCGAGACTCCGCAGTAGGTGTACACCCGGCTCGTGTCCATAGAGGATGAGATTAGGGAGGCGGCGACGAAATACAGGCTGGATCATCTGCTGGGGGTAGATATAGCGGTTATCCACAACCCCCGCTCCAAGTCCAGGGCTGTGGCGAGGATCTGGGGGCTCAACAAGATCTTTCAAGTTGTCTACGGATGGGGGCCTGCCTACGTAATAGAGCTTCTAGCACCCTTTGCAAGACTTACCTGCGAACAACGCGTCAAGACGCTTGCGCACGAGCTTGCGCATATCCCAGCCACTGGAAGCGGGGCGTTGAGGCCGCACAACAAGGCCTTCTGGAGGGACTACCGGCGGTATTCCCGCCTCTTCGTTTGCGGCGATTTTCCCTCACTCCAAAAACTGACGCTGAAATGAGGCGATACGCTGTATCGTGTTTCACAGTTATAAACCTGGTGGAGCCTACACATGTGTATTACCTTGCAGATCAGCGCTTGAAGACCGCCGCGGAGAAGTACACCGTAGGGCTGACTTTGAAGTGCAGAACCGTGTACCAGCTCTATAAACTGTATAAACAAGGCCTAGTAACCCAAATAGTCGGCGAAAAGGCCGCAGAAATCCTAGAAAAAGAATGCCCCAAAGACTTGGTAGAGCTGATTGCCCCTACTGTTGACTAGATCCATCCTCTTAGTTTCATGGCTTTGTATATTCTTTCTAGTGCGGTGACTATTGCGGCGTCGCGCATGGTCCATTGTTTTTCTTTTTGCCATCTGTCATATACCTTGGCGAAGTTGT